>PPYF01411168.1_pt1 | contig 176699 bp, 166 predicted proteins | sample 1559871 | NCBI WGS metagenome assembly PPYF01 (sample SAMN08240021, study PRJNA423297) | Human gut metagenome, whole genome shotgun sequencing project.
CTTTGCTAGAAAAGCATAGCCTCCTTCACCGGATAAGTATTCTTGAACAATTTTAAATTTAAATTCAAAAGTATATTTATTCATAAAAATAGTGACCCCCAATAAGTTAGATTTTTGGTCTAACTTTTGGGGGTCACTATATTTCATTACTTTAGTAGTATCCCTTTTTAGTTAAAACAAATTATAAATTCAATTATGGATCTTAACTCCAACGATTTTCCTTAGAAGGCAAGATCATTAAAATAAAGAACCAGATTGTACCGATTAGTGGGATGATTTCAATTAAAATCCACCAGCCACTTCGATCGGTGTCATGTAAACGTCTTACTTTAAGCGTCCACATACCCAGCCAAACGATGAATGCAATGATTTTAGAAGCTAGATTAATATTCAAATCACTTAGATTGTAGATGTCTTCAATAGGATGACCAGTAATAGATTGGATAATTGCGATGATGATTACACCTAAAATATAATTGATAATAACTGGCCACCAGTAGTCGGGACGATTGGCAGTACCTGAAAAATTGGTGATATTATGCCAGAATTTTTTATATGATTCAACCATCAATATGTCACCTCCAATGCAATAAACAGCTTTTAAAGACTTCAGTATTTAGTCATAATGTAGTTTTTATTACATTTTAGTATAGCAAAGGTAGTCAAAATGTCTAATAAAGTGAATGTTTAATAATATAATTGGCAAAGATAATGCTGAATTTAGAAATAATCCTACTTGGGATTTATTGTTTGATTAAGAAGGGTATATTAGGTTAATGCTATGGGAATAAGAAATTAGAAGCGAGGAAACCTCTAGAAATATGTTAGAATGTAGAATGAATGAAAATTGAGAAGCATTGTGCTTCTGCGAAGGACTGTCCGTCGTTTTTGACGGTCAGTTTTTTAATTACTAATTGGAAGATAATTAATTGTAGTGTTGGCCCTTACGGAACCCTGATATATTGATGTCGGTTCTATGGACTAATGTACATATATTATGTAAACTAGAAATTGGAGTGGAATTTAATGGAGAGTTGGCTATTTTTGATTGGAATCTTTATTGTGGCGTTATTAGGCAAAAATCAATCATTAATTATTGCTAGTATTGTAGTACTATTTTTAAAATTAATACCGTACTCAGATAAAATTTTTCCTTTATTAAATAAACAAGGAATAAACTGGGGGGTTACGATTATTTCAATTACCATTTTAGTTCCAATAGCAACTGGGAAGATTGGGTTTATGGATTTAGTTAATTCATTTAAATCACCGGTGGGCTGGATAGCAGTAGCTTGTGGTATCTTGGTCTCACTATTGTCGTATCAGGGAGTAGGCTTCTTATCAGCTAGTCCAGAAGTGACAGTTGCTTTAGTAATGGGAACTATCATTGGGGTAGTGTTTATGAATGGCATTGCAGCTGGACCAATCATTGCGTCAGGAATTGCGTATTTGATTATTCAACTTTTACAAATTCAAATTAAATAAAAATGGGTGAAATAAATATGGATACACTATTAGGAAAAGTCGAAAAAGGTAAAGTTATTGATGAAAATGATGATTATTATTTTGTTCAATTGTCAGATGGAAATGCCTATCGACTTGATAAAAAAGAAATTAAAAAACCACTGAAGAAGGGTAGTTTCTTTACTGGATTTACTTATGAAAATGCAGATCATGACCGCCAAATAACACGTGAGACGCCACGAGCAACTGCTGGCAAATATGGTTGGGGAACGGTTGTTAAAACGCGTAAAGATTTAGGAGTCTTCGTTGACATTGGTTTACCTAACAAAGATATTGTTATTTCGTTAGATGAATTACCAACAGAAACAAGTATTTGGCCTCATACTAATGATCGTATTTTAGTTTGTCTGTCTGTAGACAAAAAGGAAAGAATGTGGGCACATCCAGCTGACTATGATGTTTTTAAGGCAATTTCTGCTCGAGCAGATAAAACAATGATTAATAAAAATGTTAATGCAACGGCTTTCCGGTTAAAGATGGCTGGTTCTTTGGTATTGACTGATAACTTTTTGTTAGGATTTATCCATGCTTCCGAACGAGATCGAGAACCACGTTTGGGCGAACAATTAAATGCACGGGTAATCGGGGTTCATCCAGATGGAACGTTAAATTTATCATTAAAACCTAGGAATTATGAGGCTCTAGGTGATGATGCAGCAATGGTTTTAGCCATGCTACAACATACCCAAGACCAAACGCTACCATTTAATGATCATAGCAAACCAGATGCGATTAAAGAACGTTTTGGTATTAGTAAAGGACGTTTCAAAATGGCATTGGGACATTTGCTTAAGGCTGGTGTAATCCAACAAACTGAAGATGGGATTGTTTTAAAGGAGAAATAGTCATGAATGATTTAATCAATGACTATTTACATTCTCTTAAAGTAGAGCGAGGCTTATCTGATAATACAATTATTAGTTACCGCCAAGAATTACGTCACTTGAATGACTATTTGACTAAAGAAAAAATTACAGATATAAAAAAAATTGATCGGTATACAATCTTAGATTATTTAGATGAGCTCAAGAAAACTGGTAGGGCAAGAAGTTCTTCAATTCATACCATTTCAAGTTTAAGAAAGTTTTTTAAGTACTTATTGATTGTGGATAAGATTGATGTTGATCCCATGGTTAATATTGATCCACCTAAAAGAGCTCACCATTTGCCTTCAGTACTAACGACAGCGGAAGTAGAAAAGCTGTTGCAGGTTCCAAATACAAATGAACCACTTGGAATGCGGGATCGAACTATTCTAGAAGTTATGTATGCAACAGGATTACGAGTTAGCGAGTTAATTACATTGAATTTAAACGAACTCCATCTGGAGATGGGACTAATTGAAACGATTGGGAAAGGGAATAAAAAACGAATCATTCCAATCGGTGACGTGGCGATTAAATGGCTTAATCGATATATTAATGGACCGCGTAGAATTTTATTGGGTGATAAAAAGTACAATGAAATCTTCTTAAACCAACATGGACATCCATTAACAAGACAAGGGATTTGGAAGAATCTTAAAGCTCAGGTTAAAAAAGCTGGAATTGAAAAAAATATTACTCCCCATACCCTTCGTCATTCTTTTGCGACCCATTTGTTAGAGAATGGAGCAGATCTCAGGATTGTCCAGGAGCTATTAGGTCATGCTGATATTTCAACGACTCAAATTTACACGCATATTACGCAGCAAAGGTTGGTTGATGTATATGACAAATATCATCCACGAGCCTAAAGATAAAGGAGCAACATGTTAGTAAAATATTCGGATTCAAAAAGACAAATTGCGATGGGATTATTGTCGACTGTTCAAGCATTTAATTCAATTGATGTAGTACAGTTGGTCTTAGAGCGGTTTACTAAAGGAAATCGACAGATTTATTTAGAGCGAAAAGATGGAACTTATATTGGAATCGTAATGATTATCTTAGAAGAAGAGTGTCTTGTAGTTGATCGCATGGCTTTTATTGCAAACGAGGAAACAGTATTCAACGAAAATGAAATTTTAAGATCATTAACTTCTATCTATCCAGACCGGCGTTTAATGGGGTCGTTAAAAACTAGCGCAATGATTGAAAGATTCGAAATGGGGCAGGTAAATGAAAGCTGAAAATTATACCCTACCAAACGTTAAGCTAGCTGAATTTGAGGGACCGCTAGATTTATTATTACATTTGATACGAAAATCACAGATGAGTATTTATGATATAAAAATATCAGAAATTACTGCCCAATATTTACAATACTTACATTCACAAGAATCATTAGTGTTAAATATTGCTGGAGAGTATCTAGTGATGGCTGCAAAATTAACTGAAATCAAAGGAAAATTACTACTACCACATGATGAAGAAGTGATTGAGGAAGAAGATCCACGTAATGACTTAGTTGATCAACTTTTAGTTTATCAAATGTTTAAGGAAGCTTCGGAAGGCCTAAAATCACTTGAAAAAGAACGACAGACCTCGTTTACACGCCCAGAAATGGAAATTCCTCCTAATGAAGCTAATCGCTTAGCTCCGGGCGTTAAAATAAGTGACTTACAATTCGCACTTCAGAAGGTTTTAGCGCGCCAAGCGCTCCTAGAACCCACTTATAGAACCGTTAAAGCAGAAGAAGTCACTCTTGAAGAACGAATGTCAGAAATCAAAAAACGTATTTTTGATTTAAAGCAATGCTGTTTTGAAGATTTATTTATTGGACATTTTAGCCGAGAAACATTAGTAACAACCTTTATGGCAATTTTAGAACTAGCTAAAAATCATCAAATCTTACTTGAACAGCCAGCAAGAAAACAATCAATTTTAATTAAGTTAGGTGAAGTTTAATGAATAATGAGCAGAAAGTAGAAGCCCTACTTTTTGTAGCAGGGGCTGAAGGAATTTCAGTTGAAGAACTATCTAATTTCACGGGTTATGCTAAGCCTGCTATACTAACGATGCTAGATAATCTTGAAAAAAATTACGAAGTTAATTCTAAAACTGCTTTGAAGCTAATCCAAACTGGTGGTACTTACAAACTAGTTACTAAACCTGAGTTAGCATCGATTTTAGAAAGATATTTTGATCGAAATAGTCGCTCGGGACTATCGCCTGCAGCATTAGAAATATTGTCAATTGTGGCTTATCGTCAACCCATAACACGGATTGAAATTGACCAAATTCGCGGTGTTCAAAGTGGCACGACTTTACAGAACTTAGTACTTAGAAACCTAGTGAAAGTGGTTGGTAGACTTGAAGAGCCTGGAAGACCCAAAACGTATGGTACAACAGATGAGTTTTTAGATTATTTTGGTTTAGAGGATATTAAAGATTTACCTAAACTTGAAAAAGTTGGAGAAGATTCAGAATTAGACGATAGCGATTTATTTTTACAAGAGTTTGAATCAAAAATGAATTTAAATAATAAGGAGAAATAAATGGAAGAAGAAAGATTACAAAAAGTAATGGCTGAAGCAGGAGTTGCTTCAAGACGAAAGTCAGAAAAATTAATTACTGAAGGCCATGTACGTGTTAATGGTAAGGTGATTAAACAGCTAGGTACAAAAGTAACTGCCCACGATAAGATTGAAGTTGATGGTGTTCCTCTTCAACGAGAAAAGATGGTTTATTTCCTATTAAATAAACCTCGAGGGGTTATTACATCCGTTAGTGATGATAAAAAGCGTAAAACGGTCATGGACTTTTTTCCTGACGTAGTTGAACGTATTTATCCAGTGGGTCGTCTAGACTATGATACTTCAGGTGCCGTTTTAATGACCAATGATGGAACTTTAGCAAATGGTTTAACTCACCCCAAATTTAAGTTTGAAAAAACATATACCGCAAAAGTTAAAGGAATTGTTAATAGTTTAGATTTAAAGAAGCTAGAAAATGGATTGGTAATTGATCATAAAAAAACAGCTAAAGCTAAAGCACACTTAATTAGCACGGATGATGAAAAGAAAACTTCGATTGTGAGCCTCACTATCCACGAAGGGCGTAATCATCAAGTTAAAAATATGTTTATGGCAGTTGGTCACCCAGTCCAAAAATTACGCCGTGATAGTTACTCATTTTTAAATATTGATGGAGTGCAATCTGGAAAATGGCGTGCTTTGAAGGTTAATGAAATTAGTCGTCTAAAACGTCAAATTGAAAAATGATTCCAGAAGATGTTTTAGCTTTTTTTGATCTTAAGCAGGGGCGCCGTCCGAAGGCAATTTTGAATGTATTGGTTGGTAAAATGACGGTTTCGGCCTTATTTTGGGGCTTAGAATACGATATTTTGGAGTACCTAAATTTCTGGAAAACAATTGATACAACCTCTTTTCTAGAAAATGTTGACCGAGCTGTTGAAGGTGGTTTTTTAGCCAAAAAGGATGAGTTGATTTATTTGACGGAGGCAGGACAACAAAAGCAATTCAGTTGTACGACTCCTACGCCTTTTATTAAAAAAGTTCGGCTCGATGAGGCAATTAATTTGTTGCTATTAGCTAACCAGGTAATTTCCGAATTTAGTTTTAAAAACAATCGTTATATCCCAGTTAGTGATAATCTTCGAATTAATGTGATCTTAAAGAATTGGTTTAAGCGACTTAAGTCAAAAAACCATCATACGACAGACCTTGTTCAAAAATATACGCAGGGTTTAGATGAGCTTTTAAGTCAATTACAACAGCACGATGCAGACATCTTGCTTAGTTATCTTCCCAATCATATTGATCCGGGGTGGACTATTGATCAACTAGCTCAGGCATTTGGAATCAGCAAATTTCAAATGGAACTTAAAGTTAGGTTGATTTTTAGCAAGATTATTAGTGATGCTGTTTTAACAAAAACAGCACCGTTTGTTGATTTATTAAATTCAACCATTAAAGAAAATGTTATGCCAGATAGCACTTATCAAACGTGGCAATTAATTCGACAAGGTAAAACGGTGGACGAAGTTGCACGTTTGAAACATGTTAAAACTAATACCGTGAAGGAACACATCTTGATGGCAGCAATTTTGGATTCTAATTTTCCATTTGATAAGTTTGTTAGATTTAATTTTGAGATTGGGAAGCATCCTACAGAAGTTGACTTTAGAAGTATCCAAAGCCAAATTGCAGATATTACATTTTTTGATTTTAGGCTAATCCAAATCAGAAAAATTAAGGAACAACAGAATAATAATGGTAACAGATAAAAAAATTTATCAAGTCTTACATGAGAAATTTAATTTTACTGAGTTTAAAACGGGTCAGTTAGAAATTTTACATAAACTTTTTGACCATCACCATACATTGGCGATTTTACCAACAGGAGCTGGAAAAACCTTAATTTATCAAATGTATGGTTTTTTAAATGAGGGCTCCGTTATTGTGGTTTCGCCTTTATTATCCTTGATCAAGGACCAAATCAACCGGTTAAGATTAAGTGGGGAACGTCGTATAGCAGAAATAACTTCTCAAATAGATTTTATGGAGCAAAAGCAAATCCTTAACAATTTAGAAAGATATAAATTTATTTTTATATCACCTGAGGGATTGCAGCGACCTGATGTTCAAGCAGCTATGCAACGAATAGAGATCGACTTATTTGTAGTTGATGAAGCTCATTGTATCGTTCAATGGGGGAAGTCGTTTCGTCCAGACTACTTAAAAATTGGTCGGATACGAACGCAATTAAACAACCCCCTAACATTGATGTTAACGGCCACAGCTGGAAAAACAACCCGTGAAGAAATCGTTAGGTATCTTAATTTGAAAAAAGGTGAGGTTGAAGAATATATTAGTTCTGTCGATCGCTCCAATATCTATCTTGATTTTTTAGAAGTCGAAAGTAGAAGTGACAAAGGTGAAAAACTTTTAGATTTACTTGATGAGTTACCAGGGGCAGGAATAATCTACTTTTCAAGTCGCAAAGTTGCTAGCCAAGTTAGCGAAATGATTAATAATAATCTTACTCTTACTTCGGCTCCATATCATGCAGGGATGACAGACTATGACCGTTTTCAAGTTCAAAAACAGTTTCAACAAGATCAAGTCAATGTGATTTGTGCTACCAGTGCGTTTGGAATGGGTATTGATAAAGCTAATATCAGGTATGTAATTCACTATCATTTGCCCGGAGACATTGAAAGTTATGTCCAAGAGATCGGCCGTGCTGGTCGCGATGGACAACAGAGTGTTGCTATTATGTTGTATGCGGCTGGCGACGAGGTAATTCCTTCAATTTTAAATGATATTGAAATTCCTTCTGAAGCAATCCTTACTGAAAATCTTGAACGCAGTGGTATAGATGAAGAGCAGAAAGAATTAATTAAATATTATCAAGAAAATGGGTTAACTCCTCAAGAATTAACAGAGCTATTTAAAAGACAACAATTGCAAAATGAACAGCAAATCTTAAGAATGTTAAAACTCATTCAAACGGAGGATTGTCACCGTCAATATTTGCTACAATATTTTGATGAGGGCTTCAAAAAACACCATGATTTATGTTGTGGTTCAATCAATACTTTCGAAAAATTAAAGTTAGAAGCTAATTTAACAATTAAAAAAATGCAAGTTGAACCTTGGAAATCGAGATTAAATAAAATTTTTGCAGGAATATAGCGTAATTTTCGTGGTCATTCAAATTGAATTATTGTAAAATACAATTTATTGGTATGTAGTAGGAGGATAAACATGAACGAGAAAAATGATGAGAACTTAAAGGATGAGCAAACACCGGAGAATTCAGATCAAAAACCAAGTAGTGAAGAACCAAGCGCTGATCAACAGGCAGGCGCCGAGGAGTCTGCCACTACTGGAGGACGGGGAGAATTCCATAAAAATAAAAAGAAATCTAAGAATTTTGCTGGATCATTAATTTGGGTGATTGTTATTTTAGCTATCGCGTCGCTAGCTTATTACATGACACAAAAACAAGATTTTCAACAGAAGACGGCGAATACAACAACTACACAGGTAGCTAAATCTAGTAGTGATAAAAAGAAATCAAGTAAATCAAAGGCTTCTAAAGAAGAGGATGACAAATCTTCGTCTATCGCTAAAGCTGAATCAGAGTCCAAGGCTAAAGTTAAGTCTGAATCAGAATCTAAAGCTGCAGCAGCTAGTGAAGATGCAAATTCGACTAGTGAAGCCTCTTCTGAGGTAACCAGTGAGAGTTCAAGCGTAGAACAAAGTGATGCCACAAGTAGCTCTAGTACCGATGGCAACGCATCTTATGCAACTGTTCAATCTGGGCAAGGTATGTATCGGGTTGCTGTTAACAATGGTATCTCGGTTCAAAAATTAATGGAATTAAATGGTTTAACAAGTAGTTCAGATATTGAACCAGGACAACAACTTAGAGTAAGGTAGGTTATTAGTGTATTCATGAATAATAAATATCAAATTGCAATTGATGGTCCGGCATCAGCTGGAAAAAGTACAGTTGCAAAAATTGTTGCAAAGGATTTGCAATATGTTTATTGTGATACGGGAGCAATGTATCGAGTGGTAACCCTTAAGGCCATTCAAAATGGTATTGACCTTAACGATGAAACAAAAATTAGTGAAATGCTTAATGATACGGATATTCGCTTCGAACCAGGTGAGCCAGTTCAAAAGGTCTTTCTGGATGGGAATGAAGTTACGGAAGATATTCGCCAAGCCAACGTTACGAACTCTGTGTCAACCATCGCTGCTCAAAAAGCAGTTCGAGAAGTTTTAACTAACTGGCAGCGTGATCTTGCTAAGAATGGTGGCATTGTAATGGATGGGCGCGATATTGGTTCAGCTGTTTTACCAAATGCAGAAGTTAAAATCTTCTTAATTGCCAGTGTCCAAGAACGTGCCGAACGTCGTTATAAAGAAAACATAGCTAAGGGTATGGAAACTGATTTAGAGCAACTTAAAAAAGAAATTGAAATTAGAGACCATAAAGACTCAACTAGAAAGATTTCACCATTGACAAAAGCCAGTGATGCAATCGAGGTTGATACAACTTCAATGTCAATTCAAGACGTTGTAAATGAAATATTACGTATTGTAGAAAATGCATCCAAGAGAAAGTAGCAACAATTACTAGCAATTGGAGCAGTTTTTCGATATTATATATGTATAAGTGCTGTAAAAGGGGGATTTATTCGGATGGCCGAAAATGATGTTAATCAAAACAGTGATTTACTCAACGCAATTAATAGCGTTGAAGAAGTAAAAGTTGGTGATGTAGTTACCGGTGAAGTATTGGATATTGATGACGATCGTCAAGTGATCGTAGGTATTCAAGGTGCTGGTGTAGAGGGTGTTGTTCCTTTACGTGAGCTATCAACTCAACATATCGATAATATTAGTGATGAAGTAAAAATTGGTGATGAACTAGAACTTGTTGTTATCTCAAGGATCGGTGATGACAAGGAAGGTGGAAGTTACCTTCTTTCACGTAAACGTTTGTTAGCTCGTAAAGTATGGAAAGAAATTGAAGAAAAAGCTGCTAATAATGAAGAACTTGATGTCCCTGTAACACAAGTTGTTAAAGGTGGTTTGGTTGTAGATGCTGGTGTACGTGGATTTATTCCAGCTTCAATGATCGAAAATCGTTTTGTTGATGATTTGAATGCTTACAAGGGTCAAACTCTTAAAGTTAAGATTATTGAAGTTAAGCCAGAAGACAACCGTTTAATCCTTTCACACAAAGCTGTATTAAACGCTGAACGTGAAGCTAAACGCGGTGAAGTACTTGCCTCAATTAAAGAAGGCGATGTTGTAACTGGTAAAGTAGCTCGTTTAACAAACTTTGGTGCATTTGTTGACCTTGGTGGAATTGATGGACTTGTTCATATTTCTGAAATTTCATACCAACGTGTTGACAAACCTTCTGACGTGCTTAAAGCCGGTGAAGAAGTGCAAGTTAAAGTTCTTTCTGTTGATGCAGAAAAAGAACGTGTTTCACTTTCAATCAAACAAACACAACCAGGACCTTGGGACAATATCGAAGAAAATGCTCCAGAAGGTGCTGTATTAGACGGTAAAGTAAAACGTCTAACAGATTTCGGAGCATTCGTTGAAGTATTCCCTGGCGTAGAAGGTTTAGTTCATATTTCACAAATCTCTCACAAGCACATTGCAACTCCTGCTGACGTTCTTAAAGAAGGACAAGACATTAAGGTTAAAGTTCTTGAAGTACATCCAGCAGAACACCGTCTTGCTTTGTCAATTAAAGCTTTAGAAGAAGCTCCAAAGAACGAAAAGAAAACGGAAGCTCCTGCAGCAGACTTTAGTAAAGATATGCCTGAAGAAGCAACTGGATTCACTCTTGGAGACATTATTGGTAAGAGCTTAGACGATTCAGAAAAATAAATTATAAGTGTTAGGATTAATAATTTAACATTTTTCCCATGCTAGATTATACCTATCGACTCAGTTAGAGAGGCCTTGGCGGAGAATGATAGTCTGTCCAAGACCTTTTTAATTTGTAAGGAAAGGGGGCTAATTCAATATGAGTAACCCAACCGTAGCAATAGTTGGCCGACCAAATGTCGGTAAATCAACTATTTTTAATAGAATTGCTGGAGAACGTATTTCAATTGTTGAAGATACTCCAGGTGTAACACGAGATCGTATTTATACTCATAGTGAATGGTTAGGACATAAATTTAATTTGATCGATACTGGTGGTATCCAGATTGGTGATGAACCATTCCTAGAAGAAATTAAGGATCAAGCTGAATTAGCTATTGATGAAGCAGATGTTATTGTATTTCTTGTGAGTGTACGTGAGGGAGTTAGTGATGCTGATGAAGCTGTTGCTAAAATTCTCTATAAAGCTGATAAACCCGTCATTTTGGCCGTCAATAAAGTAGATAATCCCGAATTAAGACAAGATATTTATGACTTTTACAGCTTAGGTTTCGGAGAACCGTTTCCACTTTCAGGAAGTCACGGATTAGGGCTTGGAGATTTACTTGATGAAGTAATTTCTAAATTCCCAGAAGATAAAAATGAAGAAGAGGACGACGCCATTCGCTTTAGTTTGATTGGTCGCCCTAATGTTGGTAAATCATCATTAGTTAACGCCATTTTAGGTGAGCAACGGGTGATTGTCTCGGATATTGCTGGGACAACACGTGATGCAATTGATACGCGTTTCACTAATAATGAAGACGAATATGTGATGGTAGATACCGCTGGGATGCGTAAAAAAGGTAAGGTATATGAAAATACCGAACGCTACAGTGTGATGCGTGCTATGAAAGCCATCGACAATAGTAATGTTGTTTTAGTCGTGCTGAACGCTGAAGAAGGCATCAGAGAGCAAGATAAGCGTATTGCTGGATATGCGCATGAAGCTGGCCGCGGTATCATAATCGTGGTTAATAAATGGGATACCCTTAAGAAAGATAACCATAGCTTATCTAACTTTGAACAGGCTATCCGTTCAGAATTTGCTTACTTAAGTTACGCTCCAATCATTTTTGTATCAGCAGTTACTAAACAACGGCTCTCACAGCTTCCAGAATTAATTAAGCGAGTAGATACCAACCATCGTCGTCGTATCCAGTCTTCTTCCTTGAATGACGTGTTAATGGATGCAATTGCCGTTAATCCAACTCCAAGTGATAATGGAAAACGTTTGAGGGTTTATTACGGCACGCAGGTTAGCACTGAACCACCTACCTTTGTTGTTTTTGTAAATGATCCTGATTTGATGCATTTCTCATACGAACGCTTCTTAGAGAATAAAATCCGTGAAGCGTTTGACTTTGAGGGAACACCCGTTCATTTGATAGAACGTAGACGTAAATAGCTAAGATTGTATTATAAGAACGCTCTAAAATATGAAAAAGCTTGTCACGTCGGTGTTTGTATGATATATTTCAAGTTGAAATAATATCAGAGTATTGTTTCAACATTTTTGATCCTTTCAGAAATGACAAAACATTTCGTTTTGATAAATAATTTTCAGGAGGTGAAATACATGGCAAACAAAGCAGAATTAGTTGATAACGTTGCTAAAGTAACAGGTTTAACTAAAAAGGATGCAACCGCAGCAGTAGACGCTGTATTTAGCTCAATTCAAGATGACTTGAAGAAGGGTGAAAAAGTTCAATTAATCGGTTTTGGTACTTTCGAAGTACGTAATCGTGCAGCTCGTAAGGGCCGTAACCCACAAACTGGTAAAGAAATCGAAATCGCAGCAAGTAAAGTTCCTGCATTCAAGCCTGGTAAGGCTTTGAAGGACGCTGTTAAATAAGCGGTTTTCTGAACTTTAGTCAGCATAGCTCTGTTATGCTGGCTTTTTGTTTGCCTGTAAAAATTTATGGATAATAATGAGTCATATTCACAAAAAACATTAGCAGCACTTGAGTCGGGGCAGATTGAAGAATCGAACCGTCTATACAGCTGGGCTCTTCGAAAAGATGACAATGAAACGCTATATAATTTAGCTGGAGAATTATTTGCATTAGGATTTGATGGAAAAGCACTTCGTATATACGAAAAATTGATCGAAGAATATCCTAATGATGATGAACTGTTAGTCTTGGCGGCTGAAATTTTAATTGATCAAGGTAAAAATGATGCAGCTCTAGAAAATTTAGATCAAATTTCGCCTGACTCTGAGTTTTATGTATCATCATTAATGGTTCAAGCAGATTTATATCAAACCGAAGAGCTGTATGAGGTTTCCGAGAGAAAGTTAGTTGAAGCAATTAAACTAGCCCCAGAGGAGCCTGCTATCCAATTAGCCTTAGGTGAGCTGTATTATACAACGCAAGACTACTCAAAGGCTGTAAACTACTATCTGGGGTTAATTAAAAGTGGGATCAGTGAAATGTCCCAAATTAATATTGTTGAACGGTTAGCGGTCTCTTATGCCGCTTATGGAAAGTTTGAAAAAGCGATTGCCTACTTTGAACAAATTCATGAAGAAGATTTGACACCAGATATTTTGATGCAAGAAGGAATTACTTATCTTCAGTTAGATGAAAATGAGAGAGCACAAGCAACTCTTGAAAAAGTAATTGAATTGGATCCTTCTTATAGCAGTGCTTACCCATATTTAATTAATTCTTATCAAAAAGATGAGCAATGGGACAAAGGATTGATTGCTGCCCAAGAGGGCTTGGCGGTCGATCAATACAACCCTGAGTTGTATCTTCAAGCAGCAGAAATGGCTGAGCATGCTTTAGATAATGAATTGGTGGAAAAATACCTGCGGAAGGCAATTGAATTAGCACCTGAAAATACAGAAGGTATGATTCGCATTACCGATTTTTATAATCGAATTGGAAAATATGATGAAACTTTACGTTTCGCTAGTGACGATATAACTGATGCTCAATTAAATTGGAATTTAGCTTTAGCATATTGGAAGACAGATGATTTTAAAAAGGCTGCTAGTCACTTTGATGCAGCATTGAGTGATTTAAAAGATACAACTGCCTTTTTATTGGATCTTTACCATTTTCTTAGGGAGAGTGGACAGTTGGAACACGCTGTCGATATCGCACGTAAATACGTAAAATTAGCACCAACCGATGTCGATATGCAGGATGAATTAGAACAGCTGGAGGAACAAGGTTATTAATAATTTAAATGATAAATTCAAAGTGAAAAGTTGGGCGCCTAAGTTCAATAAAAAAATGGTTGAAGTGATGCGTAAAAATCAATTTAAATCTGATAATTCAGAGGATTTTAATGACTTCAAACAAATTGATTTTAACCAACAACAAGATTTAATGAAGAATGAAATCTCTAAAAAATATGAAATTAAAGTGGTTACTAGTTTTAATGAGCGTACAATTTTTAGCGTAATTGGACGTAACGAACATAATGAATTTTTTTATGCAATTGATAAAAATGTTCAAAATGAAGTTTCCCTTGAAAAGCTAAGAGCATTATTCGATAAATAATAAAAACAGATTCCGTCAAGCGCGGAATCTGTTTTTTAATATAGATTTTTGTTCAAGTAGTTCTTGATTATCTTAATAAACGAACATTAATAATAAATTCAGTTGCTAATTAACCAGTTTTTAACTAAAAAGTGAAAAAATATGGTATAGTTATATACACATAATTGAAGGAGTGAGTAAAAAGCATGGGAAACTCAGTATATTTAGCAGGGCCTTTCTTTAGTGATTTACAAATTGAAAGAGTACGTAAGGTTGAAGAGCTTTTAAAGAAAAATTCTACAATTGATTCAAAAAGAATTTTTGTACCAATGGATAATCAATATGATACTAAGGAATTTGGTTCATTTGAATGGCAAGTGGGAGTCTTTGAAACCGATGTGCGTCAACTTCGCAAAGCCGATATTGTTGTAGCAATCTTGGATTATACTAAAAACGGTGAAGAAATCATTTCAGATCCTGGAACAGTATTTGAGATCGGTACTGCCTTTGAACATGGTAATCCCGTAGCACTTGTTCAATTTGATGATTCTGACAAAATTAATTTGATGCTTGCTAGAAGTCACACTGCTTTCTTTAATGGTGAAAGTATTAAGGACTTGGCAACTTATGATTTTAATTTGTTAAAGCCGGTATATTCTGATTTAACAGTATTCTAAAGCTAATTAAAAAACATCAGTCATGTATTTAAGTTTATACATAACTGATGTTTTTTAATTAGGGATATTTCGATTTTTAGCACTGGGCGAATCGTAGGTAAAACCTTCACCAATGGCTTCATGGACATCAATAATAGAAGTAAACGCCTGAGGATCAATTCGTCCAATGATACGTTTAGCAACGTTTAATTCGTTAGGTCCAATTACGCAATAAACCATTTCACGCTCTGTTTTAGAATAGGCACCAGACATATGAATATAGCTTGCCCCGCGCTCTAACTCGTCCATTAAGGCATCAGCAATCTCTTGGTTTTTGCTACTGACAATTAGTAAACCATGAGCAGCATAGGCTCCCACCTGTGTAAGAGAAACTAGACGAGAAAATACATAAGCTGCTAGTAGAGTATACATCATATGAAGGACATCGATGTAGCAAAGAGAAATGGTTAATACGACGGCATCTAAAGCGAAAAGAGTATGCCCCATGGCAATTCCACGCCGTTTCTCGAGAATGCGAGCTACAACGTCGGTTCCACCGGTTGTACCACCGAAACGGTAAACGATCCCGCTACCAAAACCACCAGCGATTCCGGCCAGGATTCCGGCGATAAACATATCATGATGAATATCGAGACTGATGGGTACTCGTTGCCAAACGTATAACCAAAATGAGAGCGCAAACGTCCCAAAAATTGTGTAAATTAAAGATCTTTTTCCCAGAAAACGGTAACCTATGAAAATTAATGGGATATTAATTAAAATTGTTGAGAGTGCAGGATCAATTCCTAATAAAGCTCGTAAAATTAAGGTGACCCCTGTAATTCCACCTTCAGCTAGATTATTAGGGATATTGACTACAGCCAACCCTAAACCATACAGACAACAACCTAAGGCAATCATCACAAAATCTAAAAATCGGATTGATTCATCTTTTTGCATAATAGACCTCCTACGTAGAAACTGAAGTACTTGCAAATATCATACCATAGAGCGGAGCAGGCTTTTCAAAAAAATCATACGCTGGTAGAATTATTAAGACGATGTTAGAGTGTGTGCAAAATTTTTATACTTAATTCGGTAATTAGTTAAAAGATAGTACCTTTACTTAAATCGGATTGATGCGCATACTAAGTTAAAGAATTTATTATTTAAGGTGTTACGAGAAAGTAATTCCTTTGAAACGGATGTGGAAATGGTGCAGATAGAAAAAATGCCCCAAGAATTTGAGGACGCCCGTGCAGTCCTACAAAAAATCGAAGATGCAGGTTTTGATGCTTTTTTTGTTGGGGGAAGTGTTCGTGATACATTATTAAATAAGCCAATTCATGATGTTGATATTGCATCAAGCGCATACCCCGCCGAAATTAAACATATTTTTAAGAAAACTGTTGATACAGGAATCGAACATGGTACGGTAATGGTGATTCATGATGGCGAAGGTTACGAGGTCACGACTTTTAGAACCGAAAGTGGCTACCAGGATTTTCGCCGTCCAGATCAGGTTACTTTTGTACGCTCTTTAAAAGAAGATTTAATGCGCCGTGATTTTACAATTAACGCATTTGCTTTAAAAGAAGATCGAACGGTAATTGACATTTTTGATGGTTTAAGCGATCTAGAACATAAAATTATTCGTGCGGTAGGAGATCCACACGAACGTTTTCATGAAGATGCCTTAAGAATGATGCGAGCAGTGCGTTTTGCAAGCCAACTAGATTTCAAAATTGAAGCAAAGACGCTGAAGGCAATCGAAGAAAATAATATGCTTTTAGGTAAAATCTCAGTCGAAAGAATCTTAGTTGAGTTTGAAAAAATGATGTTGGGTAGCAAACCCAATCGTGGACTAGAAGACATGCTAACAACTAAATTGAATGAATATTGCCCGGGATTTAAGGACCGTTCTAAAGAACTATACCAGCTTACAAAATATCCCTTGGAACTTCTAGAAAATCCTGAACAAGTTTGGACTATGATTGCTTGGAGTTTAAAATTAACTCCTCAAGAAGTAATGCCTTTCTTGAAACAATGGAAGACATCTAACGATTTGATCAAAAATGTCAGTGCGACTTTACAAGTATTAAGCATGGATAAAAATGATCAAAACGAACGTTTAGCGCTGTTCAACGCAGGTGAAGCTAATGTAGTTAACGCCGTTCGGGTAGCCCAAATTCTAGGGATGAATCGTGAGGCTTGGCTAGATACTTACCAAAACCTTCAAATTAAGGATACACATGAAATGGCAATTACTGGTAAAGAGCTAATTCAAAAAGGAATAATTAAGCCTGGACCTCAGATGGGACAAGTTTTAAACCGGTTAAAATTAATGGTTATTAATGATGAACTGAAAAACGAGTCCTTAGCGCTTTTGAATGCAGTAAATAAGTTACAGAAAGATGATTAAATATGAAAATACTAAAAGGTAAGAATCTAACCAAAACTTACGGTGAAAAGAAGCTGTTTAACTCGATTAATTTTGTAATCAATGAACACGATCGAGTTGGACTAATTGGAACTAATGGATCAGGAAAAACGAATTTACTTAATGCCGTTTCGAATCTTGATCCCGCTGATTCAGGAACAATTGAAACACCAAACGATTACCGTATTGCATATCTTAAACAAAGTGAAGAAATTAGTCAGTTTGAAACGGTACGTGAATTTATTTACAGCGGGGATCAACATGTATTTCAAGTAATTAAACACTACGAAGAAATCTTAGAACAATATACTAATAATCCAACTTCATCAACGCTATTTGAAAAATTTACTAAACTTGAAAATGAAATGAATCAACTGGATGCTTGGAATACGGAAAGTAATATTAAAACCATTTTGACGCAATTACACGTTGATATGCTAGATGAATCTATCCATCATCTTTCGGGTGGACAAGTTAAGCGAATCGCTTTAGCACAGGCATTGTTAGAGCCGGCAGATTTATTGATTTTAGATGAACCTACTAACCATTTAGATTTTGATTCAATTGAGTGGCTGGAAAAATACCTTGCTGATTATAAAGGCGCATTACTATTGGTTACCCATGATCGATATTTCTTAGATCGAGTTACCAATCGAATTTGGGAATTAAGTTACGGAGACCTTTTTGAGTACGTCGGTAACTATGAAAAATATGTTGAACAAAAAGCGGTTCGTGATGAGCAAAACGAAGCTAGTAAACAAAAAGAGTACAAACTATATAAGCAAGAACTTGAATGGATGAAACGCGGACCCAAAGCACGTGGAACTAAACAACAAGCGCGAATTAACCATTTTGAAAAGTTAGACCAAGCTGTACATGCGCCTAAAGAGGTTGATCAAGACCTTGAAATTGGTCTAACACAACAAAGATTAGGTAAAAAAGTAATTGAAATCAATGACTTAGATTTAAAAGTTGGCGACCATCAAATTATGAAGGATTTTTCTAAGTTAGTTCAGGCGGGTGACCGAATCGGAATAACGGGAGCCAACGGTGCAGGTAAATCTTCATTTTTGAATGCGATTGCGGGAGTATTACCTATTCAGGGTGGGAAAATTGAAATTGGCGAAACTGTTAAAATTGGGTATTATACTCAAAAAATTGAACCCATACCAGAAGATAAACGGGTAATTAATTACCTAAAAGAAGTTGGACAAGAAGTAATCAATAAAGATGGTGAAAAAATTAGTGTCACTAGTCTTTTAGAACAATTCTTATTTCCAAGTTTTCTACATGGTAGTTTAATTAAAAAGCTATCTGGTGGTGAAAAACGGCGTCTATTTTTAATTAAGATTTTAATGGAACAACCTAATGTACTATTGTTAGATGAACCCACTAATGACTTGGATATTGCTACTTTAACTGTTTTAGAGAGTTATTTAAAAACCTTCAAAGGTACAGTCCTTACCGTGTCCCATGATCGGTATTTCTTAGATAAAGTTAGTGACCAATTATTAATATTTGATGGAAATGCTAAAGTTGAAAAATATACGGGCTCGATCAGTGACTATTTAAAACAAAACGTAGTACAATCAAGTAAAATTAAAAGTACTCCTAAGTCAGTTGAACAAGTTGAAGCTCCTAAAAAGAAAAAAAGGACGTATTCAGAAGAAAAAGAATGGCAGACAATTGAAACTGAAATCGAAAAGTTAGAACAAAAGTCCACATCTGTGGAGGAACAAATGAGCGAATGTGCTGCTGATTACGGAAAATTAGCAGAATTGCAAAAAGAATTAAATGAAATTTCGGACCAATTAGAAGAAAAAATGGCAAGATGGGAATACTTAGAAAGTTTCGAAGAATAGGGGAAATTTAATATGCTTGAAGAACAATACCTTAATTTGGAAAGATATGTTTTGGAAAATGGGCATCTCAAAGGAGACCGTACCCAAACTGGTACCCTAAGTACTTTTGGATATCAAATGCGTTTTGATTTAAGTGAAGGTTTTCCATTACTAACGACCAAGAGAGTCCCTTTTGGTTTGATTAAGAGTGAGTTACTCTGGTTTTTAAAAGGCGATACCAATATTAGATATTTACTTCAACATAATAATCATATTTGGGATGAATGGGCTTTTAAAAAGTGGGTTGAAAGTGATGAATATCAGGGATCAGACATGACCGATTTTGGTCACCGCTCACTGACTGATCCTGAATTCAATGAACTCTATAAAATTGAAAAACAACGTTTTACAGAACAAATTTTGGAAGATGATACATTTTCTGCTAAATATGGTGATCTTGGAAATGTTTATGGTAGCCAATGGCGAGCATGGAAGACTAGTACTGGTGAGACTATCGATCAAATTTCAAATGTTATTGATATGATTAAGAATAATCCTAACTCAAGAAGAATGATTGTTTCGGCTTGGAATCCTGAAGATGTACCAACCTCAGCATTACCTCCGTGTCATTCACTATTTCAATTTTATGTGGCTGATGGGAAACTTAGCTGTCAACTGTATCAACGCAGTGGCGATATTTTCTTAGGAATTCCTTTCAATATTGCTAGCTATGCCTTGCTTACAGAATTAATTGCGAAAGCGACCGGTTTAGAAGTGGGAGAATTTATCCATACCATCGGTGATGCTCACATTTATTCTAATCATCTAGATCAGGTTAAAGAACAATTGGAACGTACTCCACGTCCGGCTCCTAAATTGAAATTTAAACAAGTGCATGACAGTATCTTTGACTATGAACCAGGAGATATTGTGGTTGAAGGATATGATCCTCATCCAACCATTAAAGCGCCGGTAGCAGTTTAATTTTAAGTCAATTTAGGAGGAATTAAATTTGATTTCAATGATTTGGGCCGAAGATTTGCGTCATGGAATTGGTAAGCAGCAATCTATTCCGTGGCATATTCCAGGTGATATGGCTTTTTTTAAGAAAACCACTAGTGGGAACACCGTAGTTATGGGTCGTAAAACTTTTGATTCAATTGGAAAAGCGTTGCCTAACCGAAAAAATATTGTTTTAAGTCATCATCCAACCTCATTGCCAAATTCTGTAGTTGGCGTGGGTTCATTAAGTGAACTTCAGGTGATTTTTGAAACCCATCCTAATGAAAAATTTTATATTATTGGAGGAAGTCATTTATACAATGCCTTGTTATCACAAGCTGATGAACTTCTGATAACTAGAATCCAAAAAGATTATCAATGTGAGGTTTTCGCACCTGATATTACCCAAAATGAATTTAAATTGGCTAGTTCAGTTGAACATGAATCAACCGAAAGAAATCCTGCATATACTTTTGAAACATGGATTAGAATTTAATAAACGTTAAAACCTCATTTATTGAGGTTTTTTATTTATCCTCCTTTTCAAAATTAAAATTATATGATATATTTAATCTAATTTTTAATGTTAGGTTATCTAACATAAGTAGGAGGGCATCATGGCAAAGATTAAAAAAACTTTATTGAGCATAGTTTTTAGCATTGTAATTTTATTTGGGTGGTCAGTTTTTAATTCGAATAACGTCAATGCGGATGAGAAAGTGTACGAGATTGGAACTGATGTTACATTTCCACCGTTTGAATTTGCTAATGATCAAAATCAGTACGTAGGGATTGATATGGATATCATTAGGACGATTGCTAAAAACGAAGGTTTTAAAGTAAAGATTAAGCCGGTTGGTTTCAATGCAGCGGTTCAAGCGCTTGATGCCGGGCAATTGGATGGAGTTATTGCTGGAACAACGATTACTGATGAACGTAAACAGAAGATGGATTTTTCGGCCCCATACTTTAAAACTGGGGTGGTGATGGCTGTAGGACAAAACTCATCCATCAAAAATTTCCAAGATTTAAAGGGCAAGCGAGTTGCTATCAAAACTGGTACAGCTGCTGGAGACTATGCTAAAAGTATTCAGAAAAAGTATGGATTCAAAACGGTTACTTTTGATGATTCTAATAACGTCTATAACGACGTGACGACTGGAAATTCAGTGGCATGTTTTGAGGATCAGCCGGTTATGCAATACGCTATTAAAACTGGGGCAAAACTTAAGATCGTTACTAAACCAGCCAATGGCGGAGCTTATGGATTTTCTGTTAAAAAAGGACATAACCAAGAACTATTAAAGAAATTTGATGCTGGTTTAAAGAAAATTAAAAGCAATGGACAGTATAAAAAGATTGTAGCTAAATATTTAGGAGCTTCTGCTGTTGCTTCACAAAAAGCTCATAAAACACAAAATACATTTATTAGTTTATGGAAACAAAATCAAGGCGCATTACTTGGTGGATTAGAACAAACGGTTATTTTAACAGTATTATCAATTTTCTTTGCTACCATTTTTGGGATATTCTTCGGAATGTTAGGGGTTGTCCCAAATAAATTTGCTAATGGAGTTTCGACTACTGTAATTTATATTTTCCGTGGACTTCCTTTGTTAGTTTTAGCCTTATTTATCTATACGGGGGTGCCTAATTTGTTAGGTGAAAAAATTCCAGCATTTGTTGCTGGAATTATTACCTTAACCTTAAATGAAGGAGCTTATACTGCCGCTTTTGTAAAAGGCGGTATTGAAGCAGTAGATGGTGGACAAATGGAAGCAGCACGTTCACTGGGATTACCATATGGAAAGGCGATGCGGAGAGTTATTTTACCGCAAGGATTGAAAATTATGGTTCCATCCTTTATTAATCAATTTATTATTACTTTGAAAGATACTTCGATTCTTTCAATTATTGGAATACTTGAATTAACACAGACAGGTAAGATAATTATTGCACGTAATCTAGAAGGATTTAAAATTTGGACCATGGTAGCACTAATTTACTTGGTCATCATCACATTACTAACGTGGCTTTCAAAATGGGTTGAACGGAGGATGAAGGGATGAGTACAAAAATAGAAGTACAGAACTTAAAAAAATCTTACGGTAGTAACGAGGTTCTGAAAGGATTAGATTTGATCGTCAAAGATAATGAGGTGGTTGTTATGATTGGTCCGTCGGGTTCGGGTAAAAGTACTTTTCTACGTACGTTAAATAAGTTAGAAGAACCGACCGCTGGAAAAATCATTATCGATGGGCATGATTTGAACGATCCACGGGTTAATATGAATCAGGTTCGTGAAAAAATTGGAATGGTATTTCAACACTTTAATCTATTTAATAATTTGACCGTAGGCGAAAATGTGATGTTGTCGCCGGTTGAATTAGGGAAGATGAGTAAAGCGGATGCCGAGCTTGAGGCACGTGAATTGCTAAAAGAAGTGGGTTTAGAAGATAAATTTAATGCTAAACCCCAATCTCTTTCGGGGGGTCAAAAACAGCGAGTGGCCATTGCAAGAACTCTAGCGATGAAACCAGATATGATTTTATTTGATGAACCGACTTCGGCCCTAGATCCTGAAATGGTTGGAGATGTGTTAGCAGTAATGAAAAAACTAGCTAAGGCAGGGATGACCATGATTGTTGTAACGCATGAAATGGGCTTTGCTAAAGAAGTTGCTGATCGTGTGATTTTTATGGCGGATGGTCATATCATGGAAGAAGGAAAGCCGGAAGAAATTTTTGGTAACCCTCAAAACGAACGGACACAAGAATTTTTAAACAAAATTTTAAACGTTTAATCAATAAAAGGGCTTGAAGTAAAAATAATATTTAATGAGGTTAAATATTATTTTTATCAAGGCTCTTTTTAAATACAAAAATTTTTTGCGGAAAAGTTTGTTTATAGAACAAAAATTTAGAATAGATTGTTATAATTAAAATTGTAAATATGTACGGGGATTCTATAAATGTATATGAAACACGCTTCATGTGAATAGAACTCGGAATAACTATGTAACAAGGAAAGAGTGAAAATATGAGTCAAATTAAAATTGTCACAGATTCATCATGTGGCGTTACTGATGAAGAAATTAAAAAATATGATATTTCAATTGTCCCATTAAGTGTAATGATTGATGATACAGTTTATGTCGAAGGTGAAACCATTACTAATGAAGAATTTATTCATAAAATGGCATCATCTAAGTCACTACCAAAGACTAGCCAACCACCATTAGGTAAATTTGTTGAAATGTTTGATAAATTAGGTGAAGATGGTAGCCAAATCATCAGCTTTAATATGTTAGAGGCAATCAGTGGAACGGTACATACTGCCGAACAAGCTGCTCAACTTAGTAAAGCAGATGTGACTGTGATTGATAGCCAATTCACGGATCGCGCCTTAGCTTTTCAAGTTTTAGAAGCAGCTAAGATGGCTCAAGAAGGTGCCAGCAAAGACGAAATTATCCAGCGAGCAGAATATATCCGAGATCATACCAAACTTTACTTAAGCGTTGTTAACTTGGAAAATTTAGTTAAAGGCGGTCGTCTAAGTAAGATTGGCGGAATGCTGGGAGGTTTACTAAATATTAAGTTATTACTTGAGGTAAAAAATGGTAAACTTGATGTAGCCGGCAAGGTTCGCGGGATGAAAGCCATGAAGAAACTTTGGTCAGATATTTATACTGAAATGCAAGGTAGTGGCAAAATCAAAGGGGTAGGAATTTCACATGTAGAAGCCTTTGATATGGTAGAAGATATGAAGAAACATGTTGGTGAATTTTTCCCAGTTAATGATATTGTTGTACGAGAGACTGTTCCAATTATTGCAACTCATACAGGTATGGGTGCGTTTTGTATCTTATATTACAGTGAAGATTAAAAAGTAGGGCTTAGATCGGGACTAACCGATTTTGGCCCTAATTTATTTTACAGAGAGAGGCATTATGAAAGTAGTCAGAGAAATTTTATTTAGTATCATTGGTATTTCGGTTATCACGCTTTTAATTTTATGGGGGTTGGGCTTTTTTAAAGGAGCTAAGACACCGTCTCAAGTTGCTAACAAAGTCGTACCGACGACCCAGAAAAAAGTTAAAAATCTTAAGATTTTAGCATTAGGTGACTCTCTCACTCAAGGAGTTGGCGATACAAAGAATCAAAGTGGATATCAGCAACGTTTAGCTAAGAAAATTACTAAAACCAAACAGATAAAAAAGGCTACGATTTACGATGAGGGCGTTAGTGGCGAGCGTAGTGATCAAATCCTTAAACGCTTCAAAACTACTACTAAAATTCAAAAAGAGGCTGCTAAAAGTGATGTACTTATTGTTACGGCCGGGGGAAATGATCTTTTCCAGAATCTCCAGAAAGATGTTACTGAATCACCTAGTCAAGTTGCCGTAAATGTTAATCGTATTAGTCTTACTTATCAAGACAACTTAGAAAATATTTTTAAATATGCAAGAAAGCTGAATCCCAAAATTAAAATTGTTATGGTAGGAATTTATAACCCATTTTACGTATATTTCCCAAATGTAGTGGCTATCACAGATGCGATAAATACATTTAATACCACGGCAAAAGCCACTGGTGATTATTTCAAGCATGCTACTTTTGTTGATATCAATGCATTATCAGTGGGTCAATATAAGACGCTTAGTCAGCAGCAGCGTTTAAAGAAACAAAGTACCGAGGATGATATTGCGGTTGTTGAAAAGAGTCAACTTGAGAAAAGTAAATTTGATACTAAAGAAAAAAATAATTATTTATCGGATGCAGATCATTTTCATCCCAACGACAAGGGATATGATATGATGGCAGATAAGATCTTTAAGGCCATGGATCGGGCAAGAATTTTCAAGTAGGTGAAGAAATGAATAAGTATATGTATCATTTTTGGAAATGGGGATTTTTAGTCCTGCTCTCCATTTTTTTAGCGGGCGGTATTTATGTAACTTTTAAAGCTTCTCGTCCAATTCAGCAAGTTGATGACCAAGTAGTTCGAAGTAGTAACCAATATGATCGAATTCCAATTAAATTAAAGAAAAATCAAATTAATGATTTAAGTGCAGCTTATCTTTCTCAATTTCAAAAAGATGAAGACTTTAATTATGAGTTTAAAATTGGTCAACGCTACGCTATTTTAAGCGGAGAAACTGAAATTTTAGGTAAAAAGATTCAATTTGCGTTAACGATGATTCCAAAGGTGACCAAAAGTGGTAATATCAAACTTAAAGCGCATGGGCTAACGGTGGGAACGTTAAATTTGTCAGCTAAAATTGTTTTGAAATATATTTCACGTAATTATCAACTTCCTAAATGGGTAAGTATTGATGGCGATGAAGCACTTTTACGTTTGAATCAGATCAAAACAACTAATAAAGTCAGCTTCCAAGCTAAAACAATCGATATTGATAAAAACGATTTTCAATTCATAATTAACGTTCCTAAAGCCAATAATTAAGGAGAATGCTAATGAAAAAATCATTTTTTGAATATTTAATGACACAACGCAATCCGCAACCTAATAATGAAGTTGAAGAATTTGCTAACCAAGCTTTTTTTGATCAAGTTTTTCCTAAACAATCACGCGATTTTGATGAGATCAGTAAATATTTAGAGCTCAATGCGGGCTATCTACAAAGTATGTCAATTTTTGATTCAGCGTGGCAAAGATATTTAGAAAGTGAACAGTTTTAATGAAAAAAATAATAGAAAAACATCCGTATTTAACTATCGTATTTTCCATGATTTTAGGAGTTTTAATTACTATTGTCAGTGGTTTAGTATTTTTTGTAGGGATTTTAGGTCATACTGATGGTGAGAAAAATGATTTTAATCGTGTGGCGAGTGTTTATAATCAAATTAATAGTGATTATTATAAAAAAGTCGACACTTCTAAATTAGCTACAGGAGCAATTGATGGAATGTTGAGCACTTTAAACGACCCATTTTCGGACTATTTAACTGATAGTGATGCTACTAGTTTGAATGATAGTGTTTCAGGAGCCTTCGGTGGTGTTGGTATTCAAGTTGTAAAGAAGAATCACCAAATTGAAGTTATGACTACCATTGATGGTACACCGGCCAAAAAAGCGGGTCTGAAAGCCGGAGATGTGATTTTAGAAGTAGATGGTAAGAAATTAACTAATCAATCCCTTTCTAAAGCCACCACCTTAATGCGAGGAAAAGTTGGGACTAAAGTAAAGGTTAAATTGCAGCGAGGAAATGATACCTTTGATAAGGTGCTAACTCGTTCTAAAATTCCAGTTGAGACCGTCACGGCTAAGATGTTGAAGAATAAAGTAGGTTATATAACTATCTCAACAGTGGCTGAAAAAACTTCTAGTGAACTTAAACGGGCACTTAAACGTTTGGATAAACAGGGAGCTAAATCTTATATTATTGATGTCCGAAATAATCCGGGTGGTCTGATGCAGGAAGCTTTAAAGATGTCTTCGATGTTTTTAAAGAATGGCAAAACTATTATGCAAGTTAAAGCTCGGACTGGTAAAGCAGAAGTATACAAGGCGTCTAAAAAGTATGATGGTGGCTATAAAGTTACTAAACCTACTACAGTTGTTATTAATGGCGAAAGCGCTAGTGCGGCTGAAATTTTTGCTGCAGCTTTACACCAATCGGCTAATGTTCCACTTGTAGGTTCCAAAAGTTATGGAAAAGGCACCGTTCAAAATATTACCCAATATACAGATAGTGATGAATTAAAGCTAACGATTGCAAAATGGCTAACGCCAAACGGTACTTGGATTCATGGAAAAGGGTTAAAACCAGACTATCAGGCTGATTATCCTGCCATGGCATACATTACAGAATTTGATCAGAAAAAAACGTACTCCGTGGGAGAGAGCAATTCAGATATTAAAAATATTCAAATTGCCTTAAAGGGATTAGGTTACTATGATGATAAAATTTCTAAAGAGTATACTGAGAAAGTCAAGCAGGCAGTGGAAGCTTATCAAGAAAAGAATCAGCTAGCTGTTACTGGAAAAGTTGATGCGAAGACAATGCGTTCAATCGAACAGAATGTCATTAAAACTTTAGCTAAAAATGATCCTGCTCTAGAAAAAGCGCAAAAAGTTGTGAATGACGAAAAATAAATTGATTTATGGCCCTACAGTTGTAGGGCCTTTTTGATTGGAATTTTTGAACTAATTTAAATATGGTAACGTTTTATTCAAACTTTCTAACAAAAAGTCAGCATTTTTAACAGTTTTTGGTTTTAATTTACGGAAGATAGTAGTAAGTTAAATATATCTGTTTTAATCATAGTATGATAGGAGTTTTGAGTAATGGAAAAAGAAACGCGGAAAAATTACGGGGCAGCAGGGTTGCTTCCGCTACTAATTTTTTTGCTACTATATGTTGGATGTTTAGCCGTTTTTACAATTAAAGGCGCTAAAGATCCTTCTTCATACATGCCACGCCAAGTGGCCATTTTAATTGCATTAGTATTTGCACTAATATTTTTTGAACCTCGCAGTAAATTCAGTAAAAAAATGGACTTATACCTAAATAATGCTGGAAATGCAGGGGTGATGAATTTAGCTTTAATCGTTATGATGGCCGGTGGTTTCTCATCCGCCGTAACCCTTTCAGGGGGACAATCCTCAATTGTTAATTTAGGTGTTTCCTTGATTCCTAGTCAATTCTTAGTTCCAGGTATCTTTTTAATTTCAGCAATTATTTCGCTTTGTATTGGTACCTCAACGGGAACCATCGTTACGATGGCACCCGTTACATTTTCTCTGGTAGCCGCTGCCCATTTGAATGCAGGGATGGCAGGAGCAGCTGTAATTACAGGATCATATTTTGGTGATGGGTTATCTATGATTGGTGGAACTACTATCTCGGCAGCTGCTGGAGTTGGTTCACCTATGAAGGATAAATTCTTGTGGCAAATTAAAATTGCGGCACCAGCTGCAATTTTAACTATTATCGCCTATACTTTGATGAGTTTAAATAATGGTGGTGCCCATCATGTTGCCGCCGGAAGCTATAATATTATTACAATTTTGCCTTACCTAGCTGTTTTAGTGTTAGCTGCCGTCGGGATGGATGTGGTCATTGTACTAGCGTTAGGAACGGTTATGGCAAGCGCAATTGGAATTTTTCTTGGAAAAGCGAATATTTTTGATTGTGCGAAGGCAATTGGAAACGGAATGGAAAGCATGTTCTGGTTAGCTATTTTTGCAATGATGGTCAATGGGATGGTTGCGTTAATGCGTTATTATGGTGGAATTGACTGGTTGGTGCATGTCTTTACTAAACGTATTCATAGTAAAGCTAGTTGTGAAGCTTTAATTGGAATCTTGAGTTTCTGTGTAACCGGAGCAATTGTAAATAATAACATTTCAGTTCTAATTACTTCACCCATTGCTAGAGAACTCGGTGATGAATATAAAGTTGATCGTAAAGTGTTAGCAGGGATTATTTCCATCTTCGCGGTAACTGCCTCAATGGTAATTCCACAAGACTCTGCAATGATGATGACTCTTCAATTAGCCGGTAAGAGTACTAATTATCTGGATTTGATTCGTTATATGTTCTACCCGGTAATCTTGATGGCACTAACATTTGGGATTAATTATTTTTCAGCCAAAAAGAGCACTTTAAGTAAAGCTGAATAGTTAAAAAGACGATTAGTATCGTCTTTTTATTTTTAAATAAAATAAATCCAGAAAGAGTTTTATTTCTCTTACTATTACTATAAAAATTATAGTATTATGAATGCAAATTGAAGTTTCTCAAATTTTATTTTAGGAGGACACATGACAACTTTTTATTGTTATTCTAAGTGTAGTACATGCAAGAAAGCCGAAAAATGGTTACAAGAACATGACGTATCCTATGGAAAAATCGATCTAGTTGAACAACCACCGACTAAAGAACAAATGCTAAATATTTTTTCCAAGAGTAATCAGAAATTACGCTACTTTTTTAATACTAGTGGAATCGATTATCGCAAAATGGGACTTAAAGATAAAGTAGAAATGATGACGAAAGAACAGGCTGCAACATTAATGTCTAAGAACGGTAAGTTAATTAAACGTCCGTTAATGGTCGACGATACTAAAGTCACTTGTGGATTTAATGTAGGAGTGTATGAAGAAAATTGGATTTAATATAATGAAAGACACACGGTTGTACTAAAAATAAGAGTTGGATTTCTGTAGTTTATTCAGAAATTCAACTCTTATTTTATATGGAATACGATTAATTAAGACATCAAAATTCTATACACCAACTAGTTCGACTATAAAATTTTTGATATGGTAGCAACACAATTGAAGACAAAGATTCATCATTACTTGGTGGAAATTGGGTCTCTAAAGCAACTCCACCATATTGGCCAATATTCTGTGCAAATCCACTATTATTAAAATGGTTACCAGTATAAACAACAATTGATGGGGCAGTTGTTTCCACACTCAATCTACGCTGATGATCTAAGCTTTCTAATACTGCTGCAATATTATTATTTCGGTTGAGCAAGAAAGGATGATTAAGTCCTAATTGTTCTCTTATTTGTGAATCTAAAGAAGTAATTGCTTTACCAAGTAATTTGGGTTTTCGAAAATCAAATGGAGTATTAGTGACTGATTTTTGTTCGCCGGTTGGAATACTATTTTTGTCCAGTGGTAAATAATAGTCAGCATCTAAAGTTAGATATTGGTCTAGTATATCTTTACCGCTATTTAGATTAAAATAGCTATGATTTGCTGGATTACATAAAGTTTTTTTATCTGAAATAGCTTCTATTTCATAAATTAATGTATTTTCGTTTGTTAACGTGTAAGTTACATAAATGCTTAAATTCCCAGGATAGTTATTATAATTATCCGGATCTAATAGATGTAATTTAAGGATACTACAGTTTTCATTTTCTTTAATAGTAAAGCCGAATACTTGCGTATCGAATCCTTTTGATCCACCATGCGCATGATTAGGGCCATCATTTAGTTCAAATTGTATTGTGTTATCTTCATCTTGCCAGTGACCATGTGCAATTCTGCCAATAACTCTACCAACAGTACCACCGAGATAATTCCGTTCTTTATCATAATATTCTGGGCGTTCTAAACTTAAAATAATGTTGTCCTTTTCAGATGTTCGACCAGGTACAAAAAAATGTTCAAGAGTTGCACCATAATTTAAAATATCAACTTGAACACCATTTTTATTAAACATAGAAATACGATAGTAATTTTTATCATCTAGTGTTTGGTATTTATTAACTAAAGTATGTTTCATTTCGAAATTCCTCCAATTAATAAAAGCACTCACATGAGTGCTTTTATATTATAAACTAAATTTTTTGAACGAATAGTGTCTGAGCATCTCTTGATGATTATTAGTCAATTCAGTTATTTTATCCATCATTGTATGAGCTTTATCCACTTGATTCAATCCGAGGTATCCTAATGCGATTAGATAATAACAGTCGATGACATTAAGTGACTTATGATCATCTTTGAATAGCAAGGCATCAGGTAATGATACAGCGAAGTAATCCATTTCGAAATTGTCGAAAATATGTTTTTCACCATAACTAATTAATGCGTGAAATTTACCATTTGCTTCTTTTGTCTGACCTAATTGTTCAAAGGCTAATCCTTGATAAAAAATCGTATCCGATGGTTGATCGTTGTAATACATAGCACTAGATGGTTTTTCCAATCCTTGAGTAGCTAATCTAAGATGCTCATTAGCTTGTTGAGTATCGTTAATTTGTTTGTAAGCATAACCTAGGTAGAAATCGATAACATTATTGTTTGCCGTAGGAAGTTTTCCTTCACCCAGTGAGCGTGGATAAACTAAAGCACGATTAAGTTTTTCAATTGCAGTCGTATAATTTTCGTTAGCAATATCTTGTTTTGCAAGTTCAACTAATGCATATTCGTATTGTGAGCTGACTTTACCTTCGCCACCTTCCCAAGGGTGGAAGATACGATCCATTAACTTTTGATAAGCTTCTTTGTATCTACCAGTTTCGTTCAATAAAGTAACTAGTTGAATGTAGCTATCGTCGCGTTGCTCGACCAGATCCAAATGTTTTTCAAGAAAGGCTAGGCGATCCGTTAAAGAATGGTTCATTTTTTGATACAAAGAGTCCAGTTCAAAAACAAGCCGTGCATTTTTAGGATCTAATTTAAATGCTTTTTCTAAATATTCTAAGGCTTTCTTAGGTTGGTTAGTCTTGTTGTAGTAGACGATTGAAAGATTCCGGTAAGACATTGCGTAATCAGGATCAAGTTTGACTGATTTTTCCCATAAAGCCTGAGCTTTTTGATATATACGACGATCATAGTATAAATTACCAAGATAGTAGGGTGCTAAGCCATCTTTTGGATTGATATTTTGAATATATTCCAAAATGATAACGTCGAACAGACGATTTGGGAAGATATAGTCAGGAGATAGACTAGCTCCAAGTTTTGCTGAAGTAAGAGCTTGTTCTTCCGAATCCAATTTAGAGTATATATAAGATTCATAATAAGATTTTAATGGATTATCATCTTTGTAAATGTTCAAGGCCGATAATGCATCAGCGTATTGTCCAATTTCAAGGTAAAGTTGAACTAAATCTAAAACATCATTTAAACGAGTATCAATGAAATGTTTTAACGTATCTAAGCAATCTGGATTAATTTTTGAATATTCGAACAATACCGCTGAAGCACTGTTATCAATTTCCAAACTATCTTTTAAAAGTTTTTCAGCTTGATCGGATTTCATCAAAATTAAAATATGAGCCTTGATTGCTCGAGCTGTTAAATCATTATAGTTAAATAATAGTGCTTGATTAATAAATTTAAGAGCATTGTCTAAATCATTTTCGCGAATCTTTATTTTAGCCATTGCCACAAAACTAACTGATTTTGTATCTGCAGACCAAGTTGCTTTGTAAAAAGCATCGTATGCTTCAGCGTATTTTCCTTGTTTTTCAAGACTTAGTCCAAGATGATAACTTGGGAAACCAGATACTGGGTTGGTATTATGATTGTTTTGACGTTCTAAAGCACGTCTAAAGTATTTTTCACTTTCTACAAATAACCCTTGACGGTAGAGTAGGAGACCGTACGCATCATTGATTCGTTTATCAAATTTATCCCGTTTAAGTCCTTCTAGATAGTAGTTTTCAGGTCTGAAACTAGCGTGACGATATTGTTCAAGATGTTGTCCTGCATTGAATAGTTCATCGTTAGTTTTGATATCTTTAGGATTAGGAATTGCTTTGGCAGCATCTGGAATTGCTTCGATTTTTTCAGGTTCAGGTGTATATTGCACCAAAATATTTTCGTCTTGATCAAGTACTTTTAATGTTAATTCATGCAATTCAAACTGATCATTTTGAATGGTTGTTGTAAAAGTTTCTGTGGGGCTTAATGTAGTTTTTTCGTTAAGTAGAACTTCGTCTTCTTTTTCCAAAATAACTTGTGCATTTGAAAATACTGATGTTGCATATGCTGCAATTGAAATTGTATCCCCATCTTTTTCCAAATTAACTGCGGCATTGATCGTAGCATTTTTAACTGCTCCCACAGCTTTATAAGGCATAAAGTATTCAGTACTATGTTTCTCTTCATGAGGATTGAGCCAAGAAAAGTCGGGCTGATTATCTGTGAAAGTACCAACCATCAATTCGATGTATGGTCCATCATTATCGGTTAACTGATGATCCCAAGATTGCCCAAAATCACCATGTCCCCAAGTCCATTGCTTTTTACCAGGTGAAGTATGATGGTCAGCCACATGAAGAAGACCAGCTTCTTTCTGGTGATCGTAATTACCTAAAAAGTCGTATTTTGATTTGGCTGCCATATAAGAAGTAGGTACAGGTACATTTTTGTAACGAGAAATGTCAACGCCTTCTGAGTAATCAACTTTATAATATTCACCAGTTGCGATTGGAAAATCAGATACTGCACGTTTTCCGTGATCAAAAACAGCATTAACATCTGGTGGAAAGATTGATTGAGTGTTTTCGTTTACAGGTACTGCGGGATTAGCCCACCACAAGAAAGTCTGTGGTAAATCAGTTGGATTTGAAAAAGTTTCGTCAACTTTCAAATATGCTTTATCAGGATACATAGTGAAACCAACTAAAATTTTTGTGCCATTCATTTGATCTATATCACTCATCCAGATTGTTTTAGAACCGTCTGAATTAATCTTAGTGTAATAATTCACTGGAGAAAAAGTATCTGGCCGGTGATGTTGTGGCCAATTGAATTCGATTCCTCCAGAAATCCATGGCCCAGCCAGACCAACAAGTGCTGGCTTAATAACGTGATTATAATAGACAAAGTCGTAATTATTAGTTTTATCTAACATTCGATAAATTCGTCCACCTAATTCGGGCAGGAAAGTAATCTGGATATACTTATTTTCTAAGATAACGGCTTTGTATGTCTTGTCATGTTTTTCATCAAAGACACGTTCGGTTACCGGAAATGGATAAGTCTTACCACTACTTCCTTGATATACTCGATCCTCCAAAAACATTGGATTTTTTTCTGGCTTAGCGATTCCATAGGTTGGAATCGTTAAGTCTGTTTTTTTTAAAGTTACTGGTTCATCTGCAGAAATATCAATATTCATAGCAAAGTTCTCCCTTCGATTTTACATCTTAATAATATAGTAGAAAGCGTTTTCTTGAAATGTACGAAATGTGCTAAACGATGGATTTTAGACAACTAACATTTGCTTGGTATTTTGCTATGTGATAATATCGAAACTAGAAAATGAAAACGCTTTTTTAAAAAGGAGCAATTTATGAAAAAATTGCATGGATTTGAAAATGAATATTTATTTGTGTTACCATCAACTATTTTGAATAATTTCAATTTTTCTGAAGTAATAAAACTGCTGTATATAACTGATCTTGGATTTTACCCCAAGGCAAGATATCATTTTGCTCATCGTAATCATGGCGCCAAAGAATGGATACTAATTTTTTGTACCCATGGTAAAGGTACTGTAAAATCTGCAACTGAGGAATGGCAAATTGAGAATGGTTCAATTGTTTTATTACCTCCAAATGAGGAACATACTTATTATGCTAATGATGATGATCCTTGGGATATATTTTGGGTGCATTTTACTGGGAATTCTATAGATGAATATATCCCGCAAGAGGCTTTACAGAAAAATGGTTTTCTAATAATTGATAAAACAAGCACCGAAGATATGCAGATGTTAATGTCGCAATTTTGGCAAATGATCCAAGCTTTATCAGCTGGTTTTTCATATCAATCCGTTTTTTATTCTTCTCAAGTTTTAGGTGCTACTTTGGCATATGTATCTTTGCAATCCTTTCTACCGCATGATGCTTATACAATGGGGAATGAATATATAACTAAAGCAGTTAAATATATATATGACCACTTTGAAGAAAAAGTTAGCTTATCTACGTTAACTGAGGTGTTAGATGTATCGAAAAGTTATCTTAGTCGAATTTTTAGACAAACGGTTGGCACAAGTGTAAATCGTTTTATTCTCGACATTAAAATGAAGCAAGCATGCTACTATTTGAAAGATACTAATTTAGCGGTTCATCAAATTGCAACGCGCCTAGGTTATGATGAACCGTATTATTTTTCAAGAATTTTTAAGAAGGTAATGGGGAGCTCGCCACGTATTTTTCGGAATCAAGAAAAAAATATATTGTAGCCCATTATCCATGTTTATGATTTAGAAAATCCCTTCTTTGAAAATCATAGTGTAATTTCAATTTTAGTTTCAAATGATAACGTTTTGAACTCACATCGGACTTATCTCTACAACTTGGCTAAATTAATGGGTAATTAAAGAGAATTGGCGGTGATACCTGAGTGAAAAGTTATTTGCCGTTGGTGAGGAAAAATATGCGTATTAACCATTTTGAAACATACATCTAATGAAAGCCCAGTAGTAATTAAGAAATGAACTATTACTCCTAGGCATGCAACTTTATGTTTATTATTCATATCAATTCAGTAGAATACTTCTCACCGCTGAAGAAACTAATTTATCAGTGATATTGGAGGTCCAACTAATTTAACTATGAAATGAATGGTTTTATTATACATAAATAAGTATTGATTAGTTGATCGCCGCAATTTCATGTGTACAATTTTATAGTGTATAACGAACGTCATAATACTTGGATTACTTCAGAAATTGAACATCATGAATGGGCGTGAAGAAATATTTAAAATTTCAAAAGAAGCTGAATTATTAGTTAATAGTGAACTATTTGAAAATAAAGCTTCATATTGCAGGGGGAATCATAGGTTACAATTTCATTTTAAATCAGTGGCAGATGATATTCGTTAATAGTTGTAAATGATGAAGAATACAGTTTAATCCATAATGCTTTACATGATGATTCTGGTAATGTGCTTAGCTTTTTCCGGTCCAAACCAAAATCAAAAAGTAACGTTTAAGTTGTTAGATTATATGATAAGTAATACAGATGCTAAATAAATGATTATTCTAAGTACAATAAAAAAGGAGACCAAATTCGTAAGTGAATTGGTTTCCTTTTTTATTTGGAAAATTATTTTTTAACATGCTTATTAACTTCTTGGGCGTTACCAAATGAAACAGTTATGATGCGACTGCGCATTCCCCAAATGTAGAAAATAAATGCCACAATGATGATAACTATAAAGTCAAGAGGATAATGGATTAAATTTCTACCATTAAAATTATCACTACCAATATACGACATAACTGAAAGGAAAATTAAGTATACAATCAACCAAAGGCTACTACGTAGTTGTTTCATAGTTTCTTTCCAATGTAATCGCCATTCGTAATAAATAAAAATTGGTAAACCTAGTAAAATGACTAAGATAACTTCAACTGTTGTTGGCCACATGGCCCAATAAATAGCTAAAGAAGCTAAAACGAAAGCTAATGGTGCCATAAATTTAATTGCTTTTAAACGAACAGGTCGATTGAAACGGGAAGCCATTTTTCTCAATGATACGACCGTGATTGGCCCAGTCAGGTAAGCAATTAACGTCGAAGTCGAAATAACACTGGCTAAAGTTCCCCATGATCTAAAAATCGAAACCATTACCATACTTAGAACAGCGTTGAAAGCCATAGCTACTCGAGGAATCCCATATTTAGCATTAATTCTTCCTAAAATTTTAGGAAAATGATTATTACTTGACATAGCGGCCAAGGCCCGTCCAGTTGAAGCAGCAAATGAAACACCAGTTCCAAAGGGTGAAATGAAAGCATCTAAATAAAGTAAAACTGATAACCAATGAATCCCAAGTAAGATAGCTAAATCCGCAAAGGGTGATTCAAAGTTAATTCCATGCCAACCAGATTGAGTAATTAGTGCAGTTGGTACGGAAGTGATGAAAGTACTTTGTAGAACTAGGTAGAGTACAGCACTGATCGAGAGTGAAAGTCCTACACCTAGCCCAATGTTTTTCTTAGGGTTTTCGACTTCATTTCCCATATTAATTACGGTTTGAAAGGCGTTAAAGGAAAAAATAATCCCAGAAGCAGAAGTAGCAGCGAAAATCGAAGCTGATCCGTAAGGCATAAATTCCGATAGTGATTTTCCGTAATTTTCAGGATGAAAGCCACTTAAAGTTAAAAATATAATAGTAATTAAAGGTACAGCAATTTTGAAAATGGAGATTAAACTCGTAAATCTTGTTAATAGAGTTACTGACCAATAATTTAATAAGGTGAAGATTAAAATGAAACAAAAAACTACTAATAGACCACTAGTAGTGATGTTCCCATTTTTGAAAAAACTATGGGTCCAATTCGCCCATGCCCATGGCCAAGAACTCATGTATTGGACCGCAGCTACAGCTTCGATGGGGATGAGAGTGATTAGAGAAATCCAATTTGCCCAAGAGGCAATAAAACCAACCAATGATCCGTGACTGTATTGAGCAAATTTACTCATTCCGCCAGATTCTGGAAACATTGTCCCTAACTCAATATAGTTATAGGCAATTACACCAATCACAACAAATCCAATTATCCAAGAAAAAATTGCCGCTGGACCAGCTACTGAAGCGGCCTCCATTGATCCAAAAAGCCACCCCGAACCAATTAGAGAACCAAGCCCAAGCATTACCAGTTGAAAAAGATTTAGTTTTTTAATAAAAAATATCCTCCTTAATTTTTGATTAATAATGGTAAATACTAACGTATTTGTGTAAATAAATCAAATTGGTATAGGACGTTCCATATTTTTATTTAAAATTTAATCGCTTATATGGATCTAATTAAATGGGTGATAGGGTAAGGTTTACCAAAACCATCGACTGGATCTTCTGAATCAATTTTAAAGTTATTTTTTAGATAGAAACGTTTTGCTTGCACATTTTGCGAGTTTACATCGATTCTTTTAATATCATATTTGCGTACTAAAGTAGACAATATTTCTCTACCGTAACCTTGGCCAATAAATTGGGGGTCTAAAAATAACATGACAAGCTCGTCTTTATCGATACCACTAAAACCAACCACTTTATGATTTTGATTTTTCCAGACGATTAAATTTACTGAATCCAAAGCCTGTGGAATGATTTCCTTGTAAAAAAGTAAATCTGATTCTTTCAAAAAGTGGTGAGTTTTTCTAACGGATGCTTCCCAAATTTTGAGAATTAAAGGGTAATCGGATTTAGTAGCAGTATTTGCGTTTAAAATAATAACATCTCCTTTCATTGTTAGAGCTCCATTTCTAGTATGTTTAAATGGTATCATACGGATTCATTTAAATTAAATCTAAGTAAAAATGATTTTGGATCATATTACAGTGTTTATCGTATATATATTTAGTACAATAACACTAAGCCTATACATGAAATGGAGGAGTTTTTGATGGAACAAGAACGAATTTTAATTTTAATTAAACCAGATGGTGTTAGTTTAGGGCATATTGGGGAAGTAATTACACGTTTAGAACTGAAAGGATATTCAATTGATGCGCTTAAAGTTACCCAAGCGACGGAAGCACAGTTGCAGCAACATTATGAAAAATTAGTTAATAAACCATTCTTTAAGGAAATCGAAACATATATGTTAGAAGGCAAAATCGTGGCGATGATTGCCAGTGGAACTCATGTTATTGATGTTTTTCATCGGATGGCAGGTGCTACAGATCCGTCGGAAGCTGCTTTCGGAACCATTCGTGGAGACCTGGGACGGGAGTGGCCAGACGGTTTACTACGTAATGTGGTGCACAGTTCTGATAGCATTGAAAATGCTGAAAAAGAAATCAAAATTTGGTTTCCAGAATTAAACTAAGATGTGTTTATAAAAAAGTAAATTACAGAAACTAGTTAATCGATGACTGATTGGCTAGTTTTTTTATATAAGAGCTCATTATTTTTCAGTAGCGAGAGTAATAAATAAAATTAGATAATTAAACTTCCTTTACTAAGTCTGTTCATCAGTTTATATTTATTAGTCATTAGAAAAGGGGGTCTAATTGAACATGGTTTTGAGTAAGACAATTGCAAAAATTAGAAAAGAAAAAAATTTAACAGTCAATGATCTCATCCGGGATAATATGTCTAAATCCAGCTATAATCGTTTTGCTGCTGGAAAAGCCGACATTCACAGCCATTACTTCATCGAGCTACTGAAACGTTTACACGTAACTTTAACTGAGCTTGAATATATTGATAGGGGATACGTACCTAAAGATATAAATATTTATCTATCCAGAATTAAAAAATTTTTTAACAAGCGTGATGCTAATGCTTTAAAAGGAATTATTAAAATTTTGGAAAGTGAATATTCAAAAATTCATAACACTGAATATCAGCATTTAATCGGACTTTGTGAGATTTTGATTGCTCGTTTAAATCACTATAAACTGGATATGAACCAGAATATTTTATATCGATACTTGATTAACACGTCTTCTTGGACTAGATATGAAATCATTTTGTTCAATAATTCTCTATTTTATATTGAACCAGAAACTTTGAGCATCCTATTGAGTAATGCATTAAAGCATGTCCATGAATTGGATGATCTTAACCCACAAGTAGTTGAAGGGTTTAGACTTTTAAGCAACGCCATTATCTCTCTTTTATACCAGCAGGAACCAACTTTGGCGCTATACTATATTTCAAAACTAGAAGAGTTTCAAGTGAAAGAAGAGCACGTGTATGAAAGGATTTTGTTACTTTTTTTTAAGGGTATCAGAAAAAAATTAGAAGGTTATTCTGAAATAGAGTATAACAAAGAATTTAACAAATTATATTTTATTTTAGATGTACTACAAATGGAGGAGCAAAAAAGGATTTTTAAAAATGCCATTGCAAAATTATAATGTTAAAAATCAAAAATAATCATTTAAAACGACCGTGTAGACTAATTTTTAATGCCTGCACGGTCGTTTTTTAGAAAAATAAAAAGAAAAGAACATATTCCATACTAATCCCCCCAGTTAAATTATGCAGATAATCTTTAGATATAAAAAATATGTCCCGTTTAAGGGCCATAATATCCTAAAAAGAAATATAGTTACAATCAGTTAATACCCTAAATTAAAATCAGAAGCACATTATGAAATTTTAAACCTTTAATGAGGGGAGGATAGCCATAGACGCATTTGTTTAGAATAATGCGATTAGTAATGAATAATGTTTTTAAATTTAAAATTAAATTGGAGTGACTTAGATTGACTGCAAAGTTTGGTAAAACGTTCAATAAAAAGGAATATTGTCCACGTCTCGAACCTAAGAGGATCTTAACATTGATCAATTTAGCTATGTTAGGGCTTGGTATGAGTTATCTACAGCATGCAGATGCAGCTCAGGCTTCCGAGATTGGAAAAGTGAATACTTATAAAAATGCTGATTCTTTAAAAACAAATCAGTTATTAGAGCTAACTAAGAATGGTAAAACCACTAAGGAAGTGGGTGTTGATGTAAAAACAGAGACTCATAGTCAAGCATCAAAATCCAATGATACTAATAAAAGAGCAGATAGTAACCAAGCTTCAAGGCTACTTAAAAAAAATCAAAATCGGATTGTCGATCCAAAAACTATTAAGGACGGTTGGTCACTAAAAAATACAAAAGTGAAGAACAGAGCTCTAATAACTCCTAAGAAAAGTCATGAAAATCAAGGTACTATTAAAAATACAAATTTTATAAACAGTGAAATTAAAGTGAAACCAAATGATAAAACAGATTTACAGGATAATGTGTATGTAAACAAAGATAATTTTAAAGATTACTTTAATCAGAATGGGAGTGCCAAAGGTAACTACAATCCAATAACCGGTGAGCAAAAGCTTACTACAGGTTCATGGCAAAGTGGCAATATCACTTTTAAAGGAGGAATAGACCTTAGGCACAATTTTAGAATTGATGGTGCAATTAATTTAGGAAAAGAAACGAAAGTAAGGAATGTTTTTAGAGTTTTAAAGGGAATCGCAGACGGAATTGGGATCGTTTTTTACAAAGGAACCCGTAACCAAATTGGTGGAAGCGGTGGGAATTTGGGTATCTATGGAGTGACTAATGCTTTTGGATGGAAAGCTGACACATGGCATAACGTGGGTAGATCGTTTAAGTTTGGTAACACTACCAGGCGCTTACAGGGTGAAGCTGATGATGCTTTTCCCGATCCATATGGTGCGATGGTAACTACTAATAAAAATGGTCAAGGGACCATTGATAAAGACAGTGTACGGCCTTTACCAAAAATTATCGAAGATAATAAATACCACGCTATAAAAATGATATATACAGCTCGTACGAAAGAATTTAAGGTGATCCTTTCGACCCCAACGGGGGATGTTATTTTTAAGAAAAAATTTGATTATGATGCTAAAGATCCCGTCTATTACTTTACTATCGCTTCATCCACAGGCGTATTACCTACTAAACAATTTTTTAAAATTGACTCCATGGAATATACGTCAATTCAAAAAGCATTTATTAAGTATATTGATGATAATACTGGAACTAACATGAGAGTCCGTGTACTAACTGGCCAGGGTGGTAAAACGATGAAGTACTCTACAAGAGCAGACATCCAAGATTATTTAAAACAAGGTTATCAATTAGTTAGTGATAATTTTGTAACGGGAACTACTTTTGATACTGACGATAGAACCGATCAAATATACGAAGTTCATTTTAAGCATGGAATAGAGTCTGATTTTGAAAAACGGAATGTGAAAGAAACCGTTCATTATCGCTATGATAATGGTCAATTAGCCAGACCGATATACCAAAATGTACTTAATTTTGAACGGAAGGTAGAAACTGATCAAGTTACAAAACAAAGAAATTATAAGAATTGGCAGGCGGTTGATGGAACTAGTTTTAAAAGAGTAGTTTCTCCGTATATAAAAGGCTATACCGCTATACCAAAATTGATCGATGAAATTACTAATATTAACGAAAATCATAAAAATATCGAAAAAATAGTAGTTTACAAAGCTAACGACGAAAAAGCTCAAGTGAAATATTTCGATGATACGACAGGGCGAAAACTAAGTGAGCAATTTCTACATGGTGCTTATGGTAGTCGAGATGTTTATCGAACGGCTAATACAATTCAGCATTATAAACAAATGGGTTATGAGTTGGTGAGTGATGACTACCCTAAGAATGGAGCAAACTATAGTCAAGATAAATTAGTTCGAGTATATGAAATTCATTTAAAACATAAAATCATTAAGCAACTAGAAAAAAGTACTGTAAAGGAAGTGATTCATTATCTATATGATAACGGTCAACCTGCTGGACCAATATATGAAAACGAACTTGATTTCAAACGAATTATCAAGTTTGATCAAGTAACAAAGCAGAAACGCTATGGAAATTGGCAAGCAATTGATGGAACGTACTTTAAAAAAGTAGATTCTCCGAAAATTATTGGTTATACGCCAACTCTTGAGGCAATTGAAACTATCAATAACATTGATGGCAGCCATAAAGATATAGAAGAAACGGTAGTATACAAAATTAACGACGAAAAAGCTCAAGTAACATACTATGATGATACAACTCGAAAAAAATTAAGCGAAAAAGAACTAAATGGAGCTTATCGCACTCGAGATAGTTATCGAACAGTCGATGCGATTAATCAATACAAGTGGGCAGGCTACGAGTTGGTTAGTGATGATTATCCCCAAAATGGGGTGTTTTACGACCAAGATAAGCTAATAAAAATGTATGAAGTACATCTAAAACATGGAGAAAAAATGGATTTTGAACAACGTGCGGTAAAAGAAGTAATTTATTATCAATATGATGACGGCCAATTAGCTGAGCCAACATATAAAAATAAACTTAGTTTTAGACGAATTGTAAAAATTGATCAGGTCACGGGTCAAAAATATTATGGAGTATGGCAAGCGGTTGACGGTACTAATTTTAGGAGTGTGGTTTCACCAATCATAGAGGGATATACACCAATCCCTGAGATTGTTAGGGCGATTAATAATATTAATAGTTACCATCAAGACGTTGAAAAAACGGTGGTATATCAAGCCAACAAACAAAATGAGGTGGTTGGTGGCAATTCTCCAAAGAAGTTTAAACAAATTAAAATAATTCTAGTAAGGGTGATTCACCCAAATCGAGGGGTAAGGATTAACACTGAAAAGAGTCACACAAAAAAAATAAGCCTTAAACCTCATCATGACAGGCAGAAAGTTGAGTCTACACATAAAACCAAGTTTAAACTAAATACGCTGATAAAATCAGGTGATGAAATAAAAAAGCAAAACCCAGTCTGTCAAAAGCGTGTAATTAAAAAATATCAAAAACTTCCTCAAACTGGAGAGAAGAAATCAAACAAATTTGTATATTTTTTACTAGTACCGCTGTTAATTCTATCTACGATAATCACGATTTTAAAAAGGAAGTAAACCTAAGAAATAGAAACTTATGGTGTAGTGACTATTGAACATTAAATATAGAAATTTTTAGTGACACATAAAAACTCCTATTTATTAATAAATAGGAGTTTTGTTTTCCAATATCAAAACTTAATATTGATCAAAAATAATTTAGTCTTTAATTGGGAAAAGGTAATTTAAATATATTTAGCTACTGAACTAAGCATTTTAGCACGAGCCTTAGGAGAAACGTCTTCGGCATTAAAATTATGCCATTTAAAATTTTTAACACCAGACTTTCTAAAAACGCCACGTTTTAACATGCGACCAACAGGATTCCCATAGAGAACTTTGTATATCCAGGTTGGAGCACCAGATACCGTAAGAACTCTAACTTTGGTGTTCGATGAAAATAGTCGTCGCGTAATACCACGATGTTCTTGGATTTGTCCTTTGGCAAATACCTTATCAATAAAACCCTTGGTCATTGCAGGCATCATTTCCCACCAAATTGGAAATAACATAATGATTTCATCTGAATTTTGGAGCCTTTCGAAGTAGTTTTGACTTTGAGTATCAACGAAAGGGTGAGTTCGCCAATTAAGTAAATCAGTTTTAGTCATTAAAGGATTAAATTGATCTTGGTGTAGGTCAATTAAATCTACTTGAGCGCTTTGTTTTTCTAACGCCTGTATCACAGCAACTAGTAGAGCAGAAGTAAAGGAACGGTTATGTGGTTCATTGTAACCAGCTTCTTTTCCATATGGGTGATCAAAAACAATTGTTATTTTTTTCATAATATGCTCTTTTCTTGTGTTTTTATATTCTTTGGAATATATTTAATATAGCACCAAAATTTATAAAGTCAATATATATGTCGAGGAATATAAATGAATGAAGAACTAGCTAAGGAACTAAAAAATTACCGCGAACATTCTAATGAAAGGTCCATTAAAGAATTAATTGGTAGCCACAATGATATAGAGAACCTGAATAAACTTTCCATTATAGAACTAGATGTGATTGCATGGATTGCCGATTATAATTTAAAAATTAATGATTTATTGCGGTATATAAATATGACTCAAGGGGCTATATCTAAACTGGTCAATCGACTTGTTGAATATGGATTTGTTGAAAAATATCATATGAAAGGAAATCAAAAGGATACGTATTTGCGACTTACCAATCTAGGTCGGAAAGTAGAGGCTATTCATCACCAATTTCATCAAGAACTAGAACAACGCTTAGAACAAGCACTAGATCAATTCACTGAACAAGATATTAGAATCACCGTTAGTGTATTGAAAAAAATCAACGCAGCCCGAAACCAATTGGATTAAAAAAGCTTATTATGTTGTTTAGTCTCAGTTTTTTTAGAGATAATTAACAAACGTAATAAGTTTTTTTGTAAGTAGCGAAATTCTTAATCTTTAGAAAGATTGCTGATCAAAATACTATTATGCCTGAGAGAAACTAAAACAGCTAGATCAGCAAAATCAGTATCACGGAAAGTTAACATTTAATCTGGTATTAAAAAAGAAGAAAATAATATTTTAGGAAAAAATGAATACTTAGAGGTTTCCAATCGAAGGATGGATCATATTTTAAAAATAAAAGTACGTTATGGGAATGAGAAAATTCAGATGTTAAAGTTTTTGCCAGTCAGAAACGAATGGTTTAGGAAGTAAGAGTTTTCATAAATAACTAAACCTTTTAGAGCTAGAGCATGACTTTTTATTGTGAAAATACAAAAATAGATAAGCTAGTTAACTAGCTTATCTATTTTTTTTAGTATCGATTATTTTTTCGAAAATAGATCCAATCAATGCATTATCTACGGAACGTTTCATTGCGATCACAATATTTTGATTACCAAAATTATCGGTTAAATCTTTAATTTTAATACGGTATTGTTTTTCCAATTGGCCGTCATTCATTGCAGAATATAGGAAGGCTAATCCATTTCCCAATGCTGTCATTGAAAGTCCCTGACTTAAATTTTTAACATAATAATTTGCTTTTAAATTGTAGCCATTTTTGATTCCTTGACTTAACACATTGTCGACAATAATTGGTGATTTATCTCGATCTAATAAAATAAAAGTTTCATTTTTTAAATCGGAAAACGAAAGCTGTGGTTTCGCGGCTAAAGGATGATTAATTGGTAATGCAATCTGAAGATGATTTTCTAAAAAATCCGTGCTTTTAAACAATACGTTGTCAGTGGTATAGGGTCTTAAAGAGTAAATCAAGTCATATTTACCAGAAGATAAACCTTTGGATAAATTAGTTGGGGTGTCTGGAAAGAGCGAGAACTGAATATTATTCTCATGACTAATTCGGTCCAGGACTGCATACATTTTTTCTAAACGAAAATTTTCTAAATAGCCCACATTAAGGTAGTGAGTTGGATTGCTAGTTGTTTGGTGTTGATCAAAGAAATGTTTTAATGCATCTACGTCTTGGATTACTTTTGTCGTAGCTTTTAAAAAAGTAATCCCATTTTCGGTGAGTTTTAGAGAATGACTTTGACGAACAAATAGTTGAGTATTTAATTCAGCTTCCAAATTTTTCATGTGACGGCTTAAAGTAGGTTGAGAAATAAAAAGTTTATCAGCAGCCTTAGTTAGGCTTCCTTCTGTTGCTACTTGAACGAAGTATTCTAATGTTGTTAAATTCATTGTGACTCCAATCAAAAAAGGATTTATAGTCATTAATACTACAAATCCTTTAGTTAAGCAACTAAATTCTTTTCTATTTTTTTAAGATAGGTAATTGTAAATAGGAATCATATTCGCCACCAGTATGAAGGATATGGATACCTTGATTGTCAGGGGTAGCACCAGGAGTCCCTGGCATAACAGAACCTAATTCATTCTTGGAACTGATTACAAAACGTAACGATTCGCCAGGAGCAAAAGTCATCCCCATTGGGCTTAAAACAATATCTAATTGGACAACTTCTTTTGGTGCCAACTTTTCAACGCGATCGAATGAATATGCAGGAATCTCATCCGTGCTCATCTTATCATCTAAATGACGCATCGAAGCTCGTAGACGGCCCCAGACTCCTTTATAGCGGAGGGCTGAGGCACCTTCTTGAGTAAAGTCTTGGAGGGCTGCACCGTGATTAGGTACAACGAACTCACTTAACACATTACTGTATTTGTCTAATTTTTGTACCATGATAAAGATATCCATATCATCGTAACCGTCGACTTCCATGAATAGCTTTGCCTTAGGATAACCGACCATCGTGACCGGCGCATCGAAAGTGGTTAAAAATGAGACACGTCCAGGATTGTCGTTAGCTACATACTGCACTGTGGCAGCCTGTGACAAAGGCTTTTCTTGCAAAGTCCGAGTTAAGGGATTGAGATAAAATGGTTGGTTATTCACACCAGCTGGTGGAAAGCTAGTTGCTGGAATATCTGTCTCATTTTTGCCTTGAAAACCAATGGTAGTGTAGCGAACGGGAGCTGTATTTTCCCATCCATTATCTTTGCCAAGTAAATAGTGGTCAAAGAAACGACGAAGTTCTTCCGTATTATTTTTATCGTAATAATAAGGCCATTCTTGACGATCATGAATTCTGAGCCATTTATCTTTAGATCCTAAGGTGCGCCAAGCTCGGAATGTTCCCATGGTATGCAATGTGTTGGAATAACTGCCAATCACAAAAGCGGGAACTTCAATTTTGCTGGTATCTGCAATTTTGTCTTGCCAAACGGGAGCCGTAACTAACGGATCAGCATCCATTTCTTTAGCTAAATCCTCACGTTTGGCATCATTTGCACTGACATGATTTACGGCTAAGCGTTCAATAAAGTTTTTGTCAGGAATTCCTCCGATAAAGGCCAAGTCACGATATGCATCTGATAAACCTTCGGTAGGATTAATTGCAGTTAAATGTGGTGGTCTTTCAGCAGCAATAAACCATTGTGACCAAGCTAAATAGGAAGTACCAGTTAGGGCCGTCTTACCGTTGGACCAATCTTGTTGGGCAATCCATTCAATTAAATCATAACCATCCTGAGCTTCTTGTGAACCAAGCATCGTTGTATTTCCTTCGCTATGAGCGATTCCACGCATATCTGGGTTAGCCACTGCATATCCATGACGAGTCCAGTAGGCTGGATCAGGTGCCTCAAATTTAGTCAATCCAGAATTCCATTGATTACCCATTCCAAGCATGTTAAAAAGATTTTTATACCTTGGTGCAGTTCCAGCGCTTTTACCGTAAGGGCTCCAAGCAATTAAGGTAGGAACTTTGTCATTTGTAATTGGTAAATAAATATCGGTATAGATGGTTACTCCATCTCGTAATTTAACAGGGATATCTTTTAACATTTTGATATCAGTATCAAGTGGTTTAAATCCTTCGGCGATTTTTTCGCCTTTCTTTAGGATTAATTCTTTGGTTTCAAATGGGCTAAGGACACCATGTTCTACACCATCATCAATATATGCAAAAGCATCACTAAATTGCATTTCTTTTGTAACATCAACAGTCATAACTTTACCTCCAAATATTTTTAGTAAGTTTGATTTAACAAACTAAAGTATATGAGGGGGGAGAACTTCTGTACACTATCATATTTACAAGTTTAGAAGGGACTAGGTTGTGATATTTGAAAAATGAATATCAAGTTTGATTAATATGTTAGTACTTTTAATAGCTTTAAGAAATCAAATTTCTTAAAAATAGAATAATAAAATATTTATTTGAAATATTATTTCTTTTATTATAAAATATAACTGTAAATGAAAGCGCATACAAGGAGGAGCAGCATGATTAATTTAAGTGATTTAACAACGGAAACTCGTAATGAGGAAACCATGAATTTAGACGAGCTATCTACAGCAGAAATATTAAAAATAATGAATTCTGAAGATCAAAAGGTAGCTCAAAGAGTCGGTAAGGTGTTACCAGATATTACACAAGCTGTCGAACAGATTATCCTTAGCTTTAACAAAAAAGGGCGTTTATTCTACATTGGTGCTGGGACAAGTGGTCGACTAGGTGTTCTAGATGCTGCAGAGTGTGTACCAACTTTTGGAATAAATCCTAAGATGGTTCAAGGTTTGATTGCAGGTGGAATGAAAGCTATGACAATTGCTGTAGAAGGAGCTGAAGATTCACTAGAGCTAGGTGCTAGGGATTTGCAATCTCAAAACTTAACTAATAAAGATATTGTCGTTGGAATTGCTGCAAGTGGACGAACACCATATGTCATTGGTGGATTAGATTATGCCAAAAAGGTTGGTGCAGCAACGATTAGTCTAGCTTGTAATGATCACGCTAAAATTAGTAAACATGCTGATATTAACATTGAAATAGCAGTAGGCCCTGAGATTTTAACCGGTTCAACGCGTTTAAAATCAGGGACAGCCCAAAAACTTGTGTTAAACATGCTATCTACAGCCTCAATGGTTGGGATTGGAAAAGTTTATAAGAACTTGATGGTAGATGTGAAACCCACCAATGCTAAATTAGTGGAACGTTCAAAACATATTATTATGGAAGCAACGGATGTCAGTTATACAGTAGCGAATGATATGTTTGAAAAGGCGGGTAAAGATGTGAAGTTGGCTATTGTTATGATCTTAACTAATGTTGACTTAAATGAAGCAAAAAAGAGGCTACAGGTAGCAAAAGGTTTTGTTAGAAAGACAATATAAAGTGGGGGTGAGAACTTATGTCAGAAACATCTGAAGAAAAAATTAAAAGAATTGCACGTGAAATTTACGGCGCAGTTGGTGGTATCGAAAATGTTGAAAAATTAATTCATTGTATGACTCGTGTCCGAATGACCATTAGAAATGATGACAAAGTAGATATCAAAAAACTGAAAAATATTAATGGGGTATTAGGAGTCGTTGAAGAAGACACCCTCCAAGTAATTGTCGGGCCAGGAACTGTAAATAAAGTGGCTGATGAAATGGTGAAAGAAGCTGGAGTTAAATTGGGTGAGTCATTTCCTAATATAGAAATAGATACAACCGGTATGACTGATAAAGAAATCGTTGAGGCTAAGGCTGCTAAAGTAAAGGCTGCACAAAAAGCTAAGCAAAAACAAACTCCCATTAAGCGAATTTTAAAATCCATTTCGAATATTTTCATACCGTTAATTCCAGCGTTTGTCGGAGCTGGATTAATTGGTGGTGTAGCTGCGGTAATGTCTAATTTAATTGTTGCTGGAGATATAAGTAAAAGCTATACTGATTTTGTCGCAATTTTGAAATTCATTCAAAATGGTGTATTTTCATATTTAGCAATTTATGTCGGAATTAACGCGGCAACTGAATTTGGTGCAACAGCTGGATTAGGCGGTGTCATAGGTGCGGTAACGTTATTACCTGGAATGGATATTAATGCACCTTTGCATAATATTTTTAATGGTCAACCAATGAGCGCTGGTCAAGGAGGAATTATCGGTGTAATATTTGCCGTTTGGTTACTTTCTTTAATTGAAAAAAAGTTACATAAATGGGTTCCGGATGCAATTGACATTATAGTAACTCCAGCACTTTCTTTACTTATAATTGGAGTATTTACAATTTTTATTATTATGCCTATAGCTGGTGTTATTTCAAGTTCGTTAGTTGGAGCTATTAATTGGATTCTAAATGTCGGCGGAGCATTTTCTGGATTCATTTTAGGAGCACTATTCTTGCCGATGGTTATGTTTGGGCTTCATCAAATCTTAACGCCGATTCATATTGAAATGATTAATAAAACTGGTTCGACCCCATTATTACCAATTTTAGCTATGGCAGGTGCTGGACAAGTTGGAGCTGCGATTGCACTTTGGCTCAGATGTCGTAAAAATAAACAGCTTACAAATATGATTAAAGGTGCTCTTCCAGTTGGTATTTTAGGTATCGGAGAACCATTAATATATGGTGTTACTTTACCATTAGGTCGTCCGTTTATCACAGCTTGTATTGGTGGCGGAATTGGGGGAGCTGTCGTTGGTGGATTAGGCCATGTTGGTGCCATTGCCATAGGCCCATCAGGATTAGCGTTAGTTCCTTTGATTACGAATGGACATATGATGTCTTATGTGCTGGGGTTATTAGCAGGATACGTTGGTGGATTTGTAGCAACATATTTCTTTGGAATTCCAAAGGATGCAATTCTTGGAGAAGCAACAACTGTTGAGACAGACGCTTTACCCCAAAATGGAAATAAGAAGGTAATTGATCCAAATGTTGCAATGACTACGATAACGGCTCCTGTTATTGGTAAGAAAGTTGCAATCGATACAGTAAGTGATCCAATGATGGCCCAGGAAGTAATGGGAAAAACAGTAGCTATAATACCTGATATTAATTCTAAAATCTATGCCCCGGTAGATGGGAAAGTTACTATGATAGCAGACACAAAACATGCAATCGGTTTTATGGATAAAATTGGTGAAGAAGTCCTAGTTCATATGGGGGTCGATACTGTTAAGTTAAATGGCAAGTATTTTAATTTAAATATTCAAGTGGGCGATACTGTTAAACATGGAGATGTATTGGGTACAGTTGATTGGCAAAAAATTATTGACGCTGATTTTGATCCAGTTACAATGACGATTGTTACTAACACATCCGATTTTAAGATTGACGAAATTGAATCAAATATACAGACTAAAGATAATACCGTATTAATGGATAGTAGGATAAAATAACTATATTAACTAAGTATTCAAATTTAGAAGATCGGATATTTTCCGGTCTTTTTGGATATATTACTATAATTTATAATTAGGAGCTAATGTTAAAACTGACAAATATGTGGGAGTTCAAAGTTTTATGAAAAATATTTTATTTACATTGAGTAACGATTTTGAAAAATTTTCAAGATCTGAGCAGAAAGTAGCCCGATTTATGATCGATTATCCGCGAGAGGTGATTCAGATGAACGCCGAAGAAATTTCTGATCGAACTCAAGTAAGTCCGGCGACTGTAGTTAGGTTAGCAAAAAAAATTTGTAAGAGTGGTTTACCAGGTTTAAAGATCCAAGTTGCGTCAGAAATAAAAGTAGATGATTCTTTGTATACTGAAGTTAATCCATCGGATGACTTGGATGTTATGAAACATAAGCTGGAGTTTCGAATAAGTCATGCAATCGGACAAACTAACCAAATATTACTTAAAGATGATGTAAAAAAAGCAACCGATGTTGTTGAGCAAGCTGATGATATCTACGTATTTGGGATGGGTGCATCTAATTTAGTGGCAGAGGATTTTCAACAAAAGTTTATTCGAATTGGAAAATCTGTTATCCAAACATTAGATACACATCTAATGGCGGTCGGATTAGCCAGACCTAATTCAGTATTAATTGTTGTTTCAGATTCGGGTGAGACTAAGGAAAGTTGCCACATAACCAGAGTAGCTAGTTCGCTAAATATACCAATAATCGCCATTACGCATGCACGTAACAGTACTATCGCAAAAAATAGTACTGTTACGCTAATTTACGATGACGGTGGTGAAAGTGGAGTGTTACGGACTGCTGCAACCACGTCATTGTTAGCTCAATTGTACGTGGTTGATTTACTCTACTATGCATATTTAACCGAAGATTTTAGTAATAATAAGACTCGTTTAGTTCAGTCAAAGACGATTATTGCTGAAAATTTTGGTAAGTAAGGTTTAGAGAACTAATATGTAGCTGAAAGATACTTCTTAAAAAGGCCAATTCGTGAGAATTGGCCTTTTATTATAGATATATTTATTTATTAGAACCCCCCGGATGTTTGATTTATAACCGAACTCCTTTAGACTCTAAATTTTCCAGACATTCAATTAAATACTGTTGATCATGTTCTGGATAGATTGGGGAAGTTAGTGGGTAAGCACATAATGCTAAATAAGGCGGACAATGGAAACCACGGAAAGTTGGTTCAAACCATTTAGGGTTAGGATGATAACCTCGTGACTGCATCTCAGCTAATACTAATCGATGAAATTGATAAAGTTTGTAAGGAGAATGAGTAAAAACATAATCAACGTTTGCGTGTTTTTTACCCCAACCGTTACCTCGTAAGGCTGCAATTTCTCGATGCTGTCCTAAAAGCTGGGCACGTGGTAGTTTAGAAATTAATTTTTCATGCCATAATCGCATACAGACGACCCCCCATTTTTAATTTAAGCATAGCGTAATTTAAAGATAATTAACACTAACTTGACTGATGAATTCTCACTAGCATACCTCTGAGTTAAATATGTATTTTTTAGAACGGATATGATATAAATAGCTACAAAATAGTTTTTTTGGAAATATTTAAAGAAATCTACTTAAAAACTTTTTAGCTGACAAAGTTTAGCTTATTTGTAGTAAATTTAAATCTTATGTGAGGTATAAAATGAAAACGTTTTTAACAGCCGCATCTTTAAAAAAAGTGGTTTTATTAGATTATCTACTAGAAAGCGGGGCATGGTGTTCTACTAAAGAATTAGCAAAAGTAATCGGTGTAACGGATAAATCAATTTTAAATTATTTGGAAGAATTTAAGCAGTTATTCAAGTCGACCGATCAGAAAATCAGATTATTCAACGACCATAATAAAAATTTTCGAATTATAAAAGAAGAAGATTTTCCTATCTATACAATTTATTTGAAATTCTATCAAGCCTCTTACAATTACAAATTAATTGATTTTATGTACCATAACCCTCACCAACGATTGGCTGACTATGCAGATAGTCAGTTTACGAGTATATCAACAGTTTTTAGATACGCTAAATTACTAAAATCGTATTTCAAACGTTATAAAATTCAATTTTTACCGTATAAGTTGGAATTAAAAGGAGATGAAATCAATATTCGTAGTTTTTATTATTACTTTTATTGGAACTCCACACGGGAAATGCGGAATAATTGGCCATTTAATACTGAATTAGCAAAACTCGATGAGTATATTGCTAATTTTGAAGAGATATACGGCATTAGTTTAGATCCTATTCAGCGTAAAAAATTTGCTTATTGGCTAGCAATTACCTTAGAACGAAGCCAGATTGCACCACTAAATATGAAGATCGCCAAGAAGCAAATCATTGATAACGATCCTAATTTTGATTTAATGTGGCAATGGAACAAAAAAGGAGAACTCACCTTAAATCAAGATGAGTTATATTTTTTGTATCAAGTTATATATGTATTTGGAATTATCGATGGTAATCCAAATTATGAGAATAGATATGCATTAGCACACCAGAAAAATCAAACGCATGCCTATCAGGCCGTAATGAATTTGGCATTGGTCATTAAAAAAACATTTAACTTCCAGTTAGGAACCACGGATTTAGAACTAATGTTTAATTTTATAGCATTTCATGAACGTAGTACTTTTTTTTATGGAAATTCTGACGTGTTTTTCAACCGTTCTTACATAATGGAGTTGAAAGAAGAACATCCTAGAAAATATCAAATCATGCAAAAATTAAAGGAACAGTTAGTTAAACATTCTAACCAATCAGTTACTAACTTATTAGCTAATTGGGAACAATTATTTTTGAATTATTACTTCATCTTAGATTACTATGATCTGTTCGCAAAAAAAGTTACACCAGTTAAAATTCTAGTACAAGACGACTTACACCATACGCATCGACTATGGTTGATGAACAAAATTCGTGCTTACTTTGGTCATTCTTTTGCTTTTGAATTTTACGACTATAAAACACCAGTTTCAAAAGTAGATTTGGTAATTTCTAATTACTATATTGATACTAAAAATTGTCCACTTATTTTAATGAAAAACTTACCTACAGAACGTAATTGGCGGCAGTTAGGCGCAATGCTTTATCGCTTAACCAAATAAAAGATGTAATTAGGTTAATTGCATCTTTTTTTATTGCCTAAAACACTTTAATTTTTTTCAGAATCAAGAAAAAAATTAGACTAGTAAGTTCCTCAGATGACATGCGAAAATAATTTTAAATCAAATGATTGATTAGATTTGAGGGGGAAGTATGCAATGAATAAAATGATGCTAACGACAATTGCAATCGGTGTGTTTGCGATAAACACCAATACAGCAATGGCTTCACAAATATCAGAAGCAACGAATCACACGGATGTAACTTTAACAGCTGGTTCTGGAAAGGATGTTTATCCTGTTGTGCCCGATGATACCCATGACGATGACTCGGGAACAGGAGACATGGGGTCACTAACAATCCCGTATGCTTCAAACATTACATTCGGAGAACATGAAATTAAGCAAGCAGACGCGGATTACTACGCCTTAAACCAAAAACCACATGTTCAAGTTAATGACACTCGTGGTGGTGCAAAAGGTTGGTCTTTAGGGGTTGCAATTACACCTTTTGTAGGTGCTAATGGAAAAGAACTCGTAGGTGCTCAGATGTCCTTATCTAATGGGAAGGTGGTAACTAAGAATAATAAATCGGCCATGCCAAAAATCACTCAAGATAGCTTTAAATTAAATCGAGCATATCAAGTGGTAATGACTGCTAAGGAAGGCGAAGGAGCGGGGGCTTTTGCAGCTGTTTTTGAAGGTAAAAATGGTAATAACGAAAATGTTAAACTCCACGTACCACGTGCAGGAGTTGAAGCGCAAAGTTATTCAGCCGAGTTAACTTGGGTATTGACCGATGCGCCATCTTAGTATAAATAATCAGCACATTAAGAGTAGATTACTTAGTATTATTCTAATTTATATAATGACGTTGCTGCTAACACTTATTTTTCCAAATTCAATTAGTGCAAGCGGAAAAGTAAGTAATCAAGTAACGTTTAATGCTGAAGCAATTTTACCGAAAAATCAGCATTCCGAAGTTAGTTACTACGACTTACGGGTACGTCCAGGAGCTACGCAAAAGTTATTTATTCGACTTCGTAACTTAACCAATGCAGAGCAAACCATTATGGTTAAAACTAATAATGCGATAACTAATCAGAATGGAGCTATTGATTATTCTAAATCAAACGCCCCATTACTAGGCGGCCCTACTTTTAAACAGCTTATTTCAGGACCACAAACGGTCTTACTTAAGCCTAAGGAAGTTCGAAGAGTTAGCTTTCAGTTGAAGATTCCACCAAAAGGTTTTAAAGGAACGGTTTTAGGAGGATTTTATTGTTACACAAAACCAGTTAAGACTGCCACTAGTGCATCAGGTTTAAGTTTGACCAATAATTTTGCTTATACCATTGGCGCAAAGTTAGAGTGTGCAAACTCTAAAATACAACCTAAGTTAAGTTTGATAAAGGCTATACCAGGATTAGATAATGGCTATTTATCAGTTTTTGCTACTTTACAAAATGTAGCTCCTGTATTGTTGAGTAAATTAGACATGCGGGCTACCGTAACCAAAAAAAATCACCATGAAATTTTAAAGAGAACGCATAAGAAGATCTCGATTGCACCGCGAACACGTTTTCGACTACCCATTAGTTGGAATGATGAACCCTTAAAAAGTGGAAGATATGTGTTAACCATTGATTTAAGTAGTTCTACGGGCAAGAAATGGCAACTTATTCAGGAATTTAAAATTACAGGAGACGATGCCAAATTAAATCAAAAGGCTGTTGAACTTAAAAAAACAGATAATAAACTGTTTTATCTAATAATAGGACTTTTGGTTGGAATAATTGTAATTTTGAGCGGTTATATTTATTACGTAAAACAGAAAAATAATAAAACGGAGAAGTAAGATGAAATTTTGGGGAGGAATAATATTATTTACATTAATACTTAACATTAATGGAATTGCGTTAGCTAACGAACCTACTAATAGTAAAATCGGGATTACTTTTTATCAAAATGACGCTGCTAGCCAAGTTGTACCAATGCAAAAAGTCGCTCAACCCACTAAGAAAAGTCCAAAACAAACCGCTACTCCAAGTACCAGACCACAATATTTACCACAAACTAGTGAAGATATTGCGATGGGGATGGTTTGGATTGGGTTAGGTTTGATTTGCTATATACTGATCAAAAATGGAATTAAAAAAATTCTTGTGAGTAAGAGGACGACTAATGAAAAAAGTTAAAGGTTTGTTATTAGTGGCTTTTCTCGTAAGTTTCTGCTGGATAGCTACCGACGTAAAGGCTAGCTTGAAGCCATTATCTAATCTTGAAAATTTTCAGTGGGCCAATCAAGCAGTTACGCCAGCTGAAAATACCTTTATAATGCATAGTGGTGCTCGAACAAAGGTGACTCCTTTAAAGGGCGATGCTACCACGAATCGGCTATCAGTTGATCAGAAAATAAATGTGAGTCAGGCCCTCGTAGAAAATGTTGGGTTTTATCAAGGTACATCTGTAAATTTGCTGGTAACGTTGAAACGAAATAAAAGTAATTTAAAGGGCGGATCACTAAGCTTTGCTAAGGATTATTTTTTGGGAATTGATATTGCTGGTGAAGTAATGGTTACTTATCAATTTATTGACGCCAATCAAAATCCTCTGACGATTAAAACAGCATTTAATTACTTCGGTCTTAATTCCAATAAGTACATTGGATACCAAGATTACAATTCTGTAATTAGTGCGGTTTACGCAAATAACCCGACTAATATCAGGTATGAATCAGAAAATCAATGGATGTATTTAAAAAATACTACAGTTGGGATTCCGTGGCGAGATCCGCGCCAAAGTTTTGAAGTAGTTACTAAACCCATTTCCCAAGTTACTTTTGCGGTACACAATAATGACAGTACACCTTCATCGTTAGTTTATTTAACTGAATTTTTAGCAAGGCCTGAGTCTGCGCCAGCTTATGCGGAAAGTAGCGATTTTAACCAAGCTAATAATGGCGTCTATTTGGCAGCTCAACAGATGGTACCTAGTACTAATAGTTTCACATCTGAGGTTAGTTTTAATTTGGAACATGTTTATAATAGTGAACAATATATTCCAGAACGGATTAAAGTTACTAATTTTGATGGGAAAGATGTAACGCAATACTTTGATTGGCGAATTGAGAATCAGAAAGTCTACATCAAGACTAGGCCAGCTGCTACTAAAGCAATAACCGATACTACGTTGCATTATAAAGTATATTTAAAGTGGCTTGAAGCTAAAAAAACTGTAGATCCAACTCGGGTTGTTAACGGAAAATTAGATTTACCGTTTGACGTATCAACGAACATCAATGGGCAAGCTGTAGGTAAAAGTAGCGCAGTTTCGACTGTAGACTATGTTGGTAGGGTGAATGTTGTTTTTTTAGCGGACAATGGTTTCGAGGTACTTCGCGCTCGAGAAGTTAAAAGTGGCATTTTAACCACGAAATTTGACGTGACTGATATATATCCTGAAATTGCAGGTTACATTCCCATCAAGAATGATGCAGTTCAAGATACTGGTACATTCTTACCAGGAAATAAAACAATCATTCACCGGTACCGTAAAGGCGAAAAACTTAGTTTTAAACTAAAAAATCTAGGAGATACACTCTATATTTCACGATTTTCTAATCAAAGCAAACTTACATTTTCCTTTACGCACGAAGATGGAGCAAAAGTTAGATTGGTAGGAAACTGCGCGGGAGAAAAGCGAATACTAAAAGAGTATTCCAACGCTGCTCATCAGGTTGATGATGAAATTATATGCCAATTTCCAAAGTCATGGATTAATAAAAAGGTAGATTTTTACCTCGAAGATGACCAACATCAAATGTCGAATAAAGAAACTCGGATAATTAAACAAGAACGCGGACCGGAGCTGTCATTACCTAGTAAAATCGACTTTGGTTCGCACGAAATTCCGCTGGAAATTACGGTCTGTTCACTAACTAGAGCAGAGTGGGTACATGTTAAAGATCGTAGTGAGCTTGACCACTACCCGTGGATTTTAAAGGTTCGAGAAGAACATCCACTAACTAACCAAAACGACCAAAAGCTTATATCAAGGCTTTATTTTAAGGGTAACGTAATCAACGGAGAAAATCAGACGATTGGGCAAGATACTGGGAACTTAAATTTAGATTTAAGCCAGTATCTCCAACTGGTGCTAGAACCTACGGATCAAATTGGTAGTTACCATGGTGAATTAAGATGGACATTGGAAGATGCCCCCAACTGATTAATATTTTTTCAAGCAAGCTGAATCAGAAACTTCATGAGACTAGCTAACCAATCCTTTAGTTTTGGTTAGCTAGTTTTTTAGTACCCAGAGATTATATTGCAACGGTAAACATAAATTTCAGTTATAATCGTCCGAAAATAGTTAACGTTGTGATTCGATTAGCACTTTACTTAACAGAGTGCTAAAAAGGAGTTATAATACAGTTGTAAGTGAAAAAGAGTGTTTTTACTTAGTTTTAAGACACAATTTTACTTGATTTAATTAACGGAGGTGTTGTTATATGGCCAATTTTTACGGAAATGATCCTTTTTTCAACAATGATATGGATGATATTTTTAATCAAGTATTTAAACGTATGGGGAATCCTAACTCAGATTCTGCCCGCTACTTGGTTAATGGTCAATCGTTAACTCCAGATGAGTTTGCTCAATATCGAGCGACTGGTAAATTACCAGAACAAGCAAAAACAATTGAAGTATCTAAAGATGGACAACAAGCTCTTAAAAAGGGTGGTATTTTAGAAAAACTAGGCACCAACTTAACAGAACAAGCACGCGATGGATTACTAGATTCAGTTATTGGACGTGAAAATGAAATTCAAGAAACAGCGGAAATTTTAAGCCGTCGAACCAAAAATAATCCAATTTTAGTTGGGGATGCAGGTGTTGGTAAAACAGCCATCGTTGAAGGACTGGCTCAAGCAATTGTAAATGGTAAAGTTCCAGAAGCAATTCGGGACAAAGAAATTTACTCTATTGACTTGTCCTCCTTAGAAGCTGGAACTCAATATCGCGGTTCTTTTGAAGAGAATATCAAAGACTTAGTCAAGGAAGTTAAGGCTGCTGGCAATATTATTCTATTCTTTGATGAAATCCACCAGATAATTGGTACTGGTTCAACAGGTGGTGAAGACGGTGGTAAAGGCTTAGCTGATATTATCAAGCCAGCATTGTCTCGTGGTGAACTAACCGTTATTGGCGCCACTACCCAAGATGAATATCGAAATACAATTTTGAAAAACGCAGCTTTGGCTCGTCGATTCAATGATGTTGTAGTCAATGAACCTAATGCTGAAGACACGCTTGAAATTCTAAAGGGTATCAAAAACTTGTATGAGGAACATCACCATGTAAAATTGCCAGATGATGTTTTGAAGGCAACGGTAGATTACTCCATCCAATATATTCCACAAAGAACGCTACCAGATAAAGCAATTGATTTGATTGATATGACAGCGGCTCATTTGGCAGCACATCAGCCTGAAAATGATGAAACAGCTTTAAAGGAAAAGCTCAATCAATTGCAAAAAGAAAAAGATCAAGCGGTGGAAAAAGAAGACTTTAAGCGGGCTGCGGATTTGAAGCAACAAATCGAGGCTACTAATAAGCAAATTGATAATGTAGGTAAGAAGGAAGAAGTAGTGGCTACCGTCGATGATGTTGCTCAATCAGTAGAACGATTAACGGGAATTCCAGTCTCAGATATGGGTGCTAATGATATTGAACGGTTAAAAGATTTGGATAGTCGCTTAAAGAGTAAAGTTATCGGTCAAGATGAAGCGGTAGCAATGGTTGCTAGAGCTATTCGTCGGAATCGAGCAGGCTTTTCAGAAGGTGAACAGCCTATTGGTAGTTTCCTATTTGTTGGTCCAACCGGGGTTGGTAAAACTGAATTAGCTAAACAATTAGCATTAGACATGTTTGGTGATAAGGATGCAATCATTCGATTGGATATGAGTGAGTATTCAGATCGGACCGCTGTTTCAAAATTAATTGGTACATCAGCTGGTTATGTAGGCTATGATGATAACTCTAATACCTTAACGGAAAGAGTACGTCGAAATCCTTATTCAATCGTATTACTAGATGAAATTGAAAAAGCCGATCCACAAGTATTGACGCTTTTGCTTCAGGTAATGGATGACGGTCGTTTGACGGATGGTCAAGGTAATGTAATTAACTTCAAGAATACCATTATTATTGCTACATCCAATGCTGGATTTGGTAATGAAAAGTTAACTGGTGATGCAGACAAAGACCAAACTTTAATGGATAAGTTGGCTCCATTCTTCCGTCCAGAATTCCTAAACCGGTTCAATGGAATCGTTGAATTCTCACATCTAACTAAGAAAGATTTAAGTCAGATTGTTGATTTAATGATTTCTGATGTTCAAAAAACACTAGCGAAAAAGGATTTGACTTTGAAAGTAACCGATGCAGCTAAGGATTGGTTGATGGAACAAGGATATGACGAAGCAATGGGAGCTCGTCCATTAAGAAGGGTGATTGAACAACAAATTCGTGATAAGGTAACAGATTTCTATTTAGATCATTTGGATATTAAGCATTTAAAAGCTGATTTGAAGGATGATCAAATCGTGATTGAGCAAGCCTAACTTAGCAGACAGCTTACTTTGGGCTTTGTTTACGAAAAGCGAGGATGACAGATTAATTTCTGTGATCTTCGCTTTTTATTTTGGTTTTGGTTCAGAATGAGGATTATTGGTTTTGTTATTTTAATAACTAAAATTTGTCTCAGTTCAGAAAATATTTTTTCAAAAATAAAGTTATGTCGGTTACCAATTTAGCTAAAGGTAAGAATTAGTAATCTTAAAACTTTATTCATTCAATCCAAAAACCAAAACTGAAAAAACCATGCTAAAATAAAGAGTATTAGATTAACAGTAGCTTAGTTTAAATATAAAAAATGGCATAAAAAGCCCAACGAAATAGGAGTTAAACAAACATGGCAATTATCCAATGGTACCCTGGCCATATGGCGAAGGCAATTCGTCAGGTCGAAGAAAAATTAAAACTAGTTGATATCGTATTTGAACTAGTAGACGCACGGATCCCAGTGTCGTCACGAAATCCAATGATTGAAGATGTTATTAAAAGTAAACCTCATCTTTTAATCTTAACGAAGGCTGATTTAGCAGATCCTAAAGAAACTAAAAAATGGCTAGATTACTATAAATCACGGAACGAATATGCTATCGCATTGAATTCTAAAGAGCCCTCAACTGAAAATATCATTTTGAAGAAAACGCAAGAAATTTTAGCCGACAAGCTAGCTAATAAGGCTGATCGTGGAATTAAGAATGCTGAAATTCGGTCCATGTGTATTGGAATCCCCAACGTTGGTAAATCTACGTTGCTTAACCACTTAGTTAATAAGAAAGTGGCAATTACAGGCGACCGCCCTGGGGTAACGAAAAAACAACAATGGTTGCGTTCACGTCGCGGACTATATCTTTTAGATACTCCCGGAATTTTATGGCCTAAATTTGAAGACCAAAACGTAGGAAATAAATTGGCCTTTACTGGAGCGATTAAAGATAATTTATTCGCTAACGACGATGTTGTAATCTATGGTCTAAATATATTCATCAACCATTATCGTGAAGGATTGATGGAACGTTATCATTTAACAGAAGACGATTTAGAAATGGAATTACCTGAATTGTTACTACTAATTACTCAAAAATTAGGGATGCGTGACGACTACGATCGTGCTAGTCAGCGAATCTTGTTAGACGCACGTAAAGGAAAACTGGGCCGTTTCACTTTAGACTTTGTAGAGGAGTTTAAAGACCTTGGCGACGATTAAGGAAATTAAGACGCAGCTTTTAAGTGTTTATACACTAGATGACCCATTATTAGTTGAACTTTCAGAAGATCCGCGAACTGGTGTTCAACGCTTAATTAAACATAAACAAAAGGAAATTAATCAATTAAGATTAAAAGAAGAAGCATTTCAAGCACGATTTACGTTAGAACGAGAATTATGGTCAAATGGAATTGACTTAGTAGCGGGGATTGATGAAGTGGGTCGGGGATGTTTAGCGGGCCCGGTCGTCACTGCCAGTGTAGTCTTGGATGAAACTTTCGATTTAATCGACGTTAATGACTCTAAGCAGCTCAGTAGTGAATTGCGAGAGGAATTATATGCCAAAATCCTTACAGAGGCTGTGAGCGTCGGTATTGGCGTCTGTTCTAACCAAAAAATTGATGAAGTTAATATTTTAAATGCTACAAAACTTGCGATGCGAGAAGCAGTGGGTAACTTAAATGTTACTCCACAACATTTGTTGATTGATGCAGTCAATGCGCCAATAGAAATCCCAAAAACTGTGATGTTTAAGGGTGATTCTAAAAGTATCAGTATTGCAGCCGCTTCAATTGTTGCCAAGGTATATCGTGACCATCTAATGCGTTCTTATGCTGCAATCTATCCAGGCTACGGATTTGATAAAAACGTGGGTTACGGTACTAAGCAACATATTGAGGGGTTAAAAACTTATGGGGTAACTCCCATCCATCGTCAGACTTTTGAACCGGTACCTGAATTTTTAATAAAATAAATTAACCTAAAAACACGTAAAGTACATTTGAGGTGATCAAATGGAAATACGTGATTTTTTGATTAGAGTAAAAGTGGGTACGAATTTAGGCATTAAAAAGCAGTATCAAATTTACCAAGAAATTCGTAAAAGTCCCAATTTATCCATTGCAGAGTGGATTGAAACAACGAAACTAATTAAGGAAAGTCAAAAAGATGAATTAACTGCCACATTACAAAGTGAACAACTAACCCACGAAATCCAAATTAATGAACAAAGTGGGGGAATTCTAACCATTCTAGATGAAATGTACCCTAAGCTACTACGGGAGATATATTGCCCACCGACAGTTTTGTTTTACAATGGAAATCTATCGCTACTAAGCCATCAACGTGCTATTGCAATTGTAGGCGCCAGGATGATGACGAGTTATGGTGAACAAGCCATTAAATGTTTAATTCCGGGCGTAGTAGCTAATCAATTAACCACCGTTAGTGGTTTAGCTAAAGGAGTTGATGCGTTGGTTCACGAAGCAACTTTAGCAAACGCAGGGTCTACCATTGCCGTAATTGGAAATGGGCTCGATATCACCTACCCTAAGCAAAACGCTCAGCTTCAAAATCAAATTCAAAAAGAAGGTTTAATTCTGAGTGAATATCCTCGGGGAGCTCGACCATTAAGACATCATTTTGTAGAACGTAACCGAATTATTGCCGGATTGACCACCGCAACATGCGTAGTGGAAGCAAGAAAGAATTCTGGGAGCTTAATCACGGCTAGTCTGGCACTCACGGAAAATCGAAATGTTTTAGCAATTCCGGGGAGTATTTTCAGTGGTAATAGTCAAGGGACCAACCAGTTAATTGCAGCTGGTGCTCGGCCATTAATCGAATTGGATGACGTTCTAGAAGAAGTTTTGTAAGGAATATTATATCTAGGCATGAAAGGACGCTATGTAGAATTTCATCGTCTAGGAAGTTATACTTGTATATGTAAATATTAAATTTTGAGGTATATGCATGATTACAATCAAAGATGTGGCTAAAGAAGCTGGAGTATCAGTTTCGACAGCTTCTCGAGCACTAAATAATAATCCTAGAATTAGTGCAACAACCATTGAAAAAGTTAAGAAAATTGCTAAAGAATTAGACTATAAGCCCAATGCCAGCGCCAAAACTTTGTCCCTAGGCAAAGCTAATGAAATTGGGGTGATTTACCCAGTAACCGCTGACGAAGATCCTGCTAATCCGTTTCATATTGACTTAATGCGAGGAATTAACACAGCGTTACAACTCAAAAACTTTGTTTTATCTGTCGCAATTTGTCAAACCGAAGAAGCGTTATTAAACAATGTGAAAAGAATGGTGGAACAAAGCCAAATTCACGATTTCTTGTTACTATATTCCAAAGCAGATGATGTAGTAACCAATTATCTTAGGAAGCAAGAGTTAAACTTTGTTATTATTGGTGAACCGACGAATGAAAATGATCGTTTTATTGATAATGACAATATTTTAGCGGGGCGCAAGGTCACTGAATTTATGCTTAACCAATATAATGCTAAACATCCACTTTTTCTCAGATCTACTTATAATTGGGAATATGAAAAAAAGCGTGAGTTAGGATATCAGCAAGTGATGAGCACTAAAAGTGGTTCAAGCCCCTTAATATATAAACTTGAAAAAAACGATAATAAAGTAGCTATCGATAAATATATGAAACACCATTTTGAAATTGATGCCATTATTGGAGCGGATGATATTGAATTGCTAAGCTTTTATCATCTATTAAAAGAAAATCAGCATATTAAAAACATCCCCGCGATTTGTTTTAATAATAGTAGGTTAATTAGTCTAGCCGGCCCCACCGTTAATAAAGTTGATTTAAGACCACGGGAACTAGGTAAAAAAGCGGTTGAACTACTATTCGATTCCGAATTAAGAAAAGCGACAGTCGGGTTTGATATTATTTAAGAAAAGAGGAATACCTCTTTTTTATTTTGTCAAAAAAGCAAACGCTTGCACAATTTAAGTGCAAACGCTTGCGCAATTTAAATCTCTATGTTAAATTAATAACATGAAAGCGCTTCATAAAAATTAAAAGGGGTTGTTATCATTGGCAGATAAGACAAGTGGGAAGGGTCTTCCGACGCTTCCAAAAAATTTGATTTGGATGATTAATTTTGGTTTTCTTGGTGTTCAAACTGCATTTACATTACAGAGTTCCCAAATGTCGCGTATTTTTCAAACGATTGGAGCGGATCCAAACAACTTAGGGTGGTTTTTCATTCTTCCACCTTTGGCAGGTTTGATTGTACAGCCTATCGTAGGTTACTACTCCGATCGAACGTGGAAACCACGTTTAGGTGGTAGAAGGTTACCTTATCTAATTCTAGGAACCTTAATTGCTGTTATTGTGATGCTACTGCTACCGAATTCAGGTAGTTTTGGATTTGGTTATGGTTCATTAATGGCACTTTGGTTTGGGGCGATTACGGTGGCTTTTCTAGACCTATCTTCCAACGTTGCTATGCAACCATTTAAGATGATGATTGGTGACATGGTAAACGATAAACAAAAAAGTTATGCTTACGGGATTCAAAGTTTCTTATCTAATACTGGTGCAGTTTTAGCAGCTATTTTTCCTTTCCTTTTAACTTGGCTGGGAGTTGCCAACACTGCGAATAAGGGCGTCGTTCCTCAATCAGTTGTTATTTCATTCTATGCAGGTGCAATTTTATTAATTATAACTAGTTTATTTACAGTATTTAGAGTAAAAGAATATGATCCAGCGACTTATGCAATGTATCACGGAATTAGCGAAAAAGAGAATAGTGAAGGTGGCAATTGGATTACGCTTTTAAAGAAAGCTCCTAAAGCATTTTGGACCGTCACGTTAGTACAATTCTTCTGTTGGTTCGCTTTTCAATACCTCTGGACATATTCAGCAGGTGCAATTGCTCAAAACGTTTGGCATACTGCTAATGCATCTTCGGCCGCATATCAAGCAGCTGGTAACTGGTACGGCGTTTTAGCAGCGGTTCAATCGATTGCAGCGGTAGCATGTTCATACATTTTGGCTAAATTACCCAATCGATTCCACAAATCAGGTTACGCAGTTAGTTTAATTCTTGGTGCGCTTGGTTTTGTATCCGTTTTCTTTGTTCATAATCAATACATTTTAATTGTTTCTTATATCCTAGTTGGAATTGCTTGGGCTGGAATGAATACTTACCCATTAACCATCGTAACAAATGCTTTATCTGGAAATCATATGGGAACTTACTTAGGATTATTCAACGGTTCAATTTGTTTACCACAGATTGTGGCATCCTTACTTAGCTTTGGCTTATTCCCACTTCTCGGTAGCTCACAAGCTAATATGTTCCTACTTGCTGGTGCAGTAATGCTTTTAGGAGCCTTTGCCGTAGGAACAATCAAAGAAACTTTTGCTGAATAATTAAACATAGATAAGGAGAACAATCATGATTCGAACATTTAATATAGCACCTTGGCACATTGAAACTAACCAGTGGGATCCCGAAAATAAAAGAATTCAAGAATCAATCACCAGCCTAGGCAATGAAAATCTGGGTATGCGAGGATTTTATGAAGAGGGTTATTCCGGAGACACTTTAGAAGGAATTTATCTCGGAGGAGTTTGGTATCCGGATAAAACTCGCGTTGGTTGGTGGAAAAACGGTTATCCGAAGTATTTTGGTAAGGTAATCAACTCGGTCAATTTTATGAAACTTTTAATCACGGTAAACGGTGAACAATTAGATTTGAACCATCAAGTACCGCAAGACTTTAGCCTAGACTTAGATATGCAAAAAGCTATTTTAACTCGGAGTTTTAGGGTTGAAATTGATGGCGTAAAACTGAAATTTATTTTTGAACGTTTCGTGAGTGCCGCACTTAAAGAATTAGTTGGACAACGTCTGACGATTAAAAATTTATCTGATAGCAATGCTGATATTGAAGTTATTAGTGCTATTGATGCTGATGTTTACAACGAAGATTCAAATTACGGTGAACAATTTTGGGACGTACTTGCTAAAAGTAGTCAGCAAAACGAAGTGAAAATGCTTGCCAAAACCAAGGAAAATGATTTTGGCACGGAACGCTTTACGGTAGGTTTTGATACGACCATCAAGACGGATATGGACTATGTCGGTGATGTAGAAAACGATCAATCGATCGGTCAAAAGTATCACATAGCTTTACAACCTGCTACGACTAGCATAATGGAGAAAAGAACCATTTTTGTCTCATCTAGAGATTTTGGTACAGTCGATGAAATAAACGAACAGATGCAGGAATTAACGCATACGATTAAGACGCAAAGTTTCGAGCAACTGTTAGAACAGCATGTTCAAGAATGGAAACAAAGATGGCAAAAATCAGACATTGAAATCAATGGTGATGCAGAAGCCCAACAGGGAATTCGGTTTAATTTATTCCAGCTCTTTTCTACCTATTATGGTAACGATGCGCGCTTAAATATTGGTCCTAAAGGTTTTACTGGTGAAAAATACGGTGGTGCAACCTACTGGGATACTGAAGCATTTGCCGTACCGGTATACCTAGGTGTATCGGAGTCTAAGGTCGTTCGTAACTTGTTAAAGTACCGTTACAATCAGCTGGATGGCGCCTTTGTAAATGCTAGGGAACAGGGGCTTAAAGGAGCTTTATATCCCATGGTGACTTTTAATGGGATAGAATGCCATAACGAATGGGAAATCACTTTCGAAGAAATTCATCGTAATGGCGATATTGCGTTTGCTATTTACAACTACACCCGTTATACAGGTGATCAGTCCTACGTCCTTAACGAAGGGGCTGAAGTTTTAACCGAAATTGCTCGTTTTTGGGCTGATCGCGTCCATTTTTCAGCAGAAAATGGACAATATATGATTGCTGGAGTAACTGGTCCTGATGAATATCAAAATAACGTTGATAACAATTGGTATACCAATTTATTGGCGCGGTGGACACTCCGTTATACCTTGGAAATTTTGGATCAAATCGAAGAGGACGTTGCCAAAAAAGTTAATGTATCGTCAGTAGAACGGCAACACTGGCAAGAAATTATCGATAATATGTATTTACCAGAAGATTCTAAGCGCGGAATCTTTGTCGAGAATGATGGTTTCTTAAATAAGGATTTGAAGCCAGTTAGTTCATTGCCAAAGGAACAATTGCCGCTAAATCAAAATTGGTCTTGGGACAAAATTTTACGTTCACCATATATTAAACAAGGGGATGTTCTTCAAGGAATTTGGGATTTCATTGACGATTTTTCAATGGAAGAAAAACAGCGGAATTTTGATTTTTATGAACCACTAACTGTGCATGAATCTAGTTTATCGGCTGCTATTCACTCGGTTCTTGCGGCTGACTTACACAAAGAGGCTCAAGCCGTTGAGATGTATGAACGAACCGCCCGCCTAGATTTAGATAATTATAATAATGATACTGCGGATGGTCTGCATATTACGTCCATGACGGGTGGGTGGTTAGCGATTGTTCAAGGTTTTGCAGGAATGCGGGTTCGTAATGATCAGCTACATTATGCCCCATTCTTACCGAAAAATTGGACATCTTACCGATTTAGACAACAATTCCGCGGAAGAGTAATTGAAGTTAGTGTCGATAAAAGTGCAACAAATCTTAAATTGATTAGTGGTAGCCCACTAAGCGTTGATTTAAATGGTAAGAAAGTTGAATTAAGCTGAGTGGAGGAATTAGGAATGAAATTTTCAGATATAAAGGGATTCGCTTTTGACCTTGATGGGGTTATTGCAGATACTGCGAAGTTTCACAGTCAGGCTTGGCATAATATTGCAGATCAAATTAAAGTGCCTTGGACACCAACGTTAGCAGCGAGTCTTAAAGGAGTTAGTCGCATGGATTCATTGGAATTAATCCTCGAGTCTGGCAACCGTCAAGCCGACTTTAGCTTAGCTGAAAAACAAGCCTTAGCTGAACAAAAAAATAACGAGTATCAACTTTTAATAGCTAAACTAACACCTAACGATATTTTACCTGGAATTCAAGCTTTTTTAGACGAATTAAGACAGCATGATTATCGTTTGGTACTAGCATCAGCTTCTAAAAATGCTCCTGGAATTCTTGAAAATCTAAAAGTTACAGAGTATTTTGCAGCAATCGTAGACCCTGGCTTGTTGAAAGCGGGAAAACCTGATCCCGAAATTTTTGAAAAGGCTGCTCAAGCATTACATTTACCTACCAATCATGTAGCGGGGATTGAAGATTCAGCGGCTGGCATTCAATCAATTAATGCTGCTGGTGAACTTTCAATTGGAATTGGTGATTTACCCGAAGCTCAGATCCAGTTTGATACTACAAATGAAGTTAGCTTAGCTGGCATTCGAGCACAATTAGATTAATGGTTTAGAATAAGAGATGGCATTTTTTTAGGTTAACTAAAATGTCATCTCTTATTTTGAGTAAAGCCCTGTAGAAGCTACGAAACGGGTAGTCCATCTTTTTAAATTGGGGTATAATTAGCTGGATTCTGACGGTTATTAGAAATTTTATTAATAATTAAGCGGATTTAGTATCATTATTACCATCATTTAGGGATAAATTCGATTGAAATTATAACTGGATTAATGACTGTTATTTGACAATATCGAATATTATGCAATAACATGGTGTCTATAAAATTTTAAATATAACAAGGCAAAGGAGCAACAAATGCCAGCAGCGAAAAAAAACCTTGTGATTGTGGAATCACCATCCAAGGCTAAAACCATTGAAAAATATTTAGGCCGTACCTATAAAGTAGTTGCGAGTCTTGGACATATTCGTGATTTACCAAAGAGTAAGATGGGCGTGGATCTGGAAAATGATTACGAACCCCATTACATCTCTATTCGTGGTAAGGGCGATACTATTAAAAATTTACGTAAAGAAGCTAAAAAAGCTAAAAAAGTTTATCTGGCATCTGATCCCGATCGGGAAGGAGAAGCCATTGCGTGGCACCTTTCATATCTATTAGGGTTGGATCCCAAAGATCAAAATCGAGTGGTTTTTAATGAAATTACTAAAGATGCCGTTAAAAATGCATTCAAAACCCCGCGTAGCATTGATATGACGCTCGTTGATGCTCAACAAGCTCGTCGGATTTTGGATCGTTTAGTCGGGTATTCGATTTCTCCATTACTATGGCAAAAAGTTAAAAAAGGCCTTAGTGCTGGTCGAGTTCAATCAATTGCCTTAAGTTTAATTATTAAACGTGAACAAGAAATCAAGGCGTTTGAACCTGAAGAATATTGGTCAATTGATTCTGAATTTAAAAAAGGACGCTCTAAATTTAAGGCTGCCTTTTATGGCGTGAATAATAAAAAGATGAAGCTGCCTAATAACGATAAGGTTCAGGAAGTATTAAAGAAAATCGACCCTAAGGCTGATTTTGATATTACGGAAGTTAAACGCCGAGAACGCAAACGTTATCCAGCTCCAGCTTTTACAACTAGTTCTATGCAACAAGAAGCAAATAAGACGTTGAATTTTAGAACTCGTAAAACGATGATGGCTGCCCAACAACTTTATGAGGGAATTAACATTGGTAAAGAAGGCACCGTCGGTTTGATTACCTATATGCGAACCGACTCGACTCGTATTTCTGAGGTTGCTAAGCACGAAACTTCTTTATTTATTCATGATGAGTTTGGCGCAGAATATGCTGCTACTAAGCCTCGGAAGGGTAAAATGCCCGAGGGCGCTCAGGATGCCCATGAAGCAATCCGCCCTTCGTCCGTATTGCGGACTCCTGAAAGTATTAAAGAATACCTTAATAAAGATCAATTTAGACTTTATAATTTAATTTGGTCCCGTTTTGTTGCTAGTCAAATGACACCAGAAGTCTCGGATACCATGACGGTTAAGATTGAACAAAATGGAGTTCAATTCCGAGCTAACGGATCAAAGACTAAATTTGAAGGTTTCACAAAAGTTTATAAGACCAATAAAGACAAAGATAACGTTCTTCCAAATCTAGAAGAGGGCGACCAAGTCCAACTGGTTACCAACAACCCGAACCAACATTTCACTCAGCCACCAGCTCGCTATAGTGAAGCTACTTTAATTAAAGCTTTGGAAGAAAATGGGGTAGGTCGTCCTTCTACGTACGCTCCAACCTTAGACACGATTCAAAGGCGCTACTATGTTAAGTTGGAGTCTAAACATTTTGAACCTACTGAACTGGGTGAAATCGTCAATGAAATTATTTATGACTTCTTCCCAGATATCGTTAATATCGATTTTACGGCTGGCTTGGAAAAAGACTTGGATTCGATTGAAGAAGACAAGGAAGACTGGGTGAAAGTCGTTGACCGTTATTACAAACCTTTTGCTAAGGAACTAGCCAAAGCACAGGAACAAATCGAAAAAGTTCAGATTAAAGACGAACTAGCTGGTTTTAATTGTGAAATCTGCGGTTCACCCATGGTAGTCAAAATGGGACGTTACGGTAAGTTCTTCGCTTGCAGCCGTTTCCCAGACTGTCGTAATACCCAAGCAATTGTTAAAGAAATTGGCGTAACCTGTCCTAAGTGTCATCAGGGACAAATTATTGAACGTAAATCTAAACGCGGTCGATTGTTCTATGGTTGCTCTAGGTATCCGGACTGTGACTTTGTGTCATGGGATAAACCAATTGCTCGTGAATGTCCTGTTTGTCATAGCTACTTGATTGAAAAGAAAATTAAAGGCGGCAAACAAATTGTTTGTCCAAATGGTGACTACGAAGAAACACCTCAAAAATAGTTTAAAAAACAAAATATTAATTGACGTTTACCTCTAACATTTGCTACAGTGACAAGTGTTGGAGGTTTTTTTATGGAATTAATTTCACTGTTCAAACAGTATCTTACGGTTGAGCGTCAATATTCAGAGAAAACGGTTACTGCGTATCTAGAAGATATTGACGCATTCCAAAAATTTTTAACTGACACGGGTGATAAAACGGACCTACTTTTAGTAGATCGTTTCGATGTGAATGTTTATATGAGTTATTTATTCGATCGACATTTAGCTCGAACTTCGATTTCGCGAAAAGTATCTGCTTTGCGCTCTTTTTATCGTTTTTTAGTTAAGAATGATTTAGTGGATAAGAATCCGTTTGAATTAGTCCAACTGAAGAAACAATCTGACAAGCTGCCACATTTCTTTTATGAAAAGGAAATGAACATGCTCTTTGAAGCGGTTTACCAAGCGGAAGGTGCCCAAAAGCTACGTAATATTGCGATTTTAGAAGTGCTTTATGGTACGGGGATGCGAGTAAGTGAATGTGCAGCGTTACAATGGTCAGATATTGACTTTTCAATGCAAACTATCCTAGTTCTAGGGAAGGGAAATAAAGAACGTTATGTTCCCTTCGGGCGGTATGCTAAAGAAGCGCTCCAAAATTACCGAAAAAATGAATGGGAGCCTTTTTTGAGTAAATATAAACAAACCCATAATTTTGTTTTTATTAACCATTATGCTAAGCCAATTACCACAACCGGGATTGAATACATTTTGAACCAAGTCATTACCGCCAGCAGCTTAAATGGGAAAATTCATCCCCATATGCTACGCCACAGCTTTGCAACGGCGTTATTAAACAACGGTGCAGATTTGCGGACTGTTCAAGAACTTCTGGGTCATTCCAGTTTATCGACTACTCAAATCTACACGCATGTTACTAAAGAAAAACTACAAGAGAGCTACCGAAAATATTTTCCACGCTCGACTGATGCTTAATTAAAAAGGAGAATACAAATGCCAGTAAAATTTGATGCGACAACCATTATTGCGATTAGTCATAATGGTGAAAATGCCATGGCCGGAGATGGCCAAGTAACAATGGGTGAAAAATTTATTATGAAAGGGACTGCCCGCAAGGTTCGTCGAATTTATGATGGAAAGGTCATTGTTGGTTTTGCCGGAAGTGTTGCTGACGCTTTTAACCTTGAAGAAAAATTTGAAAAGAAGCTTTCTGAATATAGTGGGAATTTACAAAGAGCTTCTGTTGAACTAGCCAAAATTTGGCGTGGTGATCAACAACTTCAAAAATTAGAAGCTATGTTAATTGTTATGGACGAAAAAGAGATGTATCTTGTTTCTGGAAGTGGAGAAGTTATCGCTCCTGATGACGGAATCTTAGCGATTGGTTCAGGCGGTAACTTTGCGCTGGCCGCAGCTAAAGCCCTCAAGAAGCATGCTACGCAAGTCAGTGCAAAAGAAATGGCTAAAACTGCGATTAACGTTGCGGGTGATATTGATATCTTTACGAACCACAACGTTATTGCATTGGATTTCAAGGAGGAAGACTAAATCATGCAGGATAATTTAACACCACAAGAAATCGTTCAAGAATTAGATCAATTTGTAATTGGTCAAAAAAGTGCTAAACGCGCAGTAGCGGTGGCATTACGGAATCGTTACCGTCGCTTACAACTTTCTGGTGATATGCAAGAAGATATTACACCTAAAAATTTATTAATGATTGGACCTACCGGGGTCGGAAAAACTGAAATTGCACGGCGTTTAGCTAAAATCGTTAATGCTCCTTTTGTAAAAGTAGAAGCCACTAAGTTTACTGAAGTAGGTTACGTGGGCCGAGATGTTGAATCAATGGTACGTGATCTAGTCGAAAATGCGGTGCACATCGAAGAAGAAAACTCTTTTAAAGATGTACGAGCAGAAGCTTCTAAGAATGCGGACCGTCGCATTGTAGAACTCCTCGTTCCTGTTCCAACGGATACTCAAAATAAAAACAATGCTGCTGATATTCAAAACATGATGAACATGCTTAATCAATTACAGCAAGGACGTACACCGGATAACTTAAACCAAAGTTCTCAAAAAGTGCCGGATGATATCAAAGAAAAACGGATGAATGTTGCTAGTAAGTTAGCTAAGGGTCTCCTAGAAAATGATATGGTTACCATTGAAATGGACGATCCTAAGCAAAATAACAGTGGCAATATGATGAACCAAATGGGGATCGACTTAGGTGAATCTTTGAATGGCTTAATGCCTAAGAAAAAGATTACAAGAACGGTAGCTGTTCGAGAAGCTCGTGAAATTTTAATCCGCGAAGAATCTGACAAGTTGGTTAACCATGGAGACTTGTATCACGCTGCTATTCAACGAGCCGAAAATACTGGAATTATCTTTATTGATGAAATTGATAAAATTACCGGCTCTGGTCAAAATTCATCTAGTGATGTTTCTCGTCAAGGAGTTCAACGAGATATTCTACCAATCGTTGAAGGTTCCCAAGTAAGTACGAAGTATGGTTTAGTAGACACCAGTCATATTCTATTCATTGGTTCAGGTGCTTTCCATGAAAGTAAACCTAGTGATTTAATCGCAGAACTACAAGGACGTTTTCCGATCCGCGTTGAACTAAACGACTTAACTAAAGAAGACTTTGTTAAGATTCTCACTGAACCTAAGAATGCACTAGTTAAGCAGTATATTGCATTGATTGGAACTGATAATGTGAAGATTACGTTCACGATCGAAGCCATTGAACGCATTGCAGCTATCGCTGAACAAGTAAACCATGAAACCGAAAATATTGGTGCTCGTCGTTTGCATACCATTTTGGAACATCTTCTAGAAGATATCCTTTTTGAAGGTCCTTCAATGGAAATGGGCGAAGTAACGATTACTGAAAAGTATGTCGATGACAAAATCGGTAGCATTGCTCAAAATAAAGATCTGAGTGAGTTTATCTTATAGTAGGAGGATTTCAACCGATGACGGTTACTTTAAAAAATGACTATTTAACAGTCAAAATTAACGAAAAAGGGGCCGAGTTATCCAGTGTTAAGGCTAATGATGGGATTGAATACATTTGGCAAGCCGCCCCTGCAGTATGGGGCCGACATGCCCCAGTGTTATTTCCCTTTGTTGGACGTCTAAAGGATGACCAATTCCAAGTGGAGGATCAAACTTATCCTATGGGTCAACATGGATTTGCGCGGGATATGGATTTTGAAGCAGTTGAACAAGATGATCAACACGTAATTATGGAATTAAATAGCGATGCAGAAACTCTTCAAAAATTTCCATTTGAGTTTAAACTACGTTTGCACTTCACATTAAAGGATCATGAATTGATTGAGCATTACGAAGTAGTTAATCCTGATTCTAAAAAAGATTTATTATTTTCGATTGGCGGGCACCCTGGATTTAATCTAAATCTTGGAGATACCCAAATTCAGATGGAAGATACTCATATTCGAATCGCGCCTAAACAAGTGTATAATCAAATTCCACTTAAGGCACCTTACACGGATCCTAAAAACCCTATCAAGTTTGATGCTACAACTCCGCTTGATTTAACGCATGCGCTCTTTAAAGATGACGCCATCATCTTGGACCTTAAGGGAGAACAAATCACCTTAATGACCGAAAATGAAGTGAATAATCACGGTATTGCGTTTACGGTTGCTAACGCTCCATACCTTGGTATTTGGTCACCATATCCAGCCACTGCTAATTTTGTTTGTTTAGAACCGTGGTGGGGAATTGCTGATACTGTCGATTTCAATGGTGAATTAAAAGATAAGCTTGGTGTAAATCGTTTAGCTGCACAAGAAACATTTAATCAAGAATTTTCAATGTCATTCTTCTAAAAAGAAAACCCCTAAAGGGTCAGGTTCGCGAGTTAGTAAGGCGAAACCTAATCTTTTAGGGGTTTTGTATGTAATTCAAACCGCAGCTACTTATTTTTCTTTCGATAATAGAGTCCAAATGGAACTAAATTTTCATTTCCAGCCAGAATACGTTGGATATTTGTGCGATGACGATATATGATAAAGGTCGTCAATGCTACCGCTACGATGGTTAAAATCCAATCGTGGTAAAAAAGAGAGATAATAACCAGTAGTGGAGAGGACACGATGCTCGAAAAACTAACCATGCTGGATACGTAAATGAAGAAAATAAAAAGACAGCAGGCAATTAAAAAATAACTAGGATTATAGGCTAGCAACATTCCAGCACTTGTAGCTACCGCTTTTCCGCCACGAAAATGATCGAAAACGGAAAAAGTATGACCTAAGATAGCTCCTAAACCAATAATTAAAGGATTAATTCCCTGTACGTGGAAGACAATCGGTTGCAGAGTGGCGAGCGTTCCTTTTAAAAGATCCATGCACAACACCAAAACGCCAGCCTTTACGCCTAGAACGCGGAAGGTATTAGTGGTCCCAGTGTTACCACTTCCTTCTTGGTGTAAATCTTTATTAAAATGTTTGGCAACCAGTACTCCAGAAGGGATGGAGCCTAGGAGATAAGCTACAAGTAGCATGATAATAATTTCTATCATGTTCTTTCCTCTTTTCTATAAAAAATCCTGCATATTTTATACATTTGACTTAATTGTAATAAATTACAGTAACAATGCAGTATTATAACATTTATCGAAATGTTTTCATCAGTTTAAAAATAAGTTATGATAATAGTACTGACCTTAAAGGAGTAACATGAATGGCAAAAACAAGTAAAACATCGTATGATGATTCATCCATCCAGGTCTTAGAAGGACTTGAAGCAGTTCGGAAGCGTCCTGGTATGTATATTGGTTCGACCGATGGCCGTGGACTACATCATTTAGTTTACGAAATCGTCGATAACGCCGTAGATGAAGCTCTCGGTGGATATGGAAAAGAAATTAACGTAACAATCCAAGCAGATAACAGCATTACTGTGGTCGATCACGGGCGCGGAATGCCGGTAGGGATGCATAAATCTGGCAAACCTACACCTGAAGTCATTTTTACCGTTTTACATGCAGGTGGAAAATTTGGACAGGGTGGTTATAAGACATCCGGTGGGCTTCATGGTGTGGGTGCTAGTGTTGTTAATGCTCTATCTGAAAAATTAACCGTTGAGATTGTGCGAGACAAAGTTAAATATGAAGAAACTTTCGTTAACGGGGGGCACCCAGTTGGAACCCTAAAAAAAGTTGGTAAAACAACTAACAAAAACGGTACAACTGTCACATTCAAACCTGACAAAGAAATCTTTACAACAACTGTGTTTAACTTCAATACGTTAGCAGTACGATTACGCGAATCGGCGTTCTTACTCCGTGGGGTTAAAATTACTTTAACGGATCGGCGTGAAGGACACGAACAACACGAAGAATACCTTTACGATGAGGGAATTAAGCAATTCGTTGACTATCTTAATGAAGATAAAGATACCCTTGGTAATATCATGTATTTCGATGGTACAAAAAAGGGAATCGAAGTAGAAGTGGCTGGTCAGTACAATGATGGCTATTCTGAAACGATCCTCTCCTTTGTGAATAATGTACGTACTCGTGATGGCGGGACCCATGAGGTCGGGATGCGTTCCGGTTGGACCAAAGCCTTCAATGAATTTGCCCGTAAAATGGGACTGTTAAAAGAAAAAGATAAAAATTTAGAAGGCTCGGATGTGCGAGAAGGTTTGTCTGCAGTTATTTCAGTTCGCATCCCAGAAGAATTATTGGAATTCGAAGGCCAAACCAAAGAAAAATTAGGTACTCCTGAAGCTCGTCCGATTGTGGATGCCATTGTTAGTGAGCAACTGGGCTTTTTCTTGATGGAAAATGGTGAATTTGCCCAACAGTTAGTTCGTAAAGCGATTAATGCTCGTGAGGCCCGAGTAGCGGCACGAAAAGCTCGTGATGAGTCGCGGACCGGAAAACGGAAAAAGAAACAAGAACGTATTTTATCTGGTAAATTAACTCCAGCACAATCTAAAAACTCTAAGAAAAATGAATTATTCTTAGTCGAAGGTGATTCTGCTGGTGGTAGTGCTAAACAGGGACGAAACCGTAAATTCCAAGCCATCTTGCCATTACGGGGAAAGGTTTTGAATACAGAAAAGGCTAAGCTACAAGATATCGTTAAAAATGAAGAAATTAATACCATCATTTATACTATTGGAGCTGGAGTTGGAACGGAATTCAATGTCCAAGATAGTAACTACGATAAAGTAATCATTATGACCGATGCCGATACTGATGGAGCTCATATTCAAACGTTGCTTTTAACTTTCTTCTATAAATATATGCGGCCAATGATTGATGCCGGAAAAATTTACATCGCCTTGCCACCGCTTTATAAGTTACAAAAAGGACTCAATAAGAAGGTTAAAATTGCATACGCTTGGACAGATGAAGAACTCGAAAGTGTCAGCAAACAGATGGGTCGAGGATTCTCCCTCCAACGTTTTAAGGGACTTGGTGAAATGAATGCAGACCAACTCTGGGAAACTACGATGAATCCCGAAACTAGAACCTTAGTCCGAGTTCGTATTGATGATGACACTTTAGCTGAACGTCGGGTAACCACCCTGATGGGCGATAAAGTTGAACCTCGCCGGAAATGGATTGAAAGCAACGTGGCTTTCACGCTTGAAGAGGATGGTAGTATCCTAGACAACGAAGCTGTGAAACATGAGCATGAAGCTGGAGATCCAACCAATACTTCAAATGAAACTTTTGAAGAAATTAAACTTGATATAGAAAACAATTAGAAGGGGAATATGAATGGCTGATAATCAATCTAAAATTCAAGAACTGGCTCTTGAAGATATTATGGGCGATCGTTTTGGACGATATTCAAAATATATCATTCAAGAACGGGCTCTGCCTGACGTCCGAGATGGGTTAAAACCCGTTCAGCGTCGAATCCTCTTTGCAATGAATAAAGACGGTAACACGCATGATAAAGCTTTTAGAAAATCGGCAAAATCAGTCGGTAATGTAATGGGTAATTTTCACCCCCACGGTGATAGTTCAATTTACGAAGCTTTAGTTCGGATGAGTCAGGACTGGAAACTACGAGTTCCATTAATTGAAATGCATGGGAATAATGGATCAATTGATAATGATCCTCCTGCTGCAATGCGTTATACGGAAGCGCGTTTAAGTGAAGCTGCTGAAGAGATGCTAAATGACATTGATAAAGAGACCGTTGATATGGTTTTAAATTTCGATGATACAGAGTATGAACCAACCGTTTTACCAGCACGTTTTCCTAACCTCCTAGTTAACGGAGCAACCGGAATTTCAGCGGGTTACGCTACTGAAATTCCACCACATAATCTGGGTGAAGTTATTGACGCAGTCCTTTATACAATCAAACACCCTAATCCTTCTTTAGAAAAATTAATGGAATTTGTGAAGGGACCTGATTTTCCAACTGGAGGGATTATCCAAGGAATTAATGGATTGAAGCAAGCTTACCGTACCGGAAAAGGACGAGTAGTAGTGCGGTCTAAGACTTCCGTTGAAGAAATTCGTGGTAATAAAAAACAAATCATTGTTTCTGAAATTCCCTATGAAGTTAACAAAGCTTTGTTAGTTAAAAAAATCGATGAAATCCGCGTTATGAAAAAAGTCGATGGAATTGCTGAAATTCGTGATGAATCTGACCGTGATGGACTCTCAATTGCCATTGAACTAAAGAAAGATGTCGACGCTCGTGGAATTCTAAATTACTTGTTTAAGAATACTGATTTACAGGTTTCTTATAACTTCAACATGGTAGCGATTAATAAACTAAGACCTGAACGCATGGGACTCAAAGAAATTATTCAAGCATATGTTGATTTCCAAAAGGAAGTCATTACCAAACGAACAAAATTCAACTTGAAGAAGGCTGAAGACCGTTTGCACATTGTTGCTGGTTTAATTAAAGCTCTTTCGATTTTGGATCAAGTTATTAAAACTATTCGAGGTAGTAAAGATAAGAAGGATGCTAAGCAAAACTTGATTACTAGTTTTAACTTTTCTGAACGACAGGCAGAAGCCATCGTGTCCTTGCAACTTTACCGCTTAACCAATACCGATGTAACGGAGCTTAAAAGTGAAGCTAAGGCACTTAATGATTCAATCGATGAGTTCAATAACATTCTTAATAACCCTAATGAATTATCAAAAGTCTTGTCGGCAGAATTACGTCAAGTTAAAAAACGATATGCCACGCCACGTTTATCTGAAATTCAGGAACATATTGAAGAGTTAGTGGTTGACCGAACCATTACAGTACCAGAAGAACAAGTTATGGTTTTAGTTAGTCAATCGGGTTATTTGAAACGTAGTAGTTTACGTTCCTACAAGGCTTCCGCCGAAGAGGATGGTCTCAAGGAGGGCGATTTTACCGTCTTCAAAAAGGAACTAAATACTTTGGATCATCTAATCATGTTAACTAATAAAGGAAATCTGATTTATCGTCCGGTACATGAAATCATGGAAACCCGCTGGAAGGATACTGGAGAGCATATTTCTCAAGCAATCGGATTAGCAGATGATGAAATAATTCTAAAGGCCTTTGACGTTAAGAACTTCGATGAACCAGTGTCATTCTTGATCGCCACAAGTGATGGTTACATTAAGCGCACGAGTCTCAAAGATTTCAAACCAGGACGTACGTATCGTAAAAAAGCCGCCGTTTATATTAAATTAAAAGCAGCTGATGCTAAAGTGGTCAATGTGGCTAAGCTAACCAGGCAATCGACTAAAGAAACCATTCTTTTGGCCACTCGTAATGGTTATGGATTACGGTATGATTTAATTGAAGTTCCAGAAGTTGGTCCTCGCGCAGCCGGTGTTAAATCGATGGATCTTCGTGAAGATGAAATCGCTAATTTTGTACTAGTAAACGATCATGATCAGATTGGTTTAATTACTAATCGAGGTTCGTTTAAGAAGATGAAGGTTAGTGAAATTAGTGTGACTAGCCGTGCTCGCCGCGGTGTTCAAATTCTAAGAGAACTTAAAAAAGAACCACATCGAGTTGCAGATATTGAAGTGGTCGAATCAGGTGAAGCTTTTGAAGTCCGAACTTCACGAGGATTGATTCATGATATTATTCCACTAGAGCATCCACTAAATGAACGTTACTCCAATGGAAGCTTTTTGGTCGATGTAGATTCAGAAGGTGTACCAGTATCGATGAATTTAAAGGAATTAGATTCTGAAATTTTAAATAATAAATAAATTAAGCAGATTATTACTTGCCCTTTATGAATACTAATATTAGACTTATTATTGGAGATTGTTAGTTCGTTTAGGCTAACTGAAAGGAGTGCTCTAGTATGCAGACAAAAACAGAAAAGATTTTTTCATCTAAAACTTTGTCATATTTTTTAAGACTCACGGATACGATGAGCTACACACAAAGCGCCCAACTTTTAGGAATTACACAGCCCGCCTTAACACAGCAGATTAAAAAACTTGAACATGCCGTAGGTGCGCCATTATTCTACACCCTCGGCAAAAAACTTCGTTTAACTGACGCTGGATACACAATGTTGAATGCTACGCATGAAATCAATCGTATTTTGAACCATGCGACTGATGAGATTCAACAAGCAACAAGTAGCGGACGTGGTGATATTTCGGTTGGGATTTTAGCTTCGCTTGAAACTCGTATTTTTGAAGATTTTATCGCTAACTATTACAATAATGTCCCTGAAATTAATGTAACTGTTCATATGCTCACGCGTTTTGAAATTTGGGAAGGTTTAGAAAGTAACCGATTAGACTTTGCAATTACATATCTTCCGGATGCTAATATCCGTAGTTGGAAGCCTTACCGAGCACGTAAGATTGGAACAGAACGTTTAGTTTTTGTTCATCATGATGAACGTTTGTCAAAAGCACGGGGCGTAAGTTTAAAACGTGCAGCAGCTTTTGATTGGGTATCTTATCCAGAAGGTTATTATTTGGATGACCTTATTACAGAAGTATTTAAGGATGCGATGGTAACTAAACCTAAGAGTGTTGCTTACTTTACAACCCCCGCTCAAATTTTGAGTTTTTCGAATAGCACGGGGATCGCTACGGCATTACCGGAATCTTTTGTGGTAGCCCATCAAGACGAAGCAACTGATGCTTATATAACTAAGTTTGACCCTAAGATTAGCTATGAAATTGGGTTTGTTTACAGAAAAGACAAAGACAAAATTCCACGGATGAACGCCTTTTTGAGTGCCTTCTTTGAATATATGGACGGCGAGAAGTATATTGATAAGGTACGTAACCTAACTACAAAAAAAGATGATTAAAGGAGACTTTTTATAATGAATAAACAACTTGTTTTCGGACATTCTAATCCAGATACAGACGCAATCGTTGCTGCGAAGGCCTTTGCATATTTACAAAATCAATTGGGAGTAGCAGATGCAGAAGCCGTTGCTTTAGGCAATCCTAACCCTGAAACAGCTTTTGTTTTATCACACTTTGATGAAGCAACTCCACGAGTAATCGAAACAGCTGCCAACGAAGTAGATTCAGTTATGCTTGTTGACCATAATGAAAGCCAACAAAGTGTTTCAGATCTTAATCAAGTAACAGTTACTGCAGTCGTTGATCATCATCGGATTGCTAACTTTGAAACTTCACAACCTTTGTTCTACCGTGCTGAACCAGTAGGTTGTACAAGTACAATTTTAACTAAATTATTCCATGAAAATAATGTTGAAATTCCTGCTAAATTAGCTGGATTGATGCTTTCAGCCATTGTTTCTGATACGCTACTCCTTAAGTCACCAACTACAACTGATGATGACCGTAAAGCCCTTGAAGAACTAGCTAAAATTGCTAATATCGACGTAGAAACTTACGGTTTAGAAATGCTTAAGGCCGGAACGGACCTTTCTAGCAAGTCTGAATTAGAATTGGTTGACGGTGACGCTAAGAGCTTTGATATGGGTGGAAAGACAATCCGTATTGGTCAAGTGAACACAGTTGATCTCGATGACGTATTTAGCCGTGAAACTGCACTAGTTAAGACAATGGAAGAAGAAAACCAAAAGAACGGCTATGACATGTTCTTATTACTTGCAACTAACATTCTTTCAAGTGATTCACGCTTACTAGTAGTTGGTGAACCAAAGGATATCGTTGAAAAAGCATTTAACGCTGAATTATCAGATCACAACACAGCAGACCTTCCTGGCGTTGTATCACGTAAAAAACAAGTTGTACCTCCTTTAATGGATGCATTTGCATAAGACGAATACTAAAACAGATGGCTTAAGGTCATCTGTTTTTTGTTTCCACTGAAATAGGATTAGATATACTAAAAGTCATAACCTAGGAGTAAATATATAATATGAAATTTGTTATTGCACCAGATTCATTTAAGGGTGGATTAACTGCCAAACAAGCAGCCATCGCAATCCAAAATGGTATTGCTCGGGTTTATCCGAAAGCTGATTACACGTTAGTCCCTATGGCAGATGGGGGAGAAGGAACCGTGCAAGCACTGGTTGATGCTACTAATGGAAAATTAATTACCGAAAAAGTGACTGGTCCATTAGGAGATCCAGTAGAAGCTACATTTGGTATCTTAGGTGATCATAAAACCGCGGTAATTGAGATGTCCCAATCAAGTGGTATTCAATTTATTAATCAAAATACACAAAATCCTTTAATAACTACAACCTATGGAACCGGAGAATTAATTTTAAAGGCTTTAGATTATCATATTTCAAAGCTGATTATTGGAATCGGAGGAAGTGCCACTAATGATGGAGGGGCTGGAATGGCTCAAGCCATCGGGGTCCATTTATTGGATAATAAGCATCATGAAATTGGTCGTGGAGGTGAAGCACTAAAGCATTTAGCTCAAATTGACATGACTGACATTGATCCGCGTTTAGCTAAAGTCCAATTTTTAATCGCTTCAGACGTGACGAATCCTTTAGTTGGTCCAAAGGGAGCATCCGTAGTTTTTGGACCCCAAAAAGGCGCGACGCCGGCAATGATCCGAATTTTAGATGAAAGTCTCACGCATTATGCTGAAATTATTAAACGCGATTTAAATCAAGACTTAGCTAATTATCCTGGAGCAGGTGCAGCTGGGGGGCTAGGTGCGGGCTTACTAGCTTTTACCAACGCATCTATCAAAAAGGGAATTGATATTGTTACAGAATATAGCGGACTTAAGGAACAAGCTCAAGGAGCTGATTTTGTTTTTACCGGTGAAGGTGGTGTTGATTATCAAACGAAGTTTGGTAAAACGCCTTATGGAGTGGCATTGGCAACTAAATCTGTTGCTGCAAGCGCTCCAGTAATTGTAATCACTGGTAATATTGGTGAAGGTATCGATGAATTGTATTCAGATAAAGCAATCGATGCGGTGTTTTCAAGTGTGTCAGGTGTTAAAACTTTAGAGCAAGCATTGATCGATGCTCCGCATGATATTGCCCAAGTTGCTGAGAATATTGCCCGATTAATTAATAAGTTTTAACTTAAGCTTTTATTTTGTAAGCATCTTAATCCCCTAAAAGACATGAATGTTTTATAATCGATGTTATAGGTAAGGGGGAATTTAAATGAATTCAAATAACTGGTCCAAAGCAGAGCTAAAAAAGAAACTGTCTCCTGAAGAATATGAGGTTACACAAAATGCTGCTACTGAACATCCTTTCGCCGGTAAATACGATAATTTTTACCAAAAGGGGATTTACGTTGATGTCGTCAGTGGTGAGCCACTTTTTAGTTCCACCGATAAATATGACGCTCACTGTGGTTGGCCTTCTTTTACCAAGCCTATTGACCCTAAATTAGTGGTTAATCATCGAGATTCTTCTTATGGCATGGAACGAGTGGAAGTCCGCAGCAAGGATGCTAACTCTCACTTAGGACACGTATTTGATGATGGGCCTCTCGATCAAGGTGGAAATCGTTATTGTATCAATTCGGCTGCCCTGAAATTCATTGCATATGACGATTTAGAAGCGCATAATCTAGGTTATTTAAAGAAACTATTTAATTAGGAGCGTGATTTACTTATGGAAGAAACTGCTATTTTTGCCGGTGGGTGTTTTTGGTGCATGGTAGAACCTTTTGAAACTCAACCTGGTATTATCAACGTTGTTTCAGGTTATACAGGAGGGCATGTCGCCAACCCGACCTATGAACAAGTTACTAGTCATACTACTGGACATACAGAAGCTGTTAAAATCACGTATGATCCGGAAATTATTTCGTATCGCCAATTAGTTCAAATCTACTGGCAACAAACTGATCCAACTGATGCAATGGGGCAGTTCCAGGACCGTGGCGATAATTACCGACCAGTAATTTTTGTGAATAGTGCTGAACAGCGTGAAATTGCTGAAAAATCTAGGGAACAATTAGCCAAATCTGAAATGTTTGATGACCCTATTGTTACTAAAATTGAAGATGCTCAACCATTTTATCCAGCTGAAGAAGAACACCAAGAATTTTATAAGAAAAATCCCCTTCGTTACCAAATTCAAGAAGCGGGTGGACGATCAGAATTTCAGAAAAAATATTGGAAATAAAAAAGATGAGAGTTCATTTTAAATGAACTCTCATCTTTTAGTTTTTAATTAAATATTTTTATTTTTTTCTCTTCTAACCAAGAAGATCCAAGCGATGATAGCAAAGAATACAGGACCAGCAACTGTCCAGAAACCTGTGAACAAATCACCAGAAATGAATGGTGAGATAGCAGTAAATACCACACCAATTCCGACAGTTAGAAGTACAACTGTAACAATCGTTAACATCCAAGGACGACTACGATAAACTTCGAAAGGTCGATCAAGTCCTTCTTTAGCCTTGAAGAATGGAAAGGCACCAACTAAGAATAAGTAAGGTAAAGTTGTAGATACGTTACTCATTGAAGTAAGTACGTTGTAGAAGAAAGTAGCTTCTTTGTGAGTAATTGAAGCTAAAATTGAAATACCTGCGATAAATACAATAACAACGATAGCTTGTAGCCACATTGAATTGGCAGGCATACCATTCTTGTTTAACTCAGTCATCTTCTTTGGCCATAGTTCTTTAGGAGAACCCATGATAAAGGACTTCAATGGTGAGTAACTAAGAACGAAGAATGAACCAACATAAGCAAATAACATCCCAACACCCGCAAATCTTGAGAAGGTAGCTCCCATGATTGCAGCAGCAGCTGGGCTCATACCCATGGCTTTACCTAATTCCAAACCAAGGTTTTGCATCATCACATAAGTAATGTTACCCAGGTTAGCTTTTTGAGCAAGAATAACTGTGTTCCAGTTAGCAGAAACGCCCCAAAGGAAGATTGCTAAAGAATAACCCACGGCGATAACCACACCACCGATCATAATTCCTTTAGGGAAAGTTTTTTCTGGCTTATCCAAACTATCAGTAACACCACCAATGGATTCCAAACCACCATAAGCAAAGATTGCATAGATAACAAATGAAATTAAAGCGATTGGTGATTGGAACTGTGCGCTAGGCGAAGTAGCAAAATCACTCAAATGGTGAATAGGTTGGGCAAGGTGACCATGGTTAGCGATTAAAATGAAGGCACTTGCGAGAAGCAAGATAACATTCATAACCATTACAGCAATACCACCAAGGGAAGACACTTTAGCCAAAGTATTGATTCCACGAGTTGTTGCCCAAGTAACAAACACCATCCATAGAATGGCAAGCAGTCCAACTGTTAAAGTTGAGTTAAGTCCAAGAAATGACCAACTACCAGTTGTGTCATGACCAGAAATGATTGTGGCTAGTGTAATCCAAATCTTTTGAGCAATCATAACCATCCAGATTAGCCATGAAGCTAACCACATGAAGGTTGCGATAAAGGCCCATTTTTCACCAATTGAACCTTCTAACCAAGAATAAATCCCACCTTTTGCTTCCTTGAAAGTGGAACCATATTCAGCAAACATCAAACCTGCTGGAATAAAGAATAAAATAGCACCGACAATGTACCAAAAGATAGCTCCGTAACCCATTTGTTGGAAGGCTGTTGGAGTATTACCAAAACCAAAAATGGTTGTAAAAATCATCAAAACTAAAGCGCCAAGCGATAGTTTTTTCTTTTGTTCACCCATAGTGAATCTACCCCTAACTATATTTATGAATAAAAACAAATTACATATGAATAATATTATAGCAGAAGTATAGGTAAATCATTTACGTATCATTAAAATCTAATTGTACTTAAATCATAATTTAATTATATAGGGTGTTTGCCTTGATAAGTTACTGTTTATTTAATCACAAAGTAGTATTTCCTGGATAAATTTTTAAAATTATATAAGCTAATTTTTAATTAGTTATTTTTTTAATCTAACTCCAAAATGTATTTATTCATTATTTTATGAATATAATAAGGAAAATGAATATTTTAAATGATAAATAATACTTAATTTCTGTAATTAATATAGAATGTTTTTTCAGTGAAAGTATAAGAAAGAATTCAACATTCATCAATACATCTCTTTATAGAAATTTGGTAAATATCTTTGTATGAGTAACAGTCATCAAAGATAAAGGCACTTTTTCAAAAAAAGTCCCTTACAACGTACCAGAATTAACGGGCTTGGTTAGGGACTAAATTACTTCAGTTATAATTATTAATATTTCTTTAGTTCGTCTTTGTCACGCAAGTGAATATTTTGTTTATTGTCTTCTATCACTTCGATAACCATTGGTTCAGTTGTCCTATAAGCCTCAATTAGGGCCGCGTCCAATGCTTCTTTCGAATGAACCCGACTTGCTTTGATACCATAGCTTTCGGCCATTTCTTTGTAACCGATGTAGTCGATATCAACGCCTTCTTCTTGTCCTTGGTAATCTAGTTCTTGTTGGAATTCAACCATATTATATTCCTTATCAACCCATATTACTTGAACAATATTTAATTTATAGTGTGCAACTGTTGCCAATTCTTGTGATGAGAACATAAAGCTCCCATCGCCACCAGAAGACAAAATCTTTTCATTTGGGCGAAGGAATGCAGCAGAAATTGCCCATGGAAGACCTACGCCAAGCGTTTGCTGACCATCAGACATCAAAAAATGTTTCGGCCGATAAACATTTAAGTAAGACCCCATCCAAACTTCGTGGCTACCACCGTCCATCACAACAGTTGTATCTGGATGTTTATCAATAACTTTTTGTAACGAACTAACAATTTCTAATGGGTGCAACGAATCACTAGAAATTGTTTTAGGAACTTGTTTTTTCATCAGTAATTTTTCTTGTAATGTATGAACAGTAGACTTCCATTCATCTGTGATGTTTTGTTCAGAAATTATTTTGGTGATGTTTTTTAAATTTTTAGCAATGTTACCAAGTACTAATGTATCTGGGATAAAAGTTTCATCTAAGTGATCTACCACTGTATCAATGTCAACCACAGTTTTCTTGTCAGAATTCCATACTGAAGCCCAATATTCAACTAAATTTAAACCTAAAGTAATTACTAAGTCACTATTATAGACTAATTCATCACCAGGCAAATTGTTAAACAAACCAACACGGCCGACATAGTTTTCATTAAACTCATGAGTCAATAAACCTGTTGCCTCAAAGGTTTCAACCACTGGAATACCAGTTTTTCTTACGAAAGCTTGGATTGCCTTGGCAACCGATTCATCCATCGCACGAGCGCCGACAATAATTACAGGGCGTTTTGCTTGTTTGATTTTACCTACTGTATCAGAAATAGTTTTTTCATCACTAATCGTATTAGCTAATTGATCTGCAATAGCCGTAAATTCAAGTCCTTCTTTTTCGGTTTCAGCGAGCAATACATTACCAGGAACATCCATAAATACCGCGCCAGGATTGCCATTGATACTTGTAATATATGCATTCGCTACTTCATCAGCAAGAGCACCTGTATCTTCAATTTCTTTTGCATATTTTGTTACAGTTGAATCATTCATCACGCCTGAAATGTTAGGGTTCTGTGGGTAAGGCGTTAACAATTTGGCTTGCGGTACTTGACCAGAAATCGCTAGAACAGGATCGCCGTCAGAGGTTGCTGTGGCTAATGGAGTCACAAGATTCAAAGCTCCAGGACCAGAGGTTGTCATCACAACGCCAGGTCGACCAGTAATACGACCAATTCCTTGTGCCATAAAACCTGCATTTTGTTCATGTCTTACCGTTACAACTTCAATTTCTTTTTCACGCTTCTTTAAAGCCATTAATAAGGGACCAAGTTTACCACCAGGTAATTGGAAGACATATTTAACACCGTTCTTTATCAACGTGTCTACGATTAAATCTGCACCGTTCATACTCATAATAAATACCTCCTATAAAAAAATAACGTTAAGATTCATCAATGGAAATAGATTACCCCCCCTTGTTAAAGAAGTAAATTAGGGAAATTATTTATACTTCCGGATCTACATCTTCTTTAATTCAGAATCCCACATTTCCTTTAAATTTAATTGTTCATATTTATTAACAAAATTTACCGCTAACTTTTGCAACTTGATGCAAGTGATGACAAAACAAAGGTTGTATTTTATCCAAATCCTAACCTCGAAGTATTAAAAAATTTTACCTCCTTGGTTAGGTTATGAATAAAAAGTTTACTTTTTGTAAGTAAGAGACTAATATAATTCCATATCTATCATGGAGGCGAAATTACTTGATAAGAAAAATATACAACTGTAAAAAAGGTTGTTCGGTGGAATCAACATTGCAAATTATCTCTGGACGCTGGAAAAGTGTTCTATTGTACCATTTAATCTTTGATGGTGAATTACGATATAGTGAGCTTCAAAGGACGATCCCGGGAATTACGCGCCGAATGCTTTCCCTTCAGTTAAAAGACTTAGAAGCAGATAAACTGGTTGAACGAGAGGTTATTCAGGAAAAAAATTAAAGGTGGTTTATCGAGTCACTGACTATGGTTACTCACTAAGACCAGTCATTGAAATGCTGTACAACTGGGGAGAAAACTACAACCAACGCTATGCCGGAAAATTAAAAGAAGAATTTTTAGGAGGATCTTAGTTAAGGACCTTGCAAGTAAGTATTCAATTTCGTCCAATCTTTCTTACTTACCTTTGAGAGACAGAGCTTGATGGCCAGCGACACCAATAAATTGTACGAACAATTGAATTTAAGGGAATCATGGGATTTTGAATTAGAGCGGGTGTAGAATCCGGAAGTATAAATAATTTCCCTAATTTACTTCTTTAACAAGGGGGGTTAATCTATTTCCATTGATGAATCTTAACGTTATTTTTTATAGGAGATGTACAATGAATAATCCATTTTTAGGTTTGCAAAATGTGCCATCCTTTGATGTCACAAGTAAAGACATTGTTAATGGTAGACTTTCAGATATAAAATTTATGTCTGGTGATTTTGGCATCGAAGGTGGACAAGACATTTCACCGGAAGTTAGCTGGACAGGAACACCAAGTGATACAAAAAGTTTTGTTGTCACTTTGTATGATTCAGATGCTCCAACTGGTTCAGGTTTCTGGCATTGGGCTGTTTATAACATTTTAGCTACAGTAAACAAATTACCACAAGATGCTGGCAACAAGGATAATTCAAAATTACCTTCGAAGGCAATTCAATTACCAAATGACGCACGAACAAAAAAATATATCGGAGCCGCTCCTCCTAAAGGACATGGGGTGCATCACTATTTCTTAACTGTTTGGGCATTAAATGTAGAAACAGTTGCTATTCCAGAAGATTCTACCCCAGCTTTTTTAGGATTTACTATGTTTGGTCATGTATTGGCCCGCGGAGTATTGAATTTCGAGGTAGAAGTAAAATAATCTTTATCTGAATCAGAAAGGAAGACATATGATGAATTATCCTACAGAAAATTTTTTTGGTGAATTAGAACAAGTGCATGCTTTTTATGATGAAATGCCAACAGGTGTCAGTGTGACAGAAACAGGTCGTATTTTCATTAACTTTCCTGAATGGGGCGATGGTGTAAAAGCAACTGTTACTGAAGTTGTGGATGGTGAACTAGTTGCTTATCCTAGCCAAGAACTTAACACTTTTGACCCTAAAAATCCTGAGAAAAATTTTTTAAGCGTTCAAAGTATCGTTGCTGACGGCGAAGGAACTCTATGGGTATTAGACACTGCTGCGCCGAACTTTGATGTTCCTGTTAAAGGCGGAGCAAAATTAGTTGCGATTGATTTAGAAAGCAATACTATCCGGAAAATCTATACTTTTGCCAATGATGTTGTTCTAAATTCTACTTATTTAAATGATGTACGGATTGACTTGCGTCGAGGATCAGAAGGGGTAGCTTATATCACTGATTCTTCCATTACAGGACCAGGTGCGTTGATCGTCGTTGATCTTGGAACTGGCGATTCCTTCCGAATTTTAGATGGCGCCCGTTCTACAGCCGTTGATTCTGATTTCGTTCCTAAAGTAGAGGGCAAAATCTTGATGAATCGGGAAGCAGATGGTTCAACTTCTCCGTGGCAAGTGGCAGCTGACGGAATTGCAATTTCACCAGATGGTAAAACATTGTACTTCAGTCCATTATCAAGCCGTCACCTTTATTCTATTAATACCGATTTGATTTTCGATAAAGATATTGAAGATGAAGAACTTGAAAAACATGTCAAAGACTGGGGAGAAAAGGGGGCTTCAGATGGTATGATTACTGCAGCAGACGGTACAATTTTCGCTGGTGACTTCGAAAATAATAGTATTCGTATCATTAATACTGATGGTTCATTCGAAACATTGGCTCATGATCCTCGTATTTTATGGCCTGATACTTTGTCAATTGGTCCAGATGAATACTTATACTTTAATACTAACCAATTGCAACGCCAACCAAGTTTCCATAAAGGTAAAGACTTACGTGAAAAACCTTATAGCTTATTTCGTATTTTTATTGGTAAAGGTCCAGCTAAAGTAAAATAATATCATTAAATGTAACAGTTCTCGGATTTCTACGTTATCTTTATTGTCGGTAGTTGCAATTTGTGCAACTCTTAGTCTCAATACCTAAAAGTAAGGTTTCGAAGTCTTTATTTAAATCTTTAACATAAGATAATTAATTAACGAAATACCCGAGCGATAAGATGATTTGATTACGCTTTTGAAAGGTCCTTCTCTAAAAATGCGTTACTTTGAAATTTTCATCAACTATAGTTCAGATATCTTTATATACTTTTTGCAAAATCCAATAGTTTTAAAAGGGAGAAAAAATGACTGATCAAACTGAATTACGTAAAGAAATACTATATGTTCACAAGCACCGCTTTGCGACAAAATCTTTTAATCCGACCAAGAAAATTGCCGAGGAAGATTGGATGACGATTATGGAAGCAGCTCGGTTGTCGCCAAGTTCTTTTGGTTATGAGCCTTGGAAATTTTTATTAGTGAAAAACCAACAAATAAAAGATGATCTACAAGATATTGCTTGGGGAGCACGAAATAGTTTATATGGAGCTAGTCATTTTTTAATTGTGCTAGCACGCAAAAACTTAACCGGTAATAGCCCTCATGTTAAACATATGGTGGAAGATGTATTCGGTGTTCCTTACTCTGAAACATCGCCTCAAACGATATTTTTTAATAACTTTCAAAAAAACGACTTTGGTTTAACTGATGAACGTTCATTGTTCGACTGGGCCTCAAAACAAACCTACATTCCTTTAGCTAACATGCTAACAACTGCGGCCTACTTAGGAATTGACAGTGTGCCAATTGAAGGTTTTAATAAAGAATCGGTTGAAAACTATTTAGAAAAGAAAAAAATCATCAATTTGGATGAGTTTGGCGTTTCTTATATGGCTGGCTTTGGTTATCGGGACCAAGAAATACCTGAAAAGAAGCGTCAAAGCCTATCTGATATTTATGATGTGATTAAATAAAAGATGCAATTCGTAAAAAGATAAATAAAATCAAGGAGGAGTTCACATGTTAGAAAAGGAGTTTATGCATGCAGTTGGATTTTTTGAAGGATTGCCAATTAATGAAGAAAGAAGTTTTATTGACGAAAAAAAGATAGTACCGAATCTTGAATCTAGAGATGTTCTAGTAAAAGTAAAGGCAGTATCTGTGAATCCGATCGATACTAAATTGCGTAAAGATAGTATTAAAAGAAATGCGCTTCGAGTTTTAGGCTTCGATGCAGTTGGTGAGGTAGTCGATACCGGAAAAGAAGTCGAGAAGTTTAAAATTGGCGATCGCGTCTTTTATGCAGGGACAACTACTCGTGCCGGTAGCAACCAAGAATATCAAGCCGTTGATGAACGCATTGTTGCTTTAGCACCCAAAAAACTATCGGATGAAGGAGCTGCAGCTTTGCCACTAACCTCTTTGACAGCATATGAACTGCTTTTTGAAAAATTTGGTTTAATCCCCGAAGAAGGTGCTAACAAAGGCAAAAAAATCTTAGTCATTAACGGAGCAGGTGGCGTTGGCTCAGTTTTGAACCAATTAGCACACTGGGCTGGGTTAGAAATTTATGCAACCGCGAGTCCTGAAAACTTCGAATGGTTAGAAAAATTAGGTGTAGATCACCCTATTGATTATCATGATGATTTAAAGGATGAATTAGGGGTCCAAAAAGTAGACTATATTGCTGTTTTATTCGATATCACTCATTACTTGGGTCAGATTAAACATATGATTAATCCATTTGGTCATGTCGGGACTATCGTAGGAATTCATGACGCGCTTGATATCAGCGATTGGAAAAATTTGTCGGTTAGCTTTGATTGGGAATACATGTTTGCGAAAACCGATTACAATTATCAAATTGAAACTCAAGGACAAGCTTTAAAAGTAATTGCTAGATTGGCGGACGAAGGTCAACTAACGACAACATTAAGTAAAGTTTATTCCGATGGCATCAATGCCGTTAATTTGAAGAAAGCAACAAAAGATGTTGAAACGGGACATATGCTAGGCAAAGTAGTTATTAGCGGCCCATTTAATGCTAGTAAATAAATACATTAAAAATAGCAATTCATTTTAACAGACGTAAAATGAATTGCTATTTTTTGGGAGAAGTATAAGAATGAATAAAAGTGATTTTAATATTTAAAATAAATACTATTTTATATTATTCGATTTATTATAAACTTTGTATAATATATATTATGTAAACTAGAATAAGAAAAATACAAAGTAACCATTCTTATATCTCTCCTCCTCTTATTTTTTAATTATTACCAACATATTTTTATATGCTACCAGTTATAATGTTAGCTAGAATACTAACTATATTTTTATTGCGGCTACAATTTATAAATTTAGTAATTAACATTTAGGTAGCTTTATATCTTATTTATCAAAAAAGCCTTCTTAAACCAGTTTTTAAATCTGGTTTAAGAAGGCTTTTATTTTGGATTAACCAAACAAATATTGAATTACAGTACCTAAAATAGTAGTAACAGCAAAAACTAAAACAAATAGCATTATAGACTTAGGTTTAACATTCTTTTTATTTCTTTTGCTAATAAGTGTAAAATCAAGTAGTCCGATTGTGATAATTTCTAGAATAAATTGAATCCAGACTAGCAATGGTGACATTGCAACTGTATGAACAACATTCACTAATCCCGTTATAATAAGTGCGATATCCAATATTCTTGCACAATACTGTGCAATCAGTGTTTGGTGAAATTGATCAATTGTAATTCCATATGTACAAATTAATCCAATTAAAATCCATAATATAACATGTACAAACATTAATGTTGACATTAAAGTAGCTCCTTTTAATTTAAACTGCTAAAAACAGTTTAGCATAACTGCAAACACTATATTAACGTCACTTCCTAAATGTAATAATACTGAAATCTTAAACAAGATAATTATGGATAACTTATTAAATTTAGATGGAAAATCAAAAATTAAATTAGAAAGGCTGATAACCATTGTTAAATAGATCATTAAGCGTTGCAATTTTTGGCGCGATTGGAGGAATCTTACGGTATCTACTCCAGTTATATTTTGATGCTCGATTCCCCTCTTTTCCATTATCACTAATTCTTATTAATGTTCTTGGAGCCTTGCTCCTAGGAATACTAACAGGCGGGCTATTAACCTTGTTAGATACCTCAGATACTATTAACGTAGGATTAACTACGGGATTGATGGGTGGCTTCACGACCTTCTCCACTTTTGAATTAGCACTATTAAATCAACTTACTGTAGCACATTTTAGGACGATGATTATTTTTTTGCTTACATCCGTTATTCTATCCTTAATTTTAGCCAATTTCGGACAATTTCTGGGTGGTAAACTACTCAAACATTATCGAAAGGATTGGTGATATTTCATGATTCTAGTTTATGTTGGTATGGGTACGGCCCTTGGTGCTGTTGCTCGTCTTTTTATAACTACGCACTTAAACCAAACATTTAAAAAACACGCCTTTCCTTGGTCAACTTTTATTGTAAATATGATTGCTTGTTTTTTGATTGGCTTCTTAACCGTTACTATTCACGATTCTAAGCTTAAATTGTTATTAATAAGTGGTTTTCTCGGAGGGCTTTCGACGTTCTCTACCTTTGCTAACGAAATAGTCACTCTAGGACAAGATAAGACAACAAAAAAACTTGCACTACTTTACAGTTGTGCAAGTTTAGGATTTGGAATCATACTTGTTTATCTAGGAATGCAGATTTATGCCTTTGTATAATCAATTACCCAAATTAGAGCGATCGCTTTTTCACCCAAATGGGTTCCAATCACAGGACCAAAATAAGAAATATCAATTGGCAATTGAGGATATTTTTCCTCTAAGCTAGCCTTCCATTTCAAGGCTGATTTTTCATCATTACCATGAATAACAAATGCCCGTAGAGGATACTCAGCCGAGCGGTAAGCTTCATCAAAAAGTTTTTCAACGCGGGCAATCGCTTTTTTACGAGAACGTACTTTTTCAAAGGCCACAATTTCATGCGCATCATTAAAAGTTAGAATTGGTTTGATTTTCAATAAACTTCCAACAAAAGCAGAAGCATTAGAAAGTCGACCACCACGAACGAGATTTTGTAAATCATCAACAACAAAATATTCTCCGAAGGTCGAACGGACATAGTCCAAACGTTCTAAAATGGTATCAACATCTTTTCCTTCACGAGCTAATCTAGCAGCCTCTAAGGCTAGAATTCCCATTAAGCGAATAGTGATTTGTGAATCATAAACAACCAGATTAACGCCTTCGATGGTACCCTCAAGACTCTTTAGACTTGAAACGAAGCCTGAAATCGTGCTGGCCAGATGAATACTGATAATCGTATCGTATCCAGCCTTAGCTAAATTTTCATATAATTCAATCATTTCACCCAATGGTGGTTGAGAAGTACTTGGAAAGGATTGAGAAGTCCGTAAACGTTCATAAAACTCCTCTGTAGTAATATCAACGCCTTCTTTATAGATTTTGCCGTCGATAATTACTGGTATTGGTACAACGGTTATATTGTTGTCTGCAATTTCTTGATCAGTTAAATAACAAGTACTATCAGTAACAATAGCTGTTTTCATTAGTACACCCACTTCATTTTAAATCAATAACAAATACTATAACATAAATCAGTCTCAATTTCTCGTCTATAACGGACTAATTACTACTATTTTAAGGCATTTTTCAAAACTCGATTAATCAAAATATTGAACATCGACAACTCTTCTTTTGACCAATTTTCAAATAGTTTTTGATCATAAATATCTAATTGGCGATTAACCTCATCTTTTAAAAGACGACCTTTTTCGGTAATTTTAAACAGCGTTCGACGATGATCCGCTTCAATTTTATTTCGAGATATTAATTTTTTCTCTACGGCACGCTTTACTTGGCGACTGAGTGTCGAGATATCTAAACCACTTTTATCAACAAAATCTTGAACCGACAATAGATCATCTTTTAAAAAATTGGTAATTTTCCAGTCTGCAATCGTCCCACCATTTTCCATACAAGTGCTCTTCAAAAAGTTATATCTTTGTCGATTGATGACCTCTAAAGCCTCTAAATTACCAATCATTTTAATAACACTCCTTTAATCAAACCTATATTTGTATTATACAACAAAAATACTTGTATGGTACAAATATAAGTATTTTTGCAACAAATATTTTTTAACGTTATACTTAGGTATCTCACTTTAATATAGAATGGACTGATAAAATATGGCTTTTGATGGATTATTTACCCATGCCATGGTAAAAGAATTAGTGAATACACTAAAAACTGGTCGGGTAGCTAAAATCTACCAACCTTATCAAGGCGAACTTGTTCTTACGATTCGAGTAAATCGTAAGAACAAAGCATTATTATTATCTTCTCACCCTAATTACGCCAGAGCGCAAATTACGGAACAAACCTTAACCAACCCTTCTACGCCTAGTAACTTTGTTATGAGTCTTAGAAAACATCTTGATGGCGCTATTCTAAAGGACATCACACAAGTTGAAAATGATCGAATCATTAATCTTCATTTTGCTCACCGTAACGATATTGGTGATGAAGAAGATTTGATTTTATCCGTTGAAATTATGGGACGACGAAGCAATATTGTTCTCCACTCGTCAACAACTGGCAAGATTATTGACACGATTAAACATATTTCTTCTGATCAAAATCGTTATCGAATGTTGGTACCAGGAGCCCATTATCTGACTCCACCAGCCCAAGATTTACTCAACCCTTTTGTAGCTGACGCTGAAAAGATGATGGAATTACAAAATAAATACCCTAATTATGAGGTACTTGCACAAGCTATTCGAACAACCTTCCAGGGCTTTGGTAAGGAAACAGCCTTAGAACTCGCCTATGAGATGGTTAACGCTAAAGATTCCTTAAAAACCATTCAGGATTACTTAGCCAAGTTTGACCAACCTACTGGTTTTATTTATGATAACAAAGCCGGAAAGCTTACTTTTGCAGCCGTTAAACCTCAATTAGATGTTAACGAAAATGACGTTCACCAATATGCTAGTCTTTCAGAAACATTAGATCATTATTATTATGAAAAGGTTCAACGCGATCGTGTTCAACAACGTGGGCACGTTTTAATTCGAGTAGTTCGTAATGAGCTGAAAAAGAATCGGAAAAAGCTAAGAAAATTACAACAAACTATGAATCAAACCAAGCTTGCAGATACTTATCGTGTTAAAGGTGAAATTCTAACAACCTATTTACACCAGATTGAACGAGGTATGACTGAGATTGAGTTACCTAACTTCTATGATGAAAATAAGTTAATTAAAATCGGTTTATCAAATCAATTGTCCCCTTCCAAAAACGCTCAAAAATACTTTACGAAGTATCAAAAAGAGAAGAATGCAGTGAAGTACGTTTCTGAGCAAATTGCTAAAACTGAAAGTGAAATTAATTTCTTAGATAACATTGAAACTCAAATTGACTTAGCCAAGCCGGAAGACTTAGATGATATTAAATTAGAATTGGAAAATGAAGGTTACCTTAAAAAGCAAGTTAACCCTAAAAAACGGATTAAACCAACTAAGAGTAAGCCGGAACGATTTGAAGCTAGTGACCATACAACCATTCTAGTCGGTAAAAATGATACTCAAAATGATCGGTTAACCATGAAGACGGCTAAAAAAGATTTCTACTGGTTACATGCAAAAGATATTCCAGGTTCTCACGTAATCATTGAAAGTAATCAACCTTCAGAAAAAACCATCGAGGAAGCTGCCACAATCGCAGCCTACTATTCTAAGGCTCGTAATTCTGCTAATGTAGCTGTTGACTACGTTCAAGTCCGTAATATTCGTAAACCTAATGGTTCTAAACCTGGTTTTGTAATTTATGAAGGACAAAAAACTATCAAAGTTACACCTAGTTTAGAGGCGATTCGTCCATTTATGATTTAGGTACTTTTAAAACGCGAAAACCACTTTATGAAATAAAATTTTCATAAAGTGGTTTTTTTATTTTATAGACTGAAATTCAGCACCAATTGCTAAGGAGAATGGTGGATTTTGCGGTTTCTTAAGACCAAATTGAGTGTAAGGATAAACATGTGAATAGCGATAATCACCTTGTATTATCGGATGATTTTCGATTTTACTTGATCCATTCAAGGTAATCTCCGTGATTATACCAGCAAAATCTTGATCAAAAGCAAATGATAAAAATGGTAAATCTTGCACCGCTAAAGGCACAACACTTACAATTTGAAGCTGATGCATATTTTCCTTAATAATAACTGAATAAATACCATTATTAGTAATATGCTGGTTTGCATTTTTAATTAACGGATCTACTTTAACTTTTAATGCTTCCGAAACTTCAATTGGAATAAACATATTATCTTCATCAATACCAACAACGCCAAATAAGTTGATAGAACCATTGATGGAACTGATAACACCCATGTAATCGGCCTCGATATTTTCTGATCGAGTAGTTCGACTAACAGGAAGCTGTTCCACCTGAACATTCCGCAAGACTAATTGGGTAACAATTTCCCATTTTCCTTGGGCTATGATTTTATCAGGTTTTTCTTGATGAATAATATTCAAGCAATTCTCAACGGTTAGTGGTTCTAAGTAGATTTTATCCGCTAAATCAGGAATTAAAGTTAACGCATTCGGATTATTGTTAATTAAGATAACCTTATACCCTAATTTCTGACAACGTTGAATTGTCTGAAAGGTTGTATATTCAGCTGCGCTATTAGTACCAACTTGGCTGTTAGCTGTTCCGAGAACAAGAATCTTTTTACCAGTTGTTCGAACAGCTTCATCCTCATCCTCAAAAGTAGAATAGTAAGTATTAGTTAGGTAAGGAAATTCTCCAGCAGTTGGTTCCACACCCTTATAGGTCGCAAATACATGAGCCTTTTTAATACGAAAATCGCGGACTTCATCAGATCTTACTTGCCAAAGATGGGCAATTTGCGTATCACCAAAGCCAAAATACTTAGCTTCTTGTAAGGCTGCCATGTCAAAACGATTATCTCTAAGTCGTTGCTCTAGTTTAACTAAATGGCGTAACTTATAGAAATAGAATGCGTCAATATGCGTCATCTTAGCCAGCTCATCAACAGTGTATCCACGACGGATTGCTTCCAACAAGTAATAAACTTCTCCAGCACGAGGATGTATTAAAACGTTAATTAATTGCGCTTCACTTAGTTGGGATTCATCTAAGGCTGCTTGTTCGGCTGCCGTAGTTGAATCAACTGAACGAATCGCCTTTTGTAAAGCTTCTTCTGCACTACGTCCAAAGGCCATTACCGAACCCGTCGATTTCATTCGGGTATTAAGTTGTTGGTTAGCATTTTTAAAGCTGGCAAAAGACCAAGTTGGAAAGCGGACTGCAATGTGATCCATCACGGGTTCAATCAATGCTAATGAATCATGGCGTTGAACTCCCGAAAGTTTAATTTCACGTAAGTTTTGTCCCATTAAGATCTTGGCAACTACATTGGCAATGGGATAACCAGTTGCCCTAGCAGCAAATGCCGATGATCGATCGAAAAAGGGATTGATCCGGGTAATAAAATGCTTGCCATCCGTTGGATCCAAGGCAAATTGAACGTGGCAAACTCCCTTTATTTTCAAGATTTCAGCTATCTTTAGAGCAGCCGTCCGTAGCGATTGAAATTCGACGTCGGTTAGTGTTTGGGTGGGACTAAAAATAATGGAATCTCCAGAGTGAACGCCAATTGGATTAAAGTTTTCGCCCCCGTTAATTAAAAGCTTTGATCCTTCAGCGTCACGAATGACAATCATTTCAATTTCTTTATAGCCAACTACACTTTTTTCAACAGCAACTTGATTAGTAATAGAAACCTTGAATGCCGATTCAAGCATCTCCATTAGTTGATGTTCATTATCACACTTAATCCGGTTAGTTTTAGTTAAAGATGCAATGGGCTTAATCAAAACCGGGAATCCAACCCTTTTCGCAAATCTTAACGCATCTGTCACATTTTCAACAACCGTAGTAGGAATAGTTGGTTCTTTAATATGTTTAAGAACGCGGTTCATCAACTCAGGGTTGTTAATATTATGAATAGTAGTGGTTGTTACCCCCAAGGTACGGACGTTGAGTTCTTTTAAAATACCTGATTCATTTAGTTGTTCAGAAAGCTGCAAAGCAACTGTATTTCCAGCCACTGGCAAAATAACATCTATTTCATTTTCTCGTAAAATTTGGATCAGGCTGTTAACCGTTAATTCGGCTTCAATAAATTTAACATCAACATCTAAACGAGGAATCACTGAATTTGCATCACTAGTGACATAAAATAAATTACGATCAGTTTCAGCAAAATTTTTGATTATTTGAACGGCGGCCGCTTCACTTTCGGTATCACGTCCGATTTGTGTTGGTCCTGCTCCAATAATCAAAATATTTTTAGCACGCGATCTTGCCAAATCAACGACCCCCTCTTGTCATCATTTCCATAAATTCATCAAACAATTCGGTAGCTTCCGTTGGACCAGGAGAACTATCTGGAAAGAATTGAACACTGAAAGCTGGAAAATCTCGGTGACGTAGTCCTTGCACGGAGTGATCAATTAAATCGTAATGCGTTACGATTAAATCATTACGATCTACAGAATTAGGGTCTACCGTAAATCCTTGTCCATGTGAGGCGTACATAATTTCATCTGTGATAACAGATAGAATTGGATGATTAGAACCATGGTGTTCAGATGATAATTCCATAATTTCACAGCCATTCGCAATTGCAAAAGCTTCGTGTCCCAATCCAATCGCAAATAACGGGATATTACGCTCAACAATCTGAATCATCTCAATCACTTCCGGAGGCAAATCGCGCGGATTCCCCGGACCGGTCGAAATAATAACACCATCAGGATCTAAACTAAAAATACTATCCGCAGTAGCTGAATACCCCAGAACTGTTACATTACAATCCCGCTGGCTAAGTTGCCGAAGAATTCCGTATTTAAGCCCTAAATCAACGACTACCACATTTTTGCCATTTCCTGGATTTGGAAAGGCTTTGGGAGTAGATACTTGATTAACCTGTTGATTAGTTAAAACAATAGCTCTTAGCTGATCAAAAGCATGTTCCAAATCCTTAACAGGATCTATAATACTGCCTTTAATGGTTCCGGTTGAACGTAATTTTTTAATCAGAGCACGGGTGTCAATTCCAGAAATTCCTGGAATGTTTTGCCGTTTTAAGTATTCATCTAAAGATAAGCGGCGACGTCGATTAATGGAAACCGCAGCTACATCTCTAACAATGACGCCTTTACAAGTGGGATCAACCGATTCATAGCTCGCCCGATCAATTCCTACAGCACCAATTGTGGGTTCAGAGAAAACAATAATCTGATTATGATAAATTTGATTGGTAATGACTTGTTGATATCCAGTCATTACGGTAGTAAAAACAACTTCGCCAAAGGTGGTTGCTCGCGATCCGAATGCTTTACCCTTAAAAACGGAACCGTCTTCTAATATTAAATATCGGTCTGCCATAATAGCCACCTCCACAGTTAAATCATGTTAATTTTCTAAGAGAACAACGTCTTCATTATCAATTTCGCGGACAAAAACGTTAATTTTCTCGTTTTGTGCTGTTGGAATATTCTTACCCACAAAATCAGCACGAATTGGTAATTCCCGATGTCCACGATCGACAAGAACCGCTAAACTAATTTGAGCTGGACGGTTAATATCCATAATTGCGTCCATAGCAGCGCGGATTGTTCGTCCAGTATAGAGAACATCATCAATCAAAATCACTTTTCGATCCTTTAAATCAAGTTTAGCAAGACTAGAATTAGCTTTAGTTGAACGTGGTTCAGCTGAATTACGTTGATCATCACGGTATTCAGCTATATCCAATTCACCAACTGGAATATCAAAATTTTCAAGTTGTTTCAGACGTTCAGCAATTCGCTTAGCAATAAAAACACCACGCGTTTTTATACCAATCAATACGATGTCTTCGACCCCTTTATTACGTTCGATAATTTCATAAGTAATTCTTGTTAAAGCCCTTTTCATTGCCATGGCATCCATAATTTCTTTTTCCATACTCGCCAAGTCCTCCTTCTTCTTTCAAAAACTCACTAATTCAATTATATCAGTAATTGGAACTCCTAACCTTAATCTAACATTATTTTATAAGTATATAGAAAAAAGAGTTATAACAAAAGACACATTGGTAAATATCAATCTTTGTTATAACTCTTTTTTAAATTCCTCTAAGCTTACTAAGTGTATCTTGAAAAATTTGTGGTGGATCAACTTCAAATACTAGTTCTTCACCTGTACGCGGATGTTTAAATCCTAGTAACTTGGCATGTAAGAATTGACCATTACCTTTTAAGGTATTTCGAGGGCCATAAAGTGGGTCCCCCGCTACCGGATGACCAATATATTTAAGATGAACTCTAATTTGATGAGTGCGCCCGGTTTCCAACTCACATTCAATTAAAGTATAGTCCGTAAAACGTTCTAAAACCTTAAAATGAGTTACGGCTGGACGACCATCTTCAACAATAGCCATTTTTTTGCGATCTTTTTTAGACCTACCGATTGGAGCATTGATTGTGCCAGCTTCTTCCTTGAAATTGCCATGTACGATTGCTAAATACTTTCGTTGGTTCGTTTTAGCTTTCAACTGCGCACTTAAGCTCAGCATTGCTTGATCATTTTTAGCAACCATCAATAGGCCCGAAGTGTCTTTGTCGATACGATGAACAATTCCTGGGCGTAGCTCTCCGTTAACCGTTGCTAATGGTGCATGGTCTAATAAACCATTTACTAATGTGCCATTTTCATGTCCCGGAGCAGGATGTACTACCATACCTTGCGGCTTATTAACGACAATTACGTCATCATCTTCAAACACAATATCTAAATTCATTTTTTCGGGTTTTACACTAACTTCGACTGGATCAGGTAAAGTAACGTCAATTACATCATTTTCTGAAACTTTATACCGATTGGTGGTTGGTGCTTGATTTACTAAAATTTGCTCTTGTTTAATTAAATTTTGGATTTTTGACCGTGTTAAATCTGGATAATGATTGGTAACTACTTTATCCAAACGCCCACTTTCTTGATCTGAAACCACAAATGAAAATTGTTCCATAAACTCTAACTACCCCTCAATTCTTTCGTCGCGAATAATGGCAATGAATAATATGATGACACCAAAAGTTAAGCACATATCAGCAATGTTAAAAATTGGAAAATTGAAAAAGTCAATTTGAAACATATCAACAACGTATTTTAAACGAATGCGGTCAATAAAATTACCCAAGGTTCCTGTAATCATGAGGGTTAATCCCCATTGATATAATAAGTGCTGGCGCTGTGTAACTAGTAAATAGATTAATACGACTAAAGCTACTACGGTGATTAGATAAAAAAATATCTGATTTCCTGATAAAATACTCCAAGCGGCACCATCATTACGTAAATTGGTTAAGGACAATACTCCTGGAATAAAACTTTTAACAGTTCCTAAAGCAATCTGATTACTAACAGCGCTTTTTACCAGCTGATCAATTACTAAAAGTAATAAACCAACTATATAACTAAACCATTTCATAAAACTTTAATTACTAGAATAATCCGGTAATTTCTCCTTTACTATCGATGTCGATATCTAATGCGGCAGGATGCTTGGGAAGTCCTGGCATAGTAAGCACCTTACCAGTTTGAATGACTAAGAATCCTGCTCCTAGTCGAATGTTAATATCGTTAACATGCATAACAAAGTCACTTGGTGCTCCTAACTGTTTAGGATCATCTGAAAATGAATACTGGGATTTTGCCATACAAATTGGGAGATGATCCCAACCATTTGCTACACATTCTTTAATTTTCTTAAGTGCTTGTGGTGAATATTCTACATCACTACCACCATATATTTTTTGAACAATTGTTTTAATTTTGTCTTCGATTCGGCCATTGTTATCGTATAACTTAGTCATTGGTCCCTGATTAGTATCAGCCAAGGCAATCACTTCATTGGCTAAATCTTTAGAACCTGCACCACCCTTGGCCCACGCATCGGTAACAATTGCAGATACACCTTCCGCTTCAATCAACTTAACTAGCGTGTTAACCTCTTGGTCTGTATCACTAATAAAATGATTAATTGAAACAGTTACAGGGATGTTATAACGTTGCATATTTTTGATATGACGTTGTAAATTAATGTAACCTTTTTGGAGAGCTTCCACATCTTCATTTTTTAAATCAGCTAGTTTAGCTCCACCATTGTATTTTAAGGCCCGTACCGTTGCCACAATTACAATTGCATCAGGTTGCTTGCCCAGGACAGGGGTCTTGATATCGAGGAATTTTTCAGCTCCCAAATCAGCTCCAAAACCAGCTTCAGTTACAGTATATTTTGCATGTCGTAAAGCAGTTTTCGTGGCTAAAATACTGTTGCACCCATGAGCAATATTAGCAAAAGGTCCACCATGAATTATGGCGGGAGTATGACCAAGGGTTTGCACTAAATTAGGCTTAATCGCATCTTTTAGCAACGTAGCAATGGCGCCACCAACGTGTAGGTCTTTAACAAAGATGGGTTGACCATCATAGTTATTGGCAATCAAAATACGGTTAATCCGTTCCTTTAAATCATTTAAATCTTGGGCTAGGCACAAGATAGCCATTAGTTCACTGGCTACGGTAATGTCAAATTTATCTTCTCGAGGCACACCACTAAAGCGCCCTCCCAATCCAATAACTATATTACGTAGCGCGCGGTCATTAATGTCTAAACAGCGACGCCAAACGATGGTTCGAGGATCGATATTGAGTTCATTTCCTTGCTGAAGATGATTGTCAATCAAAGCTGCTAAAGTATTATTAGCTGCAGTCAAAGCATGCATATCACCAGTAAAATGCAAATTGATGTCGTCCATCGGAATTACTTGGGAGTAACCTCCGCCGGTGGCACCACCTTTCATACCCATAACGGGACCTTGGGAGGGTTCACGTAAGGCAATCATTGCTGACCCCGTCAAGTCATTTAAAGCATCACCTAATCCAACGGTTACGGTCGATTTACCTTCTCCAGCGGGCGTTGGATTAATCGAGGTGACCAGAACCAATTTTCCAAGTTGCGTATTTGGTTTCTCGGAAAAAATATCAATTTTGGCCTTGTAATGACCATAAGGTTCGACTACCTTTTCATCAAATCCGGCTTGTTTAGCAATTGTTTGAATTGGTAACATTTCAGCATTCTGGGAAATTTCAATATCATTCATTAATCTTCTACCCCTTTTTTGTCAAAGCTTTAAATAATTTATCTGATGACTTACGACTCATTAATAGTTTATATCTTTTATTGCCATAGTCAAAACTTAGTGACATTTTGCCTTGCGTTACATTTTTAATTTTACTAATGCTTAAAATTGTGAAATTACTTTTGATTACCCGATTAATAATCAGCTCAGAACCAATTATTTCAACGGTTCGACTGACAGTTTGTACACTGATTACTACAATAAACAATGCAAAAAAAGTCGCCGTAATCCAATTAAATGTTGTTACTTCTAACCAGAAAATAATACCTACAATCAGAATCATTAGAGTCCATGACCAGCTGATCATGTTATTTAAAAAATCTGGCTGATAATAAAAACTTTCTACTTTCTTCATACCATGTACCTCTCTACTTAATGTATGTTGTCAGTGGTTTAGTCAAATCAGTCATATCCAACTCGGGATTTTCTACTAAATCAGCTAATAGTTTTCCAATAATTGGACCTGTAGTTAACCCAGATGAACCTAATCCAGACGCTACCATAATTTGTGGTTGGTTTGGCAAATAGCCAAAGAATGGTGCAAAATCCTCAGTATACGCCCGTGTCCCTACGCGCGTATTCTTGACCATCGATTTATCTAAATTAGGAATCACTCGTTGCCCACTGGCTAATAAATCGTCAATAATTTGATCACTCACTGTTAAATCAAATCCTTGATCATTTTCATGAGTAGCTCCAATGAGTAAAGTTCCATGGTTAGTAGGAATAAAATCTCGTTCACCTTCAGGCATTAAAACGGGAGCATTTGCATTAACTTGGGCTTGCCCAGGAAGCTCTACTTCAATTAACTGCCCCTTTTGAGGACGAGTTAAGGCTTCGATGCCAATATCGCTTAAAGTATCTTTTAGCCAAGCACCTACAGCTAAGACGATTAAATCAAATTTTTCACCATTAACCAGGGTATCTGTTCCATTTTTCGATAAAACAGCTCGTTCATTACGTAATTCGAACTTTGTTTGATTGCGCTGATTCAAAAATTCAACAAATTTTTGTCCATCGATTCGTGCGCCACCCTCAACTAAAACTCCATTATTTTCAGTTTGGATAAAATTAAAAAGTTGTTTGATTTCGGCATTATCAATCCGCCGAAATCCCTCCATTTGAGGAGCGTCTTTAATTCGGTCCTTAGCTAAGGTGAGTAGTGCACTAATCTTTTCATTATTATCTCGTGTATAAATTACGCCACTTTTAAAATAGACTGCTGGAGGCATTCGGTATTTTTCTGCTATTTGGTACATATATTCCGCCCCTTGACGAGCCAAATTGTACCATTTTTTATTTCGACGTTTAGATAACCAAGGAGCAATAATTCCGGCAGAAGCTGTCGTTGCAGTCCCTTTAATACCGTCAAATTGGACGATTTGGTATGCAGGAAATCGCTCTAAAATTTCATTAACAAAAGTTGCGCCAACAATTCCATTTCCAATAACCGCAATTTTCACTATCAAGACCTACCTTTCACGTTTACCCCAGAATTGGAAATAATCAGTTCTCAAAGCACCATTATATAATTTACGTTTTTTAGTGGCTTTTTGACCATAATAATTTTCAAAATCTAAATCACTCGTAATAAAATAACGACTCCAGGTAGTTAGCGAACCCGTTGCAGCCCCTAATTGACGATAAATCTTTCGAACTAACTCTTGGTCCCCCATTCGTTCCCCATAAGGAGGGTTACCAATCATAACACCATTCTTCTTATCAGTTTTAAAGTCCTTAACTGCTTGTTGCTTAAAGGAAATAATTCCAGATAATCCAGCTTCTTCCGCATTTTCAGTTGCAATATCAATCATATTTTGATCAATATCGTAACCAGTGATGTCTAATTCAACATCGTAATTGGCCTTTTCATCTGCAGCAGCACGAACCCGTTCTACCATTTCTTGATCGACAATGGGCCAGTCTTCACAGGCAAAATCACGGTTAAAACCCGGCGCAATATTTTGGCCAATCATGGCTGCTTCAATTAAAACTGTACCAGAACCACAAAATGGATCCACAAGTGGTTTGTCTGGATACCAGTTAGTTAGCAAAACCAATGCGGCTGCCATAGTTTCTTTTAGTGGAGCAGTACCCTTATGTAGTCGGTAACCACGCTTGAATAAACTATCACCCGTTGTATCAAGGGTAATCATGACATGGTCTTTATCAATGGCTACTTCAAGACCATATTTAGCCCCTGTTTCTGGAAATTGATTACGCCAATGGAAAACCTCACGTAATTTTTCAACAACCGCTTTTTTAGTAATAGCTTGAATATCTGGAACACTAAAAAGAGTTGATTTTTTAGATTTACCACTAACTGGAAAAGCTCCATCCACAGGGATCAATTCGTCCCAAGGCAATGCCTTTACAGATTCGAATAAATCATCAAACGTTTTAGCTTCAAACTCACCAACAACGATTTTAATTCGGTCAGCGGTTCTTAACCATAAATTAGTTTTAATAATATCTTCAAAGGTCCCTTCAAAACGAACCCGACCATTTTCAGTTTGAACTTCATAGCCTAAATCTTTTAATTCATTTTTTGTTAAACTTTCTAAACCACTTGCCATTGTGGCAATTAAATTGAATTTCTTCATATTTACTTCCCTATTTATAAATTTTAGTTAAAATAAAAAGCCAGGATAAAAGATAACTTTTACCCTAGCTTTCCTGATTTGTAAATCTCTATAAGCCATGTTTTGTCCAAAATAAATTCTCAGGAAAATTTAAATTTGGGTAATCATCTATCTCCAGACAATGTCTGCCCCCACATTTAGTTCAATTCCAGATGTGAAGCTCCCCTACCATAGTTTGGGTTGCCCGCTCGAGGGGTTTACCGCGTTCCAACTTATTAATTTCTTAATAAGATCGTCTCTGTGGCACTTTTCAAAGCTACTTAAGCATGACCGAAGGCTTTAGCTTGTTCACTTGCCGTCATTTGCAAAGCAAATGCCCCAGCTTATTTTTTCACCAGGCACGAACACTACAAGCATCGCAGCTTGTGCGAGCATGGACTTTCCTCAGTCAGCAGATGCTAACCGCAATTACCCGAGATTTACAAAGTGTTATTAAATTGAATTAGATACGATGTGAACTATTATCAGTATCTTCAAGTTGAGCACCAAACACGCGACGTTCAAGGTTTGACAAACGTTTCAAAACATCTACGTTTGTAGCTCCACTAACTGGTGCTGATTCTTCAACAGTTCCACCAGCAGAAACTTGCTTATTAAGTTCGTCAACTTTGTCAGTTAAACGATCATTTTCATTCTTCATACGTTCAATTTCTTTACCGAAATTTTCGTAATCTTTAATCACTGAATCTAGGAATGTATCCACGTCAGCAGGATCATATCCACGCATCTTTGGTTTGAATTCCTTTTGCAAAATATCTTTTGGAGTAAAATTAATGTTGTCCATCGTTGCACCTCGTCGATTACTTTTGTTCAAATTACCATGTATCATTGTATCAAAGATTTTAAAAAATTCAAAGAATTATTCGTCCTTTTCTTCATATAACATGGATTCTTCTTCTAAATCGTAAAAATCAATCGTTTCTACATTATATGAATTATGTTCTTGAAAGCTTCGAATGGCATTTAAATCAAATTTAGTTTTTCCTTCATGTTCATCATCATACAACAAAAGGGCCTCATCGGTATGGTTTAACATGAAGTTTTGGTAATTTCTTAATTGTTGAGGGTTTTGATAAGGATTTTCGCTAACATTAGCAAAAAAATCTACCTTGGCTTTGATTAAAGCTAGTTTCTCGACTTTTTCTTCTTTCCACTGTTTACCAAAATCACTAAATGGAAACATTAAGGCTGTCTGTAATTCTGGATAATCCATTTTGAGTTCGTTTGCTAATTCAAGCGACCACTGTTCAGTTCCTAATTGTGGCCCAGCAATTATCCACGTGGTGCCAGATTCAACTTTCTCAATTAACTTTCGTTTCAGTGCATTTTGAATTACTTTTAATTTGGGATCCTGGTCTGAAAAAATTGATAATTCATAACTACGATACCCTGTCACCCATAATCTACTCATTAACGCTCACCTCAATCCTAAATTTAGCATAATATTAAATTTTGTTTTATTTTCTATATGATATACGCTTTTTAAACTATTTGTAATCTATCAAACTAAATACCATAGTATAATAGATGAACAGGAGGACGTATCTTTGAAATTTAATTATCCAACTGGGTCAAAAGCAACCACTCCTAAAATGAGCCAAGCCAAGGTTAGCATGCCTCCTATTTACGGTAAAAGAGGTATGTCCTTAGAAGAAGAACTTAATGAAAGTAACGCTTATTATCTAAGCCACGGGGTTGCTGTTATTCATAAAAAACCAACACCAATTCAAATTGTGAAGGTTGATTATCCTAAACGCAGCGCGGCACAGATTAAAGAGGCTTACTTTAGTAAGGCTTCCACTACTGACTATAATGGAGTATATCGAGGTAAGTATATCGATTTTGACGCAAAGGAAACAACCAATTCTACTTCCTTTCCTTTAAGTAATTTCCATGAGCATCAAATTAATCATATGAAGGATTGCGAGAAAGTTGGTGGAATTTGCTTTACAATTATAAAGTTTGTAAAATTGAACAAGATATTTCTACTGAAGACGAAAGATCTTTTTCAGTTTTGGGATAGTAAAGAAAATGGTGGTCGGAAATCGATTCCCCTTTCGGTATTTGAAGAACAAGGATATCAATTGGAATACCAAATGAATCCTTTAATTCCATACCTAAAAGCGGTTGATAAAATTATAGAGAATTTATAAAAAATCGATTTTCTAACAGCAAGGAGATTATCTATGAACAACGGAAATCAGTACCAAAATCGACCCATGCGACGAACGCAACATTCGAAAATGGGTAAACACCCTAAACCCAACCGACATTCTTCCTTAATTAAGAAGTTATTGTTGGCAGCAGTAGCAGTTTTTGTAGCGATGATTATTTTCGGTGGTGGGCTCTTTATGTACTATGCTCAAAGCGCTCCTAAAATCACGGAAGCTAAATTATCGAGTGATAACGCCACTGTAATTTACGATAAAGACGGTAAAGTATTAACTCGTCTGGGATCACAAAATCGTGAATATGTTAAAAAAGACAAGATTCCAAAGACTTTAAAGAACGCGATTGTTTCGATTGAAGATCGTCGCTTCTACAAGAATAACGGTGTGGATCCCATTCGTATTGTAGGAGCAACAGTTGCTAACCTTACAGGATCTTCTTTAGGTCTACAAGGCGCTAGTACCTTAACTCAGCAATTGGTTAAATTATCTGTATTCTCTACGGACGCATCAGATCGAACTTTAAGAGTTAAGGCTCAAGAAGCTTGGTTAGCTTTGAAGGTTGATAAGAAATATAGTAAAGATCAGATTCTTGAATTCTATATTAATAAGGTTTACATGGGTAATGGTATTTACGGTATGCAAACAGCGGCTAAGTATTACTTTGGTAAGTCGCTTGAAAAATTAGATTTAGCTCAATTGGCTTTATTAGCCGGTATGCCACAATCCCCTACTAATTACGATCCGATTAGTAACCCTAAGTATGCTAAGTCCCGTCGAGACACGGTTCTTCAAGCCATGGCTTCTAATAAAGTGATTACTCAAGCTCAAGCAACAGAAGCGCAAAAAGAAAGTATCTCTGATGGACTTTCAGAGACCCATGAAACTTCAACTAACTCAGCTAAGAAAAACAAGATTATTGATCCTTATATTAAACAAGTGTTACAAGACCTTTCTGATAAAGGATTTGATACTGCTAAGGGTGGTTTGAAAGTTTATACTAACATGGACTATGCGGCTCAAAAGAAACTTTATGATTTAGCAAATAATGACCAAACGGTACAATTTAACGATGATGAGCTTCAAATTGGTGCCACGTTAGTCAATAGTAAAAATGGAAAAATCGCCGCGATGATTGGTGGACGTAAAACTGGTGATGTTACTTATGGTTTAAACCGAGCTGTTCAAACTGACCGTAGCTCTGGTTCAACCGCTAAACCACTAATGGATTACGGTCCCGCATTTGAATATCTGAAGTGGTCGACGTATCGAAAAGTTAAAGATACTCCATTTACTTATCCTGGAACAGACACAAAACTTTATGACTTTGATCATAAGTTTAAGGGAACAATGACAGTACGAGATGCGTTAATTCAATCTCGAAACGTTCCTGCGATTCGAACCTTACAAGATGTCGGCATTTCCAAGGCAACAACTTTCCTTGAAGGTTTAGGAATTACAAGTAAGGAACCCTATAACCTTAATAATGGAATTGGGTTGTACATTTCTACACTTCAAACAGCCGCTGCCTATGCTGCCTTTGCTAATGATGGTATCTATCACAAGCCAACTTATATTAATAAAATTGATACTAATAGCGGTAAAACCTATACCTACAAGTCTAAAGGTGTTCGTGCAATGAGTAAGGCTACAGCTTTCTTGATGACATCGATTCTAAAAGGAGTCACAACTGACTCGCAAGGCTCTGGTACTGCAGCTAATATTACTGGCATGAATATGGCTTCTAAAACTGGTACCGTAGCCTATTCGAAGAAAGCTACCGAAGCAAATGACATTCCAAGTTCAGCATCTAGTGATTCTTGGATGGCTGGTTATACCAAGGATTACTCGTTAGCTGTTTGGACTGGTTATGATCATCCAAATACTTCGACTGGTTACCTAACTCAATCACAAACTGAGTTAGCTCAGTATTATTGGAAGTATATGATTTATTACCTATCTCAATACTCTTCCAACGAAGACTGGACCATGCCTTCAACAGTTGGTAAAAAAGGTACTAACCAGTATTATCAAATTGGTGAAGATTATGATGAGACTGGCAAGAGTGATGAATACTCTAAGAACAACAGTAGCAGTAGCTGGTCAAGTTATTCTAGCAAGCATTCAAACTCTTCTTATAGTAGTCGTTATAGTAGTTCTGATGCTGACGACGATGATAGTAGCAGCAACGATACTTCTTCTGAAGATAACTCCAGCACACCATCCTATAGCTCTAACGTAAGCAGTAATGATACGACAAGTGATAGCACTTCTACTACCACTTCTACTTCAACAACTTCTACTAGCTCTGCTAGTGATTCTGAATAACTAAAAAAGATCATCTCAATCAATGAGATGATCTTTTTTAGTTGTCTTTAGTTAATTTAACCAGTGGAATTTGGATATGCTTCTTTTGATTATCTTTATTCGACGAACTCGTATCCTGACTAGTAGGTCGAGAGTTCAAACTATTTTCAACCTGAGCTGGAGTGGTTAAGTGACGTTGTTGCCAATTTAACAAAATTCGATCCATATATTTTAAATTATATGCTTGATTTAATACAGCTTCCTTAAGAGCTAAACGTATTAAATCATAAGAAAAATGGTCGGTATCAATCCATTGCGAAATGGTTTCAATTTCAATTGGCGATAAAGGTCGACCAAACTCAATCTGAATTTGATCATAGATATTATTTTCCTGCTTAGCGGTCGCCACCTTTTCAGTTTCTTCTACTTTATTATCAAATAACGCAATCATTTTTTGATAAAGCAGGCTAAAATCATAAAAATCGGTTAACCGCCCCTGGTCGTCTTTTCGCTGTTTAATTTCTAGAATCTTTTTGTCTTGTAATGCTTGGATGGTCGAAAAGAGGTTTTGACTAGTCATTCCGAGGCTATCAGCAAGTTTATCCATCTGAGGAAACGAATTTCCCCGTGATTGCTCCTTTTTAATCTGTAGATAAAGCAAAAACTCGTCATTTGTCATGCCGAGTTTTGCATAGTTATCTAATAAAAAGTTAGCAATGCTGATACTCCCGTCCTCTAAAAGACTAAGAAGTAAATCTTGCATTTGTTCCTCCTATTAGTATGTTGTAATGGTTTTAAGTTCTTCACCCGTTTTAAAGTTAATCGTTTTAGTAACTAATCTATCTTTTTGGTTGATATAAGAAACCATCCAGACCGGTTTGTTTTTAATAATTCCAAATCGACTAGAAGTAATTTTCTTCAGATTAGGATCACTTTGAACACTAGCGATGGCTTTTTGTTCACTTACGCCTGCCGTTTGGTCATAGACTGTAGCCTTTTTGCCGTTATCCGTAAGCACAACGAAAATACTATTTCCATTAGCCTTGGTTCCAGAGACCGTATATTCAACCTGATTATATACAAATCGAGTTACTCGATCGACTTTCTTTAAATTGGTATTTTTCTTTGCAATTTCGGTTGCTACCTTACTGTCATAGCGCTCTGGTCGATTAATTTCTTGCACGATAATAAATATTGAGCCCACAACCGTTGCAATGACAATAAAGGCGATTAACCAAAATGGATGCTTATTATTTTTTTCTGCCATAATACCCCTCGTCTAACACTAACAAAATGATTATATATCAAAAGTCAGCTTCAAAGAAAGCTATTCTTGATTATTAAAGAAATTATTCACTCTTTCTTTGACTTCATTAATATTACCTAAATTGGCATTTACGCCACTTGGCAGCTGTTTAATAAATAATTTACCATAATCTTTATTAATAATACGGTTATCTAACATTACTGCTACCCCTGTATCATCACTATTACGAATCAACCTCCCGATCCCTTGTTTGAAAGTTAACAAGGCATCTGGTAAGACAAAACTCATAAAGGAGGAGCGCTTATTCTTACGTGCAAATTGAACCATCCGATCTTCCGGTGAGCGGAATGGCAAGCGAGTCACAATTAAATATTCCAAACGATCTCCTGGAAAATCAACTCCCTCCCAAAAAGAGGCTGCTCCAAACAAAATAGCATTTTCTTCATCGTTAAACTCTCGAATGATTTTTGCTTTAGAACCATGGATACCTTGCGCGATAATCCTGCGACTTTCGTTTAAATCAGAATCATGTAGCCTATTATAAACATTTCGCAAGGTTTCTAAAGAATTAAAGAGAACTAGCGTTTGACGGTTAATATCCCTCGTCAACGCTTCAATTGCCTCTGCCAAAAAGTCAGCATATTGATCCTGGTTGCTTTCATAATCAATCGTAAAGTCGCTTTGTAGTACTTCAAAATCTAACTGGTTTTCGAAGTCCACGCCGCGTCTGAAAGTCCGTATCGATGTCTCGGGTTTATGCAAGCCAAATTGGTCTAAGAAGTAACTACGCTTATGTTCAAAGAATAGCGTTCCACCAATTAAAAGAACCTTATGATAAAATGGTTCGATTTTTTGCCGGTAGAATTCTCCCGTATCTAAAATTTCTTTACCAATCCGAATACTTCCCGGATCATGATTTGGACCTAGCGTGATCCAATAAATATTTTGATTGAGATGATCAGTAATTTCTCGAATAGCATCGTAGAATTTCGTTAAATTACTTTGAAAAGCTTTGATTTGAGCCCAATCATCCCTAATTTCCGGAGTAAGTTCTTGGTCTTTAAAAAAGCGATCTAACGCATCAAACTCAATAAATGTATTGGCCAATTCCTGAACCACTTGATGAAATTCGTGCTTAGCCATTTGGTTAATAACATTATTTTTAATGACAATCTCGGCTGGTTGGTTTTCATATAAATTTTTCTTACGAGGAGCCACAAATTTATCAAATAGCTTTTGTTGAATCTCCGTAATTTGAGTATTAATATGCTCGAGACTGTTAACAAAGCGCCGAATATGAAATCCAGCTAAGGGTTGATGTTTAGTCGCTTGAATTAAATTGCGCTTATGGTTCATTACTAAACGACTAACTAACCGATGGGTTTCCATCATCAACTCGTTTAAGTCTAGAAATTTTTGATTCATATTGGAAACAATCGTTGGAAAATGCTGGGCTTCGTCAATCACTAGTAATGGTTGTTGATCAGATTCTCCAATTTCATCGGCGTGTAATGCTAAATAACGATGATTGGTAATAATAAAGTCTACATACTTCAGCTTTTTCATCGCTCTACGGTAAAAGTCATACTCAAAGAACTTAGATTTCGGGTTAAGCACGGTTTTTCCATGATGTCTTATGCCATCGACGAAGTTAGAAAAGTTAATATGGTGGTTAATTTCATCAAAATCACCAGTATCCGTCTTAGTAAGCCATACCAGAATCTTCATGGCCACCAAGCGAGAATCTTTGCTTAACGTTTGATGGGTAATACTTTTCATGAAGGCTTCTAAATTAAGATAATTACTACTCCCTTTCAGAATTGCAAACTGCATCGGCGTTTCTAAAATAGCATTCAACTGCTGACGTCCTACTGCTAGAACTTGGTTTTGTAAAATGGTTGTAGGTACACTAACAACTACTTTACGCTGTTGTTCACGTGCAATATAACTCAATGGGAATAAATAACCCAAGGTTTTCCCAGATCCGGTAGGAGCTTCAATAACCACATGCTTTTTGAAGCCTTCCGTAACTGAAAACTGTTGATGGGTGAAATTCATAATTGAACCCTGTAATTTACGCCAGCTTAAGGTTCCATTGTATAACTGTTCCTTTTCTCGTTTTCCCCGAGGATAAACCAATTTCTCGTCTGCTTGGTGTTCAGTTTGTAAAGCAATCGGCTTTTTTAAAGCAACGCCATCGACCACCATTAAATCAACATCAATTTTTTGCGGATTTTGTTTGTTCTCATGTAGAGCGTCCTTTAAAATCGATAGCGTTTGGCGTGGTAAGTCTTTTCCTAACTCCACTAAACGTTCTAACGTTACAATGGGAAGTTGTTGGAGATTTTTTTTGATCGCAATTAGCAAATTAGCTGTAGCAATGGCGTCACTATCAGCAGAATGTGGATCATCATGTTCAATTTTTAAATAGCTAGTTAAATCACGTAATCGGTAACCCTTGGTAAATGAAAAGACAATTTGACTGAGGGAAACCGTATCGACAGCTGGAATGTTAAGTTCCGGATATCCACTACGAACCAATTCTTGATTCAAGAAGGGAAAATCGAATTCTACATTATGAGCTACAAAAACAGTATCGACTAATTTTCGATATACTTCATCTACAATATCATTAAATTTAGGGGCATTTTGCACCTGCTCATCGGTGATTCCTGTCAGTTTAGTAATTCCCGCTGGAATCGGTCTTTGCGGATTAACCTTACTTTGAAAGGTATCCACAATTTTTCCATTTTCAACAAAAGCGCATCCGATTTGGATGATTCGATTGTCACCATCGAAATCACTACCTGTCATTTCTAAATCAACGACGGCATACTTTGTTTTATTCATTTCACATCTCCACTTTGTTATCTACCTATTAATTTTACCAAATGTTTACCTTCTCTACATAGAACAATTGTTTTATTTAAGGTATCATTTAATTTGGACCAAAAAGGAGTATCGTCGTGGAAGAAATTATAAAGAGTAGTAATTCAAAAATAATTTTAATTGGCGAACATAGCGTCGTCTATGGACAGCCTGCAATTGCATTACCAATCCGTAATGTTAAAACTACGGTTAAAATCCAACCAACTAATGGCGACATTGAAATCAAAAGCCGCTACTTTAATGGGTCTCTAAATGATATCCATAGTAATCTACTTGGTATTAAAAATCTAATTAAACAAACTTTAAACGAGCTTAATCGCCCCAATACTAATTTATTAATTACCATTGATAGTGATGTTCCAGCCGAACGCGGAATGGGCTCTTCAGCATCGACAGCAGTTGCTCTAGTACGGGCCCTATACGCGTATTTTGAACATCCCTTGACGCGAACGACCCTTCTAAAAACTGTCGATATTTCAGAAAAGATTATTCACGGAAAGCCTAGCGGGCTAGATTCTGCTACTGCAAGTGCTAATAATCCAATCTGGTTTAAAAAAGATGGCACCATTAAGCCATTACCAATCAACGTCGACGCTTACCTCATAATTAGTGATTCGGGAATTAAAGGTAAAACGAGTGAAGCAGTCGAAATCGTTAAAAATAAGCTTCGATTTGACTCTGACAGTAGACTTTTAATCGAAAAATTGGGAGAATTGACTAGTCAGACTGCGACTGTCCTCCGTCAAAATGATGTAAGTACGTTAGGGAAAATTTTAACTGAAGCACATACTAACTTACGTCAATTGGGAGTCAGTCACCCTGCTGTTGAAAAATTAATTAAAATTGCTAATGATTCAGGTGCGCTTGGCAGTAAATTAACTGGCGGTGGTTTAGGAGGATGTGTGATTTCACTTGCTCCTAATCTTCCAGCTGCTGAAAAAATTAGTCAGCAACTTACTGCTGGCGGAGCCACGGCCACTTGGATTGAAAAACTTTAAAAGTAGGTTTCGATACGTATGAATGAAAAACATGGTTTTGCAAGAGCCCACACTAACATTGCATTACTTAAATATTGGGGTAAAATTAACTCGGATTTAATTCTACCCGCTAATGACAGTATTTCTTTGACCCTCGACAAATTTTATACCGATACTGAGGTAACCTTTTCGGATGAATACACTAGTAATCTTTTTTATCTAAATCATCAATTAATCGATGTTAAAAAGATGCAACGTATTAATCGCGTCCTAGAAGCGGTTAAAAGTGAATTTGGTTATCAAGGTTTTGCTAAAATTGAATCTGAAAATCACGTTCCTACTGCCGCTGGCTTAGCCTCCTCAGCTTCAGGCATGGCTGCTCTAGCCGGGGCCGCAGTGAGTGCTTTAGGTTCACATACTGATTTAACTAATCTCTCACGACTAGCACGTTTAGGCTCCGGTTCAGCTTCGCGCTCAGTTTTCGGCGGGATTGTGCATTGGCATCGCGGATATGATCATCAAAGTTCCTTTGCCGAACAAATTGTGTCTGAGGACCAAATAGACTTGAATATGGTTACTATCGTCATTGATCGACGCCAAAAGAAGGTTAAAAGTACGCTAGGGATGCAACATACTGCTAGGACTTCGCCTTTCTATTCTGCGTGGGTGGAAGCTACTAACCAAGCAATCCCAGAAATGATTAGTGCTGTACAAAACAATGATTTTACTAAAATTGGTGAATTAGCAGAACACAGTGCAGCCATGATGCATGCAACGACTTTATCTTCTAAGCCCGCTTTTACCTATTTTGCACCTGAAACTATTCAAGCGATTAAGTTAGTCGAACAACTGCGTGAAAGTGGAATTGAGTGTTACTACACCATTGATGCCGGACCCAACGTTAAAGTTCTGTGTCAATCTAAAAACATTACGCGGGTTAAGCGGTTCTTTGCCAACTACTTTGACCAAGATCAATTAGTCGTGGCTAAGCCTGGTAGTGGAATTAAATTTACTAAAAACTAAGAGGAATTTTAAATTGATAACAGAAAAAGCTCCCGGAAAATTATATATTGCTGGTGAATATGCCATTGTCGAACCTGGCAATAATGCCGTGCTAGTGGCAATTAATCAATTCGTCACTGCCAGCCTTGAACCTAGTAAATTAACCGTCGGAAATATTATTTCTAAACAATATCAAAATAATGTTCTTTCCTGGCGACGTCGTGGTAGTGAATTAGTGGTTGATAACCGGGACAACCCTTATCACTATATCCTTTCGGCTATTTCGATTATTGAAGAACTAGCTGTTTTACTTAATCGTAAATTAAAAACTTATAATTTGTACATCAACAGTGATTTAGATAGTAGTGATGGTAAAAAATATGGTCTAGGAAGTTCTGCGGCCGTAACCGTCGCCACCATTAAAGTTGTGGCCAAATTTTATAATATTCCGTTAACTAAAGAACTACTCTTCAAACTTGCATCAATCGCGCATTTAGACGTGCAAGGAAATGGTTCTTTGGGAGATATTGCAGCTAGCGTTTATGGCGGTTGGATTGCTTACCAATCTTTCAATCGAGACTGGTTAAACAGTATGCGTCGTACTAAAGATTTAGAAACAATCTTAAGAACGCCTTGGCCTCAATTGAAAATTGAATTACTCACTCCTCCATCAGATTTACGCCTTTACATTGGTTGGACGGGCTCTCCGGCCTCCACTTCTGATTTAGTTGATCAAGTTGCTACAACCAGTTATCAAGAAACGGATAGCTATCATGAGTTTTTGACCAAAAGCGCATCTTGTATCAATAAGATGATTGATGGTTTTCGTGATGCTGATATTACAGTTATTCAACGTGAGATCACTAACAATCGGCACCTATTACAAGAGTTAAGCTTATTTAGTGGCGTTTCGATTGAGACCACGACGCTTACCAACTTTTGCGATATTGCTGAAAAATTTGATGGAGCTGCTAAGTCTTCTGGTGCCGGTGGTGGTGATTGTGGCATTGTCATTATGCCCAATTCCACGAAGACAGCAAAAATGTTTGCTGAATGGGAGAAACATAATATCAAACCCCTTGATTTAGATGTTCACCATGTCACAGAAATTAATTAGGAGTTGTCATGAAAAATATTCATTCTCATCGTAAAGATGAACACATTTCATTGGCTGAAAAATTTTACAGCCCAACTGCCAGTGCTGGGTTTGATACAATTCACTTATTACCAAACGCATTACCTGAAACGGGAATTTCAGAGGTTAGTTTAGAAACTACCCTGGCAGGGCTAAAAATGCCCCTTCCCTTCTTCATTCAGGCTATGACGGGTGGAAGTGCCTACACCGCCAAATTAAATGCACGGCTTGCTAAAATTGCGCAAGAAACTGATTTAGCGATGGCCGTTGGCTCTCAATCAGTCGCTTTAAAATATCCTGAACTAGCAGACACATTTAAAATTGTGCGAGAAACTAATCCCCAAGGATTGATTATGGCGAATGTTGGGGCGGATGCCAGTGTTGCTAAAGCGCAGGCAGCTGTAGACATGCTTCAAGCGAACGCCCTACAGTTACATATCAATGTTGCTCAGGAACTAGTTATGCCTGAGGGTGACCGTACTTTTGATTACCTAGATCATATTGCTGAAATCGTTTCTAACCTGAAAGTACCCGTGATTGTTAAAGCGGTCGGTGCGGGAATGACTCATCAAGATGCCCTCGCCCTAAAAAAAGTTGGCGTAAAGTTTATTGATGTTGGTGGTCGAGGCGGTACTAACTTTATTCAAATCGAAAATGCTCGTCGTCACACTAAAGATTTTGATTTTATGACATCGTTTGGTTTAACAACGGTAGAGTCACTTAAATCAATTACGGTTGATGGCTTGTCAATTACCGCTACTGGCGGTATTCGTAATTCAAGTGATATTATTAAAAGTCTGGCTTTGGGGGCTGATAACGTGGGAATTGCGGGCTACTTCCTCCATCAGCTACTCCACCATGACGATACATTTATGGTTGAAATGATTGAGCAGATGAAATACCAATTAAAGAGCCTCTTGGTACTGTTGGGCGCTAAATCTATCAACGAACTTTCTGAGAAAAATTTATTTTAAAAGTGTCGTTAAATATGTTCTCGATTTTGTCGGGGGCATATTTTTATGAGCATCAAATATGGTTTAATTACAAAAAACTCCGTACTGTTATTATTCTCACTAATAACAGCGCGGAGCTTTTTATCTTAACAATTTTATTAGAACACAACTAATTTAAGCATTAATCAATAGCTCACCTTATCTTTTATGACGAACTACCGGTTGAATCGACCACAGTAGAATGTCCATTAACAAACTTATCATAATAAAGGGAGGCCAGAAGAATACAATAAACAATGCAACAATATTTAAAATCAGCGATGCTATCTCTGTAATGTATAAATGCTTCAACCTATCATTGATTTTTAAAACTTCATTTCTCACCATTGAGAAAGAAATGTTGTAAACAATGACGTTGACAGCGTACAGCCAAGCTGCCGTTGATGAGTAGATGTCTGAACCAAACCAGGCTGTGGTAGCTGGTAATAAAGTTGCCCAAAACAATAGAAATATATTGGTATATAGAATTTTATGATTTACTGTTTTCACATGAAGAAATAAATTATGATGGTTAACCCACATGACTGCTAGTATTGTAAAACTAACGATGTATGCAAGAAATGAAGGAGCAATGGCAATAATCGCTCGCATCGAATGATCATCTGTAGGTAGATGTATGTCTAATACTAAAATAGTCATTATAATGGCAATTACGGCGTCCGTAAAAGCCTCAAAGCGTTCTTTATTCATAATAAATTGCATCCTTTTTATCATTTTTTTATACCACAATTATAACATTTGTCTATTAAGTCAATAAATATCCAACAGTATCTAGTAGCCAACACATCAAAACAGCTCCTCGATATCTAAAAAATCCCCCAAAATTGGAGGATTTTTTAGATTAATATTTGATATTTAGTAATGGGTTATTTTTGATATCATCAATGGTTTTAGTACCTGCTAGTTGCATCACAATTTCAAGTTCATGGTCTATATGTTCAAATACAGATTGAACCCCTTTGGCACCACCTAAAGCTAATCCATAAATTACTGGACGACCCAAAGCCACGATGTCTGCACCACTAGCCAAAGCTTTAAATACATCTGAACCGCGACGTACACCACTATCAAAGATAATTGGCACTTGCTTATTAACGGAGGTAGCGATATCTTCCAAAACATCAAAAGATCCAGGTCCCCCGTTTAGCTGACGGCCTCCATGGTTTGATACATAAATGCCGGCTGCCCCAGCATCAATTGCTCGAATAGCATCCTCAGGAGTTTGAATTCCTTTAACAATTACGGGTAATTGTGTGTAATCAGCAATTCTTTTAACGTCTTCAGGTCTTATATTTTGAGCTGCAGAAGCGTAGATTTCTTCAATTCCTTTTCCTTGACCATCACCTTCGGAAAACTTAGTTAAGTTAGCCATTGGAAGTGGAAATGCAAACTTATTTTTAATATCAGCTTCTCGATAACCATCAACAGTGGCATCTACGGTCAAAATAATTGCTTTAACATGAGCTTTTTTAGCCTCATCTAGCAAGCTCTCATTAAAATTCCAGTCCTTACTCATGTAAAGCTGGAAAAATTGAGGAGCACCTTCACCAGCAGCTGCCGTATCAGCAATAGAAACTGATGAATATGTGCTTTGTGCCATTAAGCCTCCTACTGCGGCAAGACCTCTAGCTGTATCTTTTTCACCTTGTGAATGTGCTAAACCTTGAGCTGCAGCTGGCGCCATCATTACTGGAGTATTCAATGGAATTCCAAAGATTTCTGTATTTAGTTCTGGTTTTTCGATTCCACTCAAAGCTTTGGGCGCGATTTGTCGATGCTGGAATGCAGTTCGATTTTGTCGGAGAGTCCATTCATCTTCAGAACCACCAGAGATATATCCAAACCCACCAGTTGGAATAATCTTTTCGGCTCTTTCTTCCAAAGACTCCAAATTTAAAATGTCAATTTTTTCTTCACGATCACTTTGTTCATAACCATTAACCATTGTCATAATATATGCCCCCATCCAAATCACTACTAATTTTAAGATTAACTATTCTAAAATTTACTGATAGCAAAGAACAGAATAGTAACAGATTTCTACTTGCTATTTCACTTACTTATTGTAAGTTAATCGTTAATTAAATGCAAGTATTAATCTTTGAAAAAGCTCATTAGTTGTAATAAACTGACGTCGAGATGAATTGATTATTAAACTAACACCCGTTTTGACAACTAAATTAGACTAGTTTTAGAGTGATAACCAAATCTTTCAAATAACTAGAGAGAAGGAACGTAATGAAAATTAAGAATGATTTAATTTACGATGAAATTCACGCTTTAAAAGCTGACTTATACCAACCTGATAATGCTTCCAAGGGCTTGATTATTGATATCCATGGCGGAGGCTGGTTTAGAGGTAATAAAGCTAAAGATCAAGATTTAGCAGAAGCTTTGGTAAGGGACGGATTTTCCGTTATTGTTCCTAACTATCGACTAACTCCAGACGCTTATTATCCAGCACCTTTAGATGATATGGATACTTTATATCACTGGATTAAAACTTCTTCAAAATTGTTTGATAGTGATCGAATTGCCGTAGTTGGCTCATCTGCTGGTGGAAACATGGCTGTCGAAATGGGAATTAAATATGGACTCCCGATTGTTTCTTTGTCTGGGATTCTTGATATTGATGATTGGTTAAATGAGCATACTGCCGTAATTGCTCAACCTGATCATCAACAAGATTTTACAAATTCCAAAAGTTCTGAAATAAACCAGACTGGTCAAAACGACGCTTTTTATAAATGGTTTGTTACTAATTATTTTAACGGAAACTCAGATCAATATTCACTAGCAACCCCCTACAAACATGTCAACAGTCAACCCGGACCGATGTTTTTAGCAAACTCATTAAATGAATTTGTGCCAACAAGTGGCGTTTTAGAAATGGCAAAAATTTTAACTAGTAAAAACGTTCCCTTCGTGGAATGGATGTTACCTGGTACTCAGCATGCAAAAGGATATTTAGAAATCGTATATCCTACTGTTTTAAATTTCCTCAATCAATATATCTAGCTCTCGATTAAAAATAATTGTTACTTTAACAGACTTATCTGGAAGATATATAAAAAAACTACCTTGAAATTTATTCAAGGTAGTTTTTTTCAATTCAAAGTACTACTAATTTTACGTCCAAAGTCAGTATGGTCAAAATTATCAATAATTTGTTTTAATTCTTGATATTTTAGACTAGCCCCAAACAGTGGACTACCAGGTTCAGTCATAATTCCATCAGTGAGCTTATAATGAACCACTTGATCAAATCCCATTGAATCAACAAATTTTGTTACTTCATCAACAGCTGCATGATTATCACCCGTAACGAACAAAGCCTTGCGTTTAGGGTCACCTTTTGGTAAAGCCTCTTCTTGAAGATTGTGGTATCCCATATGATTAAACGTTTTGACAATAGTACTGTCCTTAAAGTAGTTTTGAACTTGCTCACTAGAAGTTAAGGTTGGATCTAGGACCTCCTCGCGAATGCCATCCGTTTCCCACCAGTAGTTCATCGCATCAATCACTAATTTACCTTTAAGTAACGTAGGATCGATATTTTTATAACGGCTTAGTGGAATTGCTAAAATGATAATGTCACTATTAGCGACCACTTCGGCATTTTCAGAAGCAATGGCGCCTGGAACCAGAGTACTAATTGTTAAATCAATTTTATCAACTGAACCTGACCCTGAAATTCGTACTTCATATCCGGCCTTTAAGGCTAACCCAGCCAAAACAATCCCCACTTTACCGGCACCTAAAATTCCGACTCGTTTAATGGTCATTATTCTGCGCCCCCTTTGCTTTTTAAAATCTCTTTAACTCTAGGGATGACTTTTGTGGCATATAGTTCAATCATACGCTCACGTTGTGCAGCGGTCTGATTACCAGCACCATACACTAAGTCAAAGCGACCTAAATTAAGTAAATCTATGGTCCGAGCAATTCGTTGCGCAACCGTTTCAGGATCACCCACATAAAATGAACCAACTTTAGTTTCACTATCAAATTGTTCACGGCTCATAGGAGCCCAACCACGGGTAAGTCCGATTCGATCAAAATTCGCTTTAATATTTTTAAAAGCTACTTCAACGGCTTCATGATTGTCATCTGCAATAAATCCGTGAGAGTGAACCGCAATTGGTAGATCTGGAGTCCCAAATTTTTGGTTAGCTTTGTGATACAAATCAATATACGGTTTGAATCGATCAGCTTGCCCGCCGATAATGGCAATTATGACTTTATAACCAAACCGAGCGGCACGAATAATCGATTCAGGAGAGCCACCAATTCCAATATAAGTTTCCAGCTTACCACTCTCTGTCTTAGGATAAACTTCCTGCTCCTTTAAAGCTGCTCGGAATTTTCCCGACCATGTTACGGCTTTTTCTGTACGTAATTTATCAAATAGTTCTAGTTTTTCATTGAACAAATCATCATAATCAGTTAAATCATATCCAAATAAAGGAAATGATTCGGTAAAGGAACCCCGACCAAGCATCACTTGTGCTCGTCCATTAGATAAGCCATCCAGTGTGGCAAAACGTTCATAAACTCGAACAGGATCATCCGAACTTAAGACTGTTACGGCTGTAGCTAGTTTGATCTTTTGAGTTACGGATGCGATTGCAGCCAAGACAGTTTCAGGACTAGACACACTGTAATCAGGGCGATGATGTTCACCGACTCCAATCACATCGATTCCATACTTATCAGCAATTTCGCCTTCGTGAACAATTTGTCGAATCGATTCAGCGGCTGATTTTAAACTACCATCTTCATTGGCAACAATATCACCAAAAGTTTCAATTCCAAATTCTAATTTATCTACGTTTACCATGATTAATCCCTCCGTTTACTTACTTTTTGTAAGTTAATAAAGTTAGATTAATACATTTGTCGCAAAAAAGCAACATTTAATGCTGATAAACTTAAGTCATATTGCCATAGTACTTGTAAATATTTAATAAACGTTATTTTAATTTTTGCATTTAAATAATAGTTTTATGTCCTTCTAAAGCATTTACGTATTAATTAATTTTAAAAATTTATCAAGGATTTCGTAATAATTGCTTCACAAAAATGTAACATTGCTGTAATATTTATGAAATAAAAGTGAAATAGAAAGAAGCCAGTAAAATGCAAATCAACAAAAAACATCGGCTAGCATGGGTACTAGGAATAGCTTGCTTAATATTAGGTATTCTAATAATTCAACAACTCTATTATCAATCGACACATTTTTGGACAAATACCACGATTGATAATATCAATATTAGCCACCTCAATTATCAAGAGGCAGTTAAAAAAATTGAGAACCAACGGGTGACACCAAGTTATACTATTAACGATTCCCAAAACAAGAAGGTGTTAGCTAGTAAAAAGTTTAATAACATTCCAGTTACCGATTATGAAACGCAATTGAAGTATCGACTAACTGAACAAAGGAATCGACTATGGTGGTCGATTAACCATAGTACCAAACAATTTAAAGCTTTAACTTTATATAAAAAAAGCGCCCTGCTTTCTGCTATAAAAACAGATCAACCGTCTTTACAAAAACATTTAGAAGCAATTAATGCTTCACGGACCATGCCTCAAAATGGAAAAGTAATGATCCAAGATGGAAAAGTTTCTTTATTGTCCGCTCACTCTGGTAATCAGATATTGGTAAATCAGACCGTGGAAAAAGTTAGTGATAAACTTTTAAATACACCTAATAAACACGTTGAAATTACTGCCCCATTACTTTCTGAAACATGGAGTGGAAAAACCACGGCTAAAAAAATCAGATTACTATTAAAAAATCAGTTTACGTTTCGAGCTAAAGGACACCAAATTACTGGTCAAGTAAGTGATTTAATAGAAAATGGAACGATTAGTAAAGATGGTCCATCAATCGACTTAAAGCCCGCCTATAAATTCATTAAGCGTTTTAACCATAAATACACACTTTCTGGAGCACAAAATTTAACCTTTACAACAGTCCAAGGCAAACAGGTATCTTTTAGTAACGCTGAGGGCACTCTAGGTTGGAGTTTAAATACGGATAGTGAAGCACAACATCTTATCCAAAGTTTACTGGCAGGAAAAAATAATGTTTCAGCTAAAAACTTCAATCAGGCTAATCAAACGCTAAATCAAAAAAATTGGCATAAAAAAATAGCTAATTCCGATCATATCGAAATAGATTTAACGCATGAACGACTATATTTAGTACAAAATCAAACAGTGGCGCAAAAAATTCGGATTAACACTGGATCTCCCAAGATTAATATTGCTACCCCAACAGGCGCTTATTTCATTAAATTCAAAATTGCGCCTATAACTATGCGAGGTTATGAAAAAAATGGAGAACCATATAAATCTTATGTGCCACAAGCAGACAATTTAACCGATGACGGGATATTTATTCATTCCGCTCCATGGGTACAAGCCTCTGTATTTGGTAATCCTAGTCAGCGTTACAATCATGGCTCTAACGGTTGTATCAACATTCCACCTAAGGATATGGTGAAACTATATCAAAAAACAACCGTAGATGAACCAGTAATTATCTATGGACAAGGTTAATCCGTTTGGAATCTATCTCCAATTAAACATATAAAAAATAAAAGAAGGACATCCCTAAAGGACGTCCTTCTTTTATTTTTTATTTAATTTTTAGTTCGCTACTAACCGCCTTAGTGAGATCTTCAACTAATTTTTCTCCACTTTGTTCTGTTTTATTTCCAGTAGACATTATCGCAATCGTACAGCTATTCTGACCAGTTCCAATCTGTCCCATACTATTAATAATCCATTTACCATTTGGCATTTGCTTCCAACCATTTTTCAAACAAAAATGCTTAGAACCGACTGATATCCCCCAGTTTTGGTCTTCAGCTACATGACCCATCAAATATTCAATATAACTTCTTGAAGTATCACTAATATAATTGCTTTGATAAAAAATTATATTAAGTGTTTTAATTTGATCAAGCGGTGTCGTAGCCGTCAACGCCCATCCAGTGGTCAAAGCTACCGATCCATCCATTCCAACATTACTGAAGTACCTAGCTAAGCCACTATATCCACCAATTTGATTATAAACATTAGTAGCCGCATCGTTGTCACTATGCTCCATCATCTTTTGAATCACAGCTTGTTCGTTAACATCTAGACTCTGACCAGCTTTATGTTTCTGATGCAAAAGTTCTACTAAAAAATCGGCTTTAATAATACTAGCAGAAGGATAAGTGGTTCTTTTACTATTAGTTGTTTGATAAATATGGTTATTCTTTTTTGAATAGATCGCGACGGATACTTCTGCATCAGTATTTTCAAGATAAGGACTTAACCGCCCGTTTAAAACTTTCTCATCATTGACCTTAGGTGTAGTTTCTTTAGTTTTTTTAATAAGATTTCTTTCGGCACGACTAAATGCACGTTCTTCCTTTTTTTGCTTTGCGATAAAGTCACTGCGCATTGCATTAACAGTATGAATGTCATTGATTTTTACTGCTTCTAGTATTATCGATACTATCACAATCAGTGCCAAGAGTGCTTCTAATAAAAATAGAACCAACCCTCGATTATTAAATAACTTTTTCAATTCCTCAACCATAAGTATCGTATAGCCTCGCTACTTTAAATTTACTCTTCTCACTTTATCGGATAGAACATCAGTACATTATAACTATATACCCGATTAGTGTAAATAATTTTCTAGCGCTTATCTGGTTCTTTGAAGACCTACGATAATGAAAATTGATCCAATAATAATTAAGGTTCCCCAGTCTAAATAAACTTTTATTATTAAAATAAAACTAACTAAAAGAGCAACACTAATGCTGTAACCATTTAGTTTGAACCAATTAAACATTTTTGTAATATATCCCCTTTTTAATAAAAAAATGATCAACTACTCATTCATCACCTAACTATACCGTTTGCTTAACCATCCTAGCATTAAATTATGATTCATCCCCGTTTTTATTGTGAGATTTGTTTTTCAAAGTATTATCTTAAAAAGCTAAAAATAAAAAAGAGCCCTAAAATTAGCTTAACCAGTCCTAATTCTAGAGATCATTTTTTAAATTAATTTTTATTCACTTTAGTAAATCAAAAGTTCATCCGTAACCCTTTGGGATAGAAGTTTTTAACCGTACCTTGTACTAACTTACCAGGTCCAACCACTGTATCATCTACAGCTACGGCTACCCAACCTTTACCAGCAGTAGTTGTCGACAGAACGTCGCCATGCACATATTGACGCCACTCCTCATCTGTAATTTTAACAACTTGTTGGAATTCATCAACGGGGAGGGCCATTAAAAGGCTCTGGCTGGGTTCAAAACGATTTTTCTTAAATTCTCCCAGCTCTAATCCAGGCTTGATATACCTTAATCCTTCTAAATCTAAACGCTCACTTTGATAATATAAGCGATCTTTTTGAACCATTAAATGAGCTAAATCGAAATAATTTGAATCTTTCAAAAATGCTTTAGCAAAAGTCTCCCACAATTTCACCTGGGTCTTGTTTAGGGACTTTGAATTGCTTGATTGTTTCTTTTTCTTCTTAGCTCGGGGCTTTTCAGTGGGCGTCTCCATCCCGTGGTTGACCAGTTTTGCCATAAAATGTCCTTCACCCTGAAAATGATGAGGGAATAAACGTACCGCCTTGGTTAGTTCTGGATTGCCGTCGGCCCACTCTGGACGCCCTGCATCCATGTCATCTCGTTTAGGGACATCCACCAATGCTAGATTTTCGTAGTTATCTAATAACCAAGCGATAATTTGTTCATCTTCTTCAGGAGCAAAGGTACACGTCGAATAAACTAAAGTTCCCTTAGGGGCCAACATCTTCATCGCGCTCTTTAAAATTTCTCTTTGGCGATTAGCGCACTCAGATGGGTAATCTTTATTCCAATATTCCATGGCTGCAGGATCTTTTCTAAACATTCCTTCCCCAGAACAAGGCGCATCCACCACAATCACATCGAAATAATTGGCAAAACGATCTTCCATTCGATCAGGTGACTCATTTAAAATCACTGCATTCTGAATACCAAAGCGTTCAACGTTCTCAGCCAAGATTTTAGCTCGGCCTCGATTGATTTCATTAGAAACTAATAACCCTTGTTGATCCATGAAACTAGCTAAATAAGTAGTCTTTCCACCTGGTGCGGCGCACAAATCTAACACTTTTTGACCTGGTTTAGGATGGGCTAATTCACCGACCAGCATGGCACTTGGTTCCTGGCTGTAAACCAGTCCACTTTGATGATCGATGGTTTTCCCCCGTACTTTACCAAAATAGCCCCAAGCTGAATAACCCACAGATTGTTGCATTGCATGTTCATGAAGATGTCCGTGATATTTAAGCGGATTAATCCGAAATCCCTTTTGAACAGGATTATCGAAGCTCGCTAAAAAAGCTTCGGCTTGATCCCCAAGTAATTTTTCATATTTTTTCTTAAAATCAACTGGTAGTTGCATTTTTAAATATTCCTTCTATTCTTTATTCATTCGCCATAAAACTGGACTTAATTATACAGAAAAAAAACGGGTTGAGCCACCTTAACAATTCATTTAACTTCCTAAAGTACTCTAGTTTTTTAAATTTAACCATGTTAACTTATAAGTAATACAGAAAATAGTAAAAGGAGCGATCAAATGCATCAAAAATTAATCACTCTTGATTTAGATGGCACCACCTTAAATTCAAGTAGTCAACTCTCACCTCAAACCATTAAAACTATCAAAAATGCCACGGCAGCTGGACACATCGTTTCCATTGTTACGGGACGACCTTATCGCATGGCTCGCGATATTTACGATGAACTTAGCCTTAAAACGCCGATGGCGAATTTTAATGGGGCTTTAACACATATTCCTCACCAAAAATGGGATGGTGAATATTCCAGAACCATCAACAAAGCGGTCGTCTACGATCTGATGAAGCATAAAGATGACTACGGTATTCAATTACTTGCGGTTGAAAGTAAAGATTCATTTTTTGCGGATCATGCGGCTCCCGCTTCATTTGAATTTTTTCCTCATGAAATTTCCAATGACCAAATTTTAACCGAAAAAACGCTAAGAACTAATCCAACTTCGATTACGATTTTAGTGGAACCTAATAGTGCTCAAAAAGTTAAAAATCAATTACTACACTATTATGGTGAATATATTACTGTCGGCGTTTGGGGCGGACCCCAAAGTGTTCTGGAAATCGTTTCTAAAGGTATTCAGAAAGCCAAGGCGGTGGCCTACCTAGCAGATTACTATCATATTGATCGACAGGATATAATTGCCTTTGGAGATGAACATAACGATGCTGAAATGCTAGATTATGTAGGACGTGGAGTGGCAATGAAAAATGCTACAGAACGAATTAAGGGAATTGCTAATGATATTACTGAATTTGATAATACCGAAGATGGTGTTGCAAAGTATCTCAATGAATATCTCGGTTTAGCCGAATAAAAAACTTCAAAATCACTGATCTTTCAGTTGATTTTGAAGTTTTTTTATTATTTTTCGTCGCTCTTTAAAGTTCCGGCAACTGAATAATGATTTTTTGACATTTCATTTAGCACAACATGCACGTGTTCTGCTGGAGCCCCCGTGTTTTTAACGACGGCTGCGGTAACGTCTTTGACTAGTCCACGAAGTTGGTCTTCATTCCGACCTTCGATTAAATCAATATGAATTAATGGCATCTTTATTTCCTCCTTAAATTATCCATTTAAACCCATATATATATTCTCATGAAACAGAAATAATTCAAAGTACTTTTCTGTGTGATAAACTATGATTAAGTAATTTACGGAAGAAGGTCCTTATTATCGACAATAAATATTCTGCATGTACAAGTTTTTTAGCTGGTAAAGCAGCTACGGCTGATGGATCAACCATCATTGCGAGAAATGAAGATGCTAAATCAGCTTGGCCCAAGCATTTTACCGTTCATCCTCATGATGAAGCAGCTAATACTGAATTTAAATCTAGTGATAACCAATTTACGATGTCCCTTCCCCCAGTGCGAGGAAAATATACCGCCACTCCGGAATGGACCACTGAATTCGGCTTGTTTGAAGAAGATGGTATCAATGAATATGGGGTAGCAATGAGTGCCACCGAGAGTGCCTACACTAATAATCGAGTCCTCGGTTATGATCCCTTAGTTGAAAATGGAATTGGTGAAGAGGCAATGGTTACAGTTACTTTGCCCTATATCAAATCTGCTCGGGAAGGCGTGAAATACCTCGGCGCTATCATTGAAAAATATGGTACCAACGAGACTAATGGAATTCTTTTCTCCGACGCTAATGAAGTTTGGTATATGGAGACTGCAGGTGGACACCAGTGGGTTGCACAACGGATTCCAGATGATAGTTATGCGGTAGTTTCTAACCAACTTTCTATTCAAGAAGTTGATTTTGAAGATCCAGAAAACTTTATGTTTAAGGCTGATCTTAAACAATTTGTTGCAATGCATCATTTAAATCCCAACCCAACCAGTTTTAATTTCAGAAACATTTTTGGTTTAAATGATCTTTCTGATGAATATTACAACACTCCTCGTGTTTGGGAAGGACAGCGGATTCTTAATCCAGAAATTACCCAAAGTCCAGTTAGCCATGACTTACCATTTATTCGTAAGGCCAGCCGATTAATTCAAATTGAAGATGTCCAACAAATTTTAAGTTCTCATTATGAAGGAACGCCATATAACCCAGTTGGAACAGGCTCAGAAGCTGAAAAACATCGTTTCCGTCCTATTAGTCTTCCAGCTACTCAAGAGTCTCACATCTTGCAAATTAAGCCTAATCAACCTATTGAAGTTGGTGGAATCCATTGGTTAGCCATGGGGGTTGCGGCTCAAAGTGTATATGTGCCGTTTTTTGCAGGGATGTCGGAAACGCCTGAAATGTATCATCATGGAGCTAAAGTTTACACTGCCGACTCTGCCTATTGGGTTTTCAAACTGGCTAGTGTCTTAACCGATGCGCATTATAAGGAGTTCGTAAAAGAGTTAAATACAACTCGTTCAAAAGTTAACATTCAAATGCGGAATCAACTGCATGATTTTGAACAACGAGCTTTAGAATTATCCGATACAACCGCCCTAGAAGAATTATTAAATCAAGCTGGAAACGAAATTAGCGCTACAGCAATTCAGGCTTTTCAAGCCTTAAGTGCCAACTTAATTACTAAGTCAACCGACTTATCACCATTATATTACCAACACAATGAAGAACTTTAATCAATCGTTTAGGAGCGTCTCTTCTGAGGCGCTTTTTATGTTTTTAAATTAAATCTGATTAAAATTACATTACCTCGATGAACTGGAGTTGGACATTATTATAAATAAACTTGTGCATGACAAAATCATGTGGATTGCCTTGGGCGTATTTTTAGTTAGTTGTCTGCTAAGCCCTTTACAGTTAGGTGACATTAATTGGAAAACCATTTTTGCTCTATTTGCTTTAATGGTGGTGGTTAAATGCTATGAAGAACTCCATTTATTAAGTTTTGCCGCTAGTGTATTAATTCAAAAAGCCACCAACACTCGCCAAATTGTAAGGATGCTGGTTTTACTATCCTTTTTCAGTGCCATGTTGTTAACCAACGATGTCGCGATTATTACCTTACTACCACTTTTATTTATTATCAGCGAAAAAGCACACCTAAAATTGGTTATCCCTACTATTTTAATTACCATGGCAGCTAATTTAGGAAGTATGTTGACTCCTATGGGTAATCCGCAAAATCTCTTTATTCTAAACTACTATCATTTGAGCATTATCCAGATGTTGACAATGGCTCTAGCAATCAGTTTAACCAGTCTTTTATTTTTAGCTAGTTGCTTGCTTTTAGTCCCTAAAACCCCACTTCAGGGTGTGACTATTAACGTTCCTGCAATTAATCTTAAACAAACCATCATTGCTGGGTTGGTTACCGTGATCGTCTTGTTAGGAGTCTTCTCCATCTTGCCTCTTGAGGTTATGCTCATTAGTGCAATTGGTTTAGGTCTGTTAATTAATCATAACGTGTTCGATAAAGTAGATTATGGCTTATTAATCACCTTCCTGTTCTTTTTTATGGCAGCGGGTAATCTAAGCCGCTATCCGATTCTCACACAGACCCTGCATCAATTACTACAATCCAGTACTTCAATCTATCTTAGTTCAATTTTTAGTAGTCAAATTATTAGTAACGTACCTGCCACCATTCTCCTTTCCAAGTTCACTAATGACGTTTATCCTCTCTTTTTGGGCGTTAATATTGGTGGATTAGGAACTCTAGTGGCTTCACTAGCTAATTTGTTAGCCTACAAACAATTTCGTATTCGTCACTCAGAGCCTTTCATGTTACGTTTTTCAATTTTAAATTTGGTCGGTTTGGTACTTTTAGGCCTTGTCGGTTGGGTATTAATTGTCTTTTTTGAATAAATAAAAAACCTCAAAATTTATAAATTTTGAGGTTTTATTTTACTTTTTTTGATGTCTACCAATGCTAGTTGGACGTTTTTGACGTCGTTTTTTCCAAATAAAATAGCCGCCAACTAGTAGAATCAAAACTACTAAGAAAGTCATCATCCCACCATGGCTATTTCGATATTCAATATCTGAACCACTATTTGAATCAGATTTAATTGTAGTAATAATCCGACTTTTTTTAGCTTTATGAACTTTTTCTTCCGAACTGCTCTTACTGCTGCTCGATGAAGAATCTTCTTCGTCCGTGTCATCACTATCATCGCTATTATAATTATCATAAGAATTAGTTGCTCTATTAGGTTTAACGTAGTAATAATAAGTACTTTGCTTACTACTTACTCGTGAACTAGCCTTAGATGTACTATCAGATTTGGCACTAGACTCGCTATTAGTTTGCGAATTCGCTTTATCATGGTTGCTATTAGTTGACACTGATGAACTAGCTTGGTGACTCGCCGAGGTGCTTGTATTAGAATTGGTGGCTCCACTATTATTCGGTTTAGTTGATGTTGAAGAATTATTAGTTGCTGGTTTAGAACTACTAGTTACTGGTGCAGAACTTGACTGCGTAGCAACTGCCGGCTGATTTTTTTCAGGCATGACCTTACTCCCCCGCTGTAACTTAAAAATTAAATTTCTGAAAAATTCATATTACTATTTTAGCATATTTATAATCCGAGAAACCTCAACCGGTACTATATTTTATAGTTCGGTTAACAAAAAATGAATTGATATATTTTTACAATATTTTTTAGCTTAGTTTAACCTTTAAGGTTTGGTCTGATATAATTTAATACAGTGACTACTTATGAAAAGGAAATTATTATGAACGAATATAAAGATTTACAAGATCGTCAAGCCCACATTCGAAACTTCTCAATTGTGGCCCATATAGATCATGGAAAATCCACGTTAGCCGACCGAATTCTTGAACTAACAGAAACGGTTGCTAAGCGCGATATGCAAAATCAATTACTGGATACCATGGATCTTGAACGTGAACGTGGAATTACTATCAAATTAAATGCCGTTGAATTACACTATACAGCAAATGATGGTGAAAAATATATTTTCCATTTAATCGATACCCCAGGACACGTAGACTTCTCCTATGAAGTATCTCGTAGCTTGGCCGCCTGTGAAGGCGCCGTCTTAGTGGTCGATGCAGCTCAAGGAGTGGAAGCACAAACTTTGGCTAACGTTTATCTTGCTATCGATGATGATTTGGAAATTGTACCAGTTATTAATAAAATTGACTTACCTGCTGCAGATCCTGAACGGGTTAAAAATGAAATCGAAAATGTAGTTGGCTTAGACGCCAGCGACGCCGTGATGGCTAGTGCCAAACAAGGCATCGGAATTCCCGAATTACTAGAACAAATCGTTGAAAAAATCCCGGCTCCAGATGGTGACCTAGATGCTCCCTTACAGGCATTAATTTTCGACTCGAAATACGATGATTATCGTGGAGTTGTTTTGAGTGTTCGTTTATTTGAAGGGATGGTTAAACCTGGCGATAAGATTAAGTTGATGAATAGCGGTTCAGTTTACGAGGTTAACGAAGTGGGTGTTAACTCTCCTGATCCTTTGAAGCGTGACTTTTTAATGGCTGGGGATGTCGGTTACTTAACGGCCAGCATTAAGGACATCAAAGATACTCGTGTTGGTGATACAGTTACATTGGTCAAGAATCCTGCGGCGCAGCCTTTAGAAGGTTATCGTGAAATGAGTCCAATGGTTTATTCTGGTCTATATCCTACCGATAATGCTAAATATAATGACTTACGTGAAGCACTTGAAAAACTACAACTAAATGATGCCGCCTTGGAATTTGAACCTGAATCTTCGCAAGCCTTAGGTTTTGGTTTCCGTTGCGGATTCTTAGGTCTACTTCACATGGACGTGGTTCAAGAACGATTAGAACGAGAATTCAACCTCGACTTAATCACGACGGCACCATCAGTTACCTACCGCGTCGAAATGACGGATGGGTCTGAAAAGATTGTTGAAAATCCTTCTGAAATGCCTGATGCTTCTAGCATTAAAAATATTAAAGAGCCTTACGTAAATGCTAGTATTATGGTCCCTAATGAATATGTCGGTGCTGTAATGGAATTATCGCAATTCCGTCGGGGAATTTTCGATACAATGGATTACATCGATGAAAACCGAGTGAACGTTAAGTATGCCCTTCCCCTTTCAGAAATTATCTTTGATTTCTTTGATAAGTTGAAGTCTAGCACTCGTGGTTATGCTTCGCTCGATTATGAACTCGGTGAATATAAAGTTAGCGACCTGGTTAAGATTGATATCTTATTGAATGGCGAACGAGTGGATGCTTTGAGTTTCATCTCTCATCGTGACTTCGCGCAACAACGTGGTAACGAAATTACCGCTAGTCTGAAAGAAATCATCCCTCGTCGAAACTTTGAAATTCCAGTCCAAGCTGCAATTGGAAATAAAATCATTGCTCGTACCAACATTCGAGCTTATCGTAAAGATGTTACTTCCAAGATTCACACCGGTGATCCTGACCGTCGTGCTAAATTGCTGGATAAACAAAAGCGTGGTAAGAAACGAATGAAATCCGTTGGTAAAGTTGAAGTTCCTCAAGAAGCCTTCATGACCGTTTTGAAAACTGATACTGAGGGAAAGGGCGGTAAATAAGGATTATTGAGTTTGAAAAAATGCCATAAATGTTAATTTTTCTGCGAATTTCCTGCATAACTCATTTTTTAGATGTTTTCGCAGAAAATAAATATAAAACAAAAAAGCCTATCTAATCATTAATTTGACTAGATAGGCTTTTATTTTGTAATCGATTATTTTTCCTACACCTGTAGTTTAAGTGCTTTTGAATCAGCTACTATACAAACATACCTTATTTTTATACTGCTTTCGTTTACATTCTAAGGTTGTTCTTTTACTTGATGTTTTGAGCATAAAAAAGAGCGGTCTAGCGTCGTGTTCAGGACGGTTTTAAATTATTTTTTCGTTTTAAAACTTTTATAAACTTACTCTACTATCTGTTGCCTTCATTATACATTTTCACAATTTTAAATTGACTATCCTGTTCTCAGAAAATATCAAACCAAGAACTGATAATAAGCCTGCTAGAACTTGCCACGAAGTTGGGCCTCGTGGAGGTTTTGTTTCCAGAGTTCGTATATATTCGAAAGTGCGATCGATTGCCACCCACTCCGAAACCTGAAAATAAATGATCGAAGTGACAACTTTAAATTACGCGGTACTCTCGAAGTTAATTCGAGGATATTTTTATTTTTCTTCTAGAAAAACAATATGTTCTTCTAAAAGAATCTATTTGTAACCAAGACTCGACATATAATTTACTATCTTCGTAATATTTATTAATGTTTAATTATCATTAGTTTCTCCTAAAACAATCATTACGTAACTTAGTTTGTTTTTTGTTAAATAACCAATCAGGATTGTTCTCTCGTTGCGTATTCCCTTTACATTCCTCTTCATTTTTGTAAGCCTCTTCATTGTTGACCTAAGTACAATACGTCATCTATTACATTTTTACTTATTTCATGTATACTCTAGTTAAAGAAGGTGTTCACAATCAATTACTATAATGTTTTACTGCATACTATAATCGAAAATTCTAATACGAGACGACCTACTATTGTAGATCCTTCTAAAATTCGCCAACACTCTAATTTAGATAATCAAACATTTGTTGAAGCTTTAGTTTCGCTTGAAAAACTTGGATATATTGAGCTATGTTACAGAAATAAAAAATTAGTCGGTATTTTTATTACTACTTTAGTTCCAATTAAATAAATTTCTTGGTAATAACCTTTTTTACTAAACATTTTTATCTTTTCTTGTATAATATCTATTTGAGGAGGTGCATCAAAAATGAAGATAAATACTCCGAACGAGTTGCCTCGAGTAGATATTATCGATAGATCTAAAAATCGTTTATACGCTAGGCATGAATATTCAAACGGATTAATATTAGTTTCAGAAATAACGCCCGGTAATTTAAAAGTATCATCAAACTATAAACTTTTAAAAGAATCCGATGGTACATATAGTCCTGACTTTGATTCACCAAACTTCGATTTTTACGAATGTCCTCGTGTAATCTAAGACAATAATAATCATTTAAAACAACGTAATTGATACGGTGTTTTTTTAATCTCTGACTAAATCAACTAAATCCTTTAAATATGAGTAGTAAAAATAGTTGAAGTGAATGCTAATAACTGTTACGAGTAGTCCAATATAAAGTAATACTTTTCCACTCTGGCGATTTGCAACGGTTCGATTCCGTTAGTGGAATTAAAAATTTATCTCTATAAAAATCTAATTTAAAAAAACCGATATCTGAATATATTGTAAAATTTATAAAGTCTTACTTATACCCCAAAATAGTATTTCTAATTAAATCCTTCACCGTATTTTCTAAACATTTTAAATCTTAGCTTAATACTGTCCCTCAATAATAATCGTTTAATCCCGCTAACATTATGAATATATGTTTCAAAACATATTATTATGTTTAAATAAACAATCATGATATATTTCTTCCTGTACTATGTTGTTTTATATAATGTAACTTCGTTTTTCACTTAAGAAAGAGGTGTCTTTATGTTTAAACATACAAGAAAACTGCAATACAATGCCAAACCAAATCATCCAGACCCAATCATGGCCAGACGCTTACAGGAGGCGCTTGGTGGACAATGGGGGGAAACTACAGGGATGATGTCATATCTTTCGCAAGGTTGGGCATCAACTGGTGATGAAAAATATAAAGATTTATTATTAGATACTGGTACAGAAGAGATAGCTCATGTTGAAATGATTTCAACAATGATTGGATATTTACTTGAAGAAGCACCATTTAGTGCTGAAGATTTAAAAAGAGATCCATCATTAGCAGTAACCATGGCAGGTATGGACCCAGAACACGCTCTAGTTCATGGTTTAAATGCTAGCCTAAATAATCCCAATGGCTCAGCATGGAATGCAGACTATGTAACATCAAGTGGTAATTTAGTTGCTGATATGCGATTTAATGTCGTCAGAGAATCAGAGGCTAGGTTACAAGTCAGCCGACTCTATTCTATGACTGAAGATGAAGGTATTCGTGATATGTTGAAGTTCCTGTTAGCCCGCGAAACTCAACACCAACTTCAATTTATGAAGGCACAAGAAGAACTTGAAGAGAAGTATGGAGTCATCGTGCCTGGTGATATGAAAGACATTGAACATAGTGAATTTAGTCATGTTCTGATGAATTTTTCAGATGGTGATGGTTCAAAAGCTTTTGAGGGACAAATCGCAAGAGACGGAGAAAAATTCACATATCAAGAAAATCCTGAAGCTATGAGTAGCATCCCACATATTAAACCTGCTGACCCCAAATTACACAATGATCAAGGGTAAATAATTAAAATTTTAATAAGCTAGTACCTTAAAATTTATGTCCAGGAGGAAATATAAATTTTAAGGTACTTTTTAATTTGCTCTAACAATTAATCATTCATAATTTTTATCCAAATAAAAAGGACGATTCTATTTAGAATCATCCTCAAAATATTATATAAAATAGCTAATTACTTATGTGTAGCTTTTAGAATCCAAGAAACTATAGCTACTAGAATAACAGCGCCAATAATTGATGGTATTAAAGCCATACCAGCTAATGAAGGTCCCCAAGTACCCAATAAGCTTTGTCCTAGCCAAGAACCAACCAAACCAGCAACAATATTGCCAATCCAACCAGCAGGCATGTCTTTACTTGTAAGAGCCCCGGCAATAACACCAATAATAGCACCTACAATCAATGTCCAAATAAGTCCCATCTGTTCACGCCTCCTTCCCTAACTAAGTAAAATTAATGTTATCAAAGCTAAATAATATAAACAAGTAAAAGGCCTTATGCCTTATAACTTTCATTTTATAACAATAAAAGCTGGATGTTTGTCATTTAAGTTTCTTTTTGTTACTAACGGTGTTAAAGCTGTTCAATATTTTTCTATCTCATATTAGTAATTTAAGTAAGTTTTACCATTGGAATTGGATCATTTACACAGCCGCCTTTAATTAAATTAAGGTCTTTATTACTTTGATTTAATTTATTTTTGTTTCCTTTACTTTGTGGATTAATGACAACATTAATCTCGGTCTCAATTTCATCGACTAACCAATATAGAGTGGGTCTTGGCGCTTTTCTTCTTTTAGTCGCCTCTAAATACGTGGTCTGAATACGTGAGCTTGTCAAAACCTTAGCCGAGTTGAACAGTTCCTCATCAAAGGTCCCGTAAGCAACCAAGCGGTTAACTACCTGCTCTACCAATTTACTATTAACTCCATCAATTCGATTTGCAAGGCTATTTTTAACAAGTGGTGTCCACTCCAAAAAATATCCCCTTTTATAAATCGCTGAAAAGATAAAAATCGTGGTTAAAACTCCTTTAGCTCCAAATTCTCCCATAATAGCTTCCGTTTTTTCATTTACATTAAAATCAACGTCAAATGGAAAATAATCTAAGCCCGCTTTTGTTGGTCTGGCCATTAAGGCACCTCCTATGATTAAAAAGATGTACTCATAGTTAGTAACGTTTTAAAAGCTAAAATGTAAACTAAAAATATACTTTTTAACAAAAAAACTTTCCAACTAAAGTTGAAAAGCTTTAAATTATTTTGTGATCCAGCCGCCATCAACAGGGATAATTGTTCCCTGTAAGTAACTCGCCCCATTACTAGCTAAAAATGTAGCAACTCTGGCAACTTCTTCAGCTCCAGCCCAACGTTTTATAGGCACTTCTTTAGCGACAGACTTAGCCATCTCCCCACCATTTGCAAAATCTTTTGCATTCATCGGTGTATCAATACATCCTGGAGCAATGCCATTCACTCGAATTCCTCGCTCAGCCAAATCTAGTGCTAATTGTTTAGTAAATCCAATAACGGCATGTTTTGACGTTGTGTAAGCTATACCACCACCGCCAGCAACCATTCCAGCAATTGAAGCCATATTAACAATAACGCTACCTTCAGCTAACAGCGGTAAAATCTTTTTAGTTACATTAAACATTGTTGTAACATTTGTAGCCAGAATTTTCTGCCATAAATTGATCGAAGTAGTTTCAATTGGCTGATAATCGTCAAGTACCCCAGCTGTATTTAATAAAATGTCTACTTTACTTATCTTATCAATTACCATATCTAACTGTTTTTCATCAGTCAAATCCACTTGGTAATAACCAAAATTGGTCGTATATATTACTTTTAATTGCTGCATTTGATCTACATTGCAATCGAGTCCGATTACTTTTGCGCCTTGACCCAAAAATTCGCGAGCTTGAGCAAGCCCAATGCCAGAATTAGCTCCTGTAAGTAAAACATACTTATTCTTTAACTCAGGATAATTAGCCAATTAATCCACAACCTTCCAATCGTCTGCCAACACGTCGCAAACGGTAGGTGCGAAGCTAGAATAGCCTTCGCTAGTCGTTTTAATTAACATATAAGGAGTTATGGGAATATTATTAAATTTTTGATCTTTGACTACTAAGATAAATTCTTCATCGCCATCCCACTGTTCACGAATTGCTTTACCATTATTTTTTAAAATAGGTAATATTTTTTCAAAAGTCATTTATTCAACCTCTTTTTTATTTATATAAGTCAACTTTAGTAGAAATTAAGTAGATTAAAAACGCGCCTATTACCATTGAGGCAATTTCACCCGCAGCCAATATCCAATAAGTCGGAAACATGGGAAGATTGCTGTATAAGTGCATTTCTAAGTCTACCAGTAACATCCCCGGTAACTGGCAAATTGTCGCAATGGTAAATTTACCAACCAATGACGTAACTTTGCGTGTGCAAAAGTACGTTAGCGTTGTTCCAATTAGGGTTCCAGCCGTACCAAAAAGCATATCAATGGGCCCTAATGGACTAAATACATTCACAATCAAGACCCCTAACGTAACTGCAAAAATATAGCGTTTGTTAAACGCCGCCAAATGGTTAAACATTTCTGAAAGTCGCAGTTGAACTACGCCAAAACTGATAGGTGCTAGTGCAAGGGTAATGGCCACGTAAAGAGCCGCTATGATGGCCGTAGCGGAAATATTTCGATTAATCTTATGCATATGTAACTCTCCTAGTTTTAGTTTGAGGCGGGAGGATATTTCGAACCACCGTGTGTGTTGGTATCAGATAAAATTTAATATCAACACCTTTAATCTTAACTTTTAGTTGAAAGAATGTCATCTTTAGTTTTATTTTTGATTTCACTACCCTAAGCAAAATATTATATTCTCTCCTCTACTTTTGGTAAGCTAACCTTAATAAGATAGGTTTCACAAAATATAAGGGAGGGATTTTTATGCAAACCAAAAGTAAATGGATTCAATTAATTATTGCGGTAGTTGGAGTAGAACTAATCGGCTCATTATCTGGATTATTAGCTGGTGACATCAAAGCCATCTATAATAGCTTTACTTTGCCACCATTCTCACCACCAGATCGTTTGTTTGGTATCGTGTGGCCAATTTTATACTTAATGATTGGTATCGTTGGCTACCTAATTTTCACAGTTAGAAGTAACTACCGCAAAACAAACCTAACATTATTTATTGCCCAACTTTTCTTGAATTTTATTTGGAGTATTGTATTTTTCAACGCAAGTAGTCGTTGGACCGGACTATTAATCATTCTTGTATTAGACGCACTAGTATTCTTTTGTATCAAGGAATTTTATAAGAGTAGTAAATTGGCAGCCTACTTAATGATCCCGTATTTCCTTTGGATTTTATTTGCTACTTACCTAACCTTAGGAACAGCCATCCTTAACTAACCTTCTGTTATTGCATCATTTGATTGTAAAATTATTAATTTACTTGTAAGCGTATTTTTAGGTATATTCAATTAACTTTGCTAGAATTAAGTTGTTCCAAAAATAAGAGACTAAAGGAGGATTCAACCATGAAAACACTAGATGTTATCGCACTTGTTCTATTGATTGTCGGTGGCTTAAACTGGTTATTAGTTGGTATTTTCCAATTTGATTTAGTAGCTACACTTTTTGGAGGTCAAGCAGCAATCATTTCTAGGATTGTATATGTTTTAGTTGGTATTAGTGCCATCTACTGTCTTAAATTTTTTGGTTTGATTAGTGCTCAACCAGAAAAAAAGAATGATAATAACTATTAAAAAAAACGCTATAGATGGATGAGTAATCTACATACTCACCTTGTATAGCGTTTTTTAGACTCAAAAAAGGCGTGCAAGAATAAAAATCTTGCGCGCCTTTTTTCTAATTCATAAACTTATCAAAGAAACCACTCTTACCATGACCAGAAGGTTCTTCACCACTAGCTTTAGCAAATTGTTTCAAGGCTTCCTTTTGTCCGCTGTTAAGCTTCTTAGGTACAGTGACCTTAACTTTAACATGTTGGTCCCCAGTTCCATTACCACGTAAACGTGGGGCTCCCTTGCCTTTCAAACGGAAGTTAGTTCCCGTTTGAGTACCAGCTGGAACCTTTAATTTAACCTTACCATGTACGGTTGGTACTTCAATTTCGTCACCCAAAGCTGCTTGAACAAATGAAATCGTTTGGTTGTAATAAATTTCTGAACCATCTCGTTCATACATATCGCTTGGTTGAACTTGGAAAATAATGTATAAGTCCCCATAAGGGCCTCCATTAAATCCAGCTTCTCCTTGACCTTGGAGACGCATTTGTTGTCCATCTTCAACCCCAGCAGGAACTGATACCTTAACTTCGTGTTGTTGAGAAGTATGACCTGTACCACCACAAGTAGGACATTTTTCTTTAATTTCCTTACCCGTACCATTACATACATCACAAGTTTGTTGGCGAACCATTCTACCAAGTGGTGTATTTTGGGTTACTTGAATCGTACCCGTACCATTACACTTATGACAAGTTACGGGAGAAGTACCTTCTTTAGCACCAGATCCACCACAAGTTTTACATAGGGCTTCACGAGAGTACTTGATGGTCGTCTTCTTACCAAAGATAGCTTCCTCAAATTTAAGGCTCATTTGGTATTGCAAATCTTCTCCCTGGCGTGGTTGATTTGGTGATTGGCGTTGTCCACCACCAAAGAATGAACCAAAGATATCTTCGAATCCACCACCAAAGTCACTAAAACCACCTTGGCCGCCAAATCCACCGCCACCAAAGCCAGCATTCGGATCAGCTGAACCAAATTGATCATATTGAGCACGTTTTTGAGAGTCACCTAAGACTTCATACGCCTCATTGACGTCTTTAAACTTCTGTTCGGCATCAGGTGCTTTATTGATATCTGGATGATACTTTTTAGAAAGCTTACGATAGGCCTTCTTAATTTCATCATCAGACGCATCCTTACTAACGCCTAGAATGTCATAATAATCTTTATTTGCAGCCATATTCATCCTCCATGATTTCTATTAGCTTATCTTAACAGATAATCATGCAAAAAGGTCAAAGTCAGTGACTTTGACCTTTTTACGATTACTGGTTATTTATTTGTTATCCTTGTCCGGATCAACTTCTTCAAAATCACCATTGACTGTATTGTCATCATCAGTCTTAGCGTCACCAGCGTTGGCTTGAGCTCCATCAGCAGCTTGACCTTGAGCTTCTTGAGCTTGTTGGTAAAGCTTTACAGATAGATCTTGAACAATCTTGCTCAAATCATCTTTCTTAGCTTTCATTTCGTCAAGATTGTTATCTTTTTGAGCCTTTTCAAGAGCTTCTTTAGCATCTTTAGCCTTCTTGATTTCATCTTCAGAAACTTTACCTTCAAGGTCTTTCAAAGTCTTATCCGTTGTAAAGATTAATTGATCAACTTCGTTACGAAGGTCAACTTCTTCTTTACGTTTCTTGTCGGCTTCTTCGTTTTCTTTAGCTTCCTTCATCATGCGATCAATTTCTTCATCACTTAGACCCGATGAACTCTTGATTGTAATCTTTTGTTCCTTACCAGTACCCTTATCAGTTGCAGAAACGTTTACGATACCATTCTTATCAATATCAAACTTAACTTCGATTTGTGGAATTCCACGAGGAGCAGCTGGAATATCAGTAAGTTGGAAACGACCAAGTGTCTTGTTATCAGCAGCCATTGGACGTTCACCTTGAAGTACATGGATATCTACAGCTGGTTGGTTATCAGCAGCTGTTGAGAATACTTGTGACTTACTTGTTGGGATTGTTGTATTACGATCGATTAACTTAGTGAATACACCACCCATTGTTTCGATACCAAGTGAAAGTGGAGTAACGTCAAGTAAAACAACGTCCTTAACATCACCAGTAAGCACACCACCTTGAACAGCAGCACCTAAAGCTACGGCTTCATCAGGGTTGATTGAGTGGTTAGGTTCCTTACCTGTCCAGTTCTTAACGGCTTCTTGAACGGCAGGAATACGTGTTGAACCACCATTTAAGATAACTTCGTCAATTTCAGAAGCTGAAAGTCCAGCATCTTTAAGCGCATTTTCAACTGGAGCCTTAGTACGTTCCACTAGGTCAGCAGTTAATTGATCAAATTGCGCACGTGTCAAAGTCTTTTCAAGATGTAATGGTCCGGCTTCGCCAGCTGAAATAAATGGTAGACTGATTTGAGCTTCGCTAACACCTGAAAGGTCCTTCTTAGCTTTTTCAGCGGCGTCCTTCAAACGTTGAAGAGCCATCTTATCTTGTGATAAGTCTACACCATTGTCTTTCTTGAATTCATCAACTAACCAGTCGATGATCTTTTGATCAAAGTCGTCACCACCAAGGTGTGTATCACCGTTTGTTGAAAGAACTTGGAATACGCCATCCCCTAATTCAAGAACGGAAACATCAAAAGTACCACCACCTAAATCATAAACGAGAATCTTTTCATCCTTACCGTTTTGATCTAGTCCGTAAGCTAATGAAGATGCAGTAGGTTCGTTGATAATACGTTTAACATCCAAGCCAGCAATCTTACCAGCGTCCTTTGTAGCTTGACGTTGTGAATCATCAAAGTAAGCAGGTACTGTGATAACAGCTTTATCTACTTCTTCACCAAGGTAATCTTCAGCAAATTTCTTGATATAACTTAAAATCATTGCTGAAACTTCTTGTGGTGTATAAGACTTGCCATCAACGGTTACTTTATAGCCAGCTTCACCGATGTGACGTTTGATTGAAGCAATTGTATCAGGGTTAGTGATTGCTTGACGCTTAGCAACTTCCCCAACTTGAGTTTCACCATTCTTAAAAGCAACAACTGATGGAGTTGTACGTGCTCCTTCAGGGTTTGTGATAATTTTTGGTTTGTCACCGTCCATGACAGCAACTGCAGAGTTTGTAGTACCTAAATCAATACCAATAATTTTATTACTTGCCATTGTTTAAAATCCCTCTTCCTCTTTTTTATTGAGCTACGATTACCATTGCTGGTCGTAACACTCGATCTTTTAAAATATATCCTTTTTGTAATACTTGAACAACTGTATCGGCTGGATGATCATCATCAGCTGGCACCGTCTGAACGGCTTGATGCATATTAGGATCAAAAGCTTGTCCTTCAGCTTCAATTTCAGCAACATGATTTTCCTTCAAAGCCTTTAACAAATCGGTTTGAACCATCTTGACCCCTTTTAGGAGTTGTTCCGAAGCAGACTCAACTGCTAGAGCGCGTTCAAGATTATCAAGTGCTGGCAAAATCGCTTTTGCAAGTTTTTGACCATCGTACTTGATTAATGATGCTTGTTCTTTTTCGTTTCGGCGACGCATATTAACAATTTCAGCTTGAGCACGAATATACTTGTCTGAAAGTTCATCGCGTTCAGCTTCCACCTTTTTAATATCATCTAAAGCCGTTGTTGCTTGAGTTTCTGTAGTTGAATCATCATTATTAGTTGATTCAACATCTGCTGACCCTTCTGTTGAGGTAGCTTCAGAAACTTCTTCTTCTTTGACTTCTTCTTTTTTCTCTTTTGCCAATTCAATCCTCCTAACTATCATCAAGGTGCTTATAATATTCGAGCATTCGATTAGACAACTGGTCTCTAAATGTATCAAGTAAACCTAATGTCTTCGAATACTGCATACTAGTTGGACCGAGAATGGCAATTAATCCCTTGCCTCGACTACCAACATCATAAGTAGCAGTGATTAAGCTAAAATCCTTTAGTAAAGCATTGCTTAATTCATCGCCAATCTTTACATCTAAGTCACTCTGATTATTTCCAAGTAATCCATCAAGTTGATCATTCTCATTAAATAGAGTCAAAAGCCCTCTAATTGAACTAACATCTACATTCTTGGAGAAATTAAGGATATTCAACTTCCCTCCAATGAAGTAACGGTCCTGTGAAGACTGCGCAACTACATTTTCGAAAATATCAATAATTCCGTCGTTACTATGCAGATAATGCTCAACAATTTTAGGAATATCTGTTTTCAGGTGATAATAAACTTGATCAAGCGTTTCGCCAATCAAGCGATCATTCATAATTCTCAAGACGCGTTCGACAGTCTCACTATTCATTCCTCGGGGGATCGAAAATTGCTGACTAGTAACGTCGCCATTACTAGAAACCAAAATCAACATTACTTGATTTCCACCGAGTGGAACCATTCGAAAACCATCTAAAGTCGCATCTTTTTGGTCAGGTTTTAACGTTAATGCTGTATAATGCGTTAAATTTGATAACATTTCAGCCGAAGTTCGAACAATGTCATCTACTTCTCTAAAATGCATCCCCAGCCCCTTTTGAATCTGTTGAGCCTCACTTTGATTTAACTTCTTGGGGCTTAACAAATGATCTACGTAATACCGATATCCCATCAAAGATGGAATTCTTCCAGAAGATGAATGCATCTTTTCAATCAGACCCATCTCTTCTAGCTTAGCCATATCATTTCTAATCGTTGCCGAACTCACTTTTACTGGAAGATTATTCATCAACGTTTTTGATCCGATTGGCTGACCATTCTCAGTATACTCTCGGACAATCTCCTCTAAAATTAACAACTCACGATCTGTTAACATGAAAATCACCTCTTTTAGCACTTAGAAAGTTGGAGTGCTAAGAACACTTAATAAGATACCAGAGGTTTGTAGAAATGTCAACTATAGTCAAATTTGGTCAGACATCTTTATAACTTGTTAAAAAATTCCCTTGTATCAGCTTCATCCTGATGCAGTTGTGCGATTAAAGCATTAACCGAATCAAATTTAATTTCGCCTCGTAAGCGATGGTACCATTTAACTTTAACAGTCTCTCCGTAGATAGCTTCTTTAAAATCTAAAATATTAATTTCAGTAGTAACAGGACGACCTTCCCCAAAGACTACATTTTTGCCAACGGATGCCATTCCCTTATACCATCGGTCGCCTACTTTGATTTCAACAACATAGATTCCGATCCCAGGTGTAATTTGATTTTCATTAGAAACTATATTAGCAGTTGGAAAACCGAGTTCTCTTCCACGTGCTTCTCCATGAACCACCACGCCACTCGTTTGAAAAGCATAACCTAGATAGGCATTAGCATCATCAATATTTCCTAACGATACCATCTCACGAATCTTACCAGATCCAATCTTATCATTCTTTAAAATGATTTTAGGTACTTTAATAACCTCAAATCGTCCCTGAGCTAGCGCTGGTAAAGTATCCATATTCGCTAGCTCAGCAGGTCCAAACGTATAATCAAAACCTGCAACTACCACTTTGGCATTTAAGTCTACCATATATTGTTGAACAAAATCTTCGGGATTTAAACTACCAAATGCAGAAGTGAAATCAACAACATAAAGTATATCAACGCCTAATTCGCGCATTAATTCCGCTTTTCGTTCTACAGAAGTTAGGTAGCTTAACGGGCTAAAGTTACGATCCTGTTCAAATACTACCGACGCATGATGGTTAAACGTCATTGCTGCCACCTTTAAATGCTGTTCTCGGGCCTTTTGGCAAGCTTGCTTAATAACTGCTTGGTGTCCACGATGAACACCGTCAAAGAAACCTAAAGCTAGTGCTACAGGTTCTGCTGGAATTATTTTTTTTGAATATGGATGATGTATTCTTACTATTTGCATTTTCTATCTCACCAACAACATTTTTTTAGGAATATAGTTTTGACGATTTGTATCATACTGATATAACGCCTGAATATTCCCATTATATTTTAAAGCTATGATTTCATCAGTTTGCGGACGATTCAAAAATCCTCCATTTTTAACAATTTCCCATTCAACATCTGAAATTGTAATTGTATTAAAGTTATCCAAGGCCCGATCTAAAGGCTGAATAACCGTCGATAAACGATCTTCATCTCGTGCTTGTTCTAAGTCGGATAACGTCAGGCATTCCTCAATTTTGAATCCCCCACTAGCCAAGCGACTTAAATCAGACATCACCGCTGGTAATCCAAAATGACGACCAAAATCAACTGCTAAAGTTCTCACATACGTCCCCTTGCCACAACTAACCTTGAAATAAATAGTTTGTTGTCCCTTTTCTGCATCAAAAATTGATGGGCGAGTTTGAACAAAATCATAAACCTTAATTTGACGCTGAGGACGTTCTACCGTCTCACCAGCGCGGGCATATTCATATAACTTGCGACCCTTAACCTTTACTGCGGAATACATGGGTGGAATTTGAACTAAAGTTCCTGTCATTGCAGTCAAAGTTTGATTAATTTGTTCGTTCGTTAATGGTTTATCAAGTTTTTTGGTTTCAACTACTTCACCATCTAGATCTTCCGTAGTAGTTGAGAAACCTAACGTAATTGAACCTTGATAAACTTTTCCAAATCCCATTAAATAGTCCACAACTTTCGTAGCTCTGCCAACACAAATTGGTAAAACTCCGTCAACACTAGGATCAAGGGTTCCACTATGACCAACTTTTTTAGTTCTTAAAATACCTCGAACCTTGGCAACAACATCGTGACTTGTCATTCCTCGTTCTTTATTAATTGGAATTATTCCATCCATTTTGGTAACCTCTCATTCTGTACTTAAAATGCACTCTTCATAGCCATTTTACATTACTTATATCGTATTAAAAAGATTTCGTCCTATTTATTTAGGTCCAAACAAAAAAGAGCATGCCATTAAGCATACTCTTTTGGATTAATCACGATTTAATTTATTGAGTAATTGATCAATTTTATCACCATATTGAACAGATTCATCTCTGATGAAACTAAGTTCCGGTGTCTTGTAAATTGATAGGCGGCTACCTAACTCTTTACGAATTAAACCAGATGCCTTTTCAAGACCCGCCTTGGTTTTTTGATCATCTGATGCTTTATCAGATAAAATACTGTAATAAATTTTTGCTTGTTGTAAATCACCTGTCACATCAACGCCAGTGATTGTAACTCCCTCAACGCGAGGATCACGCACACGACGACGAAGGATATCACTCACTTCTTTTTCAATTTCTTGAGACAAGCGATCCGAACGGTATTGTCGAGCCATAATAGATTCCTCCTATCTACTCAACTGGTACTTCTTTCATGCGGTATGCTTCGATAACATCACCAATTTTGATATCATTGTAATTTTCAACCGTTAAACCAAGTTCAAATCCTCGTTTAACTTCTTTAACATCATCCTTGAAACGTTTAAGACTACCTAGTTTACCTTCATAGATAACTACACCATCACGAATCAAACGTACTCCAGAATCACGTGTAATAAATCCTTCAGTTACAAAACCACCAGCAATTGTACCCACACGAGAAACCTTGTAAGTTTCGCGAATGTCAACTTGACCAATAATTTCTTCTTCGTAAACTGGTTCAAGCATTCCCTTCATTGCTGATTCAACTTCATCGATTGCGTTATAGATAACACGATGGAGACGAATATCAACATCTTCAGAGTCAGCCATTTGTTTAGCTTGAGCTGTTGGGCGAACATTGAAACCAATGATAATCGCATTACTTGCAGCTGCAAGGGTAACGTCACTTTCGTTAATAGCTCCAACGGCCTTATGAATGATATTAACTCGAACACCCTCAACTTCAATCTTTTGTAAACTATCAGCTAAAGCTTCTACAGAGCCTTGAACATCAGCCTTGATAATGATGTCAACCTTCTTCATTTCGCCTTCTTTAAGGGAATCAAAGAGATTATCCAAAGTAACATGGTTGCTACGTTTACGTTCTTCCATTTGAGCACGTTTAGCACGTTCTTCACCAGCTGCACGAGCTGATTTTTCGTCATCAAAGACTACGAAACGATCACCGGCTTCTGGAACACCATTTAAACCAGTAATTTCTACTGGTGTTGATGGAGTAGCTTCTTTCACTCGACGACCATGTTCGTTAACCATTGTTCGAATCCGTCCAAAGGTGTTACCAATAACAATTGGATCACCAACGTGCATTGTACCTTGTTGAACTAAGATTGTTGCAATAGAACCTTTACCAGGATCCAATTGAGCTTCAATTACTGATCCAGCAGCATTTTGATCTGGGTTAGCTTTAAGTTCTAGAACTTCTGCTTGAAGTAAAATCATATCAAGTAATTCATCGATATTTTGACCTAATTTAGCTGAAATTTCAACGAAAATTGTGTCTCCACCCCATGATTCAGGAATAAGACCATATTCAGTCAATTGTTCCATAACATGGTTAGGATTTGCTCCTTGCTTATCAATCTTGTTAACGGCGACGATAATTGGAACATTAGCAGCCTTAGCATGGTTGATAGCTTCAATAGTTTGCGGCATTACACCGTCATCAGCAGCGACAACTAAGATTGTAATATCCGTAACATCAGCACCACGAGCACGCATTTCAGTAAAGGCCGCATGACCAGGAGTATCAAGGAAAGTAATCAACTTATCATCATGCTTAAGTTGGTAAGCACCGATTCCTTGAGTAATACCACCGGCTTCTCCTTCAGTGATATGACTATGACGAAGTTTATCAAGTAAGGTTGTCTTACCATGGTCAACGTGTCCCATGATAGTAACAACTGGAGGGCGTGATACAAGGTTAGTTGTATTCTTTTCTTCGTCTTCAAAAATCTTATCAATATCTGAAATATCAACTTCAACTTTTTGTTGAGCTTCGATTCCATAATCGGCTGCTAGAAGTTCCACTGTATCATTATCAAGTGATTGATTTTGGTTAACCATTACACCCATCATGAACAATTTCTTGATAATTTCTGCTGGTTCACGATGAATCTTCTTAGCAATCTCTGCTACATTGATACCTTCGCTGTATTCTAATACATCTGGCAATGGACGTTCCTTACGAACAGTAACAACTTTGTTAGTTGTTTCCTTCATCCGCCCATCGCGTTTAGCTTTTCTATTTCTCTTTTTGTTCTTACGGTTTTCTTTATTAAAGGGACGGTTTTGATTATTTCCAAAACGGTTCCCACCCCTAGAATTGTTGTTACGTCCGCTGAAACGATCTTGCTTCTTTTCACCACTATTATTAGCTGTCGTAGCTGCTGGAGCAGCTGGTCTAGTTGTATTGTTAGTTGGGCGATTATTAGTCGTCTGATTAGTATTATTTGGACGACTTGGACGATTTTCATTGTTACGATTGTTATTGTTTGGACGATTATTATTATTCGTACGATTTACATTGTTACCGTTACGATTATTGTTGTTTGGACGATTTTGGTTATTACGACCTTCCCGACGTTGTTCACCCGGCTTAGCGCTATTCGTGCGTTGACGATTAGCTTGGGGCTTCTCGTTAGCAATTTCGCGGTTAGCTTGAGCAGCCATACGGGCAGCCTCTGCTACTGAAGCACGAATTCGATCTTGTTTTTCATCGCGCTTAGGTTGGTTAGGACGATTACCATTACGATTGTTGTTTGGACGATTTTGGTTATTGTTTGGACGACCATTTGTATTATTACGGTTTTGGTTGCCATTTTTGTTATTGTTATTGTTTCTTGTAGTACTTTCATTATTTGATGATTTCAATCTTTGAATACCCTTCGTTCCATCAGCTGCTGGATGGTCGCTTTTCTTAACCACAGTTTTACCAGTTTTGCTTGAACGGAATTTAGGTGTCCGTTTTTCTTCCGGTTTGTTTGTAGTAGTATTTTTTTTGAAAGCATTGCGTAAATGCTTTTCAGAAGCATCGTCTAGCGTCGACATATGGTTTTTTACATCAAGACCATCGGCCTGCGCCTTTTCAATAATATCTTTACTCGAAACGTTGATTTCTTTGGCTAATTCATAAATTCTTTTTTTGCCCATCGTTTCACGCTCCTATTCATTTATTTTCTTTAGTAACCCCTTTGCAAAACCATTATTTTCAGTCGCCACTACCGATCTTTCCTGCCCAATTGCTTTGGAAAGATCTTCTTTAGTTCCCAAAATAGTGAATGGAACTTCGTAAAAATGACACTTATCAATAATTTTTTTCTTTGAGGACTCGCCAATATCTTCTGTTACCAGAACGAATTTGGCTTTCTGACTACGAATTGAACTGAGTACTAGTTCTTGACCAGTAACCAAGTTACCTGAACGGCGCATCAATCCGAGATATTTACTAATATTTTCTTTAATCATTTACTTACCAAATAACTCTTTTCGTGCTTGCTGATGATCAACATAAGCAATTAAGTCATCGTAGAACTGGTCGTCAACTTTAATTTTAAACGCTTGATCAAAAGTTCGCTTCTTTTTTGCCTTTTTAGCAATTTCGACATCTAATCCAATATAAGCGCCTCGTCCTGCAGCTTTACCCGTCGGATCAATAGCTACTTCGTTTTCCTTATTTTTGACAACTCGCACGAGTTCCTTTTTAGGAAACATTTGATTTGTCACAATGTCTTTACGCATTGGTATTTTTCTGGTTTTCATCAAGAACACACCTCCAATGGTTTATTCAGCGGTTTCTTCTGTACTTTCTTCAGAATCTTCTTCTTCAGCATATTCTGATGCATCTGTTTCCGATTTGATGTCAATCTTGAAGTTAACAAGTTTAGCAGCTAAACGCGCATTTTGTCCACGACGACCAATTGCTAATGAAAGTTGGTAATCTGGAACGATTACCATGCAGTAATTTTCATCTTCTTCATTAAATAATACGTCAATAACTTCAGAAGGTTTCAAAGCATTAGCTATATATTCTGCTGGGTCCTCTTTCCATTCAATGATATCCATGTTTTCACCATGAAGTTCATTGACAATCGTTTGAACACGTTGGCCCTTAGCACCCACACATGTCCCAACTGCATCAATATCAGGATCATTAGAACGTACCGCAATTTTAGCACGATCACCAGCTTCACGAGCAATCGACATAATCTCGACCGTTCCATCATAAACTTCAGGAACTTCTTGTTCAAAGAGCCGTTTCAAAAGTCCCGAATCCGTTCTTGAAGCAAAAATTTGAGGTCCCTTACCGTTATTTTCCACCTTCGTAATATAAACTTTAATATGATCATGAGGTTCATATTGTTCACCTGGGATTTGGTCTGACTTAGCCATCACAGCTTCGACCCCACCCAAGTCAACATATACGTAACGATTATCACGGTGTGATACTTCGCCTGTAACAATTTCATCTTCGTATTGACCATACTTTTCGTAAATTACACCACGTTCAGCTTCGCGAACCCGTTGCATAATAACTTGTTTAGCAGTTTGAGCTGCAATTCGGCCAAAGTTTTTAGGAGTAACTTCAAATCTGATTTCATCATCTAATTCGTATGCTCGATTGATCATCAAGGCGTCAGCTAAACTAACTTCCAATTGATCATCTTCAACTTCTTCAACAACTTTTTTAACGGCGTAAACATGAATATCACCTTTACGATCATTAAATTCTACTTCAACGTTTTGAGCCTGTCCGTAATTACGCTTGAATGCCGAAACTAATGCAGCTTCAAGTGCTTCAACGATAACTTCTTTTTTGATTCCCTTTTCTTTTTCTAAGATATCAAGAGCGGTAATCATTTCTTTACTCATTTTAAACTCTCCTCTAAATCTTGATTGCTAATCTAGCAAATGCAACCTGATCATACGTTACTTTAAGTTCTTTATGTCTAGTCTTATCTAAATAGTCCAAAACAATTTCATCATTTTCAAAGCTTTTAAGGTAACCTTCGAAAACTTTTTGCTTATTAATCGATGCATATAGTGAGATATGGATATATTCACCAATTGATCTCGTAAGATCTTCCTTCGTTTTTAAAGGTCGTTCAGCCCCTGGAGAAGACACTTCTAAGAAATAAGCTTGTGGAATTGGATCTGGATCTTGTGCGTCCAAAATTTCACTTAGCTCATCACTGACCATGGCACATTCTTCGATGTTAATGCCACCAACTTTGTCAATATAGACTCTTAGGAACCAACCTTGACCTTCTTTTACAAATTCAACTTCAACAAGTTCAAAATTATGGCGATCAGTAATTGGTTGGACTAATTCTGTCACCTTTTCAATAACATTGTTACTCAAACTTGAACCTCCAGAATTATATTTTGCCAATAAAAAGAGCGAGCATCGCTGCTCACTCAATTAACGAGTATCAAATTACTACTCTGAATATACCATTATATGGGCATTTTTGCAAATCATCAGAATAAACTAAGCTGATTTTCATCCGGCAACTCCGATAAAACGTTGTTCTCAGTCATGAAATCAATTAAAGTTTGCGAAACATGTCCCCGCTTTGACAAGTCTTCTTTGGAAAGGAATGGCTTGTCTGCTCGCGCAGCCACGATTTGTTTAGCAACGTTCAATCCTAAACCTGGTAAAGCATTAAATGGTGCAATTAAGGACTTGCCTTCAATTAACCATTCTTCAGCATCTGATTTTTCAATATCAATCATTTTGAATTCAAAACCACGTTCTAACATTTCGTTAGCTAATTCTAACACGGTTAGGAGATTTTTTTCCTTTGTCGACGCATCGTTACCTTTATCATTAATTTCTTGCATGCGATTTTTGAGGGATTCTTTCCCGCGTGCCATCGAAACAATGTCAAAGTCATCTGCTCGTACCGTGAAATATGCTGCGTAATAAACCAATGGATAATAAACCTTAAAGTAGGCAATTCGTAAGGCCATTAAAACATAGGCTGAAGCATGCGCCCGTGGGAACATATATTTAATCTTTCCACAAGATTCAATGTACCAATCGGGAACATTAGCCGCACGCATCTTATCTTCATAGCCTTCTGGAATTCCCTTTCCCTTACGCACACTCTCCATAATTTGGAAGGAGGACTGTGAATCTAAACCATAATGAATTAAATCCATCATAATATTATCACGACAACCAATAACTTCTTTCAAAGTTACGGTACCCGCCTTGATCAATTCTTCGGCATTCCCTAACCAAACATCAGTACCATGTGATAATCCAGAAATTTGGAGAAGCTCTGAATAACTAGTTGGATGGGTTTCTTCCAACATTCCTCGCACAAATCGCGTACCAAACTCAGGGATTCCTAAAGTTCCTGTTTTAGATTGAATTTGATTTTCATCAACGCCTAAAACTTCTGGGCCAGAGAAAATTTTCATCACCCCGGGGTCATCAGTTGGAATGGTCTCTGGATCAATTCCTGATAAATCTTGTAGCTTACGAATCATTGTTGGATCATCATGTCCCAGAATATCCATTTTCAGAATATTATCATGGATAGAATGAAAATCAAAATGAGTCGTTTCCCAAGCAGCCGTCTGATCATCAGCGGGATATTGAATAGGACTAAAATCATATACATCCATATAATCAGGAACAATCAAAATTCCAGCCGGATGTTGTCCAGTCGTTCGTTTAACACCAGTTGCGCCCTTAGCCAAACGTTCAATTTCGGCTCCGCGCAAATGCTGATTGGTATCTCTTTCGTACGCTTTAACATATCCAAATGCTGTTTTATCAGCAACCGTACCAATTGTACCAGCTCTAAACACATTATCTTTACCAAATAAAACTTGCATATAATTATGCGCAATAGGTTGATAATCTCCCGAGAAATTTAAATCAATATCGGGAACCTTATCTCCTTTGAAACCTAGGAAAGTTTCAAACGGAATATCTTGTCCATCACCAATCATCCAAGTTCCACATTCCGGACATTCTTTATCTGGAAGGTCATATCCAGAACCATATTCACCCTTGGTATAGAAGAACGAATATTGACACTTAGGGCATCGATAATGAGGCGGTAATGGATTAACTTCTGTAATTCCAGACATTGTAGCAACAAAACTAGAACCAACTGATCCACGCGACCCAACTAAATAACCATCTTTATTACTCTTATGCACTAGGCGCTGAGCAATTAGATAAATTACGGAGAAACCATTTCCAATGATACTAGTCAATTCTTTATCTAATCGTTCTTGAACAATTTCCGGTAATACTTCACCGTACAAAGCATGTGCCCGATCCATCGAAAGCTGTTTGATTCGGTCTTCAGCACCTGGCATTTTAGGTGTATACAACTTATCTTTAACTGGGCTAATTCCGTCATCTACACTATCAGCGATTTTATTCGAATTTTCGACAACAATCTTGTGTGCTACTTCTGGACCCAAGAAAGCAAAGTCTTCCAGCATTTCATCGGTAGTTCTAAAATGAACATCAGGCAATTCTGAACGATTTAAAGGATTAGCCCCACCTTGCGAATTAATTAAAATTTTACGGTAGATATAATCTTGCGGATTGAGATAATGAACATCTCCCGTTGCGACTACTGGAATATCTAGATCCTCACCTAATTTAACAATATTGGCAATGATTTCCTCTAACTTCTTATTATCACTAACTAATTCTTGTTCGATTAATGGTTGATAAACCGGTTTAGGCATTACTTCCAAGTAATCATAGAATTTAGCCTTTCGCCGTGCATCAGCATATCCTTTTTGCATCATCGCCGTAAAAACATCCCCGCTAGAACAAGCAGAACCGACAATAATCCCCTCGCGTAATTTTTCTAACTCAGAGCGAGGAATTCGAGGTACACGATAGTAATATTTAACATTTGACATTGATACTAATTTAAAAAGATTTTTTAAACCTGCTTGGGTCTTAGCAATTAAAATGGCATGACTTGGCCGTGCATGTTTATATGCTTCATTTTCAGTCATGTGATCATTTAGTTGATCATGATATTCAATCCCATAACGTTCTTCGGCATCTTTTAAGAAGAGATAACACAAATGTCCTGTAGTTTCTGAATCATAGATAGCCCGATGATGATGTTCGAGTGCTACCCCAAATTTTTTAGCCAAAGTGTTTAAACGATAACCTTTCAGAGTAGGATACAAGAACCGCGCTAACGTTAAAGTATCAATTATGGGATTTTTTATTTCTTCCATTCCATGTCGGAGGTAACCTGTATTCATAAAACCAATATCAAAAGTTACATTATGTCCCACAATAATAGCATCTTCATAAAATTCTCTAAATTTGGTGAAAACTTCTTTTTCAGACATTGAACCACGTACTATTTCGTCCGTGATACTAGTCAGATTAATTGTAGTTTCCGAAAGAGGAAAACCCGGATCAATAAATTCTTCGAACTGATCAATTACATTTCCATTTTCCATTTTGACCGCCGATAGTTCAATCACCTTGTCATAAATTGCAGACAAACCCGTAGTTTCCACATCAAAGATTACATATTTGCCGCCCTTCAATGGGCGATGTTCACTGTTATAGCCAATTGGAACTCCATCATCAACTAGATTAGCTTCAACACCGAAAAGTGTTTTAATACCATTTTTTTTACCAGCTGCATGGGCTTCAGGGAAAGCTTGTAATCCAGCGTGATCTGTGACTGCAACCGCCGGATGCCCCCACTTAGCAGCTTGTCCTACCAAATCGCTAATTCCGTTAGTAGCATCCATCGTACTCATATTAGTGTGTAAGTGTAATTCAACTCTTTTATCAGTTGCTGTATCTTGTCGATCAGCGTGGTCGACTTCCATGATATCGTAAGCATTCATCGTTAGATCTTTCATAAAACTATCTTCTTGAATACTTCCGCGAACTCTAACCCACAAACCTTTTTTAATGGCCGAGAATAATTGTTCATCGGCCTCATTACGAGAAAACTTCTTGATGGTAATAGACGATGTATAGTCCGTTACCTTAAAGATTAAAAGTTGACGCTCTGAACGAAGAGTCTTAACTTCTGCGTCAAAAATATACCCTTCAATGGCCACCGAACGTTCTTCTTGGGTAATATCTCTCAACTGAACAATATTGTCCTTACCATTAATTGGTTTACCCATTTGTACTTTACCATTAAATTCAGGCATCGCTTTATCAGAAGCTTTCTTTTTACTTTCAGCTTTTTTAATTGCCTCAGTCGCTTTTTGAACAATGGCTTGATCACGTTTAATTTTTTCTTCATGATAAGCTTGCAAACGTTCTTGAGCAGTATTGTCATCGATTGTAGGTTTAATTTTAATCGGACCAAAACCAACTTTTTGATACGTATTACTAAGAGTCTGCAAAACATCGTCATTGAGAAAGTTCTTAGTAATTTGATTATCTACTTTGACAACTAATTGTCCATCTTTAAACTCTGGAATCGACTTATCACATAACACTTGTAGAAGTGATGATTGAATACCACTATTCTTGATAATCCAATCCCAATAATCGGTTGCATGGGTTGCAACATTATTTTTATTTATAGTATCAATTGAAAAATCAATTTGAGCTATTGCCCCAAACGTATTAACCAATTGATGATGAAATTCAACAAAGACTTGTAAAGGTAAAATATCATTAAACTCAAAACTAAACGTCCAACGCTTGGAATTGGAGTGCACAGTTAAATCTTTGATTGAACCATCTTTTAATTCAGCATTATCCAACAAATCAATTTGCTCTAATAAAACTCTGAATTGTTCATTTTCTGACAAACTCACTCTTTGGTCCCCCTGATGTTACTAATCCATTAAAAATATTTGCTACAAATAATTAAAGCTGGGATTCCCCAGCTTTAATTGGTTTATTTACTTTTATTGAGCTTGGTTTAATAAAATTTCTACCGTGTTATTTAGTTCCGCAACCTTAACTTCGACTGCTTCCCCTGTCTTACGTAACTTGACTTCAACAATGCCTTCAGAAGCTTTCTTACCAATGGTAACACGAAGTGGGATTCCAATTAAGTCTGAATCCGCAAACTTAACTCCGGCACGTTCCTTACGATCATCTACTAATACATCGTAACCTGCTTTAGTTAGTTCTCCGTTAATTTGGTCAGCAATTTCCATTTGTTCCGCATTCTTGGCATTAACTGGAATTACATGGACATCATAAGGAGCAATATTCTTAGGCCATACAAGCCCATTTTCATCCGATTGTTGTTCAGAAACAGCTGATAGTAAACGACTCACCCCAATTCCATAACAACCCATAATTACTGGGATTGCTCGTCCGTTTTCATCTAGTACCTTAGCATCCAAAGCTTCAGAGTACTTTGTTCCAATCTTGAAGATATGACCAATTTCGATTCCCTTAGTGAATTTCAAAGCACCCTTACCATCCGGAGCAAGTTCGCCTTCACGGACAGTACGAATATCAGCATATTCATCAACGGTAAAATCGCGTTCAACATTAACATTTTTCAAATGGAAACCATCTTCATTAGCACCAACAACGCTGTTAACCATTTGTTCAATATATTTATCTGCTACAATCTTTAAATTTTCTGGTTTGTTTTCAAGTACTGGACCAAGCGAACCCACGTGCGCACCTAGAAGTTCAAAGGCTTCTTCCTCCGTTGCTTCTCGAACCTCATCAGCGTGCAAAAGATTTGTAAGCTTAACTTCATTTAGTTGATCATTACCACGTAGTAAAGCCAAAACAGGTGCTTCATCGACAATTAAAACCATAGTTTTAATTAAACGGTTGCTATCCACATCTAGCTTAGCAGCAACTTCATCAATTGAATGCGCATCATCAGTAGCCACTTTAGTAAGTTCTTCTTGATTTTCATGCATTTGAAGATCTGTGTAGACACTACTTGCCATTTCTAAGTTAGCAGCATAATCGCTTTCTTCTGAGTAAGCGATTGTATCTTCACCAATAGAAGCAATAGCTGAAAATTCTTTGGAATCTCGACCACCCATTGCTCCGGCGTCACCCACGATTTCACGGAAGTTAAGACCACAACGTCTAAAAATGTTTTGGTAAGCTTTTTCGAAATCACGGAAACTTTGGTCTAACGTTTCTTCATCGGCGTGGAAAGAATAAGCATCTTTCATTAAAAATTCACGGCCGCGTAGTAATCCATAACGAGGACGATCTTCATCGCGATATTTCATTTGGATTTGGTATAAAGAAAGTGGAAGTTTCTTGTATGATTTAACTTCGTCTCGAATCAATGTAGTCATGGTTTCTTCGTGTGTTGGTCCAAGAATAAAATCACGATCATGACGATTCTTAAATTTATAGAGTTCTTGACCATATGTTTCATAACGGCCTGATTGCTTCCATAATTCAGCTGGTAAAACCGCTGGAGTTAACATTTCAACGGCGTCGATTGCTTCCATTTCTTCACGCACGATTTTTTCAATCTTACTAATCACTTTATAAGCTAATGGTAAGTATGCATACATTCCGGCCGAAATTTGACGGATGTATCCTGCCCGAAGCATCATTTTATGACTTAAAACTTCGGCATCATTTGGAACTTCCTTTACAGTAGGAATAAGAATTTTTGATTGTTTCATAATTGAATTTGAACTCCTTAAGTTAATTTAAAAAAAGTATCTTTGAATATCATTCCAAGTAACTAACAGCATTAATATCATTAAAAATCCAAAGCCAATTAGCGTAATCACATTTTCGGTTTCAACTTTTAAAGGTTTTCTTCGAATCATTTCAACGAGATTTAGGAGAATTTTTCCTCCATCCAAAGCTGGAATTGGTAATAAGTTAACAATCCCCAAGTTTAGGGATAGAAAACCAAGCACATACAGCACTGACATGAAGCCTTGATGGGTAGCTTGAGAGGTCGTGGCATAAATTGCAACAGGACCGCCTAAATCATTCAAACTAAAGCCATGTAGCATCTGTCCTAAAGCGGTAAACAAACTCTTAGCCATTTGCCAAGTTCCAGTGAAACCATATAAAACTCGCTTACCTAAATTAGTTGTCATGGATGATTGAACACCAATCATACCCACTTTTTTACTACCATTACTTGCTAACTTAGGTGTTAATGTGATTTTCTTTGTTTGCTTTTGACGTAATACTTCTAAAGTCGTTTTTTGATTTGGACGAGCTGAAACTGCCTTAGATAGTTGACTCCAATTATCTGTTTTTTGTCCTTCAACTCTAACAATACGATCATTATTTTTAATTCCTGCTTTTTGAGCAACACCATTTTCAACGACTTGTACTTGGTTAGTATTAGCCGGAACTGCTCCCTGCATAACTCCCATTATCGCAAAAACAACGATGGCCAAAACAAAATTATTAAATGGTCCAGCAAAATTAGTAATTAGTCGCTGCCAAATCTTAGCAGATTGAAATTGAACATCACGCGGTGCAATTCGAACTTCTGTCCCGTCGGATTCGACTATCGATGCATCATGATCAATTTCAAAATGTTTAACTTCGTCTTCGTTACCATTTTCATAACCTTCAATGAATAATTTATCTTGTAAGTCAAAACTGGTTACATCAACTGGAATGCCCATCAAATTTTGAACTTTACTAGAAGTATTAATAATCGTCACTTGTCCAGTATTATCCGTGGTTAATGTAACATGTTGTCCCGCTTTCAATTCATCTTCTTGTTCATCGAGTCCCGCCATTCGAACATAACCACCAATGGGAAGAATCCGTAAAGTATACGTAGTTCCATTACGCTTCAAATCAACAATTTTAGGACCCATCCCAATTGAAAATTCACGAACTAAAATACCGGACTTTTTAGCAGCAACAAAATGCCCATACTCATGGACAACAACTAAAATTAAAAATACAACAATAAAGGTAATAATCGTAGTTATCATAAATAACTCCTAACTGGCAAATTTTATAGTAAACCTAATAAATATGCCATTGGCAATACTAGCAATAGACTATCAAAACGGTCAAGGATTCCTCCATGACCTGGTAAGATACGACCAGAATCTTTAACACCGTAATAACGTTTAAGAGAAGATTCTATTAAGTCTCCTAACTGACCTGCAATTGAAAGGAATAGCGTCATTAAAATTGTAGCTAGAATTCCATAATGGATTAGTCCCGTTACTGAGAAAATAATTCCAACAATAACTGCAACTATGGTTCCGCCAATGGAACCTTCCCAAGTCTTATTGGGGCTAATTTGAGGAGCAAGTTTAGTCTTACCAATCTTTCTTCCGACTAAGTAGGCTCCACTGTCTGTACTCCAGACGGTTAGTAGCAGATACATTAACATTCCTAAGCCCACCGTTCGAGCTTGAACAAACATGTTAAATCCGAATCCAATGTATAGCATTGTCAATGTTAATACACCAGCATCATCGAAATTGAAACGATTTTTACTGAAAACAACTCTCACCATCAACGCAATGGCAAAAATCAAAGAAACAAATGGTGTATTAATTTGGCTCGGTAAGTCGTGCATCCATGACTTAGGGGCAACCAAGAATAACGTTCCTAAGATACTAATAATTGCTTCAGGAGTTACCAACAAAATTCGTTTCATAATTAAAACTTCACTCATTGCCACCACGGCTAGGGCCAAGGCTGCAATCTCGATTAATGTTCCTCCAAGAAAGACAATTGGAATAAAAATTATTAACGCTACTACGGCAGTAATTACTCTTTGCTTCAAAATTAATTCCTCACTTTTTAATTGCACCAAAACGTCGATCACGTTTTTGATACTCTTTTATCATTTCAATAAAGATTTTTTCGTCGAAATCTGGCCAAAGTGTGTCAGTAAAGACTAACTCACTATATGCAATTTGCCAAAGTAAGAAGTTCGAAATTCGCTCTTCTCCACTGGTCCTAATCAATACATCTGGATTAGAAAGTTCGCCTAAAAAATTAGTTTGTAGATGGTTTTCAATAACCTGCTCATCAATTTTATCCACGTCCAATTGTTTGGTATTAACAGCTTGAGCAATTGACTGGACCATCTTGGTAATTTCGTCCCGACTTCCATAGTTAAGAGCAAAATTTAAAATCATCTTTGTACCTTGTGCGGTGTTCTCGATCGCTTTTCGTACAGCATCTTGAGTCGCTTGGGGAAGGCCGTCGATATCTCCAGTTACTCGAACCTGGACCCCCTCTTCAATCAATTCTGGAACAAATTTATTGAAAAAAGTAATCGGTAATTTCATTAAGAATGAAACTTCATCTTGGGGACGTTTCCAGTTTTCCGTCGAAAAAGCGTATAAGGTTAACACCTTTACGCCCAACTTACTAGCACTTTTAGTAATAGTCTTAACGACTTCCATTCCTCGCTTATGACCAGCAACACGTGGCATAAATCGTTTCTGAGCCCAGCGTCCGTTACCATCCATAATAATGGCAACATGCTTTGGAATATTTTCATTTAATTCTGTTTCAAGTTTTTGATTCATTTTCATCAAAAAACCTCCAAGCTAATGGTTATTATTTTACCAAAAAAAAGCTACAAAATCATTGTTCTGTACAAATAAACGGACAACGACTATTAAAGATACGTCAAACATCTTCAAAACTACCTAAAAACACATGATTTTTATTGTACCATACCAAATTTTGATACTTTTTGGTTGAAGTTGGAATTTTTCAATAACCAGTAAAGCACCCCAAAAGTTGAGTTTTCACTACAATTCTTGGGGTGCTTTATCAAAAGTTAATACTAGCCTTCAAGGACTTCTTTTTCCTTATTAGCTACGATTTCGTCTACAACTTTAATTGCTTTATCCGTACTATCTTGAGTTTGTTTTTCTAAATCATGGAATTCATCATCATTGTAGTCGCCATTTTTATTAGCCTTTTTCAAAGTGTCCATTGCATCACGACGAATATTACGAACTGCTACTTTAGCTTTTTCGCCTTCTGCTTTAACATTCTTGGCTAAATCTTTACGGGTTTCTTCAGTTAATTGAGGAACTACTAAACGAATTGCCGAGCCATCATTAGCAGGATTAATCCCTAGATCTGACATTAAAATAGCTTGTTCAATGTCGTTCAATACGCTCTTATCATAAGGAGTAACTAACAATACTCGTGGTTCCGGAATGGTAATTGAAGCCATTTGATTAAGTGGAGTTGGAGCTCCATAATAATCCACTGAGACTTTATCAAGTAATGAAGCATTAGCACGGCCAGCACGGATTGAACCTAGATCACGTTCTAAAACATTCTGTGCCTTTTGCATTTTTTCTTCAGCTTTTTGGATTATCTCATTTTTTGCCATTATTCTTCTCCTCTAACCGTTGTTCCAATATTTTCACCTGCAACAACCTTTTTAATGTTACCTGCTTGGTTTAAGTTGAAAACAACTAATGGAATATTATTCTCCATCGAAAGTGAACTTGCAGTAGTGTCCATAACATTAAGTCCTTTATCAATAATATCCATATGTGTTAATTCGTCAAATTTAACTGCATCAGGGTCTACGTTTGGATCGGCAGAATAAATACCATCTACGCCGTTTTTAGCCATTAAAATTGCTTCCGCCCCAATTTCAGCCGCTCTTAAAGCTGAAGTTGTATCAGTTGAGAAGTATGGGCTACCTGTACCAGCAGCAAAGATTACTATGCGATTCTTTTCAAGATGACGAACGGCCTTACGACGAATGTAAGGTTCAGCGATTTGACGCATTTCAATGGAAGTTTGAACGCGAGTTGGAACTCCTAGTGATTCTAGGCTATCTTGAAGTGCTAAAGCATTCATAACCGTACCTAGCATACCAATATAGTCAGCTTGAACACGTTCCATTCCAAGCTGTTCACCAGTTTCTCCACGCCACATGTTCCCACCACCAACAACGATGGCAATTTGTACTCCTAGGTCATGCACGTCACGAAGTTCTTCAGCAACCTTTTGAATTACTGGTGGATTAATACCTGTTCCTTTATCTCCAGCAAGTGCTTCACCACTCAGCTTCATTATTACTCGCTTGTATTTAACTTCCGACATATTACGGCCTCCTATGTTTAATTTCCTTCATTAATTCTATCATAAAAATGCGGCAAACCACACTGTTATTACGTGTAAAATCCTACAAAAAAGCGAATTAATTGAGCTAAACTCATATTAATTCGCTTTTTAAATATCCAAAAACTCTGGGTTTTATTGGCCCATTTCCTTACGAACTTCTTCAGCAAAGTCAACAGTTTGTTTTTCGATACCTTCACCAACTTCAAAGCGGATAAATGACTTAACTTTACCACCCTTTGAAGCAACATATTTAGCAACTGTTTGGTCAGGATCTTTAACATATTCTTGATCATCTAAACTAATTTCAGCCAAGAACTTGTTCAAACGACCAGTAACCATCTTTTCGATGATGTTAGCTGGTTTGCCTTCACCTTCAGCTTCTTTGCTAAGTACTTCACGTTCGTGGTCCAATACCTCAGCAGGTACTTGGTCACGGTTAACATACTTAGGGTTGATAGCTGCAACGTGCATAGCAACGTCTTTAGCAGTTTCTTCATCAGCACCTTCAAGCAATACAAGCGCTGCAATTTTACCACCCATGTGAAGATATGAACCGAAATGTTCGTTTTCACCCTTTTCTAAAGTAGCAAAGCGACGAAGAGAAATCTTTTCACCAATTACTTGAGTTGCTTCGATGATATCATCATTCAAAGTACCCTTTGGTGACTTCAATTTAAGAGCAGCATCAACATCTGCAGGTTTTTCAAGTGCAACTTGTGAAGCAATTTCCTTAACTAAGTCGATGAAACGATCGTTTGATGCAACAAAGTCAGTTTCTGAATTAACTTCTACAATTGCAGCTGTGTTGTCATGCATTTCAACATCTGCAAGACCTTCAGCAGCAACACGGTCACTCTTCTTAGCAGCCTTTGCAATACCTTTTTCACGGAGAAAATCAACTGCTTTGTCCATGTCACCTTCTGTAGCAACAAGTGCTTTTTTAGCGTCCATCATACCAACACCGATTTTATCGCGTAATTCTTTTACTAATTTAGCTGAAATACTTGCCATTTTTATGGCCCCCTTAGCTTTTTATATTACTAATACCAATTTGTGATTCCGTAAAAAAAGGCCGCGCGTAATCTCAGGCCTAAAAGGTCTCAAATCACGACAGCCTAAGTGATAATTATTCTTCGTTGCTTCCTTCTTCAACAGACTTCTTCAAGTCTTCAAGAGAGTCCTTGCTTACGCCTTCAGCGACTTCTTGTGAAGCTTCTTCTTCGTCTTCACCTTGGCGACCTTCGATAACAGCGTCAGCCATCTTAGCAGTGATTAAACGAACGGCACGAATAGCATCATCATTTGATGGGATAATAACATCAACTTGATCTGGATCAGAGTTTGTGTCGACCATAGCTACAACAGGAATATTCAATTTTTGAGCTTCCTTGATAGCAATTTGTTCCTTACGAGGATCAACAACAAACAATACGTCTGGAGTATGAGGCATATCTTCGATACCACCCAAGAATTTTTCAAGCTTGTCTTTTTGCTTGTTCAAAAGAGCAACTTCTTTCTTAGGTAGACGATCAAATGTACCGTCTTCTTCCATTGCTTTCAAATCTTTCAAACGCTTGATACGTTTTTGGATTGTGTTCCAGTTTGTAAGAGTTCCACCTAACCAACGATGGTTAACAAAGTATTGACCAGCACGTTTTGCTTCTTCTTCGATAGCAGTTTGTGCTTGCTTCTTTGTACCAACAAAAAGAACTACACCATCATTTGCAGCAACATCTTTAACGAAGTTATATGCATTGTCAATTAATTTAACAGTTTTTTGTAAATCAATGATGTAAATACCATTACGTTCAGTAAAGATAAATGGCTTCATCTTAGGGTTCCAGCGACGTGTTTGGTGTCCAAAATGTACACCAGCTTCAAGCAATTGTTTCATAGAAATAACAGACATGTTATTTTCCTCCTAGTTTTTCCTCCTTGATTATCTACGGTTTCGGGACTCAAACTAGTTGAGCACTCCGTCAACTTCCAATCAAGTGTGTTTTTGACCTACAGGCCGAATATAATTTTAACCTAACTAAAGTCGCATTTCAAGCTAAATATTAGTCAAACTTAACTTCATTTTTTGCAGCACCTTTTTCAATTAGTGCTTTATTATTTTCAAGAGCAATTTGTACCATATTTTTAACTGCTGGCTTAGTATAAAAAGCCGCATGTGGTGTGATTTTTACATTACGTCTACTGTATAAATCATTAAATACGGGATCATTGATTGGGTCATTTTGGTGATCCACATCAAAAACACCTACTTCGTCTTCATAGGTATCTAGTGCCGCACCAGCCACCTTACCACTATCTAAAGCCTTAAGTAATGCCTTCGTGTCAATCAAGCTACCGCGAGCAAAATTTAGAACAAATACCCCATCATGCATCTGTGCGAACGCTTCATCATTTAACATATGGTAGTTATCTTTTAAAGCGGGAACATGTAAGGTAATAACATCTACTTGACGATAAAGTTCTTCAAGCGAGTCAACATAGATTCCTTCTTTTTCAAGTTCTGAATTTCGGAAAACATCATAAGCAATCACTTTAGCTCCAAAGCCTTTAAAGATATTAATGGCCGCACGCCCAATTCTTCCGGTACCAATAACTCCCACTGTCATTTGGTTAAGTTCTAGAGCAATATCTGGTTCCCATCTGAAATCACCACGAGCCATCTTAGCATCAAATTCTGGAATTCGACGAATTAAAGCTAGGAGTTGGGTTACTGAAAGTTCTGCAATCGCCATTGGAGAGTACGCTGGAACATTGGTAATCTTAATATTATTTCGCTTTAAAGCCTCAACTGGAACATTATCAACACCAACGTTACGAAGCGAAAAGGCATGAATCCCGAATTCATTCATTTTATCGAACAAATCATCTGTATAAGGTTTCTGTTGATATGCAACAACTCCGTCATAACCCTTAGCTTGTTCAATCGTGTTGGAGTCCAACAATTCGCTAACAGCCTTTACTTCAATTTTATTATCTTTAACCCATTCTTCTAGGTAAGGTTTTTCGTCATCTCGAATGCCATAAGCAATAATTTTCATCAAAAATTCTCCTCTCAGACTTGGCTAAATAATTTGTTTTACATACTGTATCATGATTCAAAAAATATTACAGTATTCAAACTATTAAATTAGTCGTTAATCGCCTTAACTGTACCACTATTATTTTAAATTTGTTAATGAAATACCGTTCTTTTTAAGAAATTTAATTTTACTACTTCGCGTTCGTTGCTTGAACTGATATTCTGCAGACATTGCGTCATGCTGATTATCAAACGATTCAAAATAAATTAATTGAACTGGTCTTCGAGCCTTAGTATATTTGGCACCTTGTCCCTTATTATGGCGTTCAACGCGGTTAATAAGATTTATGGTATAGCCACCATATAAAGTGTTATCCGCACAGCGTAAAACATAAAAATAAAATCCGTTAGTCAGTGGAATTTCCATATAATAACTCCTTAATTGCTTTAGAGTATTCCAACCCCTCATAAATAACTATTGGTGGTAAGATTCTAGTTCCATTAGGCTTACCGTCTTTAATCGCTTCGATTAAAACCATATTAGCTTCATCTCCTGCGTGAGAATGTGCAAATTGAATTCGTTTAGGTGCCAATCGATTTTTAACTAATTTGGTTAAAATTTCAGGTAGTCGATCCGGTCTATGTACCAAAAATAATTTTCCGTTCATTTTTAACATCTTTTGACTCACCTGAAGAACTTCCTCTAATGAAGTCGTTAATTCATGCCGAGCAAGTGCCAAATGTTCATTGGGATTTTTCTTGCTACTAGGTAAATCTTCAAAGTAAGGTGGATTACAAACAATGTTATCTATGGAATCAGCATTAATTTTTGTTAACGCATCTTTCAACGGCATGTTGTAAACATCATAACGGTCAGTTAAATCGTTCAACTGAATACTCCGCATTGCCATCTCTGCTAATCGTGACTGAATCTCAACCATTGCCACATGGCCGGCAGTCTTTTTTGAAAGAAATAAACCCACTGCTCCATTTCCAGAGCAAAGATCGACAATTTTAGTCTTACTAGCCTTTTTAACCTCAGCAAAATTGGCTAATAATACCGCATCAAGTGAGAATGAAAATACTGATGGACTTTGAATAATCTGAATATCATCGCGATATAATTGATCAATTCGCTCGTCACTTTTTAACTCAACTTGCATTTAAAACTCCTTTTCTTTACCAATACTTCATAATATAATCAAATTAATAAATATATGAAAGTACAGGTTATCTTATGTTTTATTCATTTATTAAACACTTTGTTTCTTCATTGATATTTCTTATTAATGGGAAACCTGATGTACACAACTCAGAACGTTTACCAGAAGGTAGTTATGTGTTAGTAGCTCCCCACCGCACGTGGTTTGATCCAGTGCTATATGCCCTAGCTGCTTATCCGCAAAGATTTTCTTTTATGGCTAAAAAGGAACTCTTTCAAAATCGGTTTTTAAGCTGGTTAATTACTAAATTAAATGCTTTTCCTGTTGATCGTCAAAATCCGGGTCCTTCAGCCATTAAAACCCCGGTTAAGATTTTAAAAAAGGGAGAATTATCAACCATTATTTTTCCTTCAGGAACTCGACATTCCCAAGAGCTTAAAAATGGTGCTTTCGTAATTGCCAAATTAGCTAACGTCCCCATTGTACCAGCTATTTATCAAGGACCATTAACCTTTAAAGGACTATTTACTCGTCAAAAGATTCATATCAACTTTGGTGAACCGATTACTATTGATCGTAAAACGAAAATGAATGACGAAAACTTAGCAATGCTAGAAGAAGAATTAAACAATGCTTTTGTTAAACTTGATAATGAAGTTGATCCTACGTTTAAATACATTGACATTTCGAATAAAGAAACAAAAAAAGCGTCCAAATAATGGACGTTTTTTTATTTCTTAGATTGATTTTGCATCGCAGTCATCATTTGATGGAGCTTCTTTTGTGATGGCTTTTGACCCATCTGAAGCATCATTGTTCTAAGCATATCCTCGTTAATTGGGGGGTTATTCTTCAAATAATTCTCCATGTAACGACGAGCAAAGAAGAAACCACCAACTGCACCAACAAGCAATGCGATGATTACAATCATAATCCAAATTCCAGTTGACATTTACAATCCTCCTTACCAACGACTTACCTATTCATTTTACACAAAAACGGCTAAAAACAAAAGCCCCGTTCTAATCGTCACGTAAGCCCTTTTTTCGTTGAACTTCTTTTACCTTTTCAGGTGTGACTTCTTTGCCTTCTTTATCAAAAATTTGCATCATTTCAACTTGACTTCTGAAACTCTCTCGGAACTTCTTCAAATATTTTTGACGCAGATCTTTTCGCTCGATAATCTCTAAGTCACTAAGCCCTTCTTCTTTTGCTTTTTTAGCAAGTTCATTGATTCTCTTAATTAATTTTTGCATTTCTTGATCGGCCATAATAAATCCCTCCGTTATTAGTAGTTTAATCATACTATGGAAAGCTCTTAATTTCAATTTTTAAGGCGAACGTTTGTTTGAGTATTAGGCTTTTTTATGATAAAATAACAACAAATATTTATGAGGTGAAAAAATGGCAAAAAATATCAGCACTAAGCAACTCAGCGTTCTGGAATATATTTATAAAACAGTTAACGCTCAAGGATATCCACCTACAGTGCGTGAAATTGGTAGTGCCATTGGACTATCATCTACTTCCACTGTTCATGGACACATTGATCGTTTACAAAAAAACGGCTTTTTAGAAAAGGATCCTACTAAGCCCCGAGCTCTAGAGGTAACAAAATTAGGTTTAGACGCTTTAGGAGTACAAGATAAAAATCCTACTATTCCCTTACTGGGAGTAGTTACTGCCGGTGAACCAATTTTGGCTGTTGAAGAAGCTACAGATTTCTTCCCTGTTCCTCCAGAGTACGAAAATGATAGTAGTAATTTGTTCATGCTTACCATCCGAGGAGAAAGTATGATTAATGCCGGTATTTTATCTGGTGATCAAGTTATTGTTAGAAAACAATCTACAGCCGACAATGGCACCATTGTAATTGCTATGACTGATGAAAATGAAGCAACTTGCAAACGATTCTATCGAGAATCCGATCACATTCGACTTCAACCAGAAAATGATACGATGGCCCCAATTATTTTGGACAACGTGACTATCCTCGGTAAAGTTGTTGGTTTATTTAGAGATAACATCTACTAGATGTGACTTTCCTATTGATTTATTATGTTTTTCAAAGCATACTATTGTTAATGCGATAAATCATTTTGGAGGGTTACTATGCTTTACGTTTTAGTTTTAGCATCAATTACATTATTACTTGGATTTTTTCAATTTTATTCATCAATTAGGAACCGAGGCTCCATTTTTTTAAGCTCACTTTTAGTGATTATCCCCCTTGCTGTTGTTATTTTCTCAGCAAGAAATGTGATGGAAACTTCACATAAAAGTTCTGGCTCTAAGACCAACTCAACTTTAATTGCTAGTAAAAAATCAAGCTTGAAGGACGATAAGTTGGAAATGATTAAAAGCGAAAGTGTTGCCTCTTCATCTAAGGCCCAACAGGTGCAACAAGTCCAGGCTAGTCTTACTAAATCTTTTAAATCGTTTGGTACTGTTACATATGATCCATCTGCCAAAACATTTAGTGTTTCAGCAACCGATAAAGACACTAAAAAAGTTTTCAATCAGTTGATCGAAAATCCTGACCAAATGAGTAATAGTAATTTTAAAGATATCCAAGATAAATTTGTTGAGGTTTCAAAATCCCTCAAAAAAGAACTTGGTAAGGGATATGCCGTTCAATTAAATCAACCTGACAAAAATAAAGCGATGATTATCGCGAAAGACGGTAAAATTGTTTACAGCATCTTCTCATAAAAAATGGCAACTTAGGTTTAAACCCAAGTTGCTATTTTTTTAATTTACTTTTTCATAAATCCGTTGTTGTTGTTGTTGTCCCTTCAAAACAAATGGTGCAGGATCGTTTTCAAATTCAGTTCTGTAGTCCGCTGTTTGAGGTTTCATAAAACTACGATAGATTTGTTCATATTCAGCCACTGAGACTGAAGTTCTTTGATCCAAAAATGCAATTTCTTCATCTGTAACATACTTTTCATATCCTTCAACGACTTTAGCAGAATAAAACTCACCTTCTGCACCAGAACCATAACTAAACAAGCCAATTTGGTCGCCTGCTTTTAAATTGCGGGCATGTAATAATGACAACAGACTCAGATACAATGAACCTGTATATAAATTTCCTACCTCACGATTCAAATAACGACTCTCCTCAAAATGTTCTAATAAACGTTCTTTTAAATCATCATTATCTAGGTCTTCAATTACGCTTCTTAAAGCTTTAAGCCCCATCTTAGTGTAAGGTAAATGAAAAACAAGAGCGGTAAATTTATCAATCTCTTCGCCCGTTTTTTCGAGGTAATTTTCGAAGGTTTCTTTGAAGAAATTAATAAATTCGGCTGATGAATACTTACCATCAACTAACGCTTCACTACGATTTAATGGACGCCAAAAATCCATAATATCCTTAGTTAAATGGGCACTTTGCGTTCCAATTTCAAGGAGATGAGGATTAGCGCTCATAATTATCGCGATTGCTCCTCCACCTTGAGTTTTTTCTCCTAATGTACCAATTCCATAGCGAGCAATATCCGATCCTACTAGTAAAACTCGACTTTCCGGGTGTAAAGCAATATGCCCCATTGCCATTTGAATTCCGGCAGTTAAACCAAAACAAGCTTGCTTTAGCTCAACACCACTCGCTGATGAGTTAATTCCTAATAATGACTGTAAGTAGATTGCTCCTGATTTAGAATTATCTACACCAGATTCAGTACCGAACAAAATCAAATCAATTTTTTCTTTTTCGTTATCATCTACTATTTTTAATGCTGCATTAGCTGCTAGTGTTACTGAATCTTGTGAATTTCGGATTACAGCTTGTTTTGATTGTCCAATACCAATCAAGTATTTATTCGGATCTTCGTTACGAGCCTTTGCAAGATCCTCCATCGGTAAATATAAATCACTCGTAAAAAAGCTCATCTTATCAATTCCAATTTTCAAAACCAATCCTCCAAAGCTTAATCCTAAATTTTTTATCTATTAAATTTTAGCAGACCCCTATCTGTTTATCAAAGTTCAGCTTATTTCTTAGGTAAACCTTAGCAATATCTTTTCCTTTAAAATATTAAAAGCTTTAGAACTTTAGCTTTCTGAATTTTTTCTAGCCCCGTTTACGGCGGAATTTAATTATAAAATTAATCGTTAAAACCATTAGAAAAACAAATCCTACTGTAACTGATGCCCTCGTGTCTGGATTGATGAACATAAAAACTACAATCAAAAGTAACGAGATAATCGCTAAGTAATTACTCATGGGATAAAGCGGCATTACAAAAGGATGATTTTGAATTATTTCTGGGTTAGCACGGCGAAAGCGTAATTCAGAAAGTAAGATAACAAACCATGGAACCATCCCCGGCAACACACTCGAACTATATATCAGCACAAATAGGTTAACAGCTCCTCCTTTGAATGAAGATAAGAAGATATTTAAGATAATCCCTAACAAAATTCCAAAAGATATGGTCAAGATTGCTACAGATGGAACTCGATGACTGGATAATTTACCAAAAATCTTAGGTACCTTTCCTTCTTGAGATAGTTTATACAACATTCGACTAGCACTATAAATTCCAGAATTGGTTCCTGACATTGCCGCAGTTAAAACAACAAAATTGATAATTCCAGCCGCTCCGGTAATTCCTACTTTTGAAAAAGTTTCCACAAACGGAGAACCTACCGTAGCCAATTGATTCCAAGGAAAAATAGCTACGATAACAAAGATTGCTCCTAAATAAAAAATTAAAATTCGCCAAACAATTGATTTTACCGAAGCAACAATGGCCTTTTTAGGGTTAGCTGCTTCACCAGCAGTGATACCAAGTAACTCAATTCCTTGGTAAGAGCCTACAACGATTGATAACGCAAACAAGAATCCTTTAACTCCACCTGTGAAAAAGCCCCCGTGAGCCCAAAGATTGCTCAATCCTACAGGGCGCCAATGATTACCTAAGCCCATGAAAATCACTAAAACACCAATAATAATCATTAAAATAATCGTTAGCACTTTAATTAAAGCAAAATAGAATTCAATCGCTCCGTATGCTTTAGTAGAAACCAAGTTAGCAAGCGTTAAAGTAGCAATTACCACCACACTAGAAACCCACCCTGGTAAATTTGGCCACCAGTAATTCAAATATTGACTAACTGCAACCACTTCGCTAATCCCAACTACAATAAATTGGAAGATATTGCTCCACATGGTTAAATATCCTGCTAAGGGGTGAATATAGTTGGTTGCATAATCAGCAAAGGAACCGGTGCTTGGGTTTACATATAAAATCTCCCCTAAAGCACGCATAACTAGGTACAATATTAACCCCGCAAAGCCATATGCTAGCAACACTGATGGTCCCGTCCACTTAATTGTCGATGAGGATCCCATGAATAATCCCACACCAATGGTTCCTCCTAATGCAATCATTTGCATTTGGTTTGATGTAAGTGATCGTTTTAACTGCGGTAAATCTTCCTTCATTGTTCTTCCTCCTCAAAATATAAAAAACCACCGAATCAGTATCAATGCTAGTAGGCACTGAATTCTGATTGGGTGGTTTTGTTTGTTAACCAAATTTTAATTGGAAAGCACCTCAAAACACTCAACCAGACAGGATGGTGGTTGAGGTAGTGGTTGTTACATTAACATTAGCAAAATATTTAACTTGATGACTCATATAACAACCTCCCTTTCACTTATTATTAGAATAATATCATTTAATTTTAATAAACGCAATTACATCTAGTCAATTTCTCAAAAAATCTATCTATATCTGACAATTTGAGGATACAAAAAAAGATTAAGGTAACCACCTTAATCTTTTTATTTAGCTTAAATTAAATGTACGCGCTTATATACTTGTCATATAAACGCTTTGATATCAACGTTTATAGCATGTTAACTTTTTCAATC
>PPYF01424534.1_pt1 | contig 175790 bp, 151 predicted proteins | sample 1559871 | NCBI WGS metagenome assembly PPYF01 (sample SAMN08240021, study PRJNA423297) | Human gut metagenome, whole genome shotgun sequencing project.
AACCTTGCTTTTGATTTAACGAAAGCAAAGTTCCGGCTTTTTTATCGTTTATCCTATACGTCATTTTTGGACGCTAACCATCTCACTTTTGTGTAAAGTATTAAAAGTACTCTATGACATTATTAACTTAAAAAATATCGGTCATTAATGGCTTTAGTCTTCCTTGGTATGAGATTGTTCTCCATATCCATAACCGTAGCCATATCGCTTACCGTAGCCATAATACTTGCCATATTTACCATAACCATAATAATAACCGTACTTTCTTCTCTTCAGATCCAAACCATTGATTACAGTACACAGGTTAGGTAATTTATTATTTTCAGCAAGTTCATTAATTAGAGTATACTCATTCTTGTGAGTATAGTCTGCACGGCAAACATAAACAGACAGATCAGCCACACGTCCTATCAACAAGGTATCAGTTACCATACCAACAGGAGCGGTATCCAGAATTACATAATCAAAATTCTTCTTGAGCATTTCAATCGCTTTATCCAATCCATCACGAGCCAATAATTCAGTAGGATTAGGAGGAACTGTTCCACCAGGAAGAATATAAAGATTCTTACTGACATCGGAAAGCTGTACTAAATCCATCAAATTCTTTTCCGGATTGGCCAAATATTGAGTTATACCAACTTCTTTTCTTGGAATATTAAATACCTTATTCAAGCCCGGTTTACGAATATCAAGACCAACGATTACTACTTTCTTCCCTAATAAAGAAAGACTAATAGCAAGATTAGCAGAAATGAAAGATTTGCCCTCACCACTAACCGTAGAAGTAACCAGAATCACCTTCTTATCATTTTCAAGCATAAACTGAAGATTCGTTCGGATATTACGGAAGGTTTCGCTCATCAGGTTGTTTTGATTCTCAAACACAGCAATAGCTCCCTGCTTTTCATCTGTCAATGGGATATCACCGACAATAGGTACATTAGTCAGTTTTTCTACATCAGAACGTCCCTCAATCTTGAATTTGGTCAATTCAAGCAAATAAATAACTCCTACCGGAATTCCGACTCCTAATACTAAAGCAATCAAGTAAATCATCTTACCCTTAGGAGATACAGGAGCTTCATCTGCTATCGCGTCATCTATAATCTTCGCATTATTGGCTGTAGCAGCCAGAGTTATCGCATTCTCTTCACGCTTCTGAAGAAGCATCAAATAAAGTCCGGCCTTTATCTCCTGTTGGCGAGCAATACTCACAAACTCACGCTCCTGACCAGGTGCCTCACTAATACGACGGGAATAACGGTTCGCTTCACGATCCAGATCCGCCTTTGTGATAAACAATCCACGCAACACCCTGTCTAAAGATACTTGGACATTCTCTTTCATTGCACTAATACTGGTATCAAGATTTATAATGGTAGGATTATTCTCCGTTGATGTACGCAGCAAACGTTTTCTCTCAACAAGCACATCATTATAACGGTTGATGGCAGCCGCAAGATTCACATCCTGCAATCCGATATTACTAGGCAGAACCTCATAACCTTCATTTTGCATATATTTCTGCAAATCCTGCAGCAGATTAATCTGGGTTTGATTCTCCACACGCTTCTTTTCATATTCAGCACTACCCGTCAAAGCGATCTGTGCATCACTGGTCAAATCCGTAATACCCGCCCCACGTTTGAAACTTTCCAGATCCTTTTCCGTACTGCCCAGTTCTTTAGAAATAATACTAATACGTTCATTGATAAATTCTGCTGTTTTCTGCGCAACTTCATTCTTATCATTATTCGTATTGATATTATACATCTCCAATAACTTATTGATAAAATCCTTGCCGCGCTGTACATTTGAATTTTTCAATGATATGACGGCTACAGAAGTGGTCTTGGAAGTGGGCTCAATCGTCATATTCTTGCAATACCCTTTCGCTACAGCCAAAGGCTTATTAATTGTTGCCGTAATATTACGTGTAGTCTTTTCCGAATCTGTAGTTTCTTCCAATGTCCTTTTAGAAGACAATACAGAATCCGGTGGCAGAAAGAAGGCCAATGTTCCCCGTTCGGTGGGAAAAACTGCCGGCAACTTTTCGAAATGCTTCTGATATTCATCATCGCCTATCTTCACATTCACATCTATACTTCCCTGTGGTTGCAATGTCATCTCCACTATCATCGGCTCCTCCAACAAATCAGCTTCCTGTGGAGTCAAACTCACTTGTACAGGTGAAGTCTTATATATGTTTCTGGAGGGGAATTCATCCTCATCCGTATAGGAGATATAAAGTCCCAAATCTTCAACCACCTCTTTAGCTATCGTTTTAGAATGAAGAACTTCAATCTCGTTATCAATATTCTGTGAAGAGGAGACCATGCCATCCAATCCCAGACTCTCCAACCCGGAAAGCATTCCGGCACTACCACCTTTCTTATCATCCTTTATTAAAACCGTAGCGGAAATAGTATATACGGGAGTGGACATATAAAGATAGACCCATGCCGCAATCAAACACGCCACAACCGTACCCACAAACCAAGGCCAGTGAATCAAATACTTAAATAGTAGTTCCTTGACGTCTATATTTTCTTCCTTAGATTCTTGTGCTTCGTTGAAATCTGTTTCTTTCATTGCAAATCATTATTTTAAAATATTTACTAATAGGCTGACAATGGATACCAAGATAGAGGTGGCAGAGAACCAGAGACTAGTACTGTTGCCCACATCCGAATTTCGAGCCTTTGCTTTATTGGGAGTTACATAAACAATATCATTCTGTTGCAACCAATAGTAAGGTGAAAGAATGGTTTCGGCCTTGTTCAAATCCAAGGTTACAATTTGCTGTTTACCGTTTGCGTCCTCACGAATCAACTTTACATTATCACGAAGACCGTAGACCGTCATATCACCAGCCATGGCCAATGCCTCCAACAGATTCACTTTCTCATTAGAGATAGTGAAAGTACCGGGACGAGTAACCTCGCCGATAACAGATATTTTATAATTGACCATACGCACCGTTACAATGGGAGTCTCCTTCATGTAAGGCTTCAATTTATCTATAATCAGCTGTTCCGCTTCCCTTTTCGTTAAGCCCCCTAACTTCAATTCTCCTAATACCGGAAAATTTATGTTTCCTTCATTATCTACCAAATAAGGTTGCAATACAGGTTGCGTAGTCACATAAGACGAAGTACTCACAGCTATTCCGGCATTGCTAGCCACTGTCAAGTTAAAAGGGGTTGCTAATTCAGGATTAGTACACGATACCACAATAGTCAACAAATCCTTGGGCATGATCCTGGCATCATACAGTTTTTCCTGTTGTTCTGCCTCGTTCACAACTTCCACATTTTGGAAATATGGAACCTTTTTATAAGACTGACAGGCAGTCAATAGGAATGGCAACAACAGTAGCCACAAATTTCTTTTGTTAAGTCTTCTCATCATAATTCTTAAATTCATAATTAAACGCCCTTTAATTCCTAAGTTTTAAGGCAAGCGCACCTACCTTTTAATTTTTAATCTTTAATTTTCTAATATGCTTCTTTTTCTCCACGTACAGCATTATACACCGTCTTATACATGATATATAAATCCAACAGGAATGTCCAGTGTTCTATATACCAGATATCACGCTGCACACGCCCCTCCATCTGCCAAAGCTCTTTCGTCTCACCACGATAGCCCGTTACCTGCGCCCAACCCGTTATTCCAGGTTTAACAAAATGACGAACCATAAACTTGTTTATCAGATTGGAATATTCCTCCGTATGCTTCAACATGTGTGGACGGGGACCTACAATGGACATATCACCCTTCAACACATTGATGAATTGTGGTAATTCATCCACACTAGTCTTTCTCATTATCTCTCCGATACGTGTTTTACGAGGATCATTTTCTGTTGCCTGAAGAGTATCACATTGCGCATTAACCTTCATCGAACGAAACTTGTAACACCAGAATTCGCGACCATCCTCACCACTGCGTTTCTGTTTGAAAAAGACAGGACCGGGAGAACTTAACTTGATGGCGATTCCGAAGAATATATAAACGAATGGAAAGACTGTAATAAGAAATAGCCCTGAACAAACAACATCAAAAGCACGCTTGATAATACGGTTCTCCAATGATTCTAATGGTTCACAACGAATGGAAAGTACAGGAACACTACCCAATAATTCAAAATGCATTCTACGTTTCAAATAGTTACGGACATTAGGAACACTAAAAAAACGAACCAAATGGTTTTCACAGTAATTTATGATGGGAACAATCTCCGCACTGCGCACAGAAGGAAGACTACAGTAAAGCTGATTGATCTCTCCCGCATGTTTTTCTAAAAAAACACTTACTTCATTGGGTTGTCCCAAATATGGAACATCCTGTGGATACCGATCCGAAGGAAAATCCTCGAAATACCCCAGTACACGATAACCGGACGTAGGATCATCCGTCATCGCATGATAAAGTTCCTGCATATTCTCATGGCTCCCAACTAATACTACCTTGCGAACATTTCCTCCCTTTTTTCGATAAAGCTCCAAAAAGTGACGGGAAATTAAACGATAGCTGACAATAACAATTATTAAAGCAACATAAAACAGTCCGAAATATCGGGAATGAGAAAAATGAAAATGAAAAACAAGCAATGTACAAACCGAAAAAAAGACAAAAGGAACCATGTTACGTAAGACACGGATCATGATCTGTTCAGGACGCACCACAGGACGATGAAGAATAACACCTGAATGCATGTTACAAAGTAAATAGCATAGAGTGATGAGAGTCATACCCTGAAAGATAGAACCGCAATGGATACACCAGAAACGGGTACCCAGAAACAAATTAAATCCCCATAAAAGCAGGTTCAGCAAAATAAGATCCCCCAAAAGGACCAAAGACTTTAGGACTTTGTTAAAACGTTGAACTTCCTGCATAGTAATAAACTATAAAAATTAAAACATATTTTCATATACAGAAACAACCTGTTCTGCTATTTTATCCCAGTTATATTCATCCATTGAATAGTGGATAGGACAAAAATCTTGCATTAGATTCTTTTGTAGTTTTTCCTGCAGTTGCCCCTCGTTTCCAGCCTGAAAGTAACAATCAAATGTCAACCCTACTTCCAGGTTTGCAGGAATATCACTCACAATCACAGGAAGATCATAGCTCATCGCCTCTAATAGAGCAATAGGTAAACCCTCATGAGAAGACGGCAAAACAAAACAACGGGCATAAGTTAGCAGTTCATGCAACTTAGTACCTTTAATAAAACCAGTCAGAATTACCCCATTCTCTTTTGCCAAAGACTTCAGTTTCTTTGAATAATCATCCTCAAAATCTGTATCACCTGCAAGCACCAGTTTATAATTCTGTTGTTTCAGAGCTGCAAAAGCACGAATCAATTGATGAAAGTTCTTTTCCGGTACAAATCGTCCCATTGCAAACACATATTTACAGGGTTCTACTCCTATTTCAGATAAATAATCTGTACTATCAATTTTGTCCGGCGTAGGTACTCCATTATAAATAAGATGACAATCCTTTCGGCCATATTTACGTACCAGAATATCGTTGATTACCTCTGAAATGACAATCACCTCATTAGCAAACATACATCCCATCCGTTCCCCAAATCTCAACATCGTCTTCGCAGCAAATCCCCACTTATTCCGGTCATAATCGGGACCATGATGGGTAAACACTACCTTCATACCCAACAGACGAGCAAAGGGAGTCAACAAAGCAGGGCCTATAGCATGAATATGCACAACATCCGCATGCAGACTCTTAGCTTTCAATATAGCTTTGAATGTATGAATGATAGCTTCGAATGATTTCTTCTTGGGGGTCTCAAGATCCACCAGCTTTACCCCTTTGTATTCCTCAAGCGAATCATGAACGTAGCTTTTTCTCCGAATCAGAGTGACGTCAATACTTTTTCTCGCAATACGTGGAAAAAGCTCCTCACAATGTGTCTCGACACCGCCAAGGATATTAGGTATTCCCCGGGTGCCAGTTACCATGACTTTCATGATCTTAAAAACTCTCTCTTAAATCTCCCTGACAAGGATCCTGTCCTACGTTATACCAACATTTGTCCAGACACGCAGGCTTACCTTGTATACTCAAGAATTTATTCTTCAATGCCCATTTCAACGGATGCTTAATATATTTATGCATCACCGGAGAAGCAGTACCCACCATCCAGCAGTTTTTCGGACATTTACGTACCATATCACGCACCTGCTGTGCTTGTTCACTTTCCCAAATAGTCATAAAGTTCGGAGTCTCACGGATATTACCCATTTTCTTCATCCAGTATTTTTCTTCCAAACCATTACATGGATACACATCGCCATAAGGCTCAATAAAAAAATTGGCAGAACCGGCTTCGCAAGGCAGCATACGGCGACCTCCTTCTATATAATTGATTAGTCCCATATTGAAGAAAGCACGGAACCAGCTTTTCGGATGATTCTCTTTCAATTGCCATTCTATCAGCTGTTCAAAATTTTTACAAACTTCGTCTTTATTCGTTATCACATTATCATCTTTATGAAAATAATACGAATTATGAAAAGCGGCTGTAGCAAACTCCATTCCCAATGACTTACTCAATTGATAAAGCGAAAGCATGTCTTTTGAGTTATTATTGGATACTGTACATCCAAAACCGATGTCTTTCAGTCCCATACCTTTCAGCGTCAATAACGTACGCAACCCTTTATCAAAGCCACCCGCATGACCACGCAACTCATCATTCTTGCAACTTAATCCCTCGATAGAAATACGAATACCGATATTAGGGAATTTCTTAGCCAATGCTACCACACGGTCTTCAAACCATCCGGAAGTGGAAATCACAATACGATCCGTATGTTTATAGCATTCTTCAACAATCTTATCCAAATCCTCACGAATGAAAGGCTCGCCACCTGTCAGATTTATAAATTTCAGCTTTGGAAGTGTACGTAACTCCTCTGGCTGTATTTCTTTACTCTTTTCTGTGGGATACTGCCACACATTACACATCTTGCAACGCATCGGGCAACGATACGTCAGAATAATGCTCGCGTCCGTAGGACACGGGATATTATTTGTAGTCATAATATAATAAGATTTTAAATATATACGAAAGAAATATGTTTCCTCATCACTTGGTATAAATCTTCATCAGCTGTTTATAGTAAGCATCTGCAGAGTATTTTTCTTGTGATTTTTTGGCCAATGATTCGTAATCAAACGTATATGTGAACATCATCTCAATTTTCTTTTTTAAGTCCACTATATCTTTTGATTTGAACAACATTCCACTTTTTCCCTCTTCTACCAATTCGGGAATACCTCCAATGCACGCTCCCAAAACTGGAGTTCCTAAACATTGTGCTTCAATCACTGAAAGTGGATTATTTTCGTACCATTCTGAAGGAATAACACTAAAGCGAGCGCGTCCTAATAGTTCTTTTATTTCCGCCCATTGTTTATAGCCTACAAGTTCGATATTTGTTCCTTTGCACAGTATTTTCAACTCTTCCATCAGGGGGCCTTCACCAATAATTTTCAATTTATATGGCAACTGACGAGCTGCTTTTACCAATGTAACCACCCCTTTTTCATTAGATAGACGACCTATAAAACAATAATAATCCAACTTATTATACTCTTGCTTCCTTGTTTTTTCTATATCTATAAAATTACAGAGTGTACACATTTTTGTTTTATCAAAGCCTCCTTGTATCATCTTATTCGCTATAAATAAACTTGGGCAAATAAATATATCTGTACATTTCTCCAAACGCTCACGATTCCATGATACTGCTTCCTTATAAGCTAAGAAACTAGCAACAATAGAGTTCTTCATACATTTATACTCAAGCACCTTACGTTTATCCATAAAACATTCTTCACAGGCTATTTTTCCATTACGAAGACAATCATAACGAGGACAAAGAAGCTTCAAATCATGTAGAGTCCATACAACTTTAATTCCTCTTTCATGTGCTAGTTCAGCAATTATGGGAGAAAGTTGCGTATGAATATTATTCAAATGTACTACGTCAGGTTTGAATTCATCTAATAATGCACAGAAATTTCTTTTTACTTCATTTGTTCCCAATGGACGCAGAAAAGCTTCCAACATTCCTAATCCGGGTTTAAACTTCACTTCACTCGGAAAATATTTTCTCCATGGAGTTTCCAAATTATCAGGATAATCCATTGCAAATATCGCTACCTCATGTCCATACTCCCGTAGCAATAACTCCAGGTTAAGCATATAGATACAATCACCGCCACGACGGTAATAAAACTTGTTTGCCAATAATATTTTCATAAGAAATAATTGAGTATTTTTCTAATCATACAATTTAGTTATCTAAACCTCTCCCATTCTTTACTTTCAAAATTGTACCTTTTAAGCACTTTTGCAGGACTACCTGCTGCTACACAATAATCCGGTATATCCTTGGTCACTACAGAGTTTGCCCCTATTACGCATTGCTTGCCAATATGGACATTGCCCACTACGACTACATTTGTTCCAAGCCAAGTGCCATCATCTATCAGTACACGATCATCCTTACCAGCCCTACATCCTTGTTTATAAATATAAACATCCGGATTTCTATATTCATGATTATGGTCTGCTATAAATACATGAGGACCGGTTAGCACTCCTTTTCCTATTATCACAATGTTATGTGCTGATATTGTGGAATGATTGCCTATCTCTGTGTGGTCTCCTATAGACAAAAGAGCATTCCGACTTATATAAACATCCGACGAAGGCCGGAACTTTACATTATCTCCCAATTTAAAATTCCCCTTATTGATAATATTTAAATTAATCCCGAGATAACAGCAATCTCCAAACTCAATATGATTAAATCTGCATTTAAGCCATCCAATCAAATACTTGACTAATAATTTGATTCGCATAAGTCCACGATTTTTTGAATGCCAGAATCAAAATTATCTCTTCCACAAACATCTTTTAGAAACTTGTGGAGTTTGAGTGCCTTATCATTACGTTCTTTCTCATTCAATAAATAGTAACGAATAGCATCTTTCCATTGCTTTACATCACGCTCCAAAGCACACCCCCGATCAGAAGTAATATATGCTCTCGTTGTGGCGGTTGAGGTGGTAATAACAAATCTCTCACTTCCCGCTGCTTGAAACAACACCAATAATCCTGCCGGAGCCTCGGTTGTCAGTGGCATTGCTACTATGGCGGAATTAGCCATCTCTTGGAGAAACTGATTAAAGGGCAGATTACATTTCACCTTAATGTTCTCTGTAATATATTCTTTATACATACGATAGTCTAAGCTATTCATTACAAATAAAAAATTCACGTCAGACATTTGTTTTGCCACTTCTAGCATAAAAGACCAATCTCTAGAATTTCCTCCGCCTACAAATATATCATGACTCAACGATTCACATTTTCTTTCCCATTTCTCATGATAAGGATCATGAATTACAGTATAATTAAAATCAAGACACAACCACTCTTTCAACAATTCTCCATAATAATAAGAGGTTACACTGGCATGGAAATATTTCGACATTAAAGCTTTGCGATACATTTTCGATACAATGCGATTTTGTATAGTATCTTTCTTTTTTAAAAGAATATTGAGACAACCAATATTTCTACGCTGAAAAGTCAAAAGACACATCCAATAAAGTAATACGGCTTGAAAATCATACCAACAAAACACTGTTTCTCCCCTCCGGGAACAATATAGAGCTCGAAAACAGCCTATCGTCCAACCCACGATACGTTTCTTAGTACGAGGCGACTCAATATAGTGCACCTCTTGTCGCAAATTTCGAGGCTTAAACTCACTATCCACATTAGAAAAGCCATGTAATATGTGTATCATCTTACTATCCTTATTTCAAAACATTACGTAAAAAGTCAATTGACCGTTCTCTATAAATAGCCAATATACCGTCTACCCTCTCATAATCAATCGGACGCTGAAGTACCTCCATATTCTTTTCCAACTCCTCCTGGGAAGTAAACACATGATCTTCTAGTCCTACTAAGTCAAGCAAATCAAGCAGACGGCTCGATAATCCATTTGCTATAGGAATCACAGCAAACTGACGATGATAAAGCAAACTAAACACCAATCCATGGAAGGAATCCGTCACTACAACCTCCGCTCCACCAATCTGCTCTATCCATCCTTTTATAGCGGGAGGATAACAATATTCAAACCCTCTCAAAGGATATCCATTAAATATCATACGAGCCGGTATACCCATCTTGTATGAAAGATAACGTGCCATATCAAGCTGACAATCATTACGATTCAAGAGATAACAGACAATACGGTGATTGGGAGTAATAGATGAAGTAATTTCCGCATAAGAAGAATGTAGCATTGTAGGATCAAGCACTAAACTACTATCAAGACTAAATTGCTGTTTTAATATATTTTGGCCCGTAACTTCTCTCACAGATATGCCCGAAAAACGATGAAGAAGTTTATCTATAGCAGGCAGTAGCTCTTTATGACTCTCCGGCCACATATTCACTCCAAAACTCGAAGCAAACGACACTCTGCGAACCTGATCCCCTCCAAAATCAAGAAAATAGGCTAAACATTGTTCACGACTAATTAAAGGATTCCATGTTTGGTCACTTCCTACCAATAAACAGTCATAATCCAACTTTGCCTTTCTAAGCTCCTCCACTGTTTTATAATGCCGTGTTAGCGACGGGTAAAACTTTTTGCAGAACCTATGAAATTTAATAAAGCGAGGAATAAAAATCAATTGTCTCAACTTTATAGGTTCTAGCTGCCTAAGATCTATCAACTCTACTTCATGTCCCAGTTCCTTAAGAAGACGACATGTGGCATAAGTTTGTAACACTGCCCCACAATTATACGACTTATGATATGTTAATAATCCGATTTTCATTGCTTATTGATTAAATTTTACATAGTCTTTATACATATAGCGATGCGAAACCGCTACTTTATAATCATCCTTAAACGTCCCTACACCTATCAAAAGGACTGGAACCTCATAGCTCGGAATACGCATCTCTTGCTTTATTTTTTTTGTTATTCTCCATTTATGTCCCATAGTCAATGGTATAGTGGCTAATCCGTAATAATGAAGAGAGTACAGAAGATTCATTGCGTAAAGCCCTCCATCAACAAAAGGAAGATTTTGTTCATAAAAACCATAATTCCTCAAATCGCCACAAACAAGAATAGCACATTGCATTTGCTTATTAAACCCCTTGCTTCCACCTTGCAATTCGAACATTTTTGCAACCAAATTATTTTCCGTATAAACATGAACTCTCCAACTTTGCCTATTACAAGCAGATGGAGTACGTTCACAAAGTCTTAATGCGGCACACACATGTTCTAAATCCACAGGTAAGGATCCAAAATCGCGAATAGAAAAACGTAATTGAGAAAATTCATCAAATGGAGATTTCAATTTGCTAGAAATATCTTTCAAACTAAGATTATATATTCCACCTACATCCATAATCTGAATATCGTAACAAGAACACAACTTATGGAGAGAAATCTCCACTTCTGTCATATCAGCACCCATATCCTTATTAAATTCTACATATTTCTGCAATACGGAAACCGATTCTATAACAAATTGTTTTTCCCCTCCTCTTTTTAGCAAATCAGCAAGATCTTTTATGATAGCAAAAGCCTTTTCCTTTCCAAAACCGACTTTGACTTTTCCAATAGACATTCCCTTTTCCAAAGCATGTATTCTGATTTGTAATTCAGCCTGTTTTTTAAAAATATCCTTTGTCTGGTTTGTACTTCCACTATACAAAGTCAATGAAAAGGACTCTCCTATTTTGTCAAATAGAATACGTAGCCATACGATAAAAACATTTCCTTTAATAGCCAACTTTAATTTTTCCTTCATACGATTTTAATCTAAAAAACTATCTACATAATACTTCATCAAACATTTCTATATATTGAGAGGCTATTTTTTCTGCCGAATAATACCGTTCTGTATGCTCTGCCATTGAAGCCGTCAATTTACTATAATCACGTGTATACGTATCTATAGCAGAGGCCATTACACGAACTAAATCGTTTACGTTTCCTGGTTCAAAAAGATATCCATTTACATTTTCAAGAATCTCATCCGAAAAACCTGGCAAATTCGAAGCTATAATCGGAAGATTATAATTAAAAGCAATCTTTGTAGGACCGCTTTGAGACACCACTCTATAAGGTTGAACAAAATAGTCAGCGGAAGCAAATAGATTAGCTATTTCAGAATTATTTATTGACCGAATATCTATATCAAAAAGCTCTGGATATTTTATTTTTGTCTGATAAAAACTCCAATCTTTACACATGCCATTAATCGATACCCTAAAGTTTCGATATCCTTTATCATAAAGTACACATGCAGCATCTATTAACAAATCAATATTTTTAGCATAATTAATTGTACCAAATGAAAGGAATCGAATAATACCATCTTTAGGTTTCACAATGGTGGGAACACCAAAGTCTTTTAAAGCTAAAGGAATCTTAAATATCTTCGAATTAGGAAAATGTTTTTGAAAAAGCTCTGCTTGTGACTTAGAAAACATATTGACATATTTTACTCGCGAATAAACCAATCTGCGCAGTACATTTAATAGTTTCTTATGCCCCATGCCTATATGAACTTCTCCCTGATGTGCTGTTTGAATATAATGCCTCTTGGGTAATAAATAAAACATTGGCAATTCCCATGGTGAATAGATACTATCATTCATATAGATAATATCAGGAGCTTGCCTCTTTATAGCTTTGCCAAGGCGTATATTTATTAGAATATTCTTAGGATTGCGCATTTTATAATTGAACCTAAAAAATTCAATTGTCAAATTCATATTTTCTTTCCTTATTTGTTCGAAGTCTGACTCTTTGAACCTATTATTCCTACTAAAAAGTACGATCCAATGAATATCATAATGCTTTAAAATTTCATGCATATTGAAATAATTCAAATCGCAGTCAATGAAGCAATCTGGAGTAATCCAACATATTTTTTTCTTATTCATACAAAATAGGGTATAAGGTAAACACTAACGATATAAAGTTATTCACAATATTCATCGACAGAAGTATATATAATCCGTTTCATCGGATGCTAATCTCCATGAAGATTTACTATTGTAAGAGTAACCACCTCCTCGAACTTATACACTGATACTTTAAGTCATGATTTCGTTCGCCTATTATTTTTGCAGGAATGCCACCCACGATAGCATAATCTGGAACGTCTTTAGTCACTACAGCTCCTGCTGCCACTACCGCCCCCTTACCTATTGTTACCCCTTTTAATATTGTCGCTCCCACTCCAATCCAGACATAATCACCAATAACAATAGGTTGATGATCTCCTTCAAATGTGGGAGAGTTAACATCATGTCCACCGCTAATAATGTTGCATCGGTGACTAATCGAGACACTATTTCCAATAGTTATACCACCAAATGCTTGTAAAATACACCCTCTATTAATATGGGTATAGTTTCCTATATTTAGTTTTGTTACTCTGCCTATATATCCACACATATCAATTCGTGTATGATGGCCTATCTTGCCACCAAACATTATAAGACAATATTTACGTATTATGTGAGATGGAATATATGTAACTATATTGTTATAGAAATAACCAATTAGAGACATCAAAATAATTTTCAAATGGTTCATGGTCTTTTATTTTAATAGTTATCAATAAGTTCTATCCATCGTTGACCAACTCGTCTGACATCAAATTCTCGGCTTTTTTCCATGGCTTTAACGCTGATTATTTCTTTATTCTTTTTTGATAACAATATAAATTCTTTTATCTTCTGTACATATTCACCTTCATCGAATGGCGTAATGACATATCCATTGACCTTATCATCTATTATATCTGGTAGAGATGCAAATGAATTAAAAACAAATGGCACACATCCATACTGCATTGCTTCAATTAAGACCATACCGAACCCCTCGTAGTTACTTGTCATACAACTACATACGGCTTTTTTATAGTATTCTGTCGGATTTTGAAAATCATGAAATGTGATACGTTTAAGACACATTTCATGAGCCAAATTCTCATACAATTCTTTTTCGGGTCCTCCTCCTACTATTTCAAGTCTATAATCGGGTAATTCATTTTGTAGTCTTTTCCAAATATTAAGAAGAGATTGAAAACGCTTTTGTCTAGTATTTATTCTTCCAACATACAGAATCATTTTCTCTTTCTTCTGATAATCCAATTGATATTCTTCATCAATACAGAATGGATTGGGCAAAGCACATATACATTCAGGGTTGAAATCATAAAAACTTTTTAAGTCATCCCTAAAGAAATCAGAAAGAAGGACTATCTTCATTTTATTTAATTCAATTCTTCTGAATGATGCTAAATATCTCAAATCAAAACGTATACGTTTTAAGCATCTGTCAACAAAAGATTCTTTCAATATATTTGGCAATTTTGCCGAACTGGGATACATCAATTTGGATGGAACATTGTGTACATGAAAGAAAACCTTTTTATCAATTAACCGAGAACAGTAATTGAATAATTGATAACTTGGAAATGGACAAATTACAATATCTACAGCCATTTCCATCATTACCTTGTCTAACTTATTAAAATATCCAACACTATCAATAGAATACTCCATGAATATCGCTTTGGTATAGACAGAATTTTTATCATAATCAGTTTTTCTTTGATACGTAGCAAACACATTATATCCATGCTCCCTAAAATAAGGCACAAGATTATGATATACCCTTTCGACTCCTCCAGTTGTAGGATCTATTGCATTCGTAAACATTATAAGTATATTTTTCATATACTATATTTCAGAATTGATATATTCAACAAATTGTTTGTATTGAAGTTGATTATCAAATAATTGAGCTCTCAATACTGAATATTGAGCCATATTTTCCAATTTAGCTTTATCCATACCATATATATTTTCCATTGCTGCAGCCAATGAGTTTACCAGATTCGTATCATTCTCCACAACAATACCACACTCTTCATTAACGATTTCCGACATTCCTCCACTTCTCGTTATAATGACAGGCAAAGAGCTTGCAATTGCCTCAAGGCAGGTAAGTGCAAAAGGCTCCTCCCATGTGGAAGGAAATACACCCGCATTTGCAATTTGATAATATCGATGAATGACTTCATGTTTTACAAAGCCTGTAAATATGACCCGTTCTCCCAACTGATGAATGATAGACGCAAGTTCTTTTTCGAATAGAGACACGTAAGTAGAAGAAAATGCAAAACTTCCGACAATAAGCAAATAGGCATCAGGCATTTTATCTTTAGATTCCAAGAAAGCAAGTAGCAATTCTTTTATACCTTTGTAATTTCTCAATCTACCAGAGAAAACAAAAAGAAAAGAATTTACGGGAATATTAAATGACGTTCTTAATGCATGTCTTTCTTCAATTGTAGTCCTTACATTGAACTGATTAAAATCGATTGAATTATACAATAACTTGATACCAGCACCATACTTTCCTTCAACATTTTTCTTCAACACTTTGCATATATAGTCGCTAATCCCCAAGTAAAGGTCTGTTGATTTTGCATTCAAATCATCCCAATGACGCAAACCATGGGAAGGTACATTATGTATGCGTTGTATAACGGGTAATGCGGTTTTCCTCTTTATATAATCAGCATTAATTGAGGAACCTTCCAAAAGAACAGCATCAATATTGTTACTATTCTTGATGTAACGAACCAATGCACTTGCATAACAATATCCAATAAATGGCAGACCTGTCCGTAAAGCTATAAAATTATAACAACGCTTTAAAAAGTCTATCATTCGATTCAAAATACTCGAAGTACTAACAAAGTGAAAATGGGTACACCTATACTTTTTTGCCTTTTCTCTTGCATTAGCATTATCAATAGAAAAAATTTCAAGTTGCATTTGCTTTTCTTTTTCATTGGTATCAATCAGAAGCTGAACCAATGTTTCTACTGCACCTCCCAAAACTGACGGTATAGGTAATGTCCCATTATTCATTATAGCGATTCTTTTCATACAAGGATATTTTATAAATGAGGTATAGACATATTGCTTGTATCAGAAAACATCCTTGACGGACAAATTCAGCAGAGGTAAATGCACAAGTCAGAATATATCCGAACCATACAGAAAGATATAAATATTTCTTAGGAAGTTTTGCAAATGCCGCTTTTAGTGACCACCATAACATTCCAATCAGACTAAGTACTCCAGTCATCCAACTAATTCCCAACAATCCCCAATCGTAATAATGCAATCCATATGATTCATTTCTCACAATTTCTAAAGAATAAGATGTTCTTAATGCCCGGTTACATAATCCAGAACCGAAAAACATCTCTACCGCACTCTTATAATGATTACCATAATAATGGAACAAAGTTGCATATCTAATATAATCTTTATTACCAAAAGTCTGTTCAGATTCTTGCCTCTCTATCATTCTTTCAAAAACCGTTTGGAAGATGGGAGTAAGATAAAGCAGATAAGCACCTAATCCTCCCAATATACACCATAAGACAAGTTTCTTTGAAAAGCCGTTAAACCTTATAATCATTATTATAGAAAATACAGCAGAAAAGAACAGTAAAGTTCTGAATCCAAATAATAACATACACACCAATGAAAGCAACATGGGAAGTGTATAGTTCATCTTCTTCTCCAAGATTTTATTCAAACTATAAAAATATCCTAATGAATTAATGGACATTCCCACCATTCGAATTCGTCGGTTCAACACATCTATTGTTTCATTATACTGATTATTTTTATCTAGAAATACAAGTTTAGGATAGACTGAGACTTGATATAAGTAACAAAGGCAGAATATGATAAAAGCCCAGAACAACACCTTTTCAAGAACTTCGATACTTACGTTGTATTTGCACAAGACAAAATAAAATACAATCATAAAGTAGATATTATATTCACCCATAATATTGACAGGACTTTCACTCCTAAAATACATACACGACAAGATACTTAGAAAGCAACTAACTACAAAGATGGAAATGGGCTTGCTGTATGATGTTCCTTTTTTATAATAAAAAAAGAAAACACCCACCAACACGATAAATAAGTATCTAGGTATTGGAAGAAGACCGTAACCTTGTTCCAATATTAGACAAGCTATTAATAATATCGGAAAGGAGTTAGCCAATGGATATCTTTTGACTATTGCATTATTCATCATTGTATAGCCTGCTTTATAAATGTTTCTGAAGTCCGGACTATAATATCTATATTAGGGATGTTATGAGACATTTCCTGAATATCCCCGCTATCTACATCAACTGTCGAATTTTCTATACCGAAAGTATTCATTACGTCCAAAGCTCGTCCATCTCCAGGCGAATTGAACAATACGGTTTTGAAAGGCTTGTTGAATATTATAGAAAATGCGGTTCCGTGAAACGATGTTGTAACGACACATGAGGCATTAGCAAACAATCCCACAAATTCAAAAGGAGATGCTGTCAATATTCGATTCTTCATTTTTTTATATTCAGCCTCTGCTGTTACTTCAACCACACTCATATGGTGTAATGTAGCATATTTATTTGCCATATCCAGTACCCTATCGTCTCTTTTTACTTGATATACAAGAAGGTATGGTTTATCTGTAAAAGTTGGTTTAACAGCTATCTTTTGCCATTCATTGGCTGATAATAAAAAGACAGGGTCTACAACTTTCGTTATTTCTTTATTTATGAGTGGTTGCAAAATATTTTTAAGTTCTGACTCTCTAACTGAAATATTCTCAAAATTGGAGAGCACTTCTTTATATTTTTTATAGTCATCGGAGATGATTCGTTTGGCTTCAGTACTAGCTGCATAGGATATAAATTTACCTTCATGACTGACACTTCCACAAAAGAATTTATCAAAGCCATTGGTAATTCTAGGATTCCAAACTTGGTCACTACCACAAATTATTATATCATAGCCTATAACCTCACTGTCTGTTTCCGTATATTTCCGAGTTGAAAGAGGTAAGCTATCTATAAATGATTGAAATTTGTCAGAACGTTCTTTTCTTTCCGTTAAGAACGGTAATATTCTAAGAACAAAGATAACTTTTCGTATTATATTAAGTCGGGAAATTCTACGCCAAGGCATAATACCATGAGACATGGTTAACGATTTGGGTCTATAATCTATAATCTCCGCATCATAGTTATTCTTCCGCAAATACGTTACTAAAGCATATGCCTGCAACACGGCCCCATAATTGTGAGCACAATGAAATGTCAATATTCCTATCTTCATATTAAATGGATAATTTCCGCTTAATTTTGTCGATAAACATTCTTAGTTGATAACGATAACCTACATTCCCATATTTCCTGGCAACATACAAAAATCCTCTTTTTTGATAATCCTTTGCAAATTGATGCCAACGAGGATCTACAGACGAAGGATGTTGCAGATTGGGTTGCAATGAATTCATCAAGTCTACATGCTTTGTATGCAGCATATAAGAACATTCCCTAAAAAAACTACACCCCTTATCCGTGTTACAAATAACGAGCGAGATTCCTTTATTGTCTGTATTCATTTTCGGTACGACTTTTTCATATCCCCAAAAGTCTCCGATAGTCAAATCAGAAGGTCTGGAAAGATTGCAATATTTACAATGCTCACAAGAGGGCCGGGAAATTAATCCTGAATAAAAAAGATACCTTAACAGAAAGTCTTTATGAATAGAGTTATCTGTAAAAGTAAAACTTTCCATGTGTGGTTGGTTCCACCCAATGGATTTTTCTCGAAATTCTAATTTGATAACGTTTGATTTGAATTTTGATTCTGTATAGCCAAGATAATCTTTCCATATAGAAGGACTGGGCACTGCATGACAAATAATGTCTATAAGAATGAGATTTTTTCTTTGAGCTTTTCCTATATAACTATTCAAACCTGCTGTTTGACATGGAGTACCAGAGAATAAAACAACCAAACCTGCCTTCAAATCTTGCTTCACTTGGCGGAACACCGTATTCATATCGCTCTGTACATACTTACTTCCCTTGAATTCGCTACATTCTTCTTTTGTAGTTGCTCGTTTATGGACGACTCTAAAATGGTCAGCATATCCTGCACCATACACAACGCCACCATGTTCCAGAATATAATCAGACATAGCAACAAATACGGCTCCAGAACGGCTATATCTTAATTCTTCCTCATTTTTATGCCTTGCCGCATAAGCTAAAGGGTTATCTATATTTAAGCTTTTATCGTAATCGTCATTAAAAGCACACACCTTCTCACACAGACCGCAATCAACACACTTGCTTCGATCCACCTCCGGATAGAGAAATCCAAGCGCATCTGGCTTCATCGTGATAGCATCATGAGCGCAAATACTGGCACATGCGGTACATCCGCAACAATCAGCCGGATTATTGATATTTATCATTGTATCAACCGGATTTTTCTTATAGTTATTGAATAAACTCGTTCTATCATCTTCTGATTTTTTCACATAAAGCACTGACCTTTGCCCAGACAAAAACTCTTTCTTCTTTACTACATCCTATATAAAATATCGAAATTGATGTGGTAAGTATTGACACTACAGATATAACTAAAAAGGATAAAAAGGTTTCATTTATGTTCTTTAATAATAATATTGGTAGAATCGCTGATGTTGACATTACCATCAAGACTTTTAAATACACATGTTTCAAATACTTGACAGAAGACAATCCAATCATTCCTCTGAGCATATAAAGACGTGCAACTAAACAGCATTGAGATATAAATATTGCAACAAACAATACAGACTCCGGTACACACCCCAAACGAAGAAAGATATATGATATAGGGAGATTCAGCATCTGCAGACCACCTACCATAATCTGATAGTTCCGAATTCTACCCGTGGCAAGCATGGCCGTAATCAATGGATTTGAAATAGATTCACTCATGGCAAAAAGCAACGTTAGCCGCACAAACAGAACTGCATGTTCCGGCACCAATTTCAGCCATAGCCCAAGAATATAGTGAGTATTGATAATCACCGGCAATGAGAGCAACAACAACATATAAAATGAGAACTTCGCTCCTTGAAAGATAAGTGCCATCATATAGTCTTGATTGCCAGAAGCATAAGATTTTGTAATTTGCGGATTTAATGCTGTCATAAAATTACTAACAAATCCTGAAATTGCTGAATTTACTTGCATAGCAATACCTTTAGCTGCATTTACAGACGGACCGAAAAACAAATTAATGACAACATTTCCACCTTGATCTCTTAACACGGATGAAGCAGCTCCAATGAAATTCCATCCTGCAAACCCAAACATATTCTTTAGAAGTTTTTTATCCCAACAAAAATGATAAGTACACTCTTTGAAATGCCTTTTACAATAATAGCCATAAGTAAAACGAATAATTATTGCTACAGAACACATCAAAATTGAATAAAACACCAATTTATCCATAGGAGCTATAACGATCAAATATGCAATAATAAGTTTGCCTATAGCTTCCAATATACTGATATAAGCAAAGGCCGACATTTTTTCATGTGCTATTATAGATGCGTTATATGGAACACTTATAAGATTTATGACAAAAGTGACAATAGAAAATTGGAGTACCCAATTAGCTGCCAGTATTCTATCTGCTGGAATAATCATCTTAGAATTAAGAAACCATACACCAACAAGCTCTATTAATATGACTACGATTAAAGATAACAATATTTGGATAGTAACCGATGCTGAAAATATCTTATTCAGCTTACTTTGATCACCTTTCCCCAATTCAAAGGTAATAAATCTACTGATAGAAGCAGATAATGACCCCGATATTACCGAAAACATAGCTACAACGCCACCTACGACATTATATATACCAAAATCTTCAACTCCTAGAGCATCTAGTATGACACGTGAAGTATATAAACTCACGATCATCATAAAAAGCATACGAATATAGAGAAGTAAGGTATTCTTCGCTATTCGTTTATTGTTGTCTGTCGCTTGAGACATGTAAATATTTACTATATGCCTATAATACCTTTAAAGGTTATTCGGCACCTCCTATGTCATACTTTTGATTAATAATTTGATTATTGCCTCTCACCTATCGGCTCTACATACCCGACCGGCATATCCGCACAAGCACACCCCAGCATATTCAACCGGACAGCAATCTTACTTCTACCATCTACTGTAACAAGCTCTCCTACAAGCCCCGTCAAAGGACCTTTAATAACACGTACTTTCTCACCACGTGCCAAAGGAGCACTATTCATACAGATTGCCTCTTCGGAATAGTCGAGCATAAAACGGAAACGGGCCATTTGTTCATCAGGAATGATAGTCGGACTGCTCTCACCGCGCATTACCATATACCGACTAACGGTAGAAAAGGAAAGAACCTCTTTACGTTCTTTAGGATCAGCATGTACAAAAACCATCATGGGAAGCAACACGGATTCAACCACTTTACGGCGGTCACTCCATTGATGGACTTCTTGCTGGACCGGTACAAAATTTTCAATCCCCATTTTGTCTAAACGTTCGGCTACCTTCTTCTCATGATGCATACGAACCAGAGCGACATACCAGCGTTTAGAGTGTGCTACGCCTTCCCCTGTCCCAATTTTAGGCCCAGCACTTAAAGTTTCTTTCGTTAGAATCATACTTTTTTACCCCTTAAGTTTCCGTTACTTCTTAGGTAACGGATTATTATTCGATGCAAAGATATGCAAAAATACAAATAGTAAACAAGTAAAATCTTCTTTTTTTTTTTCTGATTTGTTGAAATATGCAACAAAATATATCCGGACATGATGATTCTGTTTGATCATGCCTGGAATTCCTGTACTCTGTTTCCAAAGATGCTTTTCCCTTCGCGTAGGTTAGAAAAACATCTTTGTAGGCAGTTCCTGTCTATGTTTTTCTGTTTTCATCTGTTTTCCTGTGAATAAGTACCTTATCCGTTACCTAAGAAGTAACGGATACATTTCGCCCTTGATTTCTAACATTTTATCGTTAATCATCTACCTAAACGATAGTTTCTAATGTAAGATAAATTCCCTTTATTTACCTCTGTACGTTCTCTTAGCTCAAAACCTTTTAAATAGATTTGTGTGGTTTTTATTGATTTATGTCCCAATGATTCACTAATCATTTCAATTGGCACTCCACGATACTTGGCTGTCGTTGCCCAGGAATGACGAAGTGTGTAAGAAGAAACGGGAGAATTCAAGCGTAAAGCCCTCGCCAAATCCTTCAAACGATTATTGAATCTCCGAAGAGCAGACTGATATTCACGGTATGCCCTTTCATCCTTTCGTTTCTTGTTACCGCAAAGTATGTCGAACAGATAGTTCGGACAATCGGGAATGGGTTCCTGATTACTTCGGAGTTGATTAATCATCCCCCTGGCAGTATCAAGTACTTCCACGCTCATGGGAGTTTTCGTCTTGATTCGATTATAGCGTAATACACTCTGATCTAAAGCTGATTTTTCCAGATGCGCTAAATCGGCGAATGACATTCCACAAAACTGGAACATCAGGGCGGCAATAGTTTGTGTGCGACGTAAACGCTCCGATTTGGGATCCTCATACAGAAGTTTGTGCAATTCACCGGCAGGCAAAGCTTTCTTTTGCCGGACATCCACGCCTGTATAAACATCATGAAATAATCGGGGAACATAAGGGGCACTACCCGCTTCCACTCCCCGATTGTAAATACTACGAAGCATACGCATATACGTAGAAATCGTATTGGGCTTCAAACCACACTCATAAAGATACTGACCATAACATCGTAAACGTCCTTTGGTGACCTGTCTGAACGACATATTCAACGTACCGCAAAACTTACTGAAAGAATAAAGGGCATTCTTATAGACGTGCGCAGTAGAATAGCGCCCCTCCTTTCGTAAACGATTGATGTAGTTCTCACCACATCGACTAAATCCATTTTTATTCATCATTTGCATCACTAGTTATTTTATATATATACTATTTGGCAAGCGACAAAAGAACAAATCTTTTTGCACGTTCAATTTCACTTTCCAGATATTATTTTTAGAATTAACACATATTTAACCAACGTTAAAATTAGTAGATTATGAAAAGTAAAAATGCCAAAAAAGGTAGTAAAAACGACAAGGTAAAAAGAAATGTCCAAACAATGAAAAAAGCCCCCAGGAGGCATTCAAGGGAAGAAATCATCAGTGAAGAAGAACTGGATAACAGAATAGCAATCGATGGAGATATCCGTCTTTATTTCACCATGTATTTAAAAATCTTTATTGATGGACATTTCCGCCATCCCAAGAAAAGAAAGCTGATAAATCTAGCCCAATATATCTATGACCAAAAAGTATTATACATCCACAAACACGATGGCTATAAGTTAATGGAACTTAGCAGTATACATGCTGAATTAGGGGCATTGAGAAAACCTGTTGAAGAAGAGTACATGAAAGAAAAAAAGGAAAAAAGAGAACAAGCTGAAAAGGTCAAAAGCAAGTACTAAGAAAAAATAATTGTACAGGCCAAATGTAAGACCTACTTTTGACGCCGTTTTCAGTCGACTAGAAACAAGACTAATTTCTTCAGAAAAATAGTGACGCTATCACAATGAAATAGCGTCACTATAATGGAAGGATAGTGACGCTATGACAACAACATACCGTCACTATCCCCAAGAAGAAGTTTGCATTTACAATTATCAATATTTTTTTCAATTAAAACAACTAAGGAATGAAAAGAAAAATGGAAAAAGACAAGTTGACAGCTTGCAAATTAGTATGGAAAAAACGTATTACTGCCGAAAAAGGAATTTCGGAAAAATGTGCGGAGAAAATAGTACAGAAGTGCATCAAATTAATAGAACACATGCTATATGGGAATGCAATGATAGCTTTCCGTAAGCAAGACGGAACATTTTGTTTAGAAAAAGGAACATTGGTAGGATACGAAAAATTCTTTCATCGGGATTTCAAAATTACAGCAATACAGGAGTCTGTTATCTATTGGAGTGAAGAACAAAAAGGATGGAGAAGATTTATGATCGGAAACCTGATAGAATGGAAAGCTATTGTGTAATTTTATAATGAAAAATATTGAACTATGAATATGATTAATAAAGGGATACCTTACTTCCCGACACCGGCAAACTTTTTTGACGAAGAAGTGATGGAATTATTAGAAGCTAAATTTGGAGTATTAGCTTCTTACATTGTCATGCGATTGCTTTGCAAAATATATAAAGAGGGATATTATATCTCTTGGGGAAAGGAACAAAACCTGATTTTTGTCCGTAAAGTAGGCGGCGGGATTAAAGAGGATATGATGGAAAAGATTGTCGATCTGTTATTGGAGAAAGGATTTTTCCATAAGGAAACCTACGAAAAATACGGCATACTCACTTCGGAACAGATTCAAAGGGTGTGGTTTGAAGCTACTACACGAAGGAAAATTGATTTCTCCCAACTACCTTATTTATTAGAGACCAAGAAGAAAAAAGGGATGCAAAAAGAAGAGTTGAACGCGGAAAATGCAAACATTTTTGAAACTCAAGAGGAGGTGAGTCAAGAAAATGCAGACATTTCCCGACAAACTAAACTAAAGGAAACTAAACTAAATCATGAAGAAGAAGAAACCAACGTTGTTTCGATTGAAATTCCGGGGTATGCCTACAATCTGGCTACACACAACATAGCAGGATTGATGGAGAGCCTGGACAACCATAAAGTGACTGACCCAAAAGAGAAACAGACGATTCTCCGGCTATCGGACTATGGCAGGAAAGGCACCCAGGTGTGGAAACTGCTCTCCAATACGGCCTGGAGTAAAATCGGAGCACCGGGGAAATATATCATTGCAGCGTTAGCCAGCGGACGGAAATAAACCGACTGATTAAAAGCTGATAAAAAAGGTACGAAAAATCTGTGCTTTTCACAAATTCTTCGTACCTTTACGCTCCGGTAAAACAAGTTCTATCCACATAAAAGATAACAAAATGGAAAACAGAAGTTTAGTAACCATTGCCGAACATTCTAAAGAAAAAATCCTCTACATGCTCGAAATGGCGAAGCAGTTTGAAATGAACCCCAATCGCCGGTTATTACAAGGAAAGGTTGTAGCAACCCTGTTCTTTGAACCTTCTACCCGTACCCGCTTGAGTTTTGAAACAGCTGCCAACCGTCTCGGTGCACGAGTAATCGGATTCTCTGACCCCAAAGCTACCAGCTCTTCTAAAGGGGAAACACTTAAAGACACGATCATGATGGTGAGCAACTATGCAGATATTATCGTCATGCGACACTATCTCGAAGGAGCTGCACGGTATGCCAGCGAAGTAGCCCCGGTGCCCATTGTCAACGCAGGTGACGGAGCCAACCAGCACCCGTCGCAGACGATGCTCGATCTCTACTCTATCTACAAGACACAAGGAACGCTGGAAAATCTGAACATTTTCCTGGTGGGTGACTTGAAATACGGCCGCACCGTACATTCTTTGCTGATGGCGATGCGACACTTTAATCCGACTTTCCATTTTATCGCTCCCGAAGAGCTGAAAATGCCGGAAGAATACAAACTTTACTGCAAAACGCACCAAATAAAATACGTTGAACATACGGATTTTACCGAAGAGATTATCGCTGACGCCGATATTCTGTACATGACCCGTGTGCAACGCGAACGTTTCACCGACCTGATGGAATATGAACGGGTGAAGAATGTATATATTCTCCGTAATAAAATGCTGGAGAACACACGTCCGAACCTGCGTATCCTGCACCCGCTTCCCCGTGTCAACGAAATAGCTTACGATGTGGATGACAATCCGAAAGCATATTATTTCCAACAGGCACAAAACGGTCTGTATGCCCGCGAAGCAATCCTTTGCGATGTATTAGGTATCACATTAGATGACGTTAAAAACGATATTTTATTATGAGCGAAAATAAACAAGAATTGCAAGTAGCTGCCCTGAAAAACGGGACAGTGATTGACCATATCCCATCCGAAAAGCTCTTTACCGTAGTGCAACTGCTCGGTGTGGAACAGATGACTAGCAATATCACTATCGGATTCAACCTCGACAGTAAGAAACTAGGTAAAAAAGGGATCATCAAGATTGCAGATAAATTCTTCTGCGACGAAGAGATTAACCGTATTTCAGTAGTTGCCCCGCACGTCAAGCTGAATATCATCCGCAATTACGAAGTAGTGGAAAAGAAAGAGGTGAAAATGCCGGATGAACTTCGGGGCATCGTGAAATGTGCCAATCCGAAATGTATCACCAACAACGAACCGATGGCCACTATCTTTCATGTGATAGATAAAGATAATTGTATCGTAAAATGCCATTATTGCGAGAAAGAGCAGAAACGTGAAGAGATTACAATCCTCTGAATAAACGTATAGGCCTATGAAACAGGACTGGAAACCAGGAACGATGATCTATCCGCTGCCGGCTGTACTGGTCAGCTGCGGAAAGGAAGAAAGCGAATATAATATGTTCACAGTAGCATGGACGGGTACGATTTGTACAAACCCGCCCATGTGTTATATATCCGTACGTCCGGAACGCCATTCTTATGACATTATCAAAAAAAACATGGAGTTTGTCATCAACCTGACAACGAAAGATATGGCTTTTGCCACCGACTGGTGCGGAGTTCGTTCGGGACGTGATTATCATAAATTTGATGAGATGAAGCTGACACCCGGACAGTGTACAGTGGTTAGTGCTCCGTTGATTGAAGAATCTCCTCTCTGCATTGAATGCCGTGTGAAAGAAATCATCTCCCTCGGCTCACACGATATGTTTATCGCTGACGTAGTAAATGTGCGTGCGGACGACCGGAACCTGAATCCTGAAACCGGAAAGCTGGAACTGGCCGAAGCCAATCCGCTGGTATATGTGCACGGAGGATATTATAATCTGGGAGAGAAAATCGGTAAATTCGGTTGGAGTGTAGAAAAGAAGAAATCATAAAAAGTGCGATATTGCCATGAATATGCTGCGTAAATTCATCCTTCCCGGTTTGTTAGCTATAGCCTGCACGGCTGTCGGCCAGAACTATAACGCAGAAAAAGTAGACCGCCCCAATACAAAAAAAATAAATATCGGTATCAAGGCGGGATTCAACTCTTCCATGTTCATGGTGTCTGAACTGAAAATTAAGGATGTAACTATCGATGAGGTGCAGAATAACTACAAGATAGGTTATTTCGGCGCCCTCTTTATGCGCATCAATATGAAGAAGCATTTCATTCAGCCGGAAGTGTCCTATAATGTAAGCAAATGTGAGATATCTTTCGATAAGCTCGGTTCACAGCATCCTGCCATCGAGCCTGATTATGCTTCCGTGCAATCGGTGTTGCACAGTGTGGATTTCCCTATTTTATACGGCTATAATGTGGTGAAAAAAGGGCCTTACGGAATGTCTATCTTCGCAGGCCCCAAACTTCGCTACTTATGGGGAAAGCACAATGAAATCACTTTTAAGAATTTCGACCAGAAAGGGATTCACGAAAGGCTGTATCCGTTTAATGTCAGTGCAGTGATCGGTGTAGGCGTCAACATCTCCCGTATCTTTTTCGATTTCCGCTACGAACAAGGCATCGGAAATATCTCCAAGTCCATCATTTACGACAATATCAATTCCGACGGCAGCACGGGAGTGAGCAACATTATTTTCCGTCGCCGTGACAGCGCGTTAAGTTTTTCGCTGGGATTCATCCTTTAAGAATAAAATATCATTAAATCCGGCTTTTTACTAACATTTTTCTTGTACTTCCTTCATTCTTTATTTATTTTCATTAACTTTGTGCGCTTAAAATAGGTATCTCGAATTAGAAATTTAATCTTACTTATAAAAGAATGAAAAGAGACGACATCATTTTCGACATCATCGAAAAAGAGCATCAACGTCAGTTGAAAGGAATCGAGCTTATTGCATCAGAAAATTTTGTGAGTGACCAGGTTATGCAGGCAATGGGTTCTTGCCTGACTAACAAGTACGCAGAAGGTTATCCCGGCAAACGTTATTACGGAGGTTGCGAAGTAGTAGACCAAAGCGAACAAATCGCTATCGACCGCCTGAAAGAAATTTTTGGCGCTGAATGGGCAAACGTACAACCACACTCGGGAGCACAAGCTAATGCTGCTGTTTTCCTCGCAGTTCTGAATCCGGGCGACAAATTCATGGGACTAAATCTTGCACACGGCGGACACCTTTCTCATGGCTCACTGGTAAACACTTCCGGTATCATCTATACTCCTTGCGAATATAACCTGAATCAGGAAACTGGACGCGTTGACTACGACCAGATGGAAGAAGTCGCTCTACGTGAGAAACCGAAAATGATTATCGGTGGTGGTTCTGCATACTCTCGCGAATGGGATTACAAACGTATGCGTGAAATCGCCGACAAAGTAGGCGCTATCCTGATGATCGACATGGCTCACCCTGCCGGCCTGATCGCTGCCGGAGTGCTCGAAAATCCGGTTAAATATGCACATATCGTCACTTCTACTACACATAAAACACTTCGCGGACCTCGTGGTGGTGTCATCATGATGGGTAAGGATTTCCCCAATCCATGGGGTAAGACCACTCCGAAAGGTGAGATCAAGATGATGTCTCAATTACTGGATTCTGCCGTATTCCCAGGGGTTCAAGGTGGACCGTTGGAACATGTAATTGCTGCTAAAGCAGTTGCTTTCGGTGAAATCCTGCAACCTGAATTTAAGGAATATGCTAAACAAGTACAAAAGAACGCTGCTGTACTTGCACAGGCTTTGATTGACCGTGGCTTTACTATCGTTTCCGGTGGTACAGACAACCACTCTATGTTGGTCGACCTGCGTAGCAAATATCCTGAACTGACAGGTAAAGTGGCAGAAAAAGCATTGGTTTCTGCTGATATTACCGTTAACAAGAACATGGTTCCGTTTGACAGCCGTTCGGCTTTCCAGACTTCCGGTATCCGTTTAGGTACTCCTGCCATCACTACCCGTGGTGCAAAAGAAGACTTGATGCTCGAAATTGCTGAAATGATCGAGACTGTATTGTCTAACGTAGAAAATGAGGAAGTTATTGCACAAGTACGTGCACGTGTCAATGAGACAATGAAGAAATATCCTCTTTTTGCTTATTAAAAAACGATTTCAAAGCTAATAGCTTCACTGTTATCAGCTTTATTTCTTATTTATAAGGTCTGCTCTTTGTGAAAGGAGCAGGCTTTTTTTATTTATTAACGGTCCCGCCCGAACCATCTGTCCATATTTTCGTTTTTCTTACTATAAAAGAAATATATGATGTCATATATCACTCATAGCAAGGACGAATTCAACCGTACAGTGTGCAAGAAGAGAAAACTGAAGCGCACTGGACTCTATATACAGTCATCCCCGTCTTTCCACATTTTATTTCATAGGGAAAGACGGGGATTTATTTTAGCTCAATCCTTCTATTTCTCCATCCACAATATCGATGTGCAATGCTTGCGGCTCCTTGGGTAATCCCGGCATACGAAGAATTTCTCCGGCAATGGCTACAATCATTTCAGCTCCGTTATTGATAACAATATCTTTAATATGGAACTCGAAGTTGTTTACCGCACCATAAATCTTTGGATCGGCAGAAAATGAATATTGTGTTTTCGCAATACAAACCGGATAATGAGTAATTCCCATTTTCTCGATCAGTTTGATACGGTTGCGGGCAATACTGCTATAAGTAATAACGCTGGCTCCGTAAATATTAGTGGCTACCTTTTCAATCTTCTGCTGTATGCTATCTTCTTCTTTATAAGTGTAGCGTAAAGATTCGGACGGATTGTTCTCTATGGTATCTACTACCAGACGGGCCATATCTACTGCTCCCTCTCCTCCTTCACTGAACGCATTGTTAATGGCGAAACCCACTCCCAACTGTTCGCAATGTTCGCGCAGTAATTCCATTTCTTCATCCGTATCGGATGCAAACTTATTGAAAGCTACGATGATGGTCTGACCGAATGAGCGAAGGTTACGAACGTGTTTGTCGAGATTACGCAATCCTTCTTTCAAGCCTTCCATATTCGGCTCTTTGATACGGTCGAGACTGACACCTCCGTGCATCTTTAATCCTTGTGCCGTAGCGACAATCACCGTGAGACGTGGTTGGAGTCCGCTCTTGCGGCATTTGATATTATAGAATTTTTCTGCACCGAGATCGGCACCGAATCCGGCTTCCGTGATTACATAATCACCGAAGGACATTGCCAATTTAGTGGCCAGAATAGAGTTACAACCATGTGCGATATTAGCAAACGGACCACCATGTACAAAAGCAGCGGTTCCTTCGGTAGTCTGCACTAAATTAGGATGGATAGCATCTTTCAACAACACAGTGATGGCTCCTGCCACTCCCAAATCTTTCACAGTAAAAGGTTGGTCGTCATACGTGAAGCCCAACAGGATATTTTCAATACGGCGACGCAGATCACTCACATCTTTGGAAAGGCAAAGAATTGCCATAATCTCCGAAGCAGGAGTAATATCGAAACCGGACTCTTGGGTAATCCCGTTCGATTTAGGTCCGAGGCCGACAACGATGCTGCGCAACGAACGGTCGTTCACGTCAAGCACTCTCCGCCAAAGAATTTCTTTCAGTCCAAAGCCCTTTGCCTGATTCTGATAAAGATAATTGTCGAGTAAAGCAGAAATCATGTTATGAGCAGAAGTGATGGCATGAAAATCCCCTGTAAAATGGAGGTTAATTTTGTCCATCGGAAGCACTTGTGCATATCCCCCACCGGCTGCTCCTCCCTTCATTCCGAAACATGGACCGAGAGACGGCTCGCGAAGAGCGACAATCGCATTCTTTCCAATTTTATTCAATCCCAAAGCGAGACCGATAGATACTGTAGTTTTGCCAATGCCCGCTTTGGTTGCTGTGATAGCAGTTACCAGAATGAGATTGCTTTTCTTCACTTTCTCTTCATCAATCAGTTGTTCGGGGATCTTTGCTATGTAGCGGCCATAATTCTCCACTTCCTCGCGAGGGATTCCGATACCTTCGGCAACTTGCTTAATCTTCTTCAGCTCAATACTGCGAGCTATTTCTATGTCTGATTTCATACAGAATATGATTAGTTTTATTTTTGAAAGAACAAAAGTATAACAAAAAAGCGAAATAGAGAAATTTAAAGTTCGGCGGATATTATATCTCTATTTTTCATAACACAACAAACTCTTTTTACGCTATAACTATTGTAAATGACATAACCTAAAACAACAACTTAATTATGGAATGGATTATTAATCAACTAAGGGTACATCCTGAACTTGCTATTTTCCTGACGCTCTTTGCCGGGTTCTGGCTTGGCAGACTCAAAATAGGGAAATTCTCCTTGGGGACAGTCACCAGCGTTCTGCTGGTCGGAGTATTGGTCGGACAACTGAATATCACTGTAGATGGTCCGATGAAAGCTGTGTTCTTTCTGCTTTTCTTATTTGCCGTTGGCTATAAGGTAGGTCCGCAGTTTTTCCGCGGATTGAAGAAAGACGGCCTGCCACAAGTGGGATTTGCCGTACTGATGTGTATTGTCAGTCTGGTAGCCCCGTGGATACTGGCCAAAATCATGGGATATCATGTAGGAGAAGCTGCCGGACTGTTGGCAGGCTCACAAACAATATCCGCCGTTATCGGCGTGGCAAGCGATACGATCAACCAGCTGGGAATCAGCGATGCACAGAAAGCCACGTTCATCAATGCAATTCCGGTAGCGTATGCCGTAACTTATATTTTCGGAACGGCCGGTTCGGCGTGGATTCTGGCTTCTCTCGGCCCTAAAATGCTGGGTGGACTGGATAAGGTGAAGGCTGACTGCAAGGAATTGGAGGCTCAAATGGGAACATCGGAAGCTGACGAACCCGGATTTTCCCCGGCTCTTCGTCCGGTTGTGTTCCGTGCTTATAAAATCACCAATGAATGGTTTGACAAAGGAAAGAAAGTCAGTGAACTCGAAGCTTATCTATGTAAAAATGATAAACGGCTGTTTGTAGAACGGATTCGTCAAAAAAGAGTGGTGAAGGAAGTAGATCCGAACCTGATTCTTCATAAGAATGACGAAGTGGTACTTAGCGGACGCCGTGAATTTGTGATTGGAGAAGAAGACTGGATCGGTCCGGAAGTGATTGATGCACAATTACTCGACTTCCCTGCAGAAACTCTTCCTGTAATGGTGATCCACCGGACTTTTGCCGGAGAAACGGTTTCCAAAATCAGGGCGCAGAAGTTTATGCACGGGGTTAGTATCCGGAATATCAAACGTGCCGGAATCAATGTTCCGGTATTGCCTAAAACAATCGTAGATTCGGGAGATATTCTCGAACTTACCGGTCTTAAACATGAAGTGGAAAGTGCTGCCAAACAAATGGGCTATATTGACCGGCCTACCAACCAGACGGATATGATCTTCGTTGGATTGGGTATTTTGCTCGGTGGTCTTTTCGGTGCACTGGCTATTCATCTGGGAGGTGTTCCTATCAGTCTTTCTACCAGTGGCGGCGCATTGATAGCCGGACTTCTGTTCGGTTGGCTACGCAGCAAGCATCCTACTTTCGGAGGTATCCCCGAACCTTCTTTATGGGTATTGAATAATGTAGGACTGAATATGTTTATCGCAGTGGTCGGTATCGCCGCAGGTCCCAGTTTCATTGCCGGATTCAAGGAAGTAGGCGTCAGTCTGTTTATCGTCGGCGCATTGGCAACGGCCATTCCTCTCCTCGCCGGATTGCTGATGGCGAGATACTTGTTCAAATTCCACCCTGCCCTGGCATTGGGATGTACGGCAGGAGCACGTACTACAACAGCTGCATTGGGAGCTATTCAGGATGCAGTGGAAAGCGACACACCGGCATTAGGATATACGGTGACGTATGCAGTCGGCAATACGCTCCTGATTATCTGGGGAGTTGTCATCGTACTACTTATGTAAAACTATATAAATAAATATCATTATGGAAAAGAAAACAAATAACCCTGCCATTACCAAAAGTTATGCCAAGAAAATGGAAACGATCAGCCCGTTCGAGCTGAAAAACAAACTGATCGATATGGCAGATGAAAGTATCAAGAAGATAGCACATACCATGTTGAATGCCGGAAGAGGTAACCCGAACTGGATTGCTACCGAGCCACGCGAAGCCTTTTTTCTGCTGGGACAATTCGGCCTTTGCGAATGTCGTCATGCGTTTTCACTGGAAGAAGGAATAGCAGGTATTCCGCAAAAGGCGGGAATTGCTGCCCGTTTCGAGGCTTTCCTGAAAGAAAACGAGAAAGCTCCCGGTGCTAACCTGTTGAAAGAGGGCTATAATTATATGCTGATGGAACATGCTGCCGATCCGGATACGCTTATTCACGAATGGGCGGAATCGGTGATTGGCGACCAGTATCCTGTGCCCGACCGTATTTTACATTTTACGGAGTTAATCGTACAGGATTACCTGGCGCAAGAGATGTGTGACCGCCGTCCGCCGAAAGGAACTTTTGACCTTTTCGCGACTGAAGGAGGTACAGCAGCCATGTGTTATCTGTTCGATTCTTTGCAAGAGAATTTCCTGTTGAACCAGGGGGATGCTATTGCTTTGATGGTTCCTGCGTTCACTCCTTATATAGAAATCCCGGAACTGCGACGCTATCAGTTCGACGTTACCGAAATTTCTGCCGACCAGATGACTCCTGACGGTTTACATACCTGGCAGTATAAGGATGAAGATATAGACAAGCTGAAAGATCCGCGGATCAAAGCGTTGTTTATCACCAATCCGAGCAACCCGCCCAGCTATGCACTTAGCAAAGAGACTACCGAACGTATCATCAACATTGTGAAGAATGATAATCCGAACCTGATGATTATCACGGATGATGTGTACGGAACGTTTATTCCTCATTTCCGTTCATTGATGGCAGAGTTGCCGCACAATACGCTTTGCGTTTATTCGTTCTCCAAATATTTCGGAGCTACAGGATGGAGAACCGCTGTTATCGCTCTACACGAAGACAACATCTACGACAAAATGATTGCCCGCCTGTCGGAGGAGCAGAAATCAATCTTGAACAAACGTTATTCCAGCCTTAGCCTGCAACCGGAAAAGATGAAATTTATTGAGCGCATGGTGGCTGACAGCCGACAAATTGCGCTGAATCATACTGCAGGGCTTTCCCTGCCCCAACAGATACAGATGAGTTTGTTTGCCATCTTCTCGCTCCTGGATAAAGAAGACAGTTATAAGAAGAGTCGGTAACAGAATTTTGCGCACCGGTAGCTATGGAATAATGTTTGGAATCGGTAAAAGCTGTTGTGTAGACCAGGCTTAACAGATGATCTTTTGCGAGGGAGTAATCCATTCCGAGGCGTATCTGATGACTGTTGGTACGGGAAGTCATTATTTCATCCATATCCATCTGATGTACCGAACCATCGGCTAACGTGTGAAGTGCTTCTTTCTCCGTTATCCTTCGGTCGCGATCATAAGAGTAAGAGTAAAGAAGATCTGCAGAGAATTTACGTCCGGAGTACAGAAGACTTCCACGTTCTGCCAAAGATTCGTAGTGATGTTGGTTAAAAGCTGTATAGAGTTCTCCTTGAAGGGAAGATGCTTGTCCTGTGCCGGGTGCTAATATCAGGTTAATCATCGGTCCGCGTACCTGATAGCGTGCCGGAGCGGAATACATCACTTCCGCCTTTTCAATCCGGCTGACAGGAATCGATTTTAATAAAGCATCCAATTGTTCGGCAGACAGAGTGGTCACTTTTCCGTTGATGACAACAGTTACCTCCTGTCCTCCCAACATCAGACTATTATTCATATTTACTATACCCGGAAGATTTTTCACAACATCATAGGCATTATCCACAGGCAGGTTGCCCACCAGTCTCGGCACGTCATACACGAGTTTGCCTTGTTCGGCTTTCACGATAGGGCGTTCACCTATAATCATCACTTCGGGCAGTTCCTGAAACAAACTATCCATATAACCTATATTCTTGATACTGTCGACAGGTTCCTGTGACTGTTGTCCGACTTGTGCTGTAGCGGATATCCACACACATAGAAGAGACATAAATAGTAAATTAATCCGTTTCATTTCGTCTTTATTTTTGGAATACGACAAAATACGGTAGAAAAAATGGAAATTTGCGTTATCACTGGCTTATCTAGTGTTATTTAGTCTTATCAAAGAGAAGAATAAGAATAGTTTCCTATTATCTTTGTCAGTATGAAATTACCACTAAAACATATTGTCATACTGGTTATCTGCTCATTAATCGGAATCTTTGTTTATCAAGCTTATTGGTTGACAGGGCTTTACCGGTCTATGAAGATGGAAATGGAGAGCAATATCAGAGATGCGATGCGGACGAGTGACTTTAACGAGGTCGTGCTCCGGGTAAATGATTTGCAAAAAGATAATGTGGAACACGGTTCGCTGACGGTATCAGCCGGATATGATGCGGACGGCAATTCATTAGTGACTAAACAAACGATTTCTTATACGGATAGTAGCCGTCAGGATACGATACACTCCCGGACAGAAACTACTACGGATACGGTAAAGGCCGTTGGTAACGCTCCGGAAGATTCTACACCTGTTGCAAGTAGCGAGAACGGGCTGGATGTGTTATTGAAAAAGCAAGATTCGCTAAAGGAGCTGTTAATGAGTATTCAGCAGGGTATTCATTCGGGGGTGGACACTTATATAGATGTCAACCTGCAGCGATATGACAGTTTGCTCACCCATGTGATGAAAGAGCATAATCTCTCTATTCCTCATCACACTCTTTTGATTTATACCGGGATCAGTGCCGATTCTTCCATTGTATATACCGATACATTAGGTATTGCGGGAGATAGCAGTTATATTCCCAGTCCCAAGGCAATCCGCTATGACTATGAATTTAATATGCATCACAGCCAACGCTACCAACTGGTGTTCGAGCCGATCAATTCATTGGTGTTAAAGCAGATGACAGGTATTCTGGTCACTTCATTTGTAATTCTTCTGATTCTCGGATTCTCTTTCTGGTTCCTTATCCGGACGCTTCTGAAACAGAAAACGCTGGATGAAATGAAAAGTGATTTTACCAATAATATCACGCACGAATTAAAGACTCCCATTGCCGTAGCCTATGCGGCTAATGACGCATTACTGAACTTTAACCAGGCGGAAGAGAAAAGCAAGCGCGACCAGTATCTACGCATCAGTCAGGAGCAGTTGCAAAGGCTTAGCGGGCTGGTGGAACAGATTTTATCCATGGGAATGGAGCGTCGCAAAACGTTTCGTTTGCATCCGGAGGAAATCAACCTGAAGGAGTTGATTACTCCGCTCATGGAGCAGCACCAGCTAAAAGCGGACAAGCCTGTACATATCGAATTGGATATTCAACCGGAAACGCTTGTCATTGTAGCCGACCGTACGCATTTCAGCAACATCATCAGTAACCTGATAGATAATGCAGTGAAATACTCGAAAGAGGAAGCCGAATTGTCTATTTCCTGCCGACAGACTGGGGGGACAGTAACCGTCAGCGTTACCGACCGGGGAATCGGGATTCCACTTGATAAACAAAAGCACATATTTGATAAATTCTACCGGGTCCCGACGGGTAATCTTCATAATATAAAAGGTTACGGACTAGGACTGTTCTATGTAAAGAGCATGGTCGAAAAACATGGAGGGACTATCACCGTAAAAAGTGAACCGGACAAAGGAAGCACTTTTACCATTACTTTATAAACCCATAAAATCATGAGTAAAAACAAAATTACCGTATTACTGGTAGAAGACGAACAGACGCTCGCCATGATTATCAAGGATACACTTGAAGAAAATGATTTTATCATTCATACGGCGAATGACGGTGAGGAAGGGCTAAGCCTTTTCTTCGAACTTCATCCGGATGTACTTGTAGCCGATGTGATGATGCCGAAAATGGATGGCTTTGAAATGGTACGTCGCATCCGCCAGACGGATAAACAGACTCCTGTCTTATTCCTGACTGCCCGTTCGGCCATCAATGATGTGGTGGAGGGGTTTGAACTCGGAGCGAACGATTACCTGAAAAAACCTTTCGGTATACAAGAGCTGATTATCCGAATCAAAGCACTGATGGGAAAGGCTTTTCTCTTCACAGAGAATAAGGTTGCCAATCATTTTGAGATAGGAAGTTATCTGTTTGATCCTGTTGCACAAACTTTATTACACGCAGGAACGAGACAGGAACTCTCTCATCGTGAATCGGAAATCTTGAAACGGCTTTGCGAGAACCGGAATCAGGTGGTCAACACGCAGGATGTCTTGCTCGAACTTTGGGGAGACGACAGTTTTTTCAATTCCCGAAGCTTGCATGTGTTCATTACCAAATTGCGGCATAAACTCTCGCAAGATGAACAGATACGTATTGTCAATGTACGGGGAATCGGTTATAAACTGATTGTCAACTAAACTCTTTAACACCGCAAAGTGCCATGAATAAAAGACAATTCACAGGATTTATGTTTTTACTTTGTACCTGTACCGTATTTGCGCAACAGTTTTTTTTCTAAGAAAACATAACGGAAGCGGATAGTCAGGTGGAAATTATCTATCTTTGTGGTAAATCAACCTTTACGAAGATGAAAAAACTGATTCTATTTCTTTCGCTGATATTATCGGTCGGTTTTGCATCCGCACAGTCGGAAATTCCTTCCGATAGTATTCGTCGTGCTCCATCTACCAATATCAAAGAGTTTGGTGGTTTTCTACTGGATATGGGGTTAATGAACGTAGCAACTCCCGAACTTCCCAAGTTTAATTTAGATATGCCTAATATGACGAAAGATTATAATCAGCTCTTTCGTTTAAACACGGATATTACCTATTCTCAAGGATTCACCGACTCTTTTTCTTCGTCTTCTTACTCCGGGTTTTCCGGTTTTGGATACGGATATGGTTGGGGATTGTCTTCTTCTCCACAGTTTATGCAGATGGGATCTTTCAAACTGAAAAACGGAATGAGAATCAATACTTACGGAGATTACAACAAGGATGGCTGGCGGGTGCCTAACCGTAGCGCTATGCCTTGGGAAAGGAATAATTTCCGGGGAGCGTTCGAACTGAAATCTGCCAATGGTAATTTCGGAATACGAATTGAGGTGCAGCAAGGAAGAAATGTTCCTTATTAAATAATAATTAGGCACGGATTACACGTATGTCACGGTCTTTAGGGTTATCATTGCTGAAAAATAACCGCGTTAATCCGTGTAATCCGTGCCTAAAAAATAGCAATTAATTAGTGGCAGGTACTTATTAAAATCAGGAAAATCAGAAGGCTTTGTCTGCCGCACTGATTGCATTGGCTATACGGTCACACCACGAATCAAATTCCGGGTCGGGTGTTTGAGTTTCCGGATGAGAAAGCATATAATGTACAGCTTGCCGCAATCCGTCCGCCATGGAAATATGGCATATAAAATCCGGGACGAGCCGCTTTATCTTCGAATTATCGAAAACAACCGTAGCTGCTTTATCTCCTAAGAGTTCCCCCCTGAAATCATAATGATCGCTATGTTTGGCAAGGAAATCGGATGCTACGTGCAATGCGTTCAGAGGTTTGCCTAACGCATCGGCGATTGTCTGGTAAATCTGATTCCAAGTCATACTTTCATCGGTAGTGATATGAAAAGCGTTCCCAATGGCATGTGGATTCGCCATCAGTCCGACATAGCCTTTGGCAAAATCTTTGGAGTGAGTCAGTGTCCACAAAGAGGAGCCATCGCCGGGAATAATGACAGGTTTGCCGTCAAGAATCCGTTTGAGAATCTGCCAGTTTCCCTTATCTCCATGTACGGCTACGGGAGGTTTGGTTCCGTTATAGGTATGGCTGGGACGAACGATGGTCACCGGAAAACCACTTGTGCGGTAGGCTGACATCAATACCTCTTCCGCTTCTATCTTGTTTCTGGAATACTGCCAGTAGGGATTGACCAGAGGAGTGCTTTCGGTAATGCGATAATCGGTTAATGGCTTTTGATAGGCAGAGGCACTGCTGATAAAGATGTATTGCCGCGTTTTATTCTGAAACAGGCGGATATCACGCTTTACGTCTTCTGCCGTATAACCGATGAATTGCGCAACCACATCGTAATGTTCAAGTGCGATGGCTTTTGCCACAGCTTCTTCATCATTAATATCCGCAATGATACTGTGAATTCCTTCTGGCATTTTTTTTGAGCCGCGGTTAAGGAGAGTAATCTCCCACCCTCTCTGTTGCGCCAATGCAACTACATCTGTACTGATAGTACCCGTTCCTCCAATGAATAATGCTTTCATAAAACCTGTTTTTTTATATTCTCCGGAGCAAATATATCAATTCCATGACTTACTTCCAGCAATCATTGCCATTTATTTTTCCTCCCGCAAGTTTATGTAGTATACAGATTACTGATTCTTGTACCCTTATTACTGATTTGAGGAATGAAATAAAAAAGATACCTCCAAATGTTTTATCTTTGTATCAGATTAATAACAAAGCATATGGATGAAATAACAAAAATTGAAACCGTCGATCAGTATGACCAGTTGTTTGGACTGGAGACATTGCACCCTTTAGTTAATGTAATCGACTTCTCAAAAGCTACCAAGTCGGTTGAGTATATCCGTATGAACATCGGATTCTATTGTTTGTTCCTGAAAGATGCCAAATGCGGGGATCTCAAATACGGACGCAAGAATTACGATTATCAGGAAGGAACGGTTGTCTGCATGGCACCAGGACAAGTGAGCGGAATAGACAACCGTAACCGAACGGCTCCCCGTACCAAGTCGATTGGCGTTTTATTCCACCCCGATTTAATCCGTGGAACTTCATTAGGACAGAATATCAAAAACTATACTTTTTTCTCTTACGAGGTAAATGAAGCATTGCATCTTTCAGATCAGGAAAGAGAAATCGTAACCGATTGCATACATAAAATCCGGCTCGAACTGGAGCATACTATCGATAAGCATAGTAAGCAACTTATCGTACGGAATATCGAACTGCTACTGGATTACTGTATGCGTTTCTACGAACGGCAGTTCATTACACGCAATCAGGCGAATAAAGATATAGTCGTTAAATTCGAGCAATTACTGGACGAATATTTCCAAAATCAGGTGGCAATGACCGAAGGACTGCCATCCGTGAAATACTTTGCAGACAAGGCATGCCTCTCTCCTAATTATTTCGGAGACCTGATAAAGAAGGAAACCGGAAAAACGGCACAGGAATATATCCAGTGTCGGATTATCGAACTGGCCAAAGAAAGAATACTGGAAGGTGTTCAAACTGTCAGCCAGGTAGCTTATGAACTGGGATTTCAATATCCACAGCACTTCAGCCGGTTATTTAAAAAGCATGTCGGCTGCACCCCGAACGAATATAAACAAAAAAACTAGACGTATTTTAGATACAGGAGTCTCAACATCATGGGAGATAAAGTACTCAAAATAGGAACCGTGCATCAATGCAATTGTTGCCTGGGGAGTAAGACACTACACCCGCTGGTAAGTGTCATTGATCTCTCAAAGGCTGACTTGTCAGCTCATACGGGCATCAAGTTCGACTTTTATACGATTCTATTGAGTGAGTGTAAATGTGAAGCGTATATGTATGGTCACCAGTATTATGATTTTTCGGATGGTACTTTGCTCTGCCTTAGTCCCGGAGAGTCTATCAATATGAAGGAAAACAGTAAGAATTTTCCCTCCAAAGGATGGATATTGGCTTTTCATCCCGATCTGATTTGTGGCACTCCGCTCGGACTTAATATACATAACTATACTTTCTTCTCTTATCTGCCTGAAGAAGCATTACATATATCTTTGCGCGAGAAACAAATCATTCTGGAGTTTATGGATAAAATAAACCAGGAACTCGAACGTTGCATTGACCGACATAGCAAGAAGATAGTTTCCAAGTATATAGAACTATTGCTGGATTACTGTATCCGTTTCTACGAACGCCAATTCATTACACGTAATGAAGCGAATAAAACGATTATCAAACAATTCGATAAAATCATAAATAACCATTTTGAAACGAAACAGGTACCGACTGTCGATATACTTTCACATAAGTATTGCGCGAACCTGCTTCATTTGTCTCCTGAATATTTCAACGACTTACTGAAGTATGAAACGGGGAAATCATTTAAAGAGTATATCGAGTTCAAACGCTTCGAGATTGCCAAAGATTGGTTGGTGAATACTGATAAAACAATCAATCAGATAACGCAAGAGCTGGGTTTTCAGAATCCACAGTATTTCAGCCGGTTATTTAAGAAAATCACAGGTTGTTCTCCGAATGATTTCAGGATGCCTAATTGAAAGTATATGTCAAAGGGATTAGAGGAAGATAAAGCAATCAAAAAGTCTTAATAAAAATTGAATTGGAATATCAAATTCTTAATCTATGTTATGAAACATACTTTTTTTCTTGGATTATTTGCTAAGTTGCCAAAAGTATGTACCTTTGCAATGTGTTTTTCATAGTATTAGATTTAAGGTTAACAAAGGTTGGAGCAAGGCGTTGCTCCTTTTTTTATGTCCATACGCTAGATACTCCTTTAAACATGGCATGACATTATCCCTTAATCACTGCCATTGGAGCCAGCTCTACCAACGGTTTCACCAAGTCCCGCTCATTCGCTATCACTTGCGCAATATCTTTATAAGCTCCCGGTGCTTCATCCAGTTCGTTCTGCGAACGAAGTCCGTGAATGATACCTTGCTGATCCATTCTTTCCTTCTCTTCATCCAGTGACAAACGGCGACAGGCATCCTTTCTTCCCATTAATCGACCTGCACCATGCGAACAGCTTTTGAAACTCTCCGGATTACCCAGTCCCTCAACAATATAAGACTTGGTACCCATAGATCCGGGGATAATACCGATCTCGCCCTCATAGGCACGCGTAGCACCTTTTCGGTGTACAATCACATCCTGATCGAAGTGATTCTCCCAAGCGGCATAGTTATGGGCAATATTAATCATAGGTTCAAAGTCTGTTTCAGGTTTCACCGCTTGGATAGATTCGCAGATACGGTTCATCATCAACTGACGGTTGGCAAAGGCAAAAGCCACACAATAATTCATTTCACGGAAATAATCCTTTGCCATCTGTGTCTCCATTGGCAGGTAAGCCAGTCCCGGTACCATTGCAGAATACCATTTCTCATTCCAATACTGTGCAATCTTATTATAGTGATTGGCAACTTTCAAACCAATGTTACGGCTTCCGGAATGAATCATCACCCAAACATCAGACGTTGCGGTATCCCTGATCCTGCTTTTTATTCTGATGATCGAATCCCAAAGGAATAACTGCACGAATCTTCGACATAATGGAAGTCAAATCCGTATAACTAAAATCTTCCGCTTTTAGATTCGTTTTAATCGCACACATACCACAACCGATATCCACTCCCACAGCATTGGGAACAATCACGCCATTGGTAGCCAACACACCGCCAATAGGCATTCCTTTTCCCGCATGCGCATCAGGCATGATGGCAATATGTTTAAATGCAAAAGGCAGTGAAGTCAAATCCATGATCTGCGACATACAAGAGTCCTCTACTTCATCCAACCAAAGTTTAGCGGGTAAACGTGTTCCCATAATTACTTTTTCCATACATCTTTTCTTTTATCAATTCATATAAATCTCGTTATCGGGAGCAAAGTAAGAAGGGAAGTACGAAATCTATTTGCGTAGTTGATATTATTTTTTATTTTTGTAGAAATAATCTATAACATCTATATATAGAACCTAATGAAGAAGATATTAATTATCGGCGCCAACGGATTCACCGGACGCCAGATTGTAAATGATTTATCTGCTTGTAAACAATACAAGCTGACGGGCTGCTCCCTGCATCCGGATATTCTTCCCAATAACGCGGAGGATTATCGTTTCATCGAAACAGATATACGGAATGAAGCGGACGTTAGGCATCTCTTCAAAGAGGTTCAACCCGATGTAGTCATTAATTGCTCCGCTCTGTCCGTGCCGGACTATTGCGAAACGCATCATGAAGAAGCCTATCTTACCAATGTTACCGCAGTAGGCCAACTGGCCGATTTATGCGAAGAATACAAAAGCCGGTTCATTCATTTATCTACGGACTTTGTTTTTGATGGAAAGATAAACGAAGCTGCCGGGCTGTTATATACAGAAATAGACCTCCCTGCCCCGGTCAACTACTACGGATATACCAAATGGAAAGGAGAAGAGAGGGTGGCAGAAACTTGCAGCAGTTATGCCATTGTCCGTGTAGAAATCGTTTATGGCAAAGCACTACCGGGACAACATGGTAATATTGTACAGCTAGTAATGAACCGTCTGAAAGCCGGACAAGAAATACGTGTCGTATCCGATCAATGGCGGACACCAACCTATGTTGGAGACGTTTCGGATGGAGTGCTACGTTTAATAGAACATACGGCGAATGGCATCTTCCACATCTGTGGCGATGAATGTATGACCATTGCAGAGATTGCCTACCAGGTAGCAGATTATATGAAACTCGACCGTTCTCTTATCCATCCTACCACCACAGAAGAAATGAATGAAAGCACTCCCCGTCCCCGCTTCAGTGGGATGAGTATTGATAAAGCCCGGACAATGCTCGGATACAGGCCCCAAAAGTTAAAAGAAATTCTTGCGAACTGGGATAAATTATAAGGGAAAGAGCACATAACCAACTTTTTACAACCATCTATCTCGTTCCGGATATTCCTTTCTCTTTATTTATTGCATATTTATTTTGAAAATATGCAATAAATAACTATCTTTGCACCAAATTCAAAAAAGACCAATGATGAATCAAACATTACAATTACATAACGCTACTCTTTTTCTTGCAGGAATACCTATTTTCTGTAAGTCTTGTTGCGTGCATGTGCATTGGTTCAGTGGATTCATCTAAATTCCCCAACTATTTCTTTACAGGAACTACCTGCTGACTTGTTTTGTTAGCCATAGCAGTATTCCTTTCTGATTTTCAAGTAGATGTAACATCTTCTTTGAAAATTCTTTTGTGTGTTGTCAATCATCAGTTTAACCTAACCCAAAATATATACAATTATGTTCTCTATTATATCTACCATGTTTTTAGGAATCGGCATCGGCTATGTATTGCGTAACTGGAGTATTCTACAGAAGACAGAAAAGACAATTTCTCTTACAATATTCCTGTTGCTCTTTATTCTCGGTGTATCTATCGGTTCTAATAGTCTGATTGTGAACAATCTTGGTAAGTTCGGATGGCAAGCTATCGTTCTTGCTGTGTCCGGTGTATTGGGAAGCCTGATTGCTGCCCGTTTGGTACTACAATTATTTTTCAGGAAAGGGGGCGAACAATGAAAGGAAGTCTGATCGTTATAGTATTCTTTTGTGTAGGCTGTATCATGGGAGCTTTCAATAAGTTCGAGTTCGATACGCACACAGTTTCCATGTATATACTTTATGCATTAATGCTACAAGTAGGAATCAGCATCGGTTCCAATAAGAACCTGAAAGCTATTGTTTCACATTTACACCCTAAAATGTTGCTGATTCCATTGGGAACGATTATCGGTACGCTGTTATTCTCCGCCCTGGCAAGTTTACTATTGCGTCAATGGAGCGTATTCGACTGTATGGCAGTGGGAAGTGGATTTGCCTACTATTCACTCTCTTCCATCCTTATCACCCAATTCAAAGAACCCTCCATAGGACTGCAACTGGCTACGGAACTGGGAACTATTGCCCTACTGACTAATATTTTCCGTGAGATGATGGCACTTCTTGGTACTCCGATCATCAAGAAGTACTTCGGGAAACTCGCTCCTATTTCAGCAGCAGGAGTCAACTCGATGGATGTACTGCTGCCTTCCATCACCAGATATTCTGGAAAAGAGATGATTCCCATCGCCATCCTGCACGGTATTCTGATTGACATCAGCGTTCCCGTTTTCGTTTCTTTCTTCTGTAATCTTTAACCCTGTCCGGGAATAATAACCTTATTTATTAATGCCCGGAAACAGCCAATACAAACTTGATATCAGCATAGGAGACATCGTCTCCTAATGCTACCTTTATAGCGAATATTCCCATGTATTCATGTTCATCCAAATACTTGCGAATCTTCGCTATATTTTCAGCTTTCACCACCTGCTCCACTTTGATCTTTCCCGAACGGACATAATGCTCCAGATGTCCGGCAATGGTTCCGGATACCAAATCACGAGCCTTGGCTATTTCATCTATATTCATTCCCTGACGGAACATTTCATAGCTAACCAACTTCGTATCTTTCTTCGCCTCCTTCTTTTTCTCCTTCTCCGCCTCTTTCTCCTGTTTCTCTGCCTCTTTCTGCAGCTTCGTCTTTCGTTGCCTTGCAGTATCATCACTATTACCGGAGGAGATTAACAGATCCGTTATCTCCGGTCTTTGCAATTGATTCTCCGCCACATACTTGCGGATAATACCCAGAATCTCAAGCCCGTATTTCTCTACTCCTTTCGCTCCAAAATAAGGTATTGCCTCCAAAGCTCTTGGACTATCCGGTAGCAGATTCACAATCCCCATCAATGCCTTTTGTTGCATAATCACATAAGCAGGAACATTCATCTCCCTTGTTTTAGCTGTTCTCCATTCAGACAGGGCACGATAAAGCTCCGGATGCAGAATATCCGTAGGAACTTCCACCTTTACCTTTTCAGCACTGCGTGTACGCTCTTTCCGTTCCTTGCGTTCTTTCTTCTCTTTCAAAGCCTTCGAAGAACCGGAGGACGTAGAATCATCTTCAAGGCTCAACATTACTTTAGCCTTCAACTTCAAATAATCCGTAATAGCAAACCTCCCTCTTGTAGACACAGCTTCCAACAGAGACTCCTTAATCCACAACGCATCATCCAGCGCCTGCATACGCTCTGCCAACAGCTTTCTCAACTCTTTATTATCAAGAGGCATATTAGTCTTATCATACAAAGCCCGAACCGGTTCCAACTCCTTATGAAAATATCCGGCACCGGAACGAATCCGTTCCTGCAACTCCTCATTCGCCGCATAATCCTCACTCTCATGTATCAACCGGGTATACTGATTGCGGAAACGTTGAGACACCTCCACAATCTTCTCTTTAACATGGGGAGCCAACGCCTTATATTCAGCCAACTGCTTCGGAAAGAGCTTGTACAAATCCTCATCCATAAGACGAAGCAACCGTTTATAAGCCTGATCGATCGAATAGAAATTAAACAAATCACTCAACAAATCAAAGAAATACGCCCTTTGCATATCATTCAACTGCAGGCTGCCCGGCTTATTCTGCTCCACCGCTTTGGTAAAATTATCCACCGTAGCATCACTTATTATGGCTTCCCTGCGCAAAGGAGACTCCAACACCATACCCTCCAGTGTCTTGCAACGACTCAAAGCCACATAAGTTTGCCCATGTGCAAAGGAATTCCGCGCATCAATAATAGCACGCTCAAATGTCAAACCCTGACTCTTATGTATCGTAATAGCCCACGCCAAACGAATAGGATACTGGCGGAACGTCCCCTCTATCACTTCAGTGATCTCCTTCGTCTCCTCATTCAACACATATTTATAATTCCCCCACTCTTCCGGCAACAACTGAAATTCGGATCTATCCCCTTTACCACGCACCACAATACCCGTTTCATTAACCGCGACCACCTCACCAATCATACCGTTATAATACCGTTTCTCGGACGATGGATCATTCTTCAGGAACATTATCTGTGCTCCCTCCTTAATTGTCAGAAGTTTATCCGCAGGATACGAATATTCAGGAAAATCCCCCTCTATCTCGGCACTAAAATGATATGCCTTGCCGGGCAACGATGCCAGTTCGCGATCATTAACCCTCTGTGCCTGATTATTATGGGTCGTCAGACGAATATATCCCTCTTCTTTTTGCGGCTGAAAGCCGGGCTGATAACGACGGTTCAGCTCATTCAACACTTCATCATCCGCCTTATTCTCCCGGATTTTATTTAATAAGGAAAGGAAGAACGTATCACTCTGACGATATACTTTCTTGAGTTCAATCGTCATATATGCCGTTTCTTTCAATGCATGACTTGCAAAGAAATAAGGAGTCTCATAATGCTTTCTCAACAACTCCCACTCATTGTCTTTCACGACAGGCGCCAACTGTTGCAAATCTCCAATCATCAACAGTTGCACCCCACCAAAAGGTTTCTCCCTATCGCGATACCTCCGCAGAGTTGCATCCACCGCATCCAGCAAATCAGCACGCACCATACTGATCTCATCAATAACGAGCAAATCCATACTACGGATGATATTCCGCTTTTCTTTACTATAACGATAATGCGTCTGGGAAGAATTAAAGGTTGTTTCGGGCACAAAAGGAGCAAAAGACAACTGAAAGAAAGAATGAATCGTTACGCCTCCCGCATTGATAGCTGCAATCCCTGTCGGAGCCAATACGACCATGCGTTTGGGCGTATGTTCTTTCAATCGTCTAAGAAATGTCGTTTTCCCGGTTCCAGCTTTTCCGGTAAGAAATAAATGTGTGCCTGTATTTTCAATGAACTGCCAAGCAAGCTGCAGTTCCGGATTATTTTCCATGCTTTTCCAATTTTCGGTAAAGTTACTGAATATTCTTTTTCTTTCGTCTTGATACGAAAGAAAAAGAACCAAAAAGAAAGAATCAAGGCACGTGTGGAAGCCTTACAATGTGGAAAGCTTAATAGAATAAAAGGCCAACAGAATGATAACCGATATAGCCTATATAATATAAAGAGACTTATGAAAAGTTCAAAAAAAGCTTTGCCATATAAAAGCCGCAGACGTTATACGACTCAATATAGCAAAGCAGAACAATATATAATAAAACTATAAACGATATAACAGCGGCTCACCAAAACAATACCAAGCATATCGCACGGCTTCCCCGCACCTCCATCCAGAACAGCTTCCCCGCAAACCTACCCCACAATACCAGCAGCAACGCCCACCCCGCCAGCTTCCCCGGCCTACTTTTTTCTCCGTCAGGCGAGCGCCCGTAACGGAGCGTTAAGAAGGGCAGACTGTTTGAGCGTAGCGAGTTTCTGCCCTTTAGCGAAGTGAAGGAAGCGAGTAGGAGAAAAAAGTCAGCCTTGAATTTTTCTTTGCTTCTTTCTTTTGTTTCAAGACAAAAGAAAGATGATTAATTACTTCATGGATCCCCCTACAATATCCAGCAATTCGTTTGTAATCGCCTGCTGACGACTCTTATTGTACTGCTTCGTCAAATCCTGGATCAGCTCGTTTGCGTTGTCCGTAGCCACTTGCATAGCCAATGTACGTGCAGCATGTTCCGAAGCATTGGAGTCAACAGCGGCAGTAAAAATCTTCTGGCTCAATACAGTGGGGATTAAGCTCGCGATTAATTCCTCTGCGTTCGGTTCGATGATATAATCATTGGCAATCTCGTTCTCCTGTACCTCCTCTTTATTCTCTCTGTCCTCTTCACTTACGACGTTCGTCAGATTAATGGGGAGATACGTCTCACGAAGAAGAATCTGTACCCCCATTGATTTGAAGTGATGATAGATTATTTCCACCCGGTCCACTTCGCCTGCTACATACAGATCCATCAGTCGGTGAGCCAGTTCGGCAGCCTCCTGATACGTTGGTTTGTCGGAGAGCGTTGGAGAAACCTCCTGCGGTTTGAAACCCATCCGTTTGGCCGCTTCATCCACCTTCTTGCCTACCGGAAATATCAAGATATTATCCTGTCCTAAAGTACGGAATTCCCCGATAGTCTGCATCATCATTTTGATGACATTGGCGTTGAAAGCACCACAAAGAGAAGTGTTCGAAGAAAAAACAACGATTGCTACACGCTTCACTTCACGCTCCTGCACATAAGGAGATTCGATAGGCAGGTCCGCGCTTAGGAAGTTAGTCAGAATCTTGTTCAACTTCTTTTGATAAGGCAGCATATTCTCAATGGCCCCTTGTGCCTTGTGTAATTTGGCAGAAGCCACCATCTTCATTGCTGAAGTGATTTTTCGGGTACTCTTGACCGAATTTATTCTGGTTTTTACTTCTTTCAGTGAAGCCATAGTGATAATTAAAAATTAATAATTAATAATTAAAGGGTGATCTGATTTATAAAAAAGCCAATTAGATAAATCAAAAAACCATTCAGATTTATTTTAAAGGCCAATCAGATAAATCAATGACCGATTAGATAAATTGTTTAGTGACCATAGCGGCAGTCTCTTCGATAGCCTTAATCACATTATCATCAATCACACCCGTTTTCAATACATCCAATACATCCTCCTGATGATTCAGTTGCAGCGATTCGATGAAGCTACGTTCAAAGTCCTGCACCTTATCCAGAGGAACATCGTGGAGCAGTCCGTGTGTACCACAGTAGAGAATAGCAATCTGCTGTTCTACGGGCATCGGGCTGTATTGAGGCTGAATCAACAGCTGGCCGTTCTTACGTCCCTTGTCAATCGTCAATGCGGTAATCGGGTCCATGTCGCTACTGAACTTGGAGAACGCTTCCAGTTCACGATACTGTGCCTGGTCGATCTTCAATGTTCCCGCCACTTTCTTCATAGCCTTAATCTGCGCGTTACCACCTACACGGGATACAGAGATACCGACGTTGATAGCCGGACGCGTACCCTGGTTGAACAAGTCAGTTTCAAGGAATATCTGTCCGTCGGTGATAGAAATCACGTTCGTCGGGATATAAGCCGATACGTCACCAGCCTGCGTTTCGATGATAGGCAATGCCGTGAGCGAACCACCGCCTTTGACAATTCCCTTCAGACTTTCCGGAAGATCGTTCATTTCGCGAGCCACTTCCTCCTGACTGATAATCTTGGCAGCACGTTCCAACAGACGGGAGTGCAGATAGAAGATATCACCCGGATAAGCCTCACGACCTGATGGACGGCGAAGAATCAGAGAAACCTCACGATAAGCTACCGCCTGCTTGGAAAGGTCATCATAAACCACCAACGCATGACGACCGGTATCACGGAAATACTCGCCAATGGCAGCACCCGCAAAAGGAGCGTAATACTGCAATGCAGCCGGATCACCAGCCGTAGCAGCCACCACAATCGTGTAGTCCAGTGCTCCATACTCACGAAGCGTATTAACGATAGAAGCAACGGTAGAACCCTTCTGACCGATAGCCACATAAATACAATATACAGGATCACCTGCCAGGAAGTTACTGCGCTGGTTGATAATCGTATCAATAGCGATGGCAGTCTTTCCCGTCTGGCGGTCGCCGATAATCAACTCACGCTGTCCGCGACCGATAGGAATCATGGCGTCTACCGCCTTCAATCCCGTCTGCAACGGTTGGTTCACAGGCTGACGGTAGATTACCCCCGGAGCTTTCCGTTCCAATGGCATATCATACAGTTCGCCACCAACCAGCCCCTTGCCGTCGAGCGGTTCGCCCAGCGGGTCGATCACACGTCCCAGCATGTCCTCTCCTACACGGATGGAGGCGATACGTTTGGTACGCTTCACGACGAATCCCTCTTTGATCTTGTCCGTCGGACCCAACAGCACAGCACCCACGTTGTCCTCTTCGAGGTTCATCACGATTGCTTTGATACCATTGTCAAACTCCAGCAATTCATTGGCTTCGGCATTTCGCAATCCATAGATACGCACTACGCCGTCGCTCACCTGGAGCACCGTACCGATTTCGTCAAGTTGCACATTGGCGTTGATTCCTTCGAGCTGCTTGCGCAATATATCAGATACTTCGCTTACTTTTATATTTTCAGACATTATACAATTCTCCTATTCTTATCAATAAATTGTTGTTTCACTCGCTTCAACTGCGTGGCAACGCTTGCATCCAGTCGGTAGTCGTTGACATCGAAGATAAATCCGCCTTCGATCGAAGGATCTATCACCGTTTCGAGTTCCATCTGGGCGTGCAAGATATGCTCTGCTGCGGAACGAATCCGGTTTTCCGTTTCCTTATTGACGGGAACGGCTGTAATGAGCTTACCCACTCCGATATGCTTCAGCTTCCGGTAGAGATCCAGATACATCAGGCTGATAAATTGCAGATAGCCTTCACGCCTGTTTCGCAGTACCAAAGTGATAAAACGGACAAACTCTCTGGTCGATTTTCCGTCACCGTCGGCAGCCGTGCAGACTAACGCCAACTTTTCCTTCGTTGTGATGACCGGATTATCAAGTGCTTCGCGCAAACCGGGCTGTTCACAAAAACTGTGCGACAGCGTCAGGAACTCCTGATATAACCTGTCCTCCAGACCTTTTTCCTGTGCATATTCAATGATGGCTTTTGCATAACGCATTGAGAGTATTCCGACTTCCATCTTCCTTAGTTCTTATTCGGGGTTAGTACTTCATCCAGCATACGGTCGATCATGCCCATCTGTGCTTCCTTGTCCTCAAGACTCTTGCGGAGCACTTTCTCGGCGATATCCACAGAAAGCACGGCTACCTGGCGACGGATGTCGCGGATGGCTTCGTCTTTCTCTATCTGGATTTGTTGTTTCACCGCATCCAGTTCTTTTTGTGCGGCAATTTCGGCTTGTTTACGGGCCTCGTGAACAATCTTGTCACGTTCTTCCATTGCTTCCCTCAAGATGCGTCCTTGTTCTTTGTTGGCGGCAGCCACCAATGCGTCGCCTTCCTCTTTCAGTTTAGACAACTGGGCATTAGCCTCTCTCGCCACCTCCAAAGACTGGTCGATATAGGTCTTACGACCCTCCACCATCTTGATGATGACGGGAAAGCCGTATTTCGCCAATATCACGAACACAATCCCGAATGAGAGAAACATCCAGAACAGCAGGCCACTATCAGGTAATAGTAATGACATATCTTTTAATTAGAAATTAAAGACTATAAATTAAAAGCTGGGGTGGGTTCTCCCTTTTAGAGGAAGAACACCAACAGACAAACTACTACCGCCAACAGAGCCACACCTTCAATCAAGGCGGCGGCGATAATCATGTTCATACGGATGTCCCCTGATGCTTCCGGCTGGCGTGCGATTGCCTCCATTGCCGAACTACCAATCTTACCAATACCCAAACCAGCTCCGATTACTGCAAGACCTGCACCGATAGCTGCACCTAATTTACTAACTCCTACTGCTGCTGCAGTGGCTTGTAACAATACTGATAGTAACATAATTTTCAGTTTTAAAATGGTTTATATTTTCTCTTGTTTATTATTTAATCATTCATTCCGCGCGTTTATTCCGTATTCTTTTTATCAACGTTTTCACCGCGTTTCATTTCAATTTTCTTCAGCTTTCACTTTGGCACCTTCCTGTGCCAGACCGATAAACACTGCCGACAACATCGTAAATACGTAAGCCTGGATGAAAGCAACCAACAACTCAAGCGCATTCATAAAGATGTTGAACAATACAGAAGCCACCGTCAGCGTGCCGTTCAGTGCAGGCCCCATGCTTGCCGAGATAAAGATCAGGCAGGTAAGCACCAGCATCGCCATGTGTCCCGCCAGCATATTGGCAAAAAGACGAATCATCAAAGCAAACGGTTTCGTAAAGATTCCGAAGAACTCGATGAATGGCATCATCGGTATAGGCACTTTCAGCCACCAAGGTACATCAGGCCAGAAAATATCCTTCCAGTAATGTTTCGAACCGAAGATATTCACTGCCAGGAACGTGCAGACTGCAAGCACCATAGTGATAGCGATATTTCCCGTCACGTTCGCACCTCCGGGGAAGAACGGAATCAATCCCATCATGTTATTGATAAAGATGAAAAAGAACGCTGTCAGCAGATACGGTGCAAACTTCCGGTAGTTGGGTCCTACACAACTCTTGATAATATCGTCGTTCACCATCATGATGAACATCTCCATGAATCCGATAAATCCTCCCGGCGCTTTCGCTCCTTGCGGACGTTTTCTGTACCAGTGTGACACGCTCAATACGATGATGAGCAACAACACGCTGTTGAACAGCAAAGCAAATGTCACTTTCGTGATGGAAATATCCCACGGGCGAACCTGTTCGCCTGCCGCATCATACTCTACCAGTTTGCCCTCATACTTACTTCCTTCGGGAGCGATGGAAAGTCCTTCATAAGTCCCTCCATTCTCTTCGAGACGGGAAGAAAGGAACGTGTGCCAACCTGTAGTGCTACTATAAACAATAATAGGTAATGGTATAGTAATGTGCGTGTTACCCCACGTCGTGATATGCCATTCGTAGGAGTCGCCGATATGACCGAACACAATTTCTTTCACATCCACCGTGTTCTCCTGTTCCTCCTTCGGAGTAATCTCGTCCTGCGTCTGTTGTGACACCGCTTCCCCCTCCTGTTCCTGTGCAAGAACCGGCAAGCTGACTGCCGCCATGAGGCAGAACAGAATCAACGGAGCTACTATGTTATGCAACTGTTTCATTTTTCTTCTTATTTTTCTTTTTCCGTTTCTGATTCAACTCAAAAGAGAAGAAGAACCAGGTTTCGAATACCAGATATATCAAATAGAACAAGATAAACGTCAACAAAAAGGCTCTGGCTTCTTCGCGAACGGCAAGACAATAAATCAATACCAGAATCAGCGAAAGAATCATTTTTATCATCTTCGTTGCCAGATACAACAGTAACATTCTCTGTGGAGCATGCCGACGGCAAGCGTCGAAAGCATAAATGCTAAACAGCCCGAAGAAGTAAAAATAGATCGGAATAAACGGATACCCTCCGAAATAATGCCCCGGCAAAGCGAAGTGTAGAATGACAGCTCCGAGTGCCCCGCTAATTACTGCAAATAAGGTATGCCACCAAATAAAATTCCGTTTAGTTTTACTAATATTCACCATGTTACTGTGTTTTTCTGTAAGGTTATAATCTCGTTTTTTCAATCTTTTGATGCTTAGTCTTTGTGCCGGTGGGGAGCTTCCGTCAGGAAACACAGGCGGAAACCGTACCGTCACTCATTTCGACAAAACCGCCCTGAATATCCATCGTGTGCTCTTCTCCCTCCACCGTCGTATAACTCAAGGTTCCCTCTTTCAACGACGAGACAATGGGCGCATGCCCGGGGAGAATAGAAAACGAACCGATCATTCCCGGCAATGTGACAATCTTCACATTTCCGTCGAATATGCTCTTTTCGGGCGATACTATACTCAAATGCAGTTCTTTCATCATGCTATCTTTTTATTTTTTTGCCTGTTCCAGCAATTTCTTACCTTTCTCTATTGCCTCCTCAATGGTTCCGACATTCAAGAAAGCCTGTTCGGGAAGATAATCCACTTCTCCTTCCAGAATCATCTTGAATCCCTTGATAGTGTCTTCGATGCCCACCATCACGCCCGGAACGCCTGTAAACTGTTCGGCTACGGCAAACGGTTGCGAAAGGAAACGCTGCACACGGCGGGCGCGGTTCACTACCATCTTGTCTTCTTCCGAAAGCTCTTCCATACCGAGGATGGAAATAATGTCCTGCAATTCCTTGTTACGTTGCAGAATTTGTTTCACTTGCTGCGCTACGTCGTAGTGTTCCTGGCCAACAATGTGCGGGTCGAGGATACGTGACGTAGAAGCCAACGGGTCTACCGCCGGATAAATACCCAGCTCCGTAATCTTACGGTCGAGCACGGTAGTTGCGTCCAAGTGGCTGAAAGTTGTTGCAGGAGCCGGGTCGGTCAAGTCATCGGCAGGCACATACACCGCCTGTACGGAGGTGATAGAACCTTTGCGGGTAGACGTGATACGTTCCTGCATCGCACCCATTTCCGTAGCCAACGTGGGCTGGTAACCAACAGCGGAGGGCATACGTCCCAAAAGGGCGGACACTTCCGAACCTGCTTGCGTGAAACGGAAGATATTATCAATAAAGAACAGAATATCGCGTTTCTCACCTTCTTTTCCTGCGTCGCGGAAAGATTCCGCCACCGTCAGTCCGGACAATGCCACAGAGGCACGTGCGCCCGGAGGCTCGTTCATCTGACCGAAAATCAGAGACACTTGCGATTTCTCCAGTTCGTTATAATCCACTTTCGAAAGATCCCAGTGACCTTTCTCCATTCCTTCTTTGAATGCTTCGCCGTAACGGATTACACCGGATTCAATCATTTCGCGCAGCAAGTCGTTACCTTCACGGGTACGTTCACCTACTCCGGCAAATACAGAGAATCCATTATGTTTCTTGGCGATATTATTGATAAGTTCCTGAATCAATACAGTCTTTCCTACACCGGCACCGCCGAACAAACCGATTTTACCACCTTTGGCATACGGTTCGAGCAGGTCGATCACTTTGATACCTGTGAAGAGCACCTCTTGCACAGTAGTCAAATCCTCAAACTTAGGGGGTTCTCGGTGAATAGAATATGCACCTTTGCGGTCGAGTCCTTTCATACCGTCGATCGAATCACCGACTACGTTCATCAGTCGTCCTTTAATCTGTTCGCCAATCGGCATCGTGATCGGGCCTCCGGTGGGATACACTTTCATGCCTCTCTGAAGTCCGTCGGTACTGTCCATCGCTACGGTACGCACCGTATTTTCGCCGATATGTTGCTGAACTTCTACAACCAGTATTTTGCCGTTTGGCCTCTTTATCTCCAGTGCGTCGTGGATGCTTGGCAGCACCAATTTTGCATCCGTACCCTCAAAGTACACATCGACCACAGGGCCGATCACCTGCGAGATATGTCCGATAATCTGTGACATAAGCAATCTCTAATTTATTTATATTATTCTTTTCTCTCCTTTTGACTTTATAATATGAAAGGAATGCACATTTTTCGCGTTTTACCTATTTCAATATTATAATAAACAGTTGAGTTCAGTTTTTGTTCAACTATTTTCTATATCCCATAAACTTCTGTCCTTAGAAATAGTTAAAGAAACAACTGCGCAAATGTAGAAACAATTCCGTGTCGTTGTGCTTCCTTTTTCATAATTTGTCGTTCGATAACACTTATTAGACCTACAATGACTACAGATTGACCAATTCAGGCAAATTTCTGCTACAAATCAATAGCAAAACAAGTTTGGGGGCAATAATCTATCAATAAACTAAATTAACCCATCGAGTTTCCTATCTCTTTGTTAAAAATCAATGGATTAGCAAAAACAAGAAATAGTGGCAAAAACAACTAGTTTTGTGCTCGAACACAGAAAAGTCCGTATTTTCATGTTTTCCTTAAGAAAGTTTAAAGCCATATTTCCTGTTTTTCTCCTATCTATTCTATTCCTTATATATTCCGCATTTTTGCATTAAGATTCACATCCATCTTTATAAAGTTCCCAATTTGCATAAAAGAGCAATATAATAACGCCACATACAATTATTATCTCATTTTTTTGCTGTAATTTTGCACCACTAATATAAAACACTCAAAATGATGAAGAAAATACTGTTACTCGGTTCCGGCGAACTAGGAAAAGAATTTGTAATTTCAGCTCAACGTAAAGGCCAGCACATCATTGCTTGCGACTCCTATGCAGGAGCACCGGCTATGCAAGTGGCCGATGAATTTGAAGTATTCGACATGCTGAACGGTGAAGAGCTGGAACGCGTGGTGAAGAAACACCGCCCGGACATCATCGTTCCGGAGATTGAAGCCATCCGTACAGAACGCTTATACGACTTCGAGAAAAAAGGTATCCAGGTAGTTCCCAGCGCTCGTGCCGTGAACTTCACCATGAACCGCAAAGCCATCCGCGACCTTGCCGCTAAAGAACTCGGATTAAAAACGGCCAAATATTTCTATGCCAAAACCTTGGAAGAACTGAAAGAAGCTGCCGATAAAATAGGTTTCCCTTGTGTCGTTAAGCCGTTGATGTCTTCTTCCGGCAAAGGACAATCGCTCGTGAAGAGTGCCGACGAACTCGAACACGCTTGGGAATACGGATGCAGCGGCAGCCGTGGCGATATTCGCGAACTTATCATTGAAGAATTTATCAAGTTCGACAGCGAAATCACCCTGCTCACCGTTACTCAAAAGAACGGTCCTACCCTCTTCTGCCCTCCCATCGGACACGTGCAGAAAGGTGGCGACTATCGTGAAAGTTTCCAACCTGCACACATTGATCCCGCCCATTTAAAAGAAGCGGAAGAGATGGCCGAGAAAGTAACCCGTGCACTGACAGGCGCAGGACTTTGGGGAGTTGAGTTCTTCCTAAGCCACGAAAACGGAGTCTATTTCTCCGAGCTTTCCCCGCGTCCGCATGACACAGGTATGGTGACACTGGCGGGCACACAAAACCTGAATGAGTTCGAACTCCACTTACGTGCCGTGCTCGGCCTGCCCATTCCCGGCATCAAACAAGAACGGATAGGTGCAAGCGCTGTGATCCTTTCCCCGATTGCCAGTCAGGAACGCCCTCAATATCGCGGACTGGAAGAAGTGACGAAAGAAGAAGACACTTATCTCCGCATTTTCGGCAAACCGTTTACACGTGTCAACCGCCGTATGGGTGTGGTACTTTGTTATGCTCCGCTTGATTCTGATTTGGATGCGTTGCGCGACAAGGCTAAGAGAATTGCAGAGAAAGTAGAAGTTCATTAATACAAGAAATTCAGAGATAAGATGAATAAAATCCGCCAAGTAAACCTGTCTGATATTCCAGCACTGCAAGAGCTATATCAGCATACAGTTCTGACTGTGAACCGAAAAGATTATACAGCCGAAGAAGTAGCAGATTGGGCTTCGTGCGGAGACGATACGTCACACTGGAATGAGCTTTTCGAAGAACAACATTATGTGGTTGCAGAAAATGAAGAAGGCGTGATTGTAGGCTTTGGCTCTGTAAACGATGACGGATATATGCACACGCTGTTCGTTCACAAGGACTTTCAGCATCAAGGTGTCGCAACATCTTTGTATAAGCATCTCGAAGCATATGCACGAGAAAGAGGTGCGAAAAGATTAACATCGGAAGTTAGCATCACGGCAAAACCATTTTTTGAAAAACAAGGTTTTCAGGTCGATGAAGAGCAAAAGCGGAAAGCTAATCAAATGTGTCTCACCAATTATAAGATGAGCAAGCAGCTCTGTTAATCACATCTAATCATTTCTAAGATGAAAACATAGAAGAAAGCTCATTTGCAGATAAAGAAAGTCTTATTTTATATAAGAAAAACTCCAGCTAATGTAACTTTATCCGTCACCATAGCTGGAGTTTTTCTTTTTAACTTCATGAAATGAAAACGTCATTTCTTGCTCAAGAAACGTTTAGCCAAATATTTACGTATTGGTTCATCATACAGCTTCAAACACAGATAAGCAAGAATAATACTCAAAATAAAGACACACAAAGCTACGTGCCAGGTTTCACCTAACGTGTAGAGTTGATTCTCAATCAGCCATGCATAGAACAGATACATCAACGGATAATGTATCACATAAACCGGATAAGATATATCTCCCAAAAACTTACATATCTTTGTCGATTGCTTGTCCGTGGTGGTACCCGACGCTCCTATCCACAGAATGATAGGGAAAGCCACAATCACGCAAAACGCTTCATAAACACCATTCATGCAAAGCGGCTCCAACCCTTCCAGATAAGGAACAGAGAACAGGGCAATCAGCGCAATAGTACATATCCAAAATGCACCTTTCACCTTCATAGGCTTGAAATTGCGCGACATAAGCATACCCAACGAAAAAGGGAAAAGCATACGCAAGGAACCGCCCAAAAAGTTAACCCCATCCAGCGTCCAGCCCACTCCTATGTTTCCATAAGTGGAGACATTAAAAACAGCAAACGCCGCCAACGCTACGCCCAGCAACACCACAAACACCGTCAGTGCCTTGTTGGACAAGCGGCGAATGAACAACGCATACAGGATATTGCCGATATACTCAAAAAACAATGACCAGCAAGGACCATTCAACGGAAACATCTCACCGTTGCCACGAACTTCGTACCCAACACCCGGCATGGCAGGAATGAAGAAGATCGTACAAAGCAGAGACAACATTATCATGGAGATAGCTATGTGCGTCCCGTCCCATTGCACACTCCCCTGAATACAGAACGTGATAGCACCGAGAACGGCACCCATAATGACCATCGGATGAAGACGTATCAATCGGCGTTTAAAGAAATCTTTCATGGTGAGACTTTTACCCCAACGGTCGTCGTAAGCATAACCGATCACAAAACCCGAAAGGATAAAAAAGAAATCCACGGCTAAATATCCGTGATTCAGAGTTTCAATAGCGCTATTACTGGCAAAAGCGAAGCCCTCGAATACGTGATACCATATCACCATAAGAGCCGCCACACCGCGAAGTCCGTCAAGAAGATCATAATGCGCCTTGGTGTCTGAAAAAGCTGAAGCAGAAATGTTCGACATTTGTTTTTCTATTAGTAAGTTAGTATTTTCAGAAGGCAAAGATACGGTTTGCGCTACAAAGTTTCTTTGCTCTAAAGCAAAAAAGCCCTGCTAATCGCTATTTTTTAGCACGTACCCGACTAAGGGTATAGATGGAAATGCCCAGAAAAGCAGCCACATATTTCAGCTTCACTCGGTTTATCAATCCGGGATAGCGACGGTTGAACTGTTCGTAGCGTTCTTTAGGCGAAAGTTGGAGGCGCTCCACAAACATGTGACTAAGCTCCTTGTTCACATTCTGATGCAGGATTCTTCCCCAGTTGGCTATGTCGATATATGTTTCGTAGAGGGCATTCAGCTTGTCGATGTGGATGACGTAGATTTTGCAATCGGAAAGCGTTTCAACGCTTTCTACCGATGGTTGCTGATAGTAGAGCGAATCCATGCCGAACGTGACGTCGCCCTCCTGACTGAACCACGTAGTGGTGTCCTCTCCGTTGTGGTGGAATACGGAACGGGCGATGCCCTCTTCAATGAAATATACCAGGCGGTCTGTGACGCCTGCCTGAACGATACGGGTATCTTTGGGATAATACCTTAATTCCATATTCGCCTGAAGCGCTTGAAGTGCTTCGTCGGAAACCGGATAGATTTGCCTGATTTTACGAATGATATTTTCCATTTGGGGGTAATGGCGTATTGGGGGTTAATGACGTACTTTAGGATATTTATTATTAAAACGGAAACCAAGACCGAGCATCAGATAATTAGGGGTCTGGAAATCCTGAAGATTGTAGCCGATGTGAAGGAATGAACTCCGGGTGACGTTGATCTTCAACGCAAAGACCTGATACAGTCCGCGCAAATCGCCACGCCCCAGCACATTCGTTCCCAAGCCGACACCGATGGTAAAAAACGGCATCACGTATTCTGCCCGTCCGGAAAGTCCGAGCGCAAGCTGATTCTGAATGCCCGGCACGAGAAATTTACGACGGGAGGAACCACTGCCTGCATCGTACTCCACCAGCGCATCTTCGGTGTACACATTAGCACTACCGTCATAAACACCGTCCAGCGAAACTCCGAAACGCAGCTTATAGTTGAGATTGTACATCGGAGCAAAGTTGAATCCCGCTACGGGATAGCTGCCCGGTGATGCAATCTGCTTCTCGCCTACATAGACGCCTTTGCGACGCCACGAGCCGAACAACACAAGGTCATAACTGACGTGTCGCGGAAAACGGGGAACGTAGGGATGAACCAATGATTTAGTGAGGTCGGCTTCTTCCCGGTTGAAGTTGTACACCAGTCCGATTTTCGCTCCGGTGGTGTTGACACCTGCATTGGGAAACTTGGTGTTGCCGTTGGAGAAATGCGTGAAGTCTCCGCCGATGATAAAGTCGAAATAACGAGAAAGCGACCAGTTAAGGTAGATACCCGCATTGAGGTAGGCATTCACCCGTGAGCCTACGGCTCCGTTGTAGGAGTTGTAATCGTTGTCATAAGGTTTCCATCCGGCAGAAATACCGAAATTCCACTCGTTATTGAGCGAAAGGCGGGGATTAAAACGGGCAATGCGTGCACCTTGAAAGACATAGAACGTCATCGGATCACCCAGTTGCTTTTTGTCGCCAAAGGTGGTGAAAGCCAAGCCAAAACCTTGATAAGCTCCGCCATAGATGCGGTCGGCACAGGTGTTGGGACGAAACTTGAAAGAGTATTTCAGATGAGCGGCAAATGAACTCTGGATGGGTTTCCACCGTTCGTTCTCGCCTTGCAGGAAAGGATTGGTGGGGAACACGTATTGCGGCCGCGCCTCTATCCCCAACCGATGAATGAAATGGTGGGGAACGTAGGGAGCTACGGTGTCGGCTCCGCATTGCGGGAAGCCGTTGTGCCGGAAGCCATGAATTTCTTCCTGCAATCTCCGCACTTCTTCACGAAGTTGGCGGACGTCCTGCTGGAGCTGTTCTACGTCTTGCCGCATTTCCTTCACCTCTTTCTCTTCCTGCCCTACCTCCTGCGCACTAAGCGAAGTGCCGGGGAAAAGCAAAGCGGAACAGATTACGGCGATTTCCCATCTGGGTATCTGTACTCTCATATAATAGTCTGGTTTGTCTTTTCAGAACGGAAGTTACAAATGGAGCTTCTCAATAAACTGTGCCACATGATAGCCGTCCATCAACCCATGATGGCAGGTTACGGAAACGGGCATCATCAGTCTTTCTCCGTCACGGAAGTACTTTCCGGTGGAGATTTTGGGAACGCTGTCGCCCGAACGCATATTGGTGGGGTGCTTCATGTCGGTGAATGAGAGCCACGGCACTGCCGAATAATGAATGGCATTGGGATGGAAAGTGCCTCCTTTGTTGAGTCCCGTAGTGGCTTGCAAACGTTCCATTTCGGCTTTTGCCCGGCGGATAAAGACAAGTTCGTCCGGATCATATTCAAAGGCGGCAAAAGAAAAGGTATGGTCGTCACGGCCTACGGTGGCTTCGGGCAGAAGGCTGTCATAGCACACCACCTTATCGCCTTCGATGCGATAACGGAATTCTTCTACCGCAGCAGCGGCAGTTGTTATCCGATGGAGGACTAACAGGGAAAAGGATATGCCTTTGGTTTTGGCTTCCTGATACGCGCGCGTACAGTCTACCTGAACGGTCACTCCGAAAAACGGATCGTCAAAAGCACTGAAATGTTCGTAATGTTCTCTTCTGTTCCAAGTAGCAATATCGATGATCTTCTCTATCTGATTCATTCTAAACACTCTTTTTTATTTGAGAAACGCAGATTAACGCAAATTATCGCAGATTTAGCCTATTTCCTTTGCGGTAATCTGCGTTTCTAAATTCAGACTCTTTACTGATGTTGCTCACGCAACAAGTCGTTCACTGTTTTTACCGGGTTAAAAGTGGAAAGTGGCACTTCTACAAAGACGGTATTCCAGTCGCTCATCGCTCCGTTCCACAAGCCGGGAAGTTCGAGAGCTTTCAGGTCTTTGCCGTTCTTCGATTTGTAGGAGATGAAGCCTGTTGCTTTATCTACGTACTTCACCAGGTCGAACTTATGTCCTTTATAATCGCGCACGGCGCATACGAGGTCTACCGGATTGAAGTGTGTGCCTTTCTCGAACATTTCTTTCTTCTCCGGATCGTCCATGTCGATCTGTGAGCTTTCGAGGATTTGCAGGGAGATGGTTCCGTCGCTGTTGTAAGCAAGGAACGGGCCACCACCGGGTTCGCCTACGTTCTTCACCATTCCGCAGACACGCATCGGGCGGTTGAACTTGTTTTTCAGGTAGATGGCGAGTACGGAATCTTCGAGGTCTTTCGTCTCCGGATTCTTGCAGAAGAGTTTCTTTTGCAGGAATTGAAGCATTTCCATCATCTGGTCGTGGGTGTATTTACCGCTGTCGAGCAGGGTAAGGTATTCGAATACTTGTTTTTGCAAAGTCACGAGCACTCCGGCAATCAGTTTCTTATAAGTAACGGTGTCGGCTTTCAGTCTGTCAGGCACTACGTTGTCGATGTTCTTGATGAAGATAATGTCTGCATCGAGGTCGTTCAGGTTCTCGATCAGTGCACCGTGGCCACCGGGACGGAACAGCAGTTTGCCGTTGTCACGGAAAGGTTGGTTGTCCATGTCGGCGGCAATCGTATCGGTACTCGGCTTTTGTTCGGAGAAGGTGATGTAATAGTCTACTCCATAGCGTTTGGAAAATTCGTCTACCTTTTCGGCTACCAGCTTCTTGAAGAGTTCACGGTGTTCGGTAGATACCGTGAAGTGCACGTTTACTTTACCGCTCTTTCCGGCAGCATACAAGGCTCCTTCGGCGAGATGTTCTTCCATCGGCGTGCGTGAACCTTCGGGATACTTATGGAATTTGAGCAGACCTTTCGGTAGTGCGCCGTAATTCAGTCCGGCTGTTTCGAGCAGGGCGGATACCACTGCTTTATAGTTGCCGTCTTCGATCAGTCCAGGAATATCTTTTCCGTCGATACGCTGGCAGGCTACATTCAGGTCATCATAGAAAGCAAAATTCTTGATTCCGTCGAAGAATGTCTGTTCGAACTTGGTAGTCGGCCGGTCATAGTCGGCAGACAGGAACTCGAACAGGTTCTTGAACATACGACTCGCTGCACCGGAGGCGGGCACGAACTTCACAACAGTCTTATCTGTGTTGGTATATGCATCCCAGGCGGCCAGATAAGCCTTCTGTTCTTCTGCATCGGGAGCTAATATTCCCTTTTCGATGGAGGCTGCCGCATCCAGCTTCAAAAAGGGGAAACCCGTCTGGAAGCATGCTAATTGTTCTACAATTTGCTCTTCCGTGATGCCTTTCTTGGCAAGCAACTCTTTGTCCTGTGTCGTTATCATAATATCTAATTTTATTAATTGATGCCCAAAAATACAAAATGTTATTTACTTCTTGCCGAATAACCGGGAAAAAAACTAATTTTACATCGAATTAACAAGATTGAATATGGACGACTTTTTTACATCGGAGGAAAAAAAGGAGCTTTTTTCACTCTACCGGCATTTGTTGCAATCTGCAGGAGATAGTATTTCCTGGAAGGATTGCCTAAAGTTAAAGAGACATCTTATCAAAGCGGCCCAATGTAACGGTCTGCAACGCAATAACTTCGGGATGAATCCCGTCATCAGAGATTTACAAACGGCAGTGATCGTTGCGGAGGAAATCGGCATGAAAGGTTCGTGCCTGGTCGGTATCATGTTGCACGAAATCGTGAAAGGGCATGTATTGTCTATCGACGAGGTGAACGCCGAATATGGGGATGACGTGGCAAGTATCATCAAGGGATTGGTGAAAACAAACGAGCTTTATGCGAAGAGTCCGGCTATCGAGTCGGAAAACTTCCGTAATCTGCTGCTTTCTTTCGCGGAGGATATGCGTGTAATCCTGATAATGATTGCGGACCGCGTGAACGTGATGCGCAAAATCAAAGATACGGGCAACGAGGGGGACCGGATCAAAGTGGCGAACGAAGCTGCATATCTGTATGCTCCGCTGGCGCACAAGCTGGGACTGTATAAGCTGAAATCGGAACTGGAAGATTTGTCTCTCAAATATACGCAGAAGGAAACGTATTATTTTATCAAGGATAAGCTGAACGAGACGAAGGCGTCCCGCGACAAGTATATCGCTGCTTTTATCGAACCGATCCAGAGGAAGGTGTCGGAAGCGGGATTGAAGTTCGACATCAAGGGACGCACGAAGTCGATTCATTCGATATGGAACAAGATTCAGAAGCAGAAAACGTCTTTTGAGGGGATTTATGACTTGTTCGCCATTCGTATCATCCTCGATTCGGAACCGGACCCGGCTAAGGAGAAGCAGGAATGTTGGCAGGTTTATTCGATTGTTACGGATATGTACCAGCCGAACCCGAAACGTCTGCGCGACTGGCTCTCTATCCCTAAAAGTAATGGTTACGAGTCGTTGCACATCACTGTGATGGGCCCGGAAGGGAAATGGGTGGAAGTGCAGATACGTACCCGCCGCATGGACGAGATCGCGGAACGCGGATTGGCTGCTCATTGGAGATATAAAGGTATCAAGGGTGAAACGGGTCTGGACGAGTGGTTGACTTCTGTGCGGGAGGCGTTGGAGAATGCAGACAACGATTCACTGAAAGTGATGGATCAGTTTAAGATGGATCTCTACGAGGATGAAGTGTTTGTCTTCACGCCCAAGGGGGATTTGTTCAAGCTCGCCAAAGGGGCTACGGTATTGGATTTTGCTTTCCATATCCATAGTAAGTTGGGATGCAAGTGTATCGGCGCGAAAGTGAACGGCAAGAATGTGCAGCTCAAACAGAAACTGAACAGCGGCGACCAAGTGGAGATCATGACTTCAAACACCCTGACGCCGAAGCAGGACTGGCTGAACATCGTGACGACTTCCAAAGCGCGCACCAAGATAAGGCAGGCTCTCAAAGAGATGGTGGCACGCCAGCACGCTTTTGCCAAGGAGACGCTGGAACGGAAATTTAAGAATCGTAAGTTGGAATATGATGAAGCGACCATGATGCGCCTCATCAAGCGTTTGGGCTTCAAGAATGTGACGGAGTTTTATCAGCAGATTGCCGACGGTGGACTGGACGTTAACGAGATTCTGGATAAGTATGTGGAGCAACAGAAGCGGGACAGTGATACGCACGATGAAATTGTGTATCGCAGTGCCGAAGGGTATAACTTGCAGGCTGCGCAACAAGAGGAAACGACGTCTAAGGAAGATGTTCTGGTAATCGATCAGAATCTGAAAGGGTTGGAATTCAAGTTGGCTAAATGTTGTAATCCGATTTACGGGGATGATGTGTTTGGTTTCGTTACGGTAAGCGGTGGTATCAAGATACACCGGGCGGACTGTCCGAATGCCAATCAGATGCGCGAACGTTTCGGTTATCGTATTGTGAAGGCTCGTTGGGCGGGGAAATCGGTAGGTACGCAATATCCTATCACGCTGCGGGTTGTAGGGCATGATGATATTGGTATCGTGACTAATATCACTTCTATTATATCCAAAGAGAATGGTATCACGCTGCGCTCCATCGGTATTGACTCGAACGACGGTTTGTTCTCCGGAACACTGACGGTCATGGTGGGTGATACGGGACGTTTGGAGGCTCTTATCAAGAAATTACGTACTATAAAGGGAGTAAAACAAGTTAGCCGGAATTAATTCCGGCTACTCTCCTATCTTACTTTCTTCTTTATATAATAAGGATAGGTAATCAATACAAAGAAAAGTAAAGCAATGAATGCTACTATCTGTCCGGTATGTAGCATCTTATCTGTATCCAATTCCATGTAGCAGGCGGTAGCGATTCCCAGGGAAATGCCGATTTCGGTTGCCAGCAGATGGGTGGTGTTGGCTGTTCCGCGTTGGCAATGGTGGGATAGCTTTACGAACATCACCAGAAATTCCGGCAGGATAAAGCCTAAGCCCAGTCCTAAGAGTACGGAGGAAATGCCTATGGAGATGTCTGTATTCAGTAGGGAGATGGCTACGATTTCCAATCCGAGTCCTATAATGACCAGCCGCAGTGTTTTCTCTTTCAGGAAAAACAGACGTGCAAAGAACAGGGAAACGATGTATCCGAGGGCTGTTCTTACAAAGAACGGTACGGGGATTCCTGTGTTTCCGAGTACGAAATCGTTTAGGAAAGGGTGTACCATGGGAACCAGCAGTCCCGGAATGAAGGTTATCAGGATCAGATTGATGGCAGGAACCCATCCACGAAGCAATAGGAAGCGGTCGAAGGAATAGAGTTTGGTGACAATCGGCGCACGGAAAGGTACGTAGACTCCTGATAACATGAGGATTCCGACAGCTCCGGTTATGACAGATACAGTGAGCAGGGTTTGGAAGGATTGGCTTTGATAAAGCCATACTCCGAGGATAATGCCTGCGATCATTCCCATACGTGCCATCCAGGAGAAACTGACGTTTCCCGCACTGCGCAGTGTGGAGTTGGTGATGTCAATGGCCAATGTGATGCCGGCTGTTGTTCCTATGCCAAAGGCAAGCCCTTGCACGGTGCCCAACAGAATCAGTTCTGTGAGGTTGGTGACAAAGGCGTATCCGATGGTCGCCACTACCATCAGGACAGCAGCAAACATACAGACGTACTTACGCTTGTATGCATCTACCAGATAGGCATGGAAAGGACCGATGAGGAACATCCCCAAGGTGAAAAAGAGAAAGATTACTCCTGTCTGTGCAGCCGGCACTCCGAGACGGTCGGCCATCTCTACGGAAAGCACCGGAAATAACACATACAAGGATATAAACAACAGCAAATTAGCTACACATATCCGCATAAAATGAACTGTCCACAATTTAACTGCCATATACTATATTTAATATTGTTCCTTCTCGTTGGGGAAGTAGCAATTCTTCACGTCAGAAACGTAACGGCTGATGGCATCGGTCATCACCGTGTACAAGTCAGCATAACGACGCAAGAAACGCGGACGGAATCCGTTGTTCATGCCAAGCATATCCTGAATCACCAATACCTGACCGTCTACGTGTCCACCGGCACCGATACCGATAATAGGTATGGTCAGTTCGGATGCTACGCGTTCGGCAAGGGTTGCGGGAATCTTTTCGAGTACAATGGCAAAACAGCCTGCTTCTTCTAATAGATGGGCGTCGCGAATCAGTTTTTCGGCTTCAGCGTCGTCTTTGGCACGCACGGTATAGGTGCCGTATTTATTGATGGATTGAGGCATGAGTCCCAGATGTCCCATTACCGGAATGCCAGCGCATACGATGCGTCTCACCGTGTCTATGATTTCTTCACCACCTTCGAGCTTCAAAGCGTCAGCGTGGCTTTCTTTCATGATACGGATGGCAGAAGCAAGTCCTTCCATCTCGTTGCCCTGATAGGATCCGAAAGGCATATCAACCACTACCATCGCACGTTTCACGCCGCGTACCACGGATTTGGCATGATAGATCATTTGGTCGAGTGTGATAGGAAGTGTTGTCACATTACCTGCCATTACATTGGAAGCGGAGTCGCCTACCAGGATTACGTCCATTCCCGCACCGTCTACAATCTGTGCCATTGTGTAATCATAAGCAGTCAGCATAGATATTTTTTCACCTCTCTGTTTCATTTCAACCAGGCGATGAGTAGTCACCTTTCTTGAGTCATCTGATATATAACCAGCCATGTCTTTTTAAATTAAAAATTAATGATTAAAAATTAAAACGACGTCAAGCGCCTTCAAAAATCGCGGCAAAGTTATAACATTTAATTCATAACAGAGAAGGAAATGCAAAAAATCCTTTCAAACACCTCGCTTGGATAGCTGGGGAGGCGGTTGGAAGGATTCTGTGAGGTATAATAAAAGCTCCTTAACAATATAAGGAAGCGATTTATCAAGTGCAATAATGCGTTTCGGATTTATTCTTTCTCTTAACGATGCAGGGTCAGGAGCTTGTCGTATGTCATGCCGGTGAAGTCGTCTATTATATAATGTGCTTTGCCAGTGATGGCTTCACGTGTATTGGTGGTGGCAAGTCCGATCACTGTTGCCCCGGAAGTCATTCCGGCTTGCAGGCCGTGGAAAGAATCTTCAAAGACGTAGGTGTTTTCGGGGGTGGCTTCAAAGATTTCCATCCCGAGCAGGAAGCAGTCGGGAGCCGGTTTGGAACGGGCAAACATCTCTCCGGTCAGGATGCGGTCTACCATTCCTTTAAATTCGGGGTGGGCATTGTAGACGTTAGCCATCTTCTCTTCGTTGGAGCTGGTGACTACGGCTATCTTTGCACCGTTACGGCGAAGATCGGCTATAAAGGCTTCTACTCCGGGGATGTATTCGTAGGACATCTTTTGCTCGTAAACGTAGAGTTCGGCGCTTATTTCAAGCTGGGCTTCGGGTTTGTCCGAGAAATACTTTTCATAGATTTGCAATAATGTCTGTCCCTTAATCCGGCGGCCGAAATCTTCTTCGTTCAGATATTTCCGTCCCTGCTCGTCCCAGAAGACTGTGTACTGCGTTTCTGTATCCATAATGACACCATCAAAATCGAAGAGTGCCGCAATCGTTTTCGTTGTATTCATATATAAACTTTCTTTTTACCTAAACGTTAAACCTTGTGTATCCGTCGTTGCAAAGTTCCGAATAATCATCGAATCAGGCAAATAATTCGTACCTTTGCAAAGCTAAAAAAAACGTAACATACGTTTTTATCCAACAAAATCTACTAGCGCATGAGCAAGAACGACCCACATATCTTAGGCAAAGAAAGTATCGGCAAATTGCTGTTACAATATTCCATTCCTGCAATTATCGGAATGACGATTACTTCTATCTATAATATTATTGATAGTATCTTCATCGGACATGGTGTAGGCCCAATGGCGATTGCCGGACTAGCCATCAGCTTTCCGCTGATGAATCTGGTGGTGGCTTTCTGTACATTGGTATCGGCGGGCGGTTCTACGCTGGCGTCTATCCGTCTGGGGCAAAAGGACATGAAGGGGGCTACGGAAATCTTGTCACACACGTTGATGCTCTGTATCACTAATTCGTTCTTCTTTGGTATTTTGTCTTTCATCTTCCTGGATGATATATTGGTTTTCTTCGGGGCCAGTAGCGAGACGCTTCCTTATGCGCGGAGCTTTATGCAGGTGATCTTATTGGGTACTCCTATCACTTATACGATGATTGGGTTGAACAACGTGATGCGTGCTACCGGATACCCGAAAAAGGCGATGTTGACTTCGATGGTGACGGTGGTGGCGAACATTATCCTCGCTCCTATCTTTATTTTCCACTTTGAATGGGGAATGAGGGGGGCTGCTACGGCAACGGTGATTTCACAGTTGATCGGTATGGTGTGGGTGGTGAGCCATTTTGTCAAGAAAGACAGTACGGTGCATTTTGAGGGGAATATCTGGAAGATGAAACGGAGGATTGTGGAGAGTATCTTCGCCATCGGTATGTCTCCTTTCCTGATGAATGTGTGTGCGTGTGCCATTGTGATTATCATCAATAACAGTCTGCAAAATTACGGGGGCGATATGGCGATTGGTGCTTATGGGATTATTAACCGTTTGCTGACGCTTTATGTGATGATTGTGTTAGGTCTGACGATGGGTATGCAGCCTATTGTGGGGTATAACTTCGGAGCGCAGAAGATAGACCGTGTGAAACAGACATTGCGACTGGGGATTATCTCCGGGGTCGTGATTACCAGTAGCGGGTTTATTATCTGCGAGTTCTTCCCTCATGCCGTATCGGCTCTTTTCACGGATAGCGATGAATTGATTGATTTGGCCGTAGACGGTATCCGGCTGGCTGTATTGATGTTCCCGTTTGTAGGGGCGCAGATTGTGATTGGTAACTTCTTCCAAAGTATCGGGAAGGCTAAAATAAGTATTTTCCTTTCGCTGACGCGACAGTTGCTTTATCTTTTGCCTTGCTTGCTGCTCTTTCCCAACTGGTGGGGATTGGAAGGTATCTGGATTAGTATGCCGGTATCGGATGCATTGGCGTTTATTACGGCGGTTGTCAGTCTGATGATTTACATTAAGAAAGTGTCTAAACAACATCCGGAAACGGTAGCGGAATAAAGCATTAACTGCTTTACTCCGCCTGTTGGTTTTTATTCTTTATTCTGCTTTGATGCTCTTTACGGGGTTTTCATTGGCAACGTGCCAGGCTTTCACTACCACGCAAGCCACGATAACCAATAGTACCAGCAGGGCTATTCCTATAAAAAGTAACAGATCCATATCAATTCGTTCGCTAAACTGTTCCAGCCATATTTGGCCTGTAAAATAGGAAGCGGCAGTACCTATCAGCACAGAGATTACGGAGATATTCAGAATGTCGTATATCAATAGTTTCAGGATGCCGGAGGCTTCTGCCCCATTCACTTTGCGTATGGCTATTTCCTTGCTGCGGCGTTGAGTTTCTCCATTCACATAGCCAATCAATCCCGTGATGACAATAAGCAGGATGAAGCAGGACGAAATCCAGACTGCGTTACGGAAACGGTATACGCTCTTATAGCCTTCGCGAATCATGCTGTCTACTGAATTGAAGTTCAGGACTACATTCGGGAATGTTTTTGCCACACATTCGTTCAAGCGTTTCAGGTTCTCGTCATAGGGTTCTTTTAGACGGACATTGATGGTGTGATTGGCCGATTCTTTATCGGCAATCAATACGATAGGAGACTGACTGGAATAGAAACTTCTATTACGAATATCATCAAACACTCCCACGATGGTACCTTCTACCCCACTCACTGATTTTCCTACGGCACCATCGGTCCATTTCATCAAACGGACGAGTTCTTTATTTACCAATAGATCGCCTTTTTTCTTGATGGTGGAGCCTTCTGTTATTCTGATTCCCATCACATTCGGATAATCATAGTCGCACATATTGAAATTAAGGGTAGCAATGCGTTTGCCGTCGTTGCCAATCAATCCACGTGTCCAGTACTCTCCCAGTACGCTGTGTGTGGATGCCGATACCCCGTCCACCATCGGTTGGCGGAGCAACTCGTCTTTTACATGTTCTACTGTTTCGCCGGACATCCAGGTTTCGGCTTCTACCAGTCCCGGAATCTTGATTCCCATATCTCCATTCATCAGGTAAGAATATTGTAACAGGGTAACCAGCAATAGTCCGAGTACAAAGGAGGTACCCGTGAACTGGACAAATAGTAATGAACGTTTCCATCCTCTTTTTCCATCCGTATAGTGCCGGAATACCTGCGTGACGGGAATACGTGAGAACAGTTTTCCCGGTATGCCTCCTGCCAGGAGGAAAAGGACTACTACAGTGAGCAAGGGTATCCAAATGATGTCCCAGGCAAACAGTGAGGCAAGGCTGGTTCCCAACAGGTCTTCGATCAATTCGCCCATGTTGATTATCAACAGGAAGCTAAACAGGACGGATAGTAGAACCAATACTCCGGTTTCTGCCAGAAACATGCCAAAGATGTTTCCGGAACTGGCTCCACTGCATTTATGCACTCCTACGCTTTTTGCACGACGACTGATAGTGGCTATTGAAATCAACATATAATTCATGATGGCTACAAAAAACACTGAAAAGCCGAGGAAGCCGAATATCATCAAACGTTTCTGGGTATCGGCAGAATCCAGATGGCGTTTCGAAAGAGGAACAACGCTGTATTCCAACTTCCAGTCATCCCATTGCAAGGGGCTGTATTTTGCCATTACTTGTTGAATTTTGCTGTTCACCTTGTCTATATCCGACGCATGACGCAAGCGTGCAAAGGCATAAAAGATATCATTCCCATTCCAACCGTTACCACTCGCATAGCGACCATCGCGGTGGATGGTAATCACAAAGTCACGGGAGAGCATCGAATTTTCGGGTATGTCTTTATAGACGCCGCGAATTGTGAGCTCTAACTGCTTGTCGGCCGAAAGGGTTTTCCCAATAGGGTCTGCGCTACCGAATGTTTCACGGGCAAAATGTTCTGATACAAATATGCTATTCGAGATGATGAGATCTTTCGCGTTCCCTTTTAGTACGGGTATACCCATCATTTCAAAGAAACAGGTGTCGACCATCATGTAATTTGCTTTTGACAGCAGTTTGTCTTCCTTATAAATATGATAAAACTGGGAAGGAAGTACACAGGTGGCTGATTCTATTTCTTCAGGCATATCCTGCGCCAAGGTAAAAGCTACCGGATCACAGACGGTATAGTCATAATTCATTCCGTCATCACCCTGCACTTCGCCGGTCGTCATATTCTGTGCCGCTATTCTCGCCATTATCAGATTCTCCGCTTCCGGGTAACATTTCTCATAGCTCATCTCAAAAGCTATTTGCGAGAAAAGCAAGATGCCAACTGTTAGTCCTAAAGAAAGGGAGAGCACTCTTACGATATTCAAAGTACGCTCATGCAGTAATGTACGTATGCTATAATAGATTTGTCTCATACTTGCTTCTGATCTGGTTTATGCTATCACACTGGCTACCACGCTGCCGTCGAACAAATGAACTGTACGATGGGCAAAGGATGCGTCGTGTTGTGAGTGTGTCACCATGATAATGGTTGTTCCTTCTTTATTCAGTTCGGTCAACAGGTTCATCACTTCTGCCCCATTCTTTGAGTCGAGGTTACCGGTCGGCTCATCGGCGAGAATCAGTTTCGGATTGGTCACTACGGCACGGGCAATGGCGACACGTTGTTGCTGACCACCGGAAAGTTGTTGCGGAAAGTGTTTGGCACGATGGCTGATGTTCATCCGTTTCAGAATGTCTTCTACCATGCGGCGGCGTTCGGATGCTTTAAAGCCCAGGTATGTCAGAGGAAGTTCTACATTCTCGTAAACATTCAGCTCGTCGATCAGGTTAAAGCTCTGGAATACGAATCCGAGTTTGCCCTTACGCACATGGGTACGTTCTTTCTCTTTCAATCCGCCCACTTCTTCACCCATCAAGCGGTAGGAACCTTCGGTGGGGTTATCGAGCAAACCCAGAATATTCAACAAAGTGGATTTACCACAACCGGAGGGGCCCATAATGGCTACAAACTCTCCCTCTTTTACTTCAAGGTTTACGTGATTCAAGGCAACTGTCTCTACTTCGGAAGTACGGAATACTTTACTGATGTTGTTTATTTCAATCATACTCTTTTTATTTATGTTTTTAATTATTCACTTTTAAGGCTATTCACCGGATTTTCATTGGCAATCCGCCACGATTTCCAAAGTACGCAGGCTACGATAACGAGAAGATTTACAATCGCTATCAGTACATACGCCGCCCAACTGACAGGCACGTGCTCGGCAAACATATCCATCCACATATCATTGACGTACCATGATGCCGCTACACCGATCACAACGGCTGCAACGGCTACATAGAGCACATCTTTCACCAACATTTCCAGAATGCCGGAGGCTTCGGCACCATTGACTTTACGTATGGCAATCTCTTTGGAACGGCGGCGGACTTCATCGGTTGTGTAGCCTATCAATCCCATCATCATCACAAAGAACATGGTAACCGCCGCCAGTATGGTAGCATTGCTGAAGACGCGGATGGAGTTATAACTCTCTTTTATCATCTGCTCCATCGAACGGAAATCGACCGTTTTATCGGGGAAAGCGTCTGCCGATACTTTATTCAGTTTCTGAAGATTCTCTGCAAAAGGTTCTTTCAGCCGGACATGAACACAGTTTCCGAAATTCTTGGTACTCATCAGGATGAAGGGTGCTTGCGGGTTGGTGAAATTACCGATCCGGAAGTCTTTAATCACTCCCACTACTTTACATACGTAGCCTGAATTATAGACAGTACGGTTCAATAGCTCTGTTCCCCAATGCATCCATTCGCCGTATGTTTCATTGATGGCTACTTCGTTTTCATTCCGTGGCATACGCCCCTCCTTCATCACCATACCCATCATCTTTGGATAGTCTTCCATCATTTCGCAAAAACGGGAGGAGAAAAGTGATTGTCCACTTTCATCCTGAATCATCGTTCCACTATAACTATAGACGGGATGGGAATCGGCACTGGACACGGACTCTACATAAGGCAGGCCACGGAAGAAAGTCAGGGCATAGTCCTGGTTTTCTTTATTGCCGAAATCAGTATTGGCTACGACAACGCGCTTCGGATTGTATCCCAGGTCTTTGTTCAAGACATAGTAGTATTGCAGCATCACCACATACATCAATCCGCAGATGAAAGCTACGCCGGCAAACTGCACGAATAATAGCGGGCGTTTCCATCCTTTTTTTCCTTCTGTGTAGCGGCGGAAGACTTGTGAAACGGGGATTCTGGCAAAGATGCGTCCGGGCAGTGCTCCTCCTATGAGGAACAGGATAGCTACCGTCAGCAGGGGTACCCAAAGACGGTCTAAAGAGAACAGGGCTCCGAGTTCAACGGCGGTTGTGTCTTCTATAAAGTCGCGGAAGTTCAGTAAGATTAATCCCATCAATAGCAAGGCGAAGAGAATAATGATAGCTGTTTCCAATAGGAACATTCCCAGGATTTTGCCGCTGCCTGCACCGCTACACTTATGTACGCCGATGGCTTTGGCACGGTATGAGAGTGAAGAGATGGAGATCAGTACGTAGTTCAAGGTAGCGATAAAAAGGATGATTATTCCCAAGATAGACATGATGTTCCGCATCCGCTTCACGTCCGGTTCTTCCCTGTATACATCACGGATCGGCTTTACAAAAGCGGTATAACCTACCACTTTCTGGTCTTCCGCAGGACGATATTTCTTTATCAGGTCATTCAACCGTGCATTCACCACGGATTTGTCTGCTCCGGGACGAAAACGGATAAATGCGATCCAGCTATCGCCTCCCCTCCAGGAGTAATTTCCCCATCCACGGCTCCATACGGTAGGCAGAGAAATCACTGCATCCGGTCTGACGGTAGCATTTTCGGGTATGTCGGCGTACGTGCCTTTCACTGTCAGTTCTATTTCTTTATTATAGGAGATTACTTTGCCTATCGGGTTTTCTTGGTCGAACATCTTACGCGCCAACCGGTCACTAAGAAAGACAACATCTTTCTGCATCAGTTCTTTTTCCGGAACACCGCTCAAAACATCGACACCCATAGTTTGAAAGAATAGTGAATCGGCTGTCACTTTGTTAGCTTCAAAACGGACACTTCCATAATAAAGAGGGGCACTCATCCAGACACAATAGCTGGTGGCTGCTTCCACTTCTTTAGGAAAGTTCTCCTGTATGGCACCCGCCACCGGTCCGCAGTTCATTTCCTGCGGCTCAAAGGTTTGGCCATTGGCGGAAAAGACGGAGAAGATCTGATACAGGTTATCATAATCTTTGAAGCATTTGTCAAAGCTCTGTTCGAAAGCCACGCGGGCAAACAACAGGATGCTCATCGTCAGCCCCAACGCCAAAGAGAGGATTCTGATAACGTTGGAACCATGCCCCCGCAATAAAGTACGGATCACATAATAGATTTGTTTCATATTATATTTTATTTCTGTTTTTTCTATTTTCAAGAATGCAGAAAGCATGCCAAAAAAGAATAACAATTCATTATCAAGCGTTTATCATTTCAACCTTTCTGAATATTGTCTAAAAATTAGACAGTACCGTCTAATTTTTAGACAACCGGGAGACTATTCCATTTCTCCTTTAAATTGTTCCAACAGTCTCTATTATCCATGGGGAGATTGTCCATCCCGATAGAAAACTTTATCTTTGCATCTAGTTTTCTAAACTATTAAAGTAATGATGAAGAGGAAGAATTTATATGCACTGTTTTCGTGCCTGTTCCTTTCGGGATGCGGTATGATAGACTATCATCCGTATGACGTCCGCATCAGCGGAGAAACAGAGGTCAACGCCCACAATATGGAAAGAATAGAAGCAAATTGCCAGGGTAAAACTACGATACGGTTCGTGACAATGGGCGACTCACAACGATGGTATGACGAAACGGAAGATTTTGTAAAAGCGATCAATCAACGGAATGATATTGACTTCGTCATCCACGGAGGGGATATGAGTGACTTCGGACTGACCAAGGAATTTCTTTGGCAAAGGGATATCATGAACGGACTTCATGTTCCTTATGTGGCTCTGATCGGAAATCATGACTGCCTGGGCACGGGAGCGGAAACCTACAAGGCTGTATTCGGCTCCACAAACTTCTCTTTCATCGCAGGAAATGTGAAGTTTGTCTGCTTGAATACCAACGCTTTGGAGTATGATTACTCCGAACCGGTACCGGACTTTACCTTTATGGAAAATGAGATAACGAACAGGCGGGAGGAGTTTGAAAAGACAGTTATTTGTATGCACGCGCGTCCCTATACGGATGTGTTCAATGATAATGTGGCAAAAGTATTCCAGCACTATGTCAAACAGTATGCAGGAATACAGTTCTGCACGGCCGCCCATACCCATCACTATCAGGACGATGTGATTTTTGATGATGGAATACATTATGTTACCAGTGATTGTATGGATTACCGTACTTATCTGGTATTTACAATAACTCCGGAAAAATACGAATATGAGCTGGTTAAATACTAATTATATCTTACGCGCAGGAGTACTGTACGTGCTTCTCCTGCTTTCCGGTCTGATGTCTGCCACCTGCCAGACAAACGCACCGGAACAGACCCAACATACCCGTTATGACAATCGGGTTCACCGTTTCCGCAGAAACTGGGAGCGGATTATCCCGACTCATTCCAAAATACAATATGCCGGAAATATGGGATTACTCTCTTTCGGTACAGGATGGGATTATGGAAAGCGTAATCAGTGGGAAACGGATGTATTGCTCGGATTCATCCCGAAATATTCTTCGAAGAAAGCAAAAGTGACCATGACGCTCAAACAGAACTATATGCCCTGGAGCATTAACATTGGAAAAGGGTTCTCGACGGAGCCTCTTGCTTGTGGTCTTTATGTGAATACCGTATTTGGAAATCAGTTCTGGGTGAACGAGCCGGAACGTTATCCGAAGGGGTATTATGGTTTCTCAAGCAAAGTGCGTTTCCATGTCTTTATGGGACAACGCCTGACCTATGATATTGACCCGCAACGTAGATTTATGGCCAAGTCTGTAACCTTTTTCTATGAAATAAGTACGTGTGACCTTTATGTGATTAGTGCGGTAAACAATAGTTATCTCCGTCCACGTGACTACCTTAGTTTATCATTCGGATTGAAGTTCCAGTGGTTATGATTGGAGATACAAGGGGGATAAAATCAATTTTGAATTACGATTCTTGAATTATCACATCCTTTTTTCGTAAGTTTGCGCTTTACAAACTTGAACGAAAATGAGTAAATCTGGAACAATCATCATTGTAGACGACAATAAAGGGGTGCTGACTGCCATACAAATCCTTTTAAAAAGTTATTTTTCAAAGGTCGTTGCACTCTCCTCGCCTGTCACCCTGACGAGCGTCCTGCGGGAGGAAATGCCGGAAGTGGTATTGCTGGACATGAATTTCACATCGGGCATCAATACCGGCAATGAGGGATTATTCTGGTTACATGAAATAAAAAAAGTACGTCCGGATCTTCCGGTCGTACTTTTTACGGCTTATGCCGATATTGAACTGGCTATCCGGGGTATTAAAGAAGGAGCAACGGACTTTATCGTCAAACCCTGGAACAACCAGAAACTGGTGGAAACGCTGCAAACTGCAGCAACCTCTACGCACAACGATAGGAAAACGGCAAGTAAAGAAAAGCCTGTTCACTCGCCTATGTACTGGGGAGAAAGCAAGGTTATGCAACAACTACGGGCTTTGATTAAAAAGGTTGCCGTCACCGATGCCAACCTCTTGATAACGGGTGAAAACGGAACGGGAAAAGAGATGCTGGCACGGGAAATCCATGCGCTTTCCAACCGCAAATATAAAGAAATGATTGCTGTGGATATGGGAACCATCACCGAATCTTTATTCGAGAGTGAGCTTTTCGGACATGTAAAAGGGTCGTTCACTGATGCACACACCGACCGGACAGGTAAGTTCGAGGCTGCCGAAAAGAGTACGCTGTTTCTCGACGAAATAGGAAACTTGCCCTACCATCTGCAAGCAAAGCTACTAACCGCCATCCAACGGCGAAGCATTGTGAAAGTGGGAAGTAACACGCCAATTCCTATTGATATCCGACTGATATGTGCCACGAACCGGAACCTGCAGGAGATGGTAGCGAAAGGCGAATTCCGGGAAGACTTGCTCTACCGCATCAATACCATTCATGTGGAAATTCCTCCCCTGCGCGAACGGAAAGAGGATATTATCCCATTGGCCGAACGATTTATGGTTCACTTCTGCAAGCAATATGACAAGTCGTTGATGAAGTTCACTCCCGAAGCAGAGGATAAATTGACTGCGCATCCCTGGTATGGGAATATCCGCGAATTGGAGCACGTCATCGAAAAGGCGGTTATCATCAATGACAGTCCGCTGATTCCTGCTGAATTATTCCAATTATCCGTACCACGGATAGCCATTCAGGAACAGAGTATCTCCACCCTGGAAGAAATGGAAGTGCAGATGATACGGAAAGCACTCGATGCCTGTGCGGGAAATTTATCGGCAGTGGCCGCTCAACTGGGAATAACCCGGCAAACGCTCTATAACGAGATGAAAAAATTCGGATTATGAACTCACAGATCCAACAACTGGGGATTCGGTACTGGTTCAGAGTTTTGCTGACTGTACTTTTCTGTATATCGACTGTCTGGTTCGGTATTCATCAATCATACGGTTGGTTAGGCGTCAGTCTTTGTCTGCTGGTACTTAGCATCATCTGGCAAATCCGCCTGTACCAGCTTCACACCAAGCAGGTGCTTTTCATGATTAACGCGCTTGAAAATAATGATAACACTTTTCATTTTCCCGAAGAAAACGGTACTCCCGAAAGCCAAAAGATCAACCAGGCACTCAACCGGGTGGGACATATCTTATATAATGTAAAAGCGGAAACCGCACAACAAGAGAAATATTACGAGCTGATTCTGGATTTTGTCAGTACAGGATTGCTGGTACTCAATGACAATGGGGCTGTTTATCAGAAGAACAAGGAGGCACTCCGTCTTTTGGGGCTGAATATATTCACGCATATCCATCAGTTGAGTAAAGTAGACACTACGCTCATGGAGAAAATAGAGAACTGCCGTCCCGGAGACAAACTGCAAGTGATATTTCACAACGAACGGGGAACCGTTAATCTATCCATACGTGTATCGGAAATCAATGTGCGCAAAGAGCATCTGCGTATTCTGGCTCTGAACGATATCAATACCGAACTCGATGAAAAGGAAATAGATTCATGGATTCGCCTGACACGGGTTCTGACGCATGAAATCATGAATTCGGTCACTCCTATCACTTCTCTTTGTGACACTCTTCTTTCCATGTCCGAGGATAAAGACGAAGAGATCAGTCACGGGTTGCAGACCATCAGCACCACAGGAAAAGGGTTGCTCTCTTTTGTAGAATCTTACCGGCAGTTTACACGCATACCTGCACCGGAACCGTCATTGTTCTATGTAAAAGCGTTCATAGAAAGGATGATTGAACTTGCCCGCCATCAGAATCCGTGTGACACCATTTGTTTCCACACGGAGATTTCTCCTGCCGACTTAATTCTGTATGCGGATGAAAACCTCATCGCCCAGGTAGTTATCAATCTTCTGAAGAATGCCATCCAGGCAATCGGCAGCCAGCCGGATGGTAGAATCGAGCTCCGGGCTTATTGCAATGATATGGAAGAAATATGGATCGAGATAAAGAACAACGGTCCTGAAATTCCGTCGGAAATAGCAGAGCATATCTTTATTCCTTTCTTCACCACCAAAGAAAATGGTAGCGGAATCGGACTTAGTATTTCACGACAGATCATGCGCCCTTCGGGCGGAAGTCTCACATTACTGCGGGAGAAAGAAACAACGTTTATTTTAAAATTCAAATAACTATTGATATATGATACCCACACTCGTCAACAATCCCTTATTCCGGGGAATCACCCTAGAAAAGCTTTCTGCCGATCTGGAAGAGATTAGTTTCCATACACGCTCTTATAAGAAAGGAGAAATCCTGGCTCAACAGGGAGCTGTGTGCAATCGCCTCGTCATCCTGACCAAAGGAAGCGTGCGTGGAGAGATGATTGATTATTCGGGGCGTCTTATCAAAGTGGAGGACATCGCTGCTCCAAGAGCGATTGCCCCTCTGTTTCTGTTCGGTGAGGAGAACCGCTATCCGGTGGAAGTGACTGCCAACGAACCGACAGAGGTTATCGAACTTCCTAAATCAAGTGTATTGAGTTTATTCCGCAAAAACGAGCAGTTTTTGGAAAACTATATGAATCTTTCTGCCAATTATGCACGGACCTTATCGGATAAGCTTTTCTTCATGTCATTTAAGACGATTCGTCAGAAACTTGCTTCGTACTTGCTCCGACTACATAAACAGCAGCAACAGGCACATTTCACCCTCGACCGTTCACAACAGGAATTGAGTGATTACTTCGGGGTGTCCCGTCCTTCCCTCGCCCGTGAACTGGCGCATATGCAGGAAGACGGATTATTGATAGCCGATCGTAAGCATATCACTATCTTACAGAAAGAAGAACTGGTCCGGCTTATCCAATAATGGAATCGACTTAAAAATTCATGGATTGAATATTGACCGGATAATAATCAAATAGTGAGTATCTATATAAAAAATATTCATTGTTGTAACATTGGTTACAGAATCACCTGAAACCTTTCCTCTACTTTTGCGTTCAAGAAATAAACTATTGGACTAATTAAAAACGTAAAAGTTATGAGTATGTTCTGTTATCAATGTCAAGAAACCGCAATGGGTACCGGTTGTACCTTGAAAGGTGTGTGCGGTAAAACGTCTGAAGTGGCTAACCTGCAAGACTTACTACTCTTCGTAGTACGTGGAATTGCTGTCTACAACGAACATCTGCGTAAAGATGGACATCCTTCCGAACAAGCAGACAAATTTATCTATGATGCATTGTTCATCACCATCACCAACGCCAATTTTGATAAAGCGGCTATCACTGAAAAAATCAAAGAAGGACTGAAACTGAAAAAAGAACTTGCCAACAAGGTAAAGATTGAAAATGCTCCCGACGAATGTCTTTGGAATGGAAGCGAAGATGAGTTTGAAGAAAAATCAAAAACTGTCGGTGTGCTTCGCACTCCCAACGAGGATGTCCGCTCACTGAAAGAACTTGTACACTATGGCCTGAAAGGAATGGCTGCCTATGTAGAGCATGCACATAACCTAGGCTACGAGTCACCGGAAATATTTGCTTTCATGCAACATGCCTTATCCGAACTGACCCGCAATGATATTACAGTGGAAGAACTGGTTCAGCTGACTTTGGAAACAGGAAAGCATGGAGTATCGGCAATGGCACAGTTGGATAAAGCGAATACCAGCAGCTACGGAAATCCGGAAATCTCACAAGTGAGTCTCGGTGTACGCAATAATCCGGGTATATTAATCAGCGGACATGACTTGAAAGACCTGGAAGAGTTATTGGAACAAACAGAGGGTACAGGAGTAGATGTATATACTCACAGCGAAATGTTGCCTGCACATTATTATCCTCAACTAAAGAAGTACAAGCATCTGGCAGGAAACTACGGAAACGCCTGGTGGAAGCAGAAAGAGGAATTTGAAAGTTTCAACGGTCCTATCTTGTTCACAAGTAACTGTATCGTTCCGCCACGTGCAAATGCCAGCTACAAGGATCGTATTTACATCACAGGAGCCTGCGGCTTGGACGGGGCACATTACATCCCCGAACGTAAAGACGGAAAACCGAAAGATTTTTCTGCACTGATTGCTCATGCTAAACAATGTCAGCCACCGGTAGCCATTGAAAACGGAACGATTATCGGAGGATTCGCTCATGCACAGGTGACAGCCCTGGCAGATAAAGTGGTGGACGCCGTGAAAAGCGGAGCTATCCGCAAATTCTTTGTAATGGCAGGATGCGACGGACGTATGAAAAGCCGTGAATACTATACGGAATTTGCTCAAAAATTACCTGGTGACACCGTGATTCTTACTGCCGGTTGTGCCAAGTACAGATATAATAAACTGGCTTTAGGTGATATCAACGGCATTCCGAGAGTGTTGGATGCAGGACAATGTAACGATAGCTACTCACTGGCCGTCATCGCTTTAAAACTGAAAGAAATCTTCGGACTGGATGATGTAAATCAGTTGCCTATCGTATACAACATCGCCTGGTACGAACAAAAGGCAGTCATTGTTTTATTGGCATTACTGGCTTTAGGAGTGAAACATATTCATCTGGGTCCTACTCTCCCCGCTTTCCTTTCACCGAACGTAAAGAACGTATTGATCGAACAATTCGGAATCGGAGGCATCAGCACAGTAGATGAGGATATTGTGAAGTTCCTATCCTAAACAACAATGGAATAGCCGGAAATTTCAATTGGAGATTCCCGGCTGCAAAATAGTGACGGTATATGATAAAGATAGTGACGGTATACGACAACAATACCGTCACTATCTTTATCATATACCGTCACTATCTTTTTCTATATTGAACAGGATTTCTATGTTTATCCCGCACGCATAGTTGATGGAATCTTTTTGAATAGTTTCTTTTTAAATAGAATATCAATCTTCTCTAGGCAATATTAAATTGAGAAGCACTCCCACCAAAGCTGCCAGTCCAATGCCGGACAATGAAAAATCGCCCCAATTAAAAGCAGCGCCGCCAATACCGACAGTCAGTGTCAAAGACACAATGACTATATTTCTTGTACGACTCAAATCAATGCAATTATTCACAAGATTACCAATTCCCGCGCAAGCAATCGTTCCGAAAAGCAATAACATGATGCCGCCCAGTACCGCACTTGGAATGGATCTTAATAATGCACTGATTTTACCGATAACGGAGAATAAGATAGCGGAAATGGCAGCTATTCGGATCACTTGCGGATTAGTTATTTTTGTCAGGGACATGGCTCCGGTCACTTCCGAATAAGTTGTCACAGGAGGGCCACCCAATAATCCAGCACAGAAACACGCCAGACCATCCCCCAATAAAGTACGGTGCAACCCCGGATCTTTCACGAAATCTTTTCCGGTGACCGTATTAACTACATAAATATCACCAATATGTTCTATCACTGGAGCAATGGCTACCGGAATCATAAACAACACAGGTTCCCATGAGAACTTAGGAAAGACAAACTGCGGCAATCCAATCCAGGCAGCATCCCTGACACCGGACAAATCCAAATCGTAGAAAAGCCATGCAGCCAGATACCCTACTACAATTCCACAGAAGATAGGAATCAGTTTCAAAAGCCCTTTGGCTTTCATTGAAACAACGACTGCGGTAACCAACGAAAGCAGTGCCAGTACCCAGTTCTCTTTTGCCATATTCACTCCTGTTCCCGCCAGTGACAAACCTATCAGAATGATAACAGGACCTATGACAACGGGAGGAAAGAGCCGTTCAATCACCCTCACTCCCTGCCATTTGACAAGCGCACTCATTACAAAATAAACTAATGCTACTCCAACCATGCCGGATAAGGTGCCGGGCAACCCATAAAGTTCTGTCGCTTTAATGATAGGCGCAATAAACGCGAAACTACTCCCCAGAAAAACAGGAACCTTTCCACGCGTAACCGCATGAAAGATAAGCGTACCAATACCTGCTGTAAACAGAGCTGTAGAAGGGTCAAGCCCCACCAATAACGGCACGAGTACCGTAGCACCGAAAGCTACAAACAAGAATTGTACCCCCACCATCCCTTTCCTCAAAGGTGTAAGATTATTTGAATCCATAAGTATAATGTAGATTATTCTTTGCAAAATTAGTCTTTTTAGACAATTTAACTCCCTTTTTTCACAAAAATACATCCAAAAAGGGTTTTTATTTGTTGTTAATAATGTGTAACTTCGCACGGTGAGAATTAATACGACAATTTTATAACTTTATAATATATTGCCTATGATATTTACAGCAGAAAACACTCTACTTATCGGTTCTATCTTACTTTTCGTCAGCATCGTTGTTGGAAAAACCGGATACCGCTTTGGAGTACCTACCTTATTATTGTTCCTCGTAGTAGGAATGTTGTTTGGAAGTGACGGCCTCGGCCTGCAGTTCCACGACGCGAAAGACGCCCAATTTATCAGTATGGTGGCCCTTAGTATTATCCTTTTCTCGGGAGGTATGGATACGAAATTCAGAGAAATCAAACCTATTCTAGGTCCCGGTATCGTGCTTTCCACTGTCGGAGTACTACTCACAGCCCTTTTCACCGGACTCTTTATCTGGTGGATATCAGGTATGAGCTGGTCTAATATCTATTTACCTATCACTACTTCCCTGCTTTTGGCTTCTACCATGTCGTCTACCGACTCGGCTTCAGTATTCGCTATCCTCCGCTCACAGAAGATGAACTTGAAACACAACCTTCGTCCCATGCTGGAACTGGAGAGCGGAAGTAATGACCCGATGGCCTATATGCTGACCATTGTCTTGATACAGTTCATTCAGTCGGCAGGTATGGGAGCCGGAGCCATTGTGGGATCTTTCATCGTCCAGTTTATCGTCGGTGCAGCTGCCGGATATGTACTGGGAAAACTTGCCATCCGAATGTTGAATAAGCTCAATATTGATAATCAGGCCTTGTATCCCATCTTATTACTTGCGTTTGTATTTTTCACGTTCTCCATCACCGACTTACTGAAAGGTAACGGTTACCTTGCCGTATATATTGCGGGTATCATGGTAGGAAACAATAAAATCATGCATCGTAAAGACATCTACACCTTTATGGACGGACTGACCTGGTTGTTCCAAATCATCATGTTCCTTTGCCTGGGATTGCTTGTCAACCCGCACGAAATGCTGGAAGTAGCTTCCGTGGCATTGTTGATTGGTGTCTTCATGATTATTATCGGCCGCCCGTTAAGCGTGTTCCTCTGTCTGCTTCCATTCCGGAAAATCACGATGAAATCACGTATTTTCGTGTCTTGGGTAGGATTACGCGGTGCAGTTCCTATTATCTTTGCTACCTATCCGGTAGTGGCGGGCGTAGAAGGTTCGAACCTCATTTTCAACATTGTATTCTTTATTACCATTGTCTCATTGGTCGTACAGGGAACAACCATTTCTTTCGTCGCCCGGATTTTGAATCTTTCCAAACCGCTGGAAAAAACCGGTAACGACTTCGGAGTGGAACTTCCGGAAGAAATTGACTCTGACCTTAGTGATATGACTATCACTAAAAGTATGCTGGAAGAAGCAGATACATTGAAAGATATGAATCTTCCGAAAGGCACGCTGGTAATGATTGTGAAGCGTGGAGATGAGTTCCTGATTCCCAACGGAACGCTGAAACTGCATGAAGGAGATAAACTGTTACTTATTTCCGAGAAGTCCAAAGAAGAAGATGCTGATTCAGAATAACATCAGAAAAGAGTTATTCAGTACACCATAATTGATTCGTCTCCACGCATGAAACCTCTTGCCTTTGCAAGACATTCGTTTCATCTTCATGCATGGAGACGAAACGTTTTATACAGGCCAATGAACTAGTTTTAAGGAAGAAACACGAAAGACCTTTATCCGGCTGGTAAAATTGTTCATTCCCCTCCGTTAATTAACCGTAAAACTTGAATTTAAAATTCGGTTTACATCTACGAAGTATTAATTTTGCGCAGTTTTAAACTAAATGTGCAAAAATCGAATGGAACAAGAACATCAGTTCATTGATTATATTGAGCAAAGCATCATCAAAAACTGGGACAAAGATGCCTTAACTGACTATAAAGGAATTACCCTCCAATATAAGGATGTAGCGCGTAAAATCGCTAAATTTCACATCGTCTTGGAAAGTGCCGGCATCTAGCCGGGAGATAAAATAGCCGTTTGCGGACGTAACAGTGCTCATTGGGCGGTTACTTTCTTGGCGACCATCACTTACGGAGCTGTTATTGTTCCCATTTTGCATGAATTCAAGGCAGATAATATTCATAATATCGTCAACCATTCCGAAGCCAAATTACTTTTCGTCGGCGATCAGGCATGGGAGAATCTGAATGAAGATGCCATGCCTTTGTTAGAGGGCATCGCTTCACTGACAGATTTCTCGGCATTAGTGTCCCGGAACGAAAAACTCACTTACGCTTTTGAACACCGAAACGCTATTTACGGCCAACAGTATCCCAAGAACTTTCGCCCGGAACATATTTGTTACCGGAAAGATCGTCCGGAAGAACTGGCTATCATCAACTATACTTCCGGTACCACAGGTTACTCTAAAGGAGTGATGCTCCCCTATCGCAGTCTTTGGTCGAACGTGGCTTATTGCTTCGAAATGCTTCCCGTTAAACCGGGAGACCATATCGTTTCCATGTTGCCTATGGGACACGTGTTCGGTATGGTATATGATTTCCTTTACGGATTCTCTGCAGGTGCACACATCTATTTCCTGACGCGTATGCCGTCTCCGAAAATCATTTCCCAATCTTTCTCCGAAATCAAACCCAGAGTGATTTCTTGTGTACCGTTGATTGTGGAAAAGATTATCAAGAAAGACATTCTTCCTAAAGTAGACAGCAAAATCGGCAAGTTATTACTGAAAGTGCCTATTGTGAATGATAAAATCAAATCATTGGCACGACAGGCTGCCATAGAAATCTTCGGTGGAAACTTTGACGAGATTATTATCGGAGGTGCTCCTTTCAATGCGGAAGTAGAGGATTTCCTTAAAAAGATAGGGTTCCCCTACACCATCGCTTACGGTATGACGGAATGCGGTCCGATTATTTGTTCCAGCCGTTGGGAAACACTGAAACTTGCTTCCTGCGGAAAGGCAACCAGCCGGATGGAAGTCCGCATAGACTCACCGGACCCGAAAACACACGCCGGAGAAATCGTATGCAGAGGAATGAATATGATGCTGGGGTATTATAAAAATCCGGAAGCTACGGCACAAATTATTGATGCTAACGGTTGGCTGCATACCGGTGACCTCGGTACGTTGGATGAAGAGGGTTATGTGACAGTCCGCGGACGTAGCAAGAACCTGCTTCTCACCTCTAGCGGACAGAATATCTATCCCGAAGAAATTGAAAGCAAGCTGAACAACATGCCGTATGTTTCGGAGTCACTGATCGTCTTACAGCACGAAAAGCTGGTAGCCCTGATCTACCCGGATTTCGACGATGCTTTCGCTCATGGATTGCAGCAGACGGATATTCAGAAAGTAATGGAGCAAAACCGTATCGAATTGAATCAACAGCTTCCTAACTATTCTCAAATAAGCAAGATTAAAATCCATTTTGAAGAATTTGAAAAGACTGCGAAAAAGTCAATCAAACGCTTTATGTATCAGGAAGCAAAGGGATAATATCTCAAATAATAAAATAAGTATTCTCGCAAATAAAAACAAAAACGGTGGACAGCCTCAACACTGTCCACCGTTTTTTTCTAACCTCTAACCAACTTTATTTATACTACCTGTTTTCTATCTTTCTACCTAAAAACGAATCCTATTTCCATTATTAACAGTCTAACTTTATAATCAATCAGTCTTTTTTAAGTGCTATAAATGAAATAGCCTGTCCGCCTCCGGCAGCCATTCGTATGTTCAACGTATTTTCAGAAAATAGTTCCCCTTTGCTTTACGCACGATGGCTACAAATTCACCCGGTTCTCCTGCCAATGCTTTCGATTCGTCACAATCCGGATCGAAGTCGCGGAAGAACTGGAAAACCGGATGGCCTTCATTATTTTCAATCAACAATGAGTCATCTACTAAAATGTTATACAACGGTTTACCGTTGTCGTCTACTGTTAAAGCCATTTTGATATGACCGTCCGGCGATTTCATTTCCGTTTTCGGACTGCTACACCCGTAACATCCCAGCACACAGAAAAGCTCCAATGATACAATTTATTTTCATAGCATATCTATTGTTTGTATATAGTACAACTCAAAAAGAAGAAACACTTAAATGTAGCGCAGATTTCTTTCTCCGGATGCCAGGAAAAAAGTATCTTTGCACATAAACAATCTGAATTATGGCAAAGATACTATTGGTTGAAGATGAAATTAATATCGCCTCTTTCATCGAACGGGGACTCAAAGAATTCGGGCATTCGGTAAGCGTCTGCCATGACGGGGATACGGGTTGGAAAATCCTTCAGGACGAACCTTTCGACCTTTTAATACTGGACATTATCATGCCTAAAATAAATGGTTTGGAGCTTTGCCGCCTTTATCGCCAAATGTTCGGGTATCAAATCCCGGTAATCATGCTGACAGCTTTAGGAACAACCGAAGACATCGTCAAAGGACTGGATGCGGGAGCAGATGATTATCTCGTCAAACCTTTTAGTTTCCAGGAACTGGAAGCACGCATCAAAGCCCTGTTGAGACGCAACAAAGAAGTCCCTTCCAATCTATTGACTTGCGATAACCTGGTATTGGACTGCAATACCCGAAAAGCCAAAAGGGGTGACATAGACATTGACCTTACTGTTAAAGAATACCGCCTGCTCGAATATTTCATGACTCATCAAGGGGTTGCCCTCTCACGTATCACTCTGCTCAAAGATGTATGGGACAAGAATTTTGATACCAATACCAATATCGTAGATGTTTACGTAAATTATCTCCGGGTAAAGATTGATCGTGACTTTGATAAAAAACTAATCCATACAGTCGTAGGATTAGGATATATCATGAATACTTAAACTCCCAAGCACCCCGGCTATGAAAATAGGTTCTAAAATAGCTCTTTTTTATACATTAATCAGTGTACTGACCACTGTCATTATCATTGCTGTATTTTATATTTTCAGTACGCAGTACATCAATAAGCTCTATGCTTCTTACCTGCGTGAAAAAGCCTACCTGACCGCACAGAAGCATTGGGAAAAAGATGAAGTAGACGAACAGAGCTACCAGATTATCCAACGCAAATATGACGAACTCCTGCCTGAAGCCCATGAGATTCTTTTAAATATGGACAGTCTTTCCGAAGTACGTGATACACTGAATAAATACCTCACGCAACACCAGCAGGCTCTTCTGCTGGCAGGACAGGACAGCATCCCTTTCTCCTTCAAATATAAGGATCAACTGGGAGCCGCCCTTTATTATCCGGATAATGAAGGCAACTTTATCGTACTCGTCATGTCCCGGAATGCCTACGGAACAGAAATCAAGGAACACTTATTGTTGCTTTCCATATTTCTCATCTTAGCCAGTTCCGTCCTGATCTTTTTTATCGGAAAAATATATTCCGGCCGTATTCTGGTTCCCCTGCAACACATACTAAAGGAATTGAAAAGAATACGTGCCAACAGTCTGAACCGCCGATTAAAGACTACTGGCAATAATGACGAACTGGAGGACATGATAAAGACATTAAATAGTATGCTCGACCGTTTGGACAGTGCATTCAAGGCAGAAAAGTCCTTTGTCAGTCATGCTTCACATGAGTTGAACAATCCGATTACTGCCATTCAGGGAGAATGTGAAATCAGTCTGCTGAAAGAAAGAAGCACGGGAGAATACATTGAATCCCTTCAACGAATTTCTTCAGAAAGCAAACGGTTATCCAGTCTGATCCGGCATCTTCTTTTTCTTTCACGACAAGAAGAAGAACTCCTGAAAAACAATATTGAAGAGATTATTCTGGCCGATATATTAAAAGAGTTGACAGCTTCCGATGAGAGAATCCATCTTCATTTGGAAGAGACAGACCCGCAGATGACCGTAAAAGCCAATCCATATCTGTTGAAGATAGCATTAAAAAATATAATAGATAACGCCTGCAAATATTCTGATAAAGAAGTAAATGTGACTCTCTACCGGGAGCAACAACAAGTCATTCTTGATATAGAAGACCGGGGAATCGGTATTCCGCAAGAAGAAATAGAACATATATTCCAATCTTTCTATCGGGGCAGTAATACCCGGGACTATGCCGGACAAGGCATCGGACTTAGCCTGACCCTGAAAATCATCTCTGCTTATCACGCAAAGTTGGATATATTTTCAGAAATAGAAAAAGGAACAAAAGTACGGGTGATTTTTTAATTCACCCTTCTTTCATTCCTTTCTCCCTCTACCTACTGAAAACCTACAAATTTAATCTATGAGAGTTTTTTTCACAGGATAGAAATGAACTAAATACGTCTTTGCAATAACTTTCCATTTTTATCATATAACATTCGTTCATATACCACTTCCACAATAAGAGGAAAGACAAACAGAGCAAAGAAAGTCGCTCCTATCAATCCACCGATAATGACAATCGCCAATGGACGCTGTGATTCCGAACCAATTCCATGACTCATGGCAGCGGGCATCAAACCGATAGCTGCCATTGCCGCTGTCATAATCACAGGGCGGATACGCGAGCGCACTCCTTCCTTAGTGGCTTTCTCCAAGGGCGAACCCAGTTTCAGATTCGCCTTAATATCGGAAATCATAATCACCCCATTCTGAATACAAATGCCAAACAAAGCAATGAAACCGATACCGGCAGAAATGGAGAAGTTGAACTGCGTTATCAGAAGAGCCACAATCCCCCCCACGGCGGCAAATGGTACATTCAGCAATACCAGTCCCGCATCCCGCGCATTAGAGAATAGAATAAACAGGATGATAAAGATGATAGCAATACTGATAGGAACAACCTGTGCCAGACGTTTTGTGGCACGTTGCTGGTTCTCAAAATCCCCCGTCCATTTCAGCGAATAGCCTGCCGGCAGATGTACGGAAGCATTCACCTTTTTCTGCGCCTCGGCAACTGCCGTACCCATATCACGACCTCTCACCGAGAATTTCACCGCACAGAAACGAGCGTGATTATCACGGAATATCAATAACGGTCCCGTAATCGTCGTTATATCTGCCAATTCTTTGATAGGTACCATCGTTCCATCCATCGCCGGAACCAATATCTTACCTATCTCCTCTTCATTCTGGCGGAATTGTTCACTATATCTTACCATGATGTTGAACTTCCGCTCATCCTCATACAACAGTGAAGCCGATTTTCCGCCAATAGCCATTTCTATAATCGATTGCACATCCTCCTTGGCAACCCCATAACGCGCCAACTGACGTTCATTCAACTCTATACGAAGCTCCGGCTGACCGATGTTCCGAATCACACCCAAGTCTTCAATTCCCTGAACCGTACTAAGAATTTTTTCAATCTGAACCGCATATTTCTCCGACTCATACAAGTCTTTACCAAACACTTTCACCGCAATAGATCCTTTCACACCGGAAGCAGCTTCCTCCACATTATCGGTAATCGGTTGTGAGAAATTGAAGTCAATGCCGGGATAAATGGATAAATCCTCCTGCATCTTATCAATCAGTTCCAATTTTGTCAGCTTGCTCTCCCATTCCTTTTCGGGATAGATATCAACGTGGAACTCGATATTATAGAATCCGGTAGCATCTGTACCGTCATTCGGTCGTCCGGTTTGCGACAGCACTTGCCGCACTTCCGGAAACGTCAAAAGTTTCCTTCTCATTTTATTGGCGAGAACCACCGATTCATCCAACGAAATACTTTGTGGCAAGGTGGCACGAATATAGATAGATCCCTCATTCAACTGCGGAAGAAACTCCGTACCCAGGAAAGAGAAAAGCCATAATCCGACACCCGCTATGACCGTTGCCAACCCGATAGTCAGCTTCCTGTGCGCATAGAATAAATCAAAAAGAGCCGAACACTTCGCATTGATAAAATGGACAAAACGGTTATTTTTCTCACGAACATTCTTTTTCAGTAACATGGAAGACATCACCGGAACCAATGTCAATGTAAAGATCAAAGCTCCCAACAATGCAAAGCCCAGCGTGTATGCCAAAGGAGAGAACATCTTTCCTTCTACCTTCTGGAAAGAGAAGATAGGAATCAATGCAGTGATGATAATCAATTTGGAGAAGAAAACCGCTTTCGCCTTGTCTTTTGCCGTGTTACGGATCAAACCCATTTTAGACATCACATTAAAAGCAGGCATCCCCACTTCCCTCGCTTTCTTGTCCAAAGCCACAAACACTCCTTCCACCATCACCACGGCCCCATCAATAATAATACCGAAGTCTATGGCTCCCATAGAAAGCAGATTGGCGGACATTCCCATCACCCGTAAACAGATAAATGCGAACAAAAGGGCTAATGGGATAACGACAGCAACAATCACGGTAGTCCGCCAATCTGCCATAAAGATCAATACAATAAACGTAACCAATAATATTCCTTCAATCAGATTATGCGTCACAGTCTTTACCGCCAGATTCACCAAGTCCTCCCGGTCATAGAACGCCACTATCTTCACATCTTTCGGGAGTACATTCTGATTCAAGTCCTCTATTTTATCTTTCAGGTTGGCAATCACCTCACCCGGATTCTCTCCTTTCCGCATGACTACAATCCCCTGTACAACATCATTTTCATCCATTCGGCCCACTTGTCCCAAACGAGGCAAACAGGATTCGTGTACATCGGCAAGATTCTTCACCAGAATCGGAGTGCCATTGATGTTTTTTACTACGATATTTCTCAATTCATCCAGATCGTTAATCAAACCGATTCCACGAACCACATAAGCTTGCGAACTTTTAGTGATAACATCTCCTCCTACATTGATATTACTTTTAGCTATCGCATCATACAGTTCCAAAGAGGTAATGCCATAATTAATCAACTGGTGAGGATTCACACTTACCTCAAACGTCTTCACCTCCCCGCCGAAGCTCACAATATCCGCTACGCCGGATACCGAACGGAGATTACGTTCGATCACCCAATCCTGAATCGTTTTCAGTTCCCGCACACTGCGCTTGTCACTACGAAGCGTATAACGGAATATTTCCCCCGTTGGTCCATACAGAGGTTGTACTTCCGGAGTTACCCCGTCCGGAAGGTCGGCATCATTCAATAAATTATATACCTGTTGACGTGCGGTGAAATCATCGACACGATCTTCAAACATTACATTGATGACAGAAAGCCCGAAAAGAGTGGTGGAACGAATATCCGTTTTCTTCTGAACGGGATTCATCGCAATCTCAACAGGAATGGTGATAAACTTCTCTACCTCTTCGGCACTACGTCCCGGCCATTGCGTGATAATCGTCACTTTCGTATTCGTCACATCCGGGAAAGCATCTATCGGAGTATGTTTAAAGGAAACAGCTCCGGCTATAACGGCAATCGCTGTACAGAAGAAAATAAAGAATTTGTTCTTCAGCGAGAAAGCCACTATATTATCTATGAATTTGTGCATACTATTTTCTGTTTTTAATCTGCATTCAACGCATTATATACCAACAATACATTATTATTCAGCACTCTGTCTCCCTCGGAAAGTCCGGAACGGATATAACACTCCTTGCTCAACTGCTTGTACACATCCACCTCTTTCACCTGCAAACGCTCATCCGGCTCCACCACGACCACATAATTCTTTCCTCCTTCAAATACCAGTGCATGAGCATCGATACGAGGCATGGAAGTTCCATCCGCTTTACATTTCACACTTACATTCGTAAACATCCCCGGTTTCAATAAATATTCTTCATTCTTTAATTTGATACGGACATTCATCGTTTTACTTTCACTGTTCAGCAAATGATACACCTTATCAATCGTACCGGCAAACATCTTATCCGGATAAGCCAACGTAGAAATGCGTACGGAGGCACCTTCGGAAACCTTACTGATATCGCTTTCATACACATCCGCCATCACCCATACATCTGACAACCCCGAAATCGTGAACAGCTCTTCACTCTGATCCGGACGCAACTGCATATCCCTGCTGATTTGTTTCTCCACAATAAACCCCGAAACGGGAGATTTCAGCTGATAATAAGCATTTCCGGAGAAATTATAAATAGAGAAAACATCCTTTATTCTTCTTTCTTCGGCTTCGGCACTTGTCAACTCCTGCTTCGCCTGAAGTACATCTTTATCCGAAGCCATGCCGGAAGCATACATATCCTGCGTAGCATCCATATTTCTGCGTGCCAGCAATAATTGTTGTTCCGCCTCTTTCAATTGCTTTTCATAATCTGCCACTTCTCCACTGCGGATGACTGCCAATACCTCTCCCTTACGAACAAAGTCTCCTATTTCAGCCTTCAGTTCCGTTACCGTACCTCCAAACATCGGATATACATGTGCCACCTGATTCTCATTAAACGTCACCCGTCCGTTCAATGTCAGTTCATCAATCACCTCTTGAACGTGAACCGTATCGACAGATACAATTCTCAACAAGCTATCTGTCAGGCATAAGGCAGCCGGTTCAACATTCGTTTGTTCTCCTTTACCGGAGCATGCTCCCAATACGGTAGTAAGCAATATGCAAGGAAGGAATTTATTCCAGTTCATAGTCTTTGATAATTTATGAATATTAGTAGTTCAATATAGTTTGTCCGATAGTTGTATTCAGGTTTTCCATCGCCAGGAAAACATCTTTCTTTATTTCATGTAGCTGAATACAAGTTTCTTTATAGCTGTCATAGTAATCGATAAACTCCAACAAGCTGATATTTCGTTTCTTAAAGTTCTCATTCACTCCTGCTATCAGTTTTTCGAAGTTACGTTCCAGTTCCATATTGGTAGATTGATAAAGCTGAACAGCTTTATCCAACGAAGCATAAGCGGTATAAAGCTCCATATCCGCACGGTTAGCCGCATTTTCCTGTTCCGCTCCTGCCTGCTGGATACTAAAACGGGCAGCTTTCACATTTCCCTGGTTGCGGTTGAAAATAGGTACTGACAAGCTCACTCCTATTGCAAAATAGTTATTGATAAAGTTTCCGGCACGGTCATAACTACCATTCACCGAAAATTCCGGAAATGCCATTGATTTCTGCAATTTCAGATTTGCACGGGAAGCACTGACCGTACTCCGGGCAATTTTGAGATCCGACCGTTCATTCACCATCGCTTTCAAGTCGGCGAACGATAGTTGAGACAAATCCAATTGCTTCAACACCTCTTCATCCAGTGATAACTCAACCATCGTGTCTCCCGGAAGATTTAACAAGACATTAAGTTCCCCTCTAAGGGTTAACAACTCGTTTTCCCGTTCATTCTTCTCTTTCTTCAAAGAGAACAGCATAGATTCCAGACGGGACATTTCCATCAATGAAATATTTCCTTTCTCCTGTTGCAGTTTCATTCCGGCAAGTAACTCTTGCAGAGAATTCACTTCCTTCTCATAAATGGATATGGATTTCGAGAGAAAATAGACTTGTACAAACTTCTCATTCAGCTCCTGACGAAGTGTTCTCATCACCTCTTCAAACTGATATTCTGCTATTTCTTTGTTGATTTTCTCCAGTTTCACCTGCTTATTCCGTTGTCCGGCAAGACGAATTACCTGTTCAATCCCCACAACCATTTCGCCCTCCTTACCAAAATCAAAATACTTTCCGTTCAGGCGGTTATAAACATTCTGTTCTAACGAGATTACCGGATTCTCAAATAATTTGGCTTGCAGCACTTGTGCCTGTGCCATATCAATGTTGTACCGTTCGGCTATCAGCGATAAGTTACGTTCCAGAAAACGTTGTTCCGCCTCTTTCAGCGTTAATGCTCCTGTGGTAGCCTGTTGCGCGCATATTCCTCCTGTCAGCAGAAGAAAAAAAGAAATTAGAAATACTCTGTTCATTACTATATTTATCTTTATTACCTTATTGTAGTTGTCGCGGCAAAATTACAATTCTATAGCCGGAGAGACGGGAAAAAGCCATTATAAGCCTCTCATATCAGATTAGAATTTGATTAGAAAATAGCCATAAAGGAAGAATTGTAAACACAACAGGAAAAATGGCTATCCTTCTTTTATCCCAACTTCCCTATCTTTGCAGTAGAGAAAATGAAATGAACCATTAAAAATAGAATATATGAAAATAATAGATTTAACCAAAGATAGTTTTGTAGAGAAGGTAGCTGATTATCAATCTTATCCTGATAACTGGAACTTCAAAGGGAATAAACCTTGCCTGGTCGATTTTCATGCCCCGTGGTGCGTCTATTGCAAAGCGTTATCGCCTATATTAGACCAACTGGCTAAAGAATACGAAGGGAAATTAGATATTTATAAAGTAGACGTCGATCAGGAACCGGAATTGGAAAGTGCATTTAAAATCCGCACCATTCCCAACCTGTTACTTTGCCCGCTGAACGGCAAACCGACAATGAAGTTAGGTACAATGAATAAAAACCAATTGAAAGAACTGATAGAAAGCAGTTTGCTTTCAGAATAGAAATACATTAAAAGTCCGGAAAGCTTCTGATGATGATAAACTGCCGGACTTTTGATATCATACAGAACATTGGCTTTTATAATAGGGAGTGTGTCAAAACGCAGATTAACGCGAATTATCGCAGAAATAATTTTATAAGTCATTGATTAATATATCAATATAAATGAAATAATCTGCGATAATTTGCGTTAATCTGCGTTTTATTATTCATTATGACCCTCCTCTTTGGAGATTATTTCAACTATTCTTTATGCAACAGAATATCAGTTCCCGGAACAATCTTTCCCATCGACCATACACATCGCACATTCAGTTCCTTATCAAGAATCACAATATCAGCATCCTTTCCCTTTGCCAACGCCCCTTTCCGGTCACTCACTCCTATTAAACGGGCAGGAGTTTCGGAAGCCATACGCACGGCATCTTCCAAAGGAATATTCGCTTTCTTCACCATGGTGCGAACCAATACATCCATCGTAGCCAGGCTACCGGCCAATGCAGAATGATCTGCCATCTTACATACGCCGTCCTCTATGATATAGCGAGGATCAATCGGTTCATTCCCTTCATAAGCAGCATAAGCCAAAGCATCGGTAACGAGGCACGTATTCTCTACACCTTTCAACTTATAAACCAATTTTAGAATCGTGGCAGGCAAGTGAATACCATCTGCAATCACTTCCACTGTCATCCCATCCGTCAAATATACGCTCTCCACCGTACCCTCATATTTATACTCACGACGTTTATGGAAACCCGGCATCGCATTATAAAAATGGGCAGCATGAGAGAAGCCCACTGCATACGCAGCCTTGATTTCATCATATTCGGCTTCCGTATGTGTTACGGCAGTCATAATTCCTTTCGAACGGGTGTACTTTGCAAAATCATGTGCACCGTGCAGTTCAGGACTGATGTCCCAACGTCTGATACAAGAGGTATGCTCCAATAAAGGAATATATTCGTTTTCATCCGGAGTTTTCAGAAAACCGTCATACTGGGTTCCCGCCATCTTCGGATTCAGGTAAGGACCTTCGATATGCAGGCCAAGAACAGGAGAGTCCTTCTCTTTCATCAGGTTTTCACAGACATCGACTGCCTGGTAGATTCTTTCGAACGAGGTAGATGATAATGTAGGAAATATCCCGGTAGCACCATGTTTCAGATGTGCAGTAGTTGCCGTGCGGAATGCTTCTTCCGTTGCTTCCGTATAATCATGTCCGCCACCTCCATGTGCATGCATACTTACAAATCCGGGCACAATCGTCATCCCTCTGGCATCAATAACCGTTGCACCGATAACCGCCAAATCACTGTTGGTCACCTCTAATATTTTTCCATCACAAATCAATACGGAACCATCTTTCAACCAGCCTTGCGGGGTCAATATTCTTCCATTTATTATTTGAGTCAACATAGTTTTCGTTATTTATTAGATTTAAAACAGTTTATTGGTGCCTTCCACCAGTTCTCCCATCGCCCATACAGCTCTCACATTCAAGTCTCTGTCTAAAGCAATTATATCGGCATCCTTGCCACGCTCCAGCGTTCCTTTACGGTCGAGTACTCCCATAATCCGGGCAGGAGTTTCGGAGGCCATTCTCACGGCATCCTCCAAAGGTATTTCCGCCTTCTGCACCATGGTACGAATCAGTCGATCCATCGTTGCAATACTTCCCGCCAGTGCTGAATGGTCTGCCAGCTTACATACTCCGTCCTCGATAATCACACGCGGATCAAAAGCCACCTGACTATCACTGGCCGCACAAGCCAATGCATCCGTTATCAGACAAGTGCGTTCCACTCCTTTTATCTTGTATACAAGGCGCAAGATTGTTGGAGGCACATGAATACCGTCTGCCACCACTTCCACTGTCATATCATCAATCAGATAAATACTTTCTACCGTACCTTCATACTTGTACTCTTTCCGTTTATGGAATCCCGGCATTGCATTATAAAAATGAGTGGCATGCGTATATCCCGCCTCATAGGCTGTCTGTATATCCTCAAATTCTGCCTGGGTATGTCCTACCGAAGCCAACACCCCTTTCGCTGTGATATATTTACCAAATTGCATGGCTCCGGGAAGTTCCGGTGCGGCATCCCAACGTTTGATACAATGAGTTTCTTCCAGCAACGGAATATATTCTTCGGGATCGGGATCTTTGATATTTTCGGGAATCTGTCCACCTGCCATCGCCATATTGAAATAATGTCCTTCCAGATGAAGTCCGAGCACAGGGCTATTAGGCTCCGCCATCATTTTTTCAGTAGTTTCCGCGGCTGCACGGATCATTGGAATGGTAGAAGAAGAAAGAGTAGGAAAAATACTGGTAGTGCCATGCTGCATATGAGCTTTGATTGCTGTCTGGAAAGCCTCTTCGGTGCCTTCCATAAAGTCTCTTCCACCGCCACCGTGAACATGGATTTCTACACCTCCCGGAACAATATACATTCCTTTGGCATCAATCAGTTTGGCTCCGATAATTGCAAGGTCACAATTAGTTACTTCCAGAATTTTATTGTCACGAATAAGAACTGACCCATCCTTCAACCAGCCTTGCGGGGTGAGGATGCGTGCATTAATGATCTGTGTTAACATATCACAAATAGTTAAATTAATTAAAGGTCTGTGTGAATCAATGACGCTCTTTTTTGGGGGGAGTACATTGATTTTTTCGTTTGCAAAATTACGCTTTTCCGTTCAATCTATCGATACAATCGTCCGGTAAACTTCCAATATTATACAAAAAAAAGGTTGCCAATCTTATCGACTGACAACCTCATCTTATATGGAGCGGAAAACGAGACTCGAACTCGCGACCCTAACCTTGGCAAGGTTATGCTCTACCAACTGAGCTATTTCCGCAAACTAAATTTCGTCATTCAGAAATCTGAAAGATTGGTGCCCAGAACAGGACTCGAACCTGCATGCCTCGCGACACACGCACCTGAAACGTGCGCGTCTACCAATTCCGCCACCTGGGCAAAACTTAGTTCCATTATTTCAAAGAAACAAGAGCGGAAAACGAGACTCGAACTCGCGACCCTAACCTTGGCAAGGTTATGCTCTACCAACTGAGCTATTTCCGCATTTCACTTTCATAAACTGTGAAGAGGAGGAGACTCGAACTCCCACAACATTTCTGTCACTACCACCTCAAAGTAGCGCGTCTACCAATTCCGCCACCTCTCCATAATTTTAAAGTTTAACCTTTGTGCCCAGAACAGGACTCGAACCTGCATGCCTCTCGACACACGCACCTGAAACGTGCGCGTCTACCAATTCCGCCACCTGGGCAAAGATTATTGTTCCAACATTTCAAAGAAACATGAGCGGAAAACGAGACTCGAACTCGCGACCCTAACCTTGGCAAGGTTATGCTCTACCAACTGAGCTATTTCCGCATTTTTTCGTTTGCGGTTGCAAAGGTAGGGATTTTCCGTAAACCTGCAAACATTCTGCCTACTTTTTTCACAGAAATCTGTTCACTTTGCACCTACCGCAAAACAATCATTTTGATTATCAACTCATTCGGTCACGATAATCTTCATAAGAAAATTGCTTGTATATTTCAGCTTTCCCCTCTTTTGTCCAGATGGCAATGGCAGGATGATGAATTCCGTTAAACATATTTGTCTTGACCATCGTATAATGAATCATATCTTCGAACACGATACGCTCTCCGATTTGCAACTCGTGATCGAAGCTCCACAGTCCCATATAATCACCGCTCAAACAGGAATTTCCTCCGAGACGATAAATATATTTTCCTTCATTTCCCATCTCTGCACCACGCACGGCAGGTTGATATGGCATTTCCAGACAATCCGGCATGTGGCAAGTGAAACTAACATTCAAAATAGCCGTCTTGATACCACGACTTTCCACAATATCCACCACTTCGGAAGTCAGCACTCCCGTCTGCCAGGTAAAGGCCGAACCGGGTTCCAGGATAATGCGCAAATGAGGATAGCGTGCTTTTAATCCTTGCAACAGTCTTATCAAATGTTCGGTATCATAGTCCTTACGGGTCATCAGGTGTCCACCACCCAGATTCAACCATTTAATCTGTGGAAACCAATGGGCAAATTTAGCTTCAAGATGTTCCAATGTACGTTCCAGCTCATAAGAAGAAGATTCACAGTGACAATGACAATGAAAGCCTTCAATACCTTGCGGTAATGCTTCGGGCAGCAAATCGGCTGTTATCCCAAAACGTGTGCCGGGTGCACATGGATTATAAAGTTCGGTTTCCACTTCCGAATATTCAGGATTTACGCGGATGCCACAAGAGATGCCACTTCCTTCTGCAACCACCATCGGATAGAAGCGTTCAAACTGCTGCATTGAGTTGAATGTGATATGACTGCTGCAACGCATGATTTCCGAGAAATCCTGTTCCGTATAAGCAGGAGAATATGTATGCGCCTTGCTGCCGAACTCTTCCAATGCCAAACGGGCTTCATACACCGAACTTGCCGTAGAATGATCTATATATTCACGGAATATGGGGAAAGAGCGCCACATGGCAAATGACTTAAAAGCAAGAATGATCTCCACTCCCGCCCTGTCGGCCACGCTTTTTATCAAACACAGGTTCTTTCTTAAAAGCTCTTCTTCCATGATGTAACAAGGAGAAGGGAACTGATTAAAATCTATCATATATAAATTATTATCTAAAATAACGCCTTACGAACGTGGATGCAAAAATACAAATTCAAAAGCAAAGAGGGATTGTTTTATTTTTAATTAAGATATTGGTTTTCGCGAACTTTTTCTTATTTTTACACCTTTATAATCTATAAGTAGTTATATCATCCTAAATACCTGATTGAATATGAATAAAGATTTAAGAAAAGTAGTGATCCTGCTGGCACATCCAAACATGAAAGGATCTCAAGCAAACAAAGCATTAATTGATGCCGTTAGTGACATTGAAGGAGTAGCCGTATTCAACCTTTACGAATTATCGCCTGACATCGCTTTCAATGTAGACGAATGGAGTAAAATCATCTCTGATGCCTCTGCTGTGATCTATCAGTTTCTTTTCTATTGGATGTCTGCACCGTCATTACTAAAGAAATGGCAGGATGAAGTCTTTACTTTCCTATCGAAGACTCCGGCAGTCGCCGGTAAACCGCTGACAGTGGTAACAACTACCGGATCTGAATTCGATGCTTACCGCAGCGGAGGAAGGAATGGTTTCACTACGGACGAACTTTTACGCCCTTATCAGGGCAGTGCTATCCATTCAGGTATGGTGTGGCAGACTCCTATCGTTGTTTATGGAATGGGAACAGCGGATGCGGGAAAGAATATCGCTGAAGGAGCAAATACATACAGACAGCGGGTAGAGATGCTGGTCAATAGCAGTAACGCCGGAAATAATTGGTAAGACTATGAAAAGCGTAGCTTTATCTAATCTAAAGCTACGCTTTACAGATGCTAAAGCATAGCTTTGGCTTTCACAAAACACTTCTTTTTTCAACGTCAGTAGTGGCAAGAAAATCTCCCCCCGATTACAGACATTATTAATCCGCCAATAGTACCTTAAAAGGAACACATCGTTATTCAGACGAATATCTACCACGGATATTTATCTTTAGCAACAGCATTTTTCATATCATCTTCCTATTTTATGATCCACTGCCCCAAAGTCCGTGTTGTACTATCAAAATTCACTCCCACCTTGACAACCTTGCGATGATCTATCTCGTAAGGAATAGCATATTGTTTACTATCAATTTGAGCCAATGCTTCTTCAGGAGTTCCATCTACTTTAAATTCAAATACATAAATTGCATCGGACATCTTAATTACCACGTCAGCCCTGCCAATAGCATTCTTTACTTCTACATCTACATATTGGCCCATTAAACGGAATAATAAATAGAAGATAGTCTGATAATGTTTCTCCTGATTGTTCTCCAAATCATAAGGTATAGAAGAAAAGAAAGAACGAGTACGAAGAAGACACTGCTCAATATCACCTTTCATCAGGTCTCTTACAAAAGAGACTACATAAAAGTTACTTTCTCGTGTCGGTTGATTGAGATAGGAAGGGATCAACGTCTCAATAAAGCCTATTTTAACTTCTTCGTTGGGATAGCCTAATGTGTATGTACGAAAGAGAGGTTCATATCCTTTGATAGTCAAATAGCCACTCTGATAAAGTACGGGAATCGGATCGGTAATAACCTCTGTCGCTTTATCAAAATCTTCGTCTTTCACTTCCATCTTTTCCAATAGAGTAAGACTGAAGTCCATTCGCTGTAACATTTCAATCAAGAAAGTAGGTGTACCGGTAGAGAACCAAAAGCTCTTATAATCTTTTTGCGAAAATGCATTGAAAAGGCTGAACGGATTGTAAATATCTTCACAATTCTTGCTGAAATGATAACCGTCATACTGCCGTTTCAAATGCCGACAAGCTTCTTCATAGGTTTCATTATTCGCTTGAGCTATCCTCTCAATATCCGGTTGCATCTGACTTAGCAACTCTTGCTCTGTAATACCACAAATAGCACTATAATCATCGCTCATACTGATATTCTGCAAATTATTCAGCTCACTAAATATACTCATCTGACTGAACTTGCTGATTCCTGTCAGAAACAAGAAACGAAGATATTGCCCTTGTGCTTTAAGAGGACTGAAAAACTTCCGCATTTCAGTTCGCAATTGTCCTTGTAAAGCAGAGTCACTATTACTATCCAATAAAGGTGCATCATATTCGTCAATCAATACGACAGCCTGCTTTCCTGTCTGTTGGTAGATTCGTTGAAGCAAACCGGTTAAACGGGCTGCATAGCTCGTTTCTTCTTCATTTTTCCCATAAGTCCTCTCCCATTCGCTTAGATAAAGATTCAATTGCTCTTGCAAATCTTCGATTGTGGTGTATTTTGTTCTGCTAAAATCAATATGCAACACAGGATAAACAGTCCATTCCTGTTCCAATTGTTCCATTGCAAGTCCGTTGAATAATTCCTTTTTGCCGGAAAAATATGCTTCCAACGTAGAGACTAGAAGACTCTTTCCAAAGCGGCGAGGACGACTAAGGAAATAAATCTTATTTGTATGGGTCAAATGATAAATTAATGCAGTTTTATCAATATACACACAATCATTATTACGTAAATCCTCAAAATTCTGTATTCCGATAGGATATCTTCTAAATGTCTCTTTCATACCACTCTAATGCTTTTATTGGAAATATGAACAAAGATACGAAATAAAATGATTACATGACACTTAATATTATTATAAAACCCTACAAAATCATTCAATTTCATTGTTCAATTCACTTAAACTTATCTAAAGAACTACCTTATTAATAGCTATTAAAATAGTGACGCTATCCCACCAACATAGTGACGGTATATGCTTAGGATAGCGTCACTATTCCAGGCATATACCGTCACTATGTTTAAACCGGATATTTCGGGCTGTTATTTCTAGTTCCTGCGCTGTGTAGGCAGGGTAAATTCTTGCGAATCACAAATCACTCCATTCTCGTCCGCCACTGCGACACGGAATGTCACTTCACCGTCTTTCAATTTTTCACCTGCGTGAATGGAAGCGGTATAACGGATGCCTTCACCCGGAAGAATTTCCTCCACCATCACGGAAGGAGAAATGCCGAGATGCTTCACCTTCCCCACCGTTTCTACCACAGGAACTACATTATAAACAGGATTTCTCCCTTCATTCATAATCTCAAAAATTATCTTGCTATTTTCTCCCGCATCAATCACATGACTGCGATTATCATCTATAAAACGGATCTTGCGCAACTTCAGTTGAGAAATAGGCTGCTGCACCGGCTGCTTCTTATATTTTTGCACACGGACTTCCCTCACTTCAGGAATATACGCATCTTCCTCTATTTGCTCTTGTCTCGGCGCCGTCAACGCGTTTCCAATAGCCGCACCGGCAATGGTTCCCACAATATTCCCAATAGCAGAACCACGGTAACCGCCCCTCCAGCCATGATTATTATCTCCGATAAGTCCGCCTATCGAACTTCCCAGACTACCTCCGATAGAAGCACCTGCCATGATAGCTCCCGGATTTCCCATACGCCCCGACGCACATCCACTCAAAATCAAAGCGGAAAGCAAAATTACTGTTAGTTGTTTCTTCATGAGCCTCTCTATTTAGTGTTATTATTTATTCTACCACTTTAAAACGAGCGAAACGTAATAATAGTTGTTTGTCTCCCGCATTTTTAAAATGAATAGTTGCTTTCGCATTGTCTCCCGTTCCTTCTACTTTAATCACTTCACCCAATCCGAAACGTTCGTGCTCTATCATCTGTCCGGCCTGTACTCCTGCTACCGATGGCGAAGTGGAAGAGGTTGCCTGTGCACCGCTACTTGGGCTAACAGTACTAACTTTCTTCAAATTCCTCGGTACGCTGGGAGCAATGATCTGTGCTTTCGGACGTTCACGTTGTTCAGAAGATGTACTTCCGAAAGGAGCACGCGACGGAGAAGCAGAACGGGTGAATCCTCCTTCAATCTCTCTGCGGAAACGTCCCGCACCTTCATCGACAGCCCGACTCACTCCTGCCTCATGCGGCAGTTGCAAGTAATGAACATCGATATCACGCAAGAAACGACTGGGGCTTCCAAATTCCATCTTTCCATAACGGAAACGGGTTTTGGCAAAAGACAGATAACAATGTTCCTCCGCACGAGTAATAGCTACATAGAACAAACGACGTTCTTCTTCCAGTGCCCGGGGAGAATCTCCTACCATCCCACTGGGAAACAGGTTTTCTTCCAGACCGACCACAAATACATTCTTAAACTCCAATCCTTTAGCCGAATGAACTGTCATCAACGTTATCTTTTCCCCATCATCCGCCTTGTCGGAATCCTGATCGGTAAGTAATGCAATCTCCGAAAGGAAATCGGTAAGGGACACATTCGGGTTACCCTCCTCCTGCCGCAAAGCGCAGAAGTCATTCATTCCATTCACCAACTCTTCTATATTTTCCTTACGGCTTAGGTTCTCGGGGGATGTGTCCTGACAGACATCGTTGATAATGCCGGACTGACGGATGATATTCGTTCCTATTTCATAAGCGTTCTTATCTGCCTGATCGACAATGAAACCTTCTATCAATTCACGAAAGCCTTGCAGTTTTGCATGCGTTCCTTTATTTATATCCAGTCCGTAACTCAATGGTTCGCAGAGTGCCGCCCAAAGACTTACGCCATGATCGGTAGCCGCCGATATAATCTTCCCGACTGTCGTATCTCCAATACCACGAGCCGGATAATTAATGATTCGCTTGAATGCTTCTTCATCATTCGGATTCACTACCAAACGGAAATAAGCAATCACATCTTTTATCTCTTTTCGCTGGTAGAACGAAAGTCCTCCGTAAATCTTATAAGGTATACTTCGTTTCCGAAGAGCCTCTTCAAAAATACGGCTTTGTGCATTCGTACGATATAGGATGGCAAAATCAGCATATCCGTAGCGATACTCCCGTCGCAGTTCCGCAATCTTATTAGCTACAATATCTCCCTCTTCCACATCGCTATACGCCTGAAATACGCCGATAGGTTCCCCCTTTTCTTTCTCCGAAAACACGGCTTTCCGTATCTGGCGTTCATTCTTCTCAATCAGGCTGTTGGCAGCACAAACAATGGTTTGTGTGGAACGGTAATTCTGCTCCAGTTTAAAGACTTTCGTATTGGGATAGATTTTTGTAAAATAGAGAATATTATCAATATCCGCCCCACGGAAAGAATAGATACTTTGCGCATCATCTCCCACCACACAGACCCGTTGATTTTCTTTAGTCAGTTGCAGAACAATGCTATGCTGCGCATAATTCGTATCCTGATACTCGTCTACCAACACATAACGGAACTGATCCCGATAGCGTGCCAACACTTCCGGAAAGTCACGAAACAGAATATAGGTATATACCAATAAATCATCAAAATCCATCGCTCCCGCCTGACGGCATCTGTCCCAATAACGAGTATAGATATCACGGATAGCAGGCATCTTGGCAGCCATATCTCCTTCGTAAGCCTCTTTATTGGCAGCGTATCCCGTAGGAGTGACCAAATGGTTTTTGGCATTGGAGATACGTGCCTGCACTACTCCCGGTTTATAAGTTTTCTCGTCCAATCCCATCTCTTTGATGATGGAACGAAGCAGGCTCTTACTATCAGCCGTATCATAGATGGTGAACTGGGAAGTGAACCCTATAAATGTTGCTTCGGCACGAAGAATCCGTGAGAAGATGGAATGGAAAGTCCCCATCCACAAATAACGTGCCCGTTCCATACCTACCTGACGCGCAATACGCTCTTTCATCTCGCGCGCCGCCTTATTCGTAAAGGTCAGTGCAAGGATATTCCACGGATTGTAGCCGTTCTCCTGTTCCAGCAAGTAAGCGATTTTATAAGTCAATACGCGCGTCTTCCCCGAACCTGCACCGGCTATCACCAGTGAAGGACCGTCATTATAAGTCACTGCAGCACACTGACTCTCGTTCAATTCATCTATATAATTGGTATTCATAACAGCATTATAAAAACAATGTGGATTTTTAACAAACCCTTGGCATTCAAATTTGTTCTCAATACAAAAGTATAATATTCATTCGAGAATGAAGGTATTTTTATGAATTTTCATCACTAACTATTTTAACCTAACACCAAAAAGCAATGAAAAGAAGTATATTTTTATCGATTATTTTGAGTTTGTTTCTGGTCGCCTGCATTCCACAGGCAATGGCACAAAAGCAGAGCCGCCTGGAAAAGCTGCTAAGGTATCTGAACGATAATGACGCCGACAAATGGCAGAAAAACCGTGATAAGATAGATGACGAGACACAAACCTATTATGCCGAGGAACTGGCATTATTGGATGTGCTCAACGGATTGTGGAACGAGCAAAGCGAACAGGCTGCCACCAACTATTTCGGATGCTATGAAAGGGCAACGAAAGCTTATTTTCCCAATATCTGTGAAGAAGAGAAAATACAACTTTCCAACGTACAAAACAAAGCGGAACTGGCTGTTATCTCCATTCTGGAAGCTTCGAAAGATCAAATCCCTTTTAGCAAGACGTTGATGGACAGTATCCAGTCAAGCGGTTATCCGGGAGATTCTACCATCTTGCAAAAGGTACGGGACATCCGTGAAATAGCTTTACTGGAAGGTATGCTGAAAACACCTACGCTGAATATTTATCAAACGTACATCACGGAATATCCGAACGGCAAATTTATCTCTCAAATCAACACTGCGGAAAACAAACGGCTTTACCAGATTGTAAAGAGTAATCCGACATCAGCGAATTTCAAGGCATTTTTTGATAACGCCAACATGCAGAAATTCTTCACGGATAAAGATACGCGTCCATTCCTTCCGGAAGTCCGCGCGTTATACGATGATTTTCTGTTTCTAGGAATCGACAGCCTCCGAGAGAAAGGAAACGCAACAGACATCCGGCAGATTATTGACGAGTATAAGCAATCACCTTACCTGACTTCCACAGCACGTACTCATCTGGACGACCTTGAATATCTTAGTGAAAAAGCTGATTTTGAGCTTTTAAAAGCTGCCATTGTCAATTCCGAATCTTTGAGTATGCTGCAGGATTTTCTTTGCACACACAGGTATAAGGAATTTCGTGACCAGGCCAATGCACTACGGACACCGTTTATTCTGCAAACAATCATATCCACTCCTACTTCCGTGAAATACTATAATGGAGGACGATTGATTAAGTCTGCGGAAAATGACAGTACGGGAAATACCTCGACCACTTATTCGTATGATGATAAGGGGCAGCTCATTTCTACATTGTCGCTTACCGTAAAGAACGGTCAGCCAAGCAATGAAATACAAACGAACAGATTATACGATCCGCAAGGTCACTGCATCTTTGAAGTGCAAACGAATCCGAAAACCAAAACGGATCTCTACCGACGGACACGCCGTATCGGTACGGACGGAAGTATCGAGAGTGATTCGCTCAAGTATACAGATGGAAGAGTCATCATAAGTTCCTATAATAAACAGGGGTTATTGACCGAAACCAAAGAGTATAATAAGAATGGAGAACTTCAGGCGTACACCGCAAACAAATATGATGATAAAGGCAGATTGATTTCATCCCAACATCAAAACCTGCTTTTTGCAAATTCTTCGGATCAGATTATTTCACAAAAAGATGCTTATGAATACGATAAATACGGTTATCTGACACAGATCGTTTACCAACGGATTTTAGGCAATAACCAGAAAACATCGGGATGCCTGATCTGCCTGTACGATAAATACGGAAACCAGATCGATAGTAATTCTTATTATGAATATGATAATACGGGCCAATGGATCTGCCGGACCGACCGTGAGCATCCGAAAGAAGTGGAACGTATACAGTACATTTACAAATAAAGTAAGATGCTGTGAACATTTTGCAAAGGGCTTCTGTTATTATAGTATAACAAGCCAATTAAAACTTGTAACATTATGAATACTATATTAATGTCTTTAATTATGATGACCATGACTTACGAAATGCCTAAACTTCCTTACGCTAACAATGCGTTGGAACCTGTAATCAGTCAGCAAACAATAGATTTCCATTACGGAAAACATCTACAAACGTATGTAAATAATCTGAATAGCCTCGTGCCCGGAACAGAATATGAAGGTAAAACGGTAGAAGAAATCGTTGCAGCCGCACCGGATGGAGCTATATTCAATAACGCCGGACAAGTATTGAACCACAACCTGTACTTCCTGCAATTTGCCCCGAAACCTTCGAAGAAGGAACCGGCCGGTAAACTGGGAGAAGCTATCAAACGTGACTTTGGCAGCTTTGAAAACTTCAAGAAAGAATTCAATGCAGCAGCAGTCGGATTGTTTGGTTCAGGATGGGCTTGGCTATCCGTAGATAAAGACGGTAAACTGAAAATCACTAAAGAGGGGAACGGCAGCAATCCAGTACGTGCCGGTTTGAAACCACTTCTCGGATTTGACGTTTGGGAACACTCCTATTATCTGGATTACCAGAACCGCCGTGCCGACCACGTAAACGCCCTGTGGGATATCATCGACTGGGATGTGGTTGAAAAAAGAATGTAATTAAATTTACAAGCTAAACTATACTTATGGAAAAAGTCGTTGTGTTTTTCACAGCGACCTTTTTTACAGATTAAAAAGAACAGACTTTTATTGTATATCAGATGCATTAGTTGTATTTTTGCAACTCATAAAACAACATAACAAACAATTATGATACTGTATAAAAGAAAAAAAATACGATTTATTGTCTCCATTGCTGTACTCCTTTTCCTCCCCCTTTTCGGCAATGCTGCCACCACAGAAGAATCTGAGGAAGAAATTCTGTTTATCACCTCTTATAATTCTGACACTAAATATACCTACGATAACATCAGCACATTTGTAGAAACCTACACCCAATTGGGAGGAAGATATTCGACCATGGTAGAAAATATGAATGCAACAGACTTAACGCAGGCGCATCAATGGAAAAAAACATTAACTGATATTCTGGACAAACATCCGAAAGCCAAATTAGTTATTCTCCTGGGTGGTGAAGCATGGAGCAGTTTTCTTCATCTCGAAGATGAAAAGTACAAGCAGCTTCCTGTTTTCTGTGCAATGGCATCACGCAACGGTATCCGTATTCCGGAGGATTCGACCGACATCCGAAGCTATAATCCTGAAAGCATCAACTTAATGGAACGCATGAAGGAATACAACGTAAGATATTGTAGCACATACGAATATGATATCAAAAAAGACATTGAAATGATACAGGATTTCTATCCGGAAACAGAACACCTTGTATTTGTATCGGATAACACATACAACGGACTTGCCGAACTGGCATGGTTCAAGAAAAACCTGCAACATTTCCCACAGTTGTCTATCACCTACGTCGATGGCCGCATCCATACACTCGATATGGCTGCCAGTCAATTGCGCAATCTTCCCAGAAACACAGTCATGTTGCTTGGCATCTGGAGAATCGATAACCGGGGTATTACTTACATGAATAACTCCGTTTATGCTTTTTCCAAAGCCAATCCTCTCCTGCCTATGTTCAGCATGACTTCTACTGCAATAGGTTACTGGGCTATCGGAGGATATGTCCCGCAATATGAAGGAGTGGGACAAAGCATGGGAGAATATGCCTACCGCTTTTTAGACCAGAAGGAAACTGATATCAGCAGTATCAATATCTTACCCAACAGATATAAATTTGATGCGAAGAAACTAAAGGAATGGGGATTTGGAAACAAGAAGTTACCTGTCAACTCAATGGTAATCAATCAGCCCATCCCGTTCTTTGTGGCCTATAAGACAGAAGTGCAATTCATCCTGATTATATTTCTCGTATTAGTAGGAAGTCTAATGATTTCGCTGTATTACTATTACCGGACTAAAATCCTGAAGAATCACCTTGAAAGAACTACGAAACAACTACGGGAAGATAAAAAGAAGCTGGAAGAGTCTGAAGTCGAATTGCGTGATGCTAAAGAGCGCGCCGAAGAAGCTAATCAGCTGAAAAGTGCCTTTGTTTCGAATATGAGCCACGAGATACGGACTCCGCTAAATGCTATTGTCGGTTTCTCCAGCCTGATTATCGGTTCGGTAGAGCAGAATAACGAACTGAAAGAATACGCAGATATTGTCCAGACCAACTCCAATCTGCTGCTCCAACTGATTAGTGATGTACTGGATATATCACGCCTGGAATCAGGAAAGCTGCAATTCAACTATGAATGGTGTGAGCTGGTGAACCATTGCCAGAATATGATTACTCTGACCAACCGGAACAAGACAATGGATGTAGACATTAAACTGCAAATGCCTAAAGAGCCTTACATGCTCTACACAGATCCCTTGCGCCTGCAACAGATTATTATCAATCTGCTGAACAATGCCTTGAAATTCACTCCTGCCGGAGGAAGCATTACGCTGGATTATGAAGTGGACGAAGAAAAGCAATGTATGCTGTTCTCGGTAACTGATACTGGCACCGGAATCCCCGAAGATAAACAGGAGCTGGTATTCCAACGTTTCGAAAAGCTGAATGAGTTCGTACAGGGTACAGGATTGGGACTGGCTATCTGCAAACTGACCATCCAATATATGGGAGGTGATATCTGGATTGACAAGGATTACAAAAATGGCGCCCGGTTTATCTTTTCTCATCCTATCAAAAAACAGGAATCAACAGAAAAATGAAAAAAAATCGAATGATTTAGTGTTTTTCTGTTTCTTTTTCACTTACTTTGCCCCCGTAAAGACAAAGGGGTGCCCCATGAGGGGCTGAGATTATACCCTAGGAACCTGAGGCAGTTAGTACTGACGTAGGGATTGTGTTTCTTCTTATCGCCTTTCCATTCAAGCACGCTCTTTGTATTTACTTTCAACTTATTTATTCTGATAGGACAATGAAAGTACAAGTGAACAACAAAGAGGTGGAAATTACTCCCGACTCTACCCTTACACAACTGACAGCACAGCTCGAACTTCCGGTTCAAGGCATTGCTATCGCCGTAAACAACAAAATGATTCCCCGTACCGAATGGGAGGGTTTCATATTGCATGAGAACGATAACCTGGTGATTATCAAAGCTGCTTGCGGAGGATAAGGGAATGGTCAGTCTACAATTTATCACGCATCAGACCGAACGGTACTCGTACCTCGAATCGGCACGTATGGCACTCGAAGGCGGGTGCAAATGGATCCAACTACGCATGAAAGAGGCTCCTCTCGAAGAAGTGGAGGCAGTAGCCCTGCAACTGAAACCGCTTTGTAAAGAGCACGAAGCAATCCTGGTTCTGGACGATCACGTTGAACTGGCGCGAAAGCTGGAAGTGGACGGTGTGCATCTGGGCAAAAAGGATATGCCTATCGACCAGGCCCGCCAAATTCTTGGAGAGGCTTTCATCATCGGCGGCACTGCAAATACATTCGAAGATGTTGTACAGCACTATCGTGCCGGTGCCGATTATCTTGGCATCGGTCCTTTCCGGTTTACTACCACCAAAAAGAATTTAAGCCCTGTACTGGGATTGGAAGGCTATTCCTCCATCCTTTCACAGATGAAAGAGGCGAATATCGAAATCCCCGTAGTAGCGATTGGTGGAATCACTTATGAGGATATTCCTGCCATACTTCACACAGGAGTAAACGGGATAGCCCTGTCGGGAACCATTCTCGGAGCGGATAATCCGATAGAAGAAACACGTAGAATCCTGAATCATGCGTAAAGCAATGATGTACAATCAGTAATTTAATTTATAATATATATAGAATGGAAAAGTTAGTAATTGCGGGACGCGAATTTAACTCCCGTCTTTTCCTGGGAACAGGAAAATTCAATTCCAATGAAGTAATGGAACAAGCTATTCTGGCTTCAGGCACGGAAATGGTTACTGTTGCCATGAAACGAATCGACATGGACAACAAAGAGGATGACATGCTGAAACATATTATTCATCCGAATATTCAGCTATTGCCCAATACTTCCGGTGTACGTAATGCAGAAGAGGCTGTTTTTGCAGCACAGTTGGCTCGTGAAGCCTTTGGAACAAACTGGTTGAAACTGGAAATTCACCCGGACCCACGCTATCTGCTCCCTGACTCTATCGAGACACTGAAAGCTACGGAAGAACTGGTAAAACTGGGTTTTATCGTGTTGCCTTATTGTCAGGCTGACCCTGTACTCTGCAAACGTCTGGAAGAAGCGGGCGCAGCTACCGTTATGCCGCTCGGTGCACCAATCGGTACCAATAAAGGATTGCAGACCAAAGAATTCTTGCAAATCATTATCGAACAGGCAGGTATCCCGGTAGTCGTAGATGCGGGTATCGGTGCACCCAGTCATGCTGCCGAAGCAATGGAACTGGGAGCTTCCGCTGTATTAGTTAATACCGCAATAGCCGTTGCCGGAAATCCGGTAGAAATGGCAAAAGCATTCAAAGCGGCTACAGAAGCCGGCAGACAGGCTTACGAAGCAGGATTAGGATTACAAGCCGTCGACTTCGTGGCAGAAGCAAGTTCACCTCTAACGGCTTTTCTTGATTAAAAACGAATAAACTATGGAACAAAAAATAAAATTCCCCCGCTCGCAGAAAGTCTATTTACCCGGTAAACTTTATCCGAATATCCGTGTAGCGATGCGGAAAGTGGAACAAGTGCCCAGTGTCAGCTTTGAAGGCGAAGAAAAGATAGCAACACCGAACCCGGAGATATATGTATATGATACCAGCGGACCGTTCAGCGATACAGATATGAGCATTGATCTTAAAAAAGGACTGCCCCGTATGCGTGAAGAATGGATTGTAGGCCGTGGTGATGTGGAACAACTTCCCAAAATTACTTCGGAATACGGACAAATGAGAAGGGACGATAAAAGTCTCGATCACTTACGTTTCGAGCACATCGCTCTACCCTATCGCGCTAAAAAAGGAGAAGCAATCACTCAAATGGCATACGCCAAAAGAGGGATTATCACCCCTGAAATGGAATATGTAGCAATCCGCGAGAACATGAATTGCGAGGAATTGGGAATCAAGACCCACATTACTCCAGAATTTGTCCGTCAGGAGATTGCAGAGGGACGTGCCGTATTACCGGCCAATATCAACCACCCGGAAGCTGAACCGATGATTATCGGACGCAACTTCCTTGTGAAAATCAATACGAATATCGGAAATTCAGCTACTACTTCAAGCATAGATGAAGAAGTGGAGAAAGCATTGTGGAGCTGCAAATGGGGTGGCGATACCTTGATGGATCTTTCCACAGGAGAAAATATCCATGAAACACGCGAATGGATTATCCGTAATTGTCCCGTACCCGTCGGCACGGTTCCTATTTATCAGGCACTTGAAAAGGTGAACGGCATAGTGGAAGACCTCACCTGGGAAATCTACCGGGATACATTGATTGAACAATGCGAACAAGGTGTAGATTACTTCACCATTCATGCAGGGATCCGCCGCCATAATGTTCATCTTGCCGATAAGCGGTTGTGCGGTATTGTCAGCCGTGGAGGAAGCATTATGAGTAAATGGTGTCTCGTACACGATCAGGAAAGTTTCTTATACGATCACTTTGATGATATTTGTGATATTCTGGCACAATATGATGTAGCCGTTTCTTTAGGCGACGGACTTCGTCCGGGTTCTATCTACGATGCGAACGATGAAGCGCAGTTTGCCGAACTGGATACCATGGGAGAATTAGTGCTTCGTGCCTGGGATAAGAATGTTCAGGCATTTATTGAAGGCCCCGGACACGTTCCGATGCATAAAATCAAAGAGAACATGGAACGTCAGATTGAAAAATGCCATGACGCCCCATTCTATACACTCGGCCCGTTGGTGACGGATATTGCTCCCGGATACGACCATATCACTTCTGCTATCGGTGCCGCACAAATCGGATGGCTGGGTACGGCTATGCTTTGTTATGTCACTCCGAAGGAACACCTTGCCTTACCCGACAAAGAGGATGTACGCGTAGGAGTCATTACCTACAAGATAGCCGCTCACGCCGCTGACCTGGCAAAAGGACACCCGGGTGCACAGGTACGAGACAACGCTTTGAGTAAAGCTCGCTATGAGTTCCGCTGGAAAGATCAGTTCGACCTGTCTCTCGACCCGGAACGGGCGCAGACCTATTTCCGTGCAGGACATCATATCGATGGAGAATATTGTACGATGTGCGGACCTAATTTCTGTGCAATGAGATTGTCACGCGATTTAAAGAAAAGCGCTAAAACCAATAAATAATGAGTGGAGAGAAACAGAAAGTCAGCCCACTGACCTACCTTCTCCCCTCATTTCAATTTTTAATTTTTAATTTTCAATTCTCAATTTAATAAGAATGTTCTCCGACGAATTAGAAAAAATATCCTGGGAAGAGACGACAAAAGCCATCTATTCCAAAACAGATGCCGACGTACGCCGTGCATTGGGTAAAAAAGAGCATCTGGATGTCAACGACTTTATGGCGCTGATTTCACCTGCCGCCACTCCTTATCTGGAAGTGATGGCACGCCTTAGTCAGAAATATACGATGGAACGGTTCGGTAAGACTATCTCCATGTTCGTACCACTCTACCTGACTAATTCATGTACCAACTCCTGTGTCTATTGCGGTTTCCACATCAGTAATCCGATGAAGAGAACGATACTGACAGAGGAAGAGATTGTCAACGAATACAAAGCCATCAAACGACTGGCTCCTTTTGAAAATCTACTGCTCGTAACCGGTGAAAACCCTGCCGCAGCAGGTGTTCCCTACATTGCCCGGGCGCTGGATTTGGCAAAACCTTATTTCAGCAACCTGCAAATTGAAGTAATGCCCCTTAAAGCAGAAGAATATCAGGAACTGACTAATCATGGTCTGAATGGAGTGATATGTTTTCAAGAGACTTACCATAAAGCAAATTACAAGACATATCATCCGAGAGGCATGAAGTCTAAATTCGAATGGCGTGTAGACGGCTTCGACCGTATGGGACAGGCAGGTGTACATAAGATTGGCATGGGTGTCCTGATCGGTCTGGAAGAATGGCGGACAGACGTAACGATGATGGCTTATCATCTGCGTTATCTGCAGAAGCATTATTGGAAAACAAAATACAGCGTAAATTTCCCGCGTATGCGTCCGTCTGAAAATGGCGGATTCCAACCGAATGTAGTCATGAACGACCGGGAACTGGCTCAACTTACATTCGCGATGCGAATCTTCGACCACGACGTAGATATCTCCTATTCCACCCGTGAAAGTGCAGAAATCCGGAATCACATGGCAACGCTCGGTGTTACAACCATGAGTGCGGAGAGTAAAACTGAACCGGGAGGATATTACAGTTATCCTCAAACCCTGGAACAATTTCACGTAAGTGATGAGCGAAAGGCGGTTGAAGTGGAACGTGACTTGAAGAAACTGGGTCGCGAACCGGTTTGGAAAGATTGGGATCAGTCTTTTGATTTTAAAAGATAGGCAGATGCGGTACGACAGACAAATCATACTTCCCGAAATCGGAGAAGAAGGTCAGAAGAAACTGCAGGAAGCCAAAGTGCTTATTGTAGGTGTGGGAGGGCTAGGCTCTCCCATCGCTCTCTACCTGGCAGGCGCCGGTGTGGGATGTCTCGGACTGGTAGATGACGATTTGGTAAGCATCACTAACCTGCAACGACAAGTTCTCTATTCCGAAAAGGAATTGGGTAAACCGAAAGCTATCTGTGCAGCGGAACGGCTCTCCGCTCTCAACAGCGAGATCAGAATACATCCCTACTCTACCCGGTTGACGAAAGAAAATGCTTATCATATCATTCAGGAATATGATATAGTAGTCGACGGCTGTGATAACTTTGCCACCCGCTACCTGATTAACGATATCTGCATAGAGCAGAAAAAGCCATACGTATATGGTGCTATCTGCGGCTTTGAAGGACAGGTTTCTGTATTCAACTATGGAAACCAGAAAAAGAACTACCGGGATCTTTATCCTGACGAAGAAGAAATGCAACGAATGCCTCCTCCGCCTAAAGGTGTGATGGGAGTTACTCCTGCTATTGTAGGAAGCGTTGAAGCTACGGAAGTGCTGAAAATAATCTGTGATTTTGGAGATGTTTTAGCCGGCGAACTATGGACAATCGACCTGCGGACATGGCAATCTAACAAATTTTCACTATAAAGGTTGGTTTCTGACATAGTTAATTAGTAACTTTGCTAAGCAATCCAATTTTAACAAAAGAAATGAAACTAATTGTAGTTACCACCCCTACCTTCTTCGTCGAAGAAGATAAGATTATTACCGCTCTTTTCGAAGAGGGGCTGGATGTCCTACATCTTAGGAAGCCGGAAACTCCGGCTATGTATTCGGAACGGCTATTGACACTTATTCCGGATAAATATCACCGCCGTATCGTCACGCATGAACATTTCTATCTGAAAGAAGAATTTAATCTGATGGGTATCCACCTGAATGCACGTAATCCCAAAGAGCCGCATGATTATTATGGTCACATCAGCTGTTCGTGCCATTCAGTGGAGGAGGTAAAAAACAGAAAGCATTTTTACGACTATGTTTTTATGAGTCCTATTTATGATAGTATCTCCAAAGTGAATTACTATTCAACATATACTGCCGAAGAATTGCGTGAAGCACAAAGAGCCAAAATTATCGATTCGAAAGTGATGGCATTGGGAGGTATCAATGAAGATAATTTGCTGGAGATTAAAGATTTCGGTTTCGGAGGAGCCGTCGTATTAGGAGATCTTTGGAACAAATTCGACGCCTGTCAGGATCAGAACTATTTAGCCGTAATCGAGCACTTTAAAAAGTTGAAAAAGCTATCAGATTAATAAAAAGCCGATAGTAAACTGACTGTGCATTCCTATTGTATATCCAATAAAGGAAATGACTTTCTCAATCATAAAATAAAAAAGCCGCTGCGAATTGTCTTCCGCAACGGCTTTCTGTATTTTCGGTGTTTTCTTATCAGAACTTATATCCTACGATAATAGAGAAATTCATGTTTTTAGGATTGCCAACTTTTTCCACATCAACCAGACCAAATTGACCATCCAAGCCTGCAATGATTCTACCAAATTCCAATGCAACTCCTACACCAAGACCTGCATCAAAACGCTTCAAAGCATCATCACCAAAAGTGTCGACTTTACGTTCCGTATCATTACCTAAGTCAAACTTTGTTTTACCGGCAATACCACAAGCAAAATAAGGACCTGCATTCACCACCAAATTAGTATTATCTGCTACATTAAAACGTGCAGCAGCCATTACTGGCAATTCCAAATACATTGCATTAATGCTATTGCCATCTTTCTTTGCACCTTTACTAGTTAAGAATAATGAAGGTTGCAGTGACCATGTATCAGTAAAAGCATATTCAAAACCTCCACCAAGTTTGAATCCAACCTTTGCATTCAGATCAAGATCACCGGTGTAATTACTAAAGTTCATACCTACTTTGGCATTCCAACCTGTAATTTGAGAGAAACCTGCCACTGAAATCAGTACAAATAAAACAAACAAAACACTCTTCTTCATAATTTTAAAGTTTTAAATTAATACTAAAGGTTTTTATTGACCTCATTGTTTAACAATACAAATGTATAATTGTAATTTGTATTAAACAACTTTTTCGTTAACAAGTGCGCAATTTATAGAGATTATACATAAAAAAAGGGAATTCCCTATTTTTGAGAACTCCCTTTCCTAATTTGTTGATTTGTTTTCTTCTTATTAGAATGCGTAATGGAAACCAATTGAAAGATCTTCACTAGTAAGTTCAAGACCAAAAGAATCTCCAAGCGTATTTATATTTCTACGATATCCCAGGAAACCATACTTGGCAATGAAAGAGAAGTGATCGTTCAATTTAACAGCAATACCCGGTCTAAGTCCTACTTGTCCGGCTTTAGTAGTGTCTCCGTCTTTAACCTTCACGAAGCCGAGAGCAGCAGTTCCGTCCAGGAACAGGCGAACCGCACCGGTTTCACAGTAAGACCAACGAATGTATGGAGCAACAATTACTGAATTTTTTGTTAGTCCACCATTATAATTATGTGAATAATCCAATTCAGCACCCAATGCCCATGTTTCATTAAAGTTGTATCCAACTTCCGGAGCAACTTTAAAAGAAGTAGTGTTGCCTGTGCTGTTACGCCAAACGTTCAAAGATCCGCCTACGTAAATGTCTTGTGCTTTTACAGCGATAGTTGCTAACATTACAACTACCAATAATAAACCCTTTTTCATTTTCTTTGTTTTTTTAAATTAAACGTTAGACCCCAATTCGGTCGATTTCTGGGGTGCAAATGTAAAGCTGTTTTTATGATTAAACAAACATTTAGTTAGTTTTTTATAATAAATACCAAATAAATATTGGGTGGTAAACGGACATCAATACCCAACAGGCATAAAATAAAATAGACTGCAAATACTTTCACAAGTATTTACAGTCTATTTATCAGATAGTTAAGTACCTAACCAGCGTATTTGACTATCCTTCTATTGCTGCCTGCGCCGCCGCCAATCTGGCAATCGGCACTCTGAATGGAGAACAACTAACATAGTTCAAACCTACCCGGTGACAGAATTTCACTGAAGAAGGCTCACCACCATGTTCACCACAAATACCACATTTCAGATCCGGACGGATAGCACGGCCCTTTTCTGTAGCCATACGTACCAATTGTCCCACACCATTCTGGTCGAGAACCTGGAACGGGTCTACTTTCAAAATCTTCTTTTCCAGATAAACAGGAAGGAAAGAAGCTATATCATCACGAGAATAACCGAAGGTCATCTGCGTTAAGTCATTTGTACCGAATGAGAAGAACTCGGCAGAAGAAGCGATACGGTCGGCAGTCAAAGCGGCACGCGGAATTTCGATCATTGTACCCACTTTGAAGTCAATGCTATCTCCTACTTCCTCAAACAACTTCTTAGCTTCCGCACGGATTACATTTTCCTGCTCCTTGAATTCATACAAGATACCAGTTAATGGAACCATGATTTCCGGATGAGTTTCCACTCCTTCTTTCTTCAATTCGAGTGCAGCACCCAAGATGGCACGTGTCTGCATCTGTGTAATTTCAGGATAAGTATTTCCCAGACGGCAACCACGGTGACCCAACATCGGGTTATGCTCACACAATGATTCTACACGTTGCTGGATATATTGCAGGCTCACACCCATAGTATCTGCCATTTCCTGCTGTCCCTTCAAATCATGAGGAACGAACTCATGCAAAGGAGGATCGAGCAAACGAACAGTTACCGGGCAACCAGCCATTGCTTTAAAGATGCCCTTAAAGTCTTCCTGTTGGTATGGAAGAATCTTAGCCAATGCTTTACGACGTCCTTCCGCATTTTCCGCCAGAATCATTTCACGCATTGCCTTGATCTTTTCACCTTCGAAGAACATGTGTTCCGTACGGCAAAGCCCAATACCTACTGCACCGAAGTTACGAGCCACTTCCGCATCATGAGGAGTATCCGCATTCGTACGTACCTGCAGACGAGTATACTTATCAGCCAGCGTCATTAATTCGGCAAAGTCACCGGAAAGTTCTGCAGCCTGTGTTTCTACCTTACCATTATATACCACACCTGTACTTCCGTTCAGAGAGATATAATCGCCTTCTTTCAACACAACACCGTCAATTTCTACGGTACGGTTTTTATAATCGATATTCAATGCACCTGCACCCGATACACAACATTTACCCATACCACGAGCCACAACAGCAGCGTGAGAAGTCATACCGCCACGAGCCGTAAGAATACCTTCGGCAACTGCCATACCGGCCAAGTCTTCCGGAGAAGTTTCGATACGAACCATTACCACACGTTTACCGGCAGCATGCCATTCAGCAGCGTCGTCAGCAAAGAACACCACCTGACCGGTTGCAGCACCCGGAGAAGCCGGAAGACCACGAGTCAGCACTTTGGCTTTCTTCAAAGCATCTTTATCGAATACAGGGTGGAGCAATTCATCAAGTTTATTCGGTTCCACGCGCATCAAAGCAGTCTTTTCGTCAATCATGCCCTGACGGAGCAAATCCATAGCGATCTTCACCATGGCAGCACCTGTACGCTTACCGTTACGTGTCTGAAGGAACCAGAGTTTACCTTCTTGTACGGTGAACTCCATGTCCTGCATATCTTTATAATGATTTTCCAGTTTAGTCTGGAGAGCATCTAATTCTTTATAGATTTCCGGCATTGCCTCTTCCATGGAAGGGAACTTTGCTGCGCGAACATCTTCGGTCACACCAGCCAATACAGCCCAACGTTGAGAACCAATCTTGGTGATCTGTTGCGGAGTACGGATACCGGCCACTACATCTTCACCTTGTGCGTTAATCAGATATTCACCATTGAAAAGGTCTTCACCCGTACCGGCATCACGTGAGAAACAAACACCAGTAGCCGAAGTTTCACCCATATTACCGAACACCATAGCCTGTACATTGACAGCTGTACCCCATTCATCCGGTATACTTTCCATCTTACGGTAAAGGATAGCGCGTTCATTCATCCATGAATCAAATACGGCACATATAGCTCCCCAAAGTTGTTCGTATGCACAAGTCGGGAAATCTTTTCCGGTCTGTTCTTTTACAGCGGCCTTGAATTTCTTTACGAGTTCCTGCAAGTCTTCCACTTTCAACTCGTTATCCAGTTCTACCCCTTTCGCTTTCTTCACCTCTTCGATGATAGCTTCGAACGGGTCAATATCATCTTTATTGGTAGGCTTCATGCCCAACACAACGTCACCGTACATCTGTACAAAACGACGATAAGAGTCCCATGCAAAACGTGCATTACCCGTTTTACGGATAATACCTTCCACCACTTCATCATTCAATCCGAGGTTCAGAATCGTATCCATCATACCCGGCATAGATGCGCGCGCACCGGAACGTACAGACACCAACAAAGGATTCTCAACGTCACCGAATTTAGATTTCATCAACGTTTCCACGTGAGTGATCGCTTTTACCACTTCATCTTTCAGTAGCTCAACCACTTTATCACGTCCTAACGTATTGTATTCCGTACAAACATCTGTAGTTATTGTGAATCCGGGAGGGACAGGAATTCCGATTAAATTCATTTCTGCAAGGTTGGCTCCCTTACCACCGAGCAAATTCTTCATGTCAGCCTTTCCTTCTGCCTGACCATTACCAAAGGTATAAACTCTTTTTTTATCCATAATATTGTGTTTAAAGTTACATTATGATTTTTTTCTGTTCGCAAATCTAAGGATATTTCGCAAACTTGAAAACTTTTTGCGAAAAAACTTTCTATCAAAATGCAATTTCGACATTACAATCCGGAATATTTCTGTATACCCGAATTTTTTCCAAAAAAAATACCTACTTTTGCAAAGTAATTATTAGACTGGTGTAAAAGTGGCAAGAAAGAAAAAAGAGCTTCCCTTATTGGAGAAGGTAACAATCATGGATGTGGCTGCCGAAGGAAAAGCCATCGCAAAAGTAAACGACCTGGTGATTTTTGTTCCCTATGTAGTGCCGGGTGATGTCGTAGACCTGCAAATCAAGCGTAAAAAGAATAAATATGCCGAAGCTGAAGCGGTGAAGTTTCACGAGCTGTCGCCCAATCGCGCTGTTCCTTTCTGCCAACACTATGGCGTATGCGGTGGCTGCAAGTGGCAAGTGCTCCCCTATTCGGAGCAGATCAGATATAAGCAAAAGCAAGTGGAAGATAATTTGAGACGTATCGGGAAAATCGAACTTCCCGAAATTTCTCCGATTCTCGGTTCTGACAAGACGGAATTCTACAGGAACAAACTGGAATTCACCTTCTCAAATAAACGCTGGTTGACAAACGAAGAAGTTCGTCAGGATGTGAAGTATGACCAGATGAATGCGGTGGGTTTCCACATCCCGGGAGCCTTTGACAAGGTGCTGGCTATTGAGAAATGCTGGTTACAGGATGATATATCCAACCGTATCCGCAACGCTGTACGTGACTACGCTTACGAACACGATTACTCTTTCATCAATCTGCGCACACAGGAAGGTATGCTGCGGAATATGATTGTACGCACCTCTTCAACTGGCGAACTGATGGTGATCGTTATTTGCAAGATTACAGAAGATCACGAAATGGAACTGTTCAAGCAGTTACTCCAGTTCGTAGCAGACTCTTTCCCTGAAATCACTTCTCTTCTATACATTATTAATAATAAGTGCAACGACACAATCAATGATTTGGATGTGCATGTATTTAAAGGGAAAGATCACATCTTTGAAGAAATGGAGGGACTGCGTTTCAAAGTAGGACCGAAATCATTCTATCAGACCAACTCGGAACAGGCTTATAATTTATATAAAGTAGCCCGTGAATTTGCCGGATTAACAGGCAACGAACTGGTATATGACCTCTATACAGGAACGGGAACAATCGCCAACTTCGTATCACGCCAGGCTCGCCAGGTAATCGGTATCGAATATGTGCCGGAAGCTATCGAAGACGCAAAGGTAAATGCAGAAATCAATGATATCAAGAATGCACTGTTTTATGCCGGCGACATGAAAGATATGCTGACACAGGATTTCATCAATCAGCATGGACGTCCGGATGTAATTATCACAGACCCTCCACGTGCCGGCATGCATCAGGATGTGGTTGACGTCATTTTGTTTGCTGAACCGAAACGGATTGTTTATGTAAGCTGCAACCCTGCCACTCAAGCACGGGATCTGCAGTTGCTTGATGAGAAGTATAAAGTGAAAGCCGTCCAACCGGTAGATATGTTCCCTCACACTCACCATGTAGAAAATGTGGTGTTGCTGGAACTTCGATAATCCGTGGTGATAATAGAATTTCAAAAGAAAAAAGAAATGAAAAAAAGACCCAGAAGAACTCCTGCTGAAAAAGCACGCGCTCAATATACAAATTATGCAGTGAAAGAACCTATGGAACTAATGGAGTTCCTCGCTGCCAAGATGCCGAACGCAAGTCGTACGAAATTAAAATCATTATTAAGTAAGCGGGTTGTATTTGTTGATAATGTGATAACCACACAATTCAACTTTCCCCTTGAAGCGGGCATGAAAGTGCAAATCAGCAAACAAAAGGGAAAAAAAGAATTTAATAACAGACTGCTGAAAATCGTGTATGAAGACGCATATATCATTGTTGTCGAAAAGATGCAAGGACTTTTATCAGTCAATACAGAAAGACAGAAAGAGCGCACAGCCTATACAATACTTAACGAATACGTGCAACGTTCCGGACGTCAATTCCGTGTGTTTATCGTTCATCGCCTGGACAGGGACACTTCCGGCCTGATGATGTTTGCTAAAGACGAAAAAACACAGCGGACACTACGTGATAACTGGCACGATATCGTGACTGACCGTCGATATGTAGCTGTGGTGGAGGGAAGTATGGAAAAAGATTATGATACAGTCGTTTCCTGGCTGACTGATAAAACGCTTTATGTAAGTTCCAGTGAATATGATGACGGTGGATCAAAATCTATTACCCACTATAAGACCATCAAACGTGCCAACGGATATTCTCTGTTGGAACTCGATTTGGAAACCGGCCGAAAGAATCAGATTCGTGTACACATGCAAGATTTAGGACATCCTATTATCGGTGATGGAAGATATGGAAGAGAAGATGCTCCCAACCCTATCGGACGACTGGCACTCCATGCTTTCAAACTTTGTTTCTATCATCCGGTAACGGGAGATTTGATGGAGTTCGAGACACCTTATCCGGCGGAGTTTAAGAAGTTGTTTCTGAAAAAATAAATTCCTATATTCAAAAATAAAGCCAGAATCATAATCGACTCTGGCTTTATTTTTAATCTTCATTATTATTTTATTGACGCCTCATATAAAATGGCTGTCCATCTATTCTATCTCTAAAATCCTGCCAATTATTATACCATGTTCCACTAAATGTCCTGCCGGTAGCTTCTGCACCCCAAATATAGGCATAAGTGCGGTCACCGTAGAAAAATAATTCCATTGAATTATATCCTCCATCAATCCATCTCCACTCAAAAACCAGATAATTTGGATCACCAGCAGAACCAATCGTTCCTTGATTTCTCGCATTAAATGTCATGAGCGTACCTCTTCCCCAGGTATATGCCCTGAAATCAATTTCTTCATTAGTATACCACTCGCCAGGCAGATTAAATTCTGTCTCTTCTTCACTCTCACACGAAGTAAAGCCAACCAATAAAGTCAGCATCATCAAGATACCTGCATATCTCTTTATCATTTTCATAATTCTCTAGTTTATTGCGTTTATTAATACAAAATTAGCATTTTATATTTACTATACATCACAAGCCACAAGTTTTTTGTACCTTTGCAAAGATAATATTAAATTTTCCACATGAAACTTCTTTGGCTTGATTTAAATAGTTCGTACGCTCATTCTTCGCTGGCATTGCCAGCCTTACATGCCCAGATAGCAAATAATACAGACATTGAATGGTGTACGGTCTCCGCCACTATCAATGAAAATACCGGTAGTGTCGTCAATCAAATCTACCGCCATCAACCGGACATCATTGCAGCTACCAACTGGCTATTTAATCACGAGCAACTCCTGCACATCGTTTCACGCGCAAAAGCGTTACTACCTCACTGCTGTGTTATACTCGGAGGTCCCGAGTTTTTAGGAGATAATGAAGCTTTCTTATATAAGAACAAATTTGTAAGCGGAGTGTTTCGCGGAGAAGGCGAAGAAGTATTTCCTTTATGGTTAAAAGTGTGGAATCAGCCAAGAAAAGAATGGAAATCAATCACAGGACTCTGCTATCTGGATGAATCGGAAGCATACCATGACAACGGGCTCGCCCGTGTCATGAACTTTTCCGAATTAGTCCCTCCTGAAGAGAGCCGTTTCTTCAATTGGAGCAAGCCCTTTGTGCAATTAGAAACTACCCGCGGATGTTTTAACACCTGTGCCTTTTGTGTCAGTGGAGGTGAAAAACCGGTTCGCACCCTATCTCTTGAAGCAACCCGGAAACGTCTTGACGTGATACACCAACACGGAATCAAGAATGTACGGGTACTGGACCGCACTTTCAATTACAACAACAAACGGGCAAAAGAATTACTAAATCTATTCCGCGAATACCCGGATATCTGTTTTCATCTGGAAATTCATCCTGCACTCCTTTCTGATGAACTGAAACAGGAATTAGCCACCCTTCCTAAAGGACTGCTACACCTGGAAGCCGGAATCCAAAGCCTTCGGGAAAACGTGCTTGAACAAAGCCGGAGAATAGGAAAACTCTCCGATGCTCTGGCCGGACTCAAGTATCTATGTTCCCTTGAAAACATGGAAACTCATGCCGACTTAATAGCAGGGCTCCCACTCTACCATCTATCAGAAATTTTCGATGATGTCCGTACTTTAGCAGAGTATGGCGCAGGAGAAATTCAACTGGAATCCCTCAAGTTACTTCCGGGCACCGAAATGAAAAGAAGAGCGGACGAGTTAGGCATACAGTACTCTCCACTCCCTCCATACGAAGTTCTTCAAACTCGTGAGATCACCGTAGATGAACTACAGACAGCACATTATCTGTCCCGCCTGTTAGACGGTTTCTATAATACCCCAACTTGGCGAAGCATCACACGGATACTCATTCTCGAAAACCCTCATTTTATACATGAGTTACTCGATCATTTAGTTCAAACAGATGTGATTGACACCCCTCTTAGCCTAGAAAAAAGAGGATTAATCCTCTATGACTTCTGCAAGAATCATTATCCCGACTACCTGACACAAGTCAGCATTGTATGGATAGAAGCGGGTATGTCATTAAAAAAAGCTCCGGCAGAAAAAGTAAGAACCAAAAGACAGCTACCACCTGAAAGTTGGGAAATAAAATACGGAGCATATCGCGAGAATCTACGATTATGTTTCCTTCCCACCGATGAAGAGGGACACGGTTACTGGTTTGGTTTTGAGTCGGAGATTCAGAAGATACAACCGGTTTTCAAAGCTAAAAAACTATCATAAACATATAAAATTCCACAAAATGATAACAAGAACAATGAGTCCTACAATACTTAGAAAAGAGATGCAAACAGATATACATGAGAATATTATCCCCTACTTAAATAGAAATTATGACAATAAAATACGCAGAGCAATCATAAAAAGTTCCCATTTGCCTATGATTTTCAATCCCATCCGTTATTTCAGCAAAAAAACCAATAATGACTGGTATATATTTTATTATGCCAATTCAAAAAAACATGCAGATGATGCTGCTTGCCTTGCCATATCACTGGTACAAAGTAACGAAGGTACTTATGTCTACGAACAAGTAGTTTCGGGTAATCCAAACGACCCTATTTATATTTTCCCTCCCCATTTTTTTTCACGCTATCACTCCAGATTTCTGAAAGATAAACCTATCAGCAAAATGGATCTCATCACACATTATCTAAAAAACAACTATATAGGTTTTATAACTGCTGGAAAAACGTGGGAAAATCGATGTGTAATGAGTACCACCAGTGGTTACGCCTTCGGAGAAGTTCTGGATTTTGACGAATATCTTTTCATTTTTAAAACTTACATTACAAAAGATTTAATAAGAGATAATCAAACCTTCGTAAAGACTTTCAATCAACTAGAGGAACAAAATATGCTAAAAGAACTCGTGAACATGAAAGATCCTGATAAATATTTATTAGAATCATGCGATTTTTATCTCAATGCCAAGTTCTAAGGGAACCTGTAGAAAAATTCTATATCCTAAGATTAACCCAAACTGTAAACTTTCGGGCTATTAATATGCAACATCAATCCACTGTCTTTCATTAAGCACGTACTCATATATAATTATCTACACAAACTCTTACTAAATCCTTCACCCACCAAAGATTTAGATTTTATTTTTTTACATAAAAGCTCATGAGATTGATCTAATGCGAGGGATAACTGTGAAATCGTTATCCATGCTATTTCATCAGTTACATTCCATAAGGTACAATTAATACTGTTGGTGATGACGCGCAATCAATATATAGTTTTCGATTTCCATTCCGCAAGGTACAATTAATACTCTGCCCATTCAGCACCTGACTTGAAGCATTCCAAGTTTCCATTCCGCAAGGTACAATTAATACTCCTGACGAGTTCGCAGATCAGTACGTTTGTACTATGTTTCCATTCCGCAAGGTACAATTAATACCGTATCGAAACTGGATAAGATCGATTTGATTATCGGGTTTCCATTCCGCAAGGTACAATTAATACTAAAAACCAACATGTGTAAATTGATCCGTCTTTCGTTTCCATTCCGCAAGGTACAATTAATACGGCAGTAAATCCGAAATGGTACAGGAGAGTAATGGAAGTTTCCATTCCGCAAGGTACAATTAATACGTTCGTGGCAGGTGGGAGACCGTTACGTAAACATGTTTCCATTCCGCAAGGTACAATTAATACCTTCCAAGACATGGAGCGTGTTACAGCTCCTCTATCGTTTCCATTCCGCAAGGTACAATTAATACGGTCCCGGAGAATCGTTTTAAACATTACTAGATTAGTTTCCATTCCGCAAGGTACAATTAATACTACGCAGGGTCTTATACTATTGACGATTGCAAGTCCGTTTCCATTCCGCAAGGTACAATTAATACATAGCTTCAACGCCTCCTTAAGTTCACCGATCAAAGTTTCCATTCCGCAAGGTACAATTAATACGCGGTGTCGTCCAGCATATCACCCTTCTTAACGTCGTTTCCATTCCGCAAGGTACAATTAATACTCCCGGCGGCTGTACTCTCTTCGTAGAATATTGTCGTTTCCATTCCGCAAGGTACAATTAATACTTCCATATCCACGGCTATACCGTTGTCATTTATGTCCGTTTCCATTCCGCAAGGTACAATTAATACTAAGACGTTCTTCGCCTCCTTGATCGGATCATCTTCGTTTCCATTCCGCAAGGTACAATTAATACATAATCAACACCGTAACGTATCGCGTCCCATGCGGTTTCCATTCCGCAAGGTACAATTAATACCTTCGTTACGAACAGGTTGAACTGCTTCACCTGCGTTTCCATTCCGCAAGGTACAATTAATACTAGACTTTCCGGTAGCTTTTCTTTCTGCGGAAATTGGTTTCCATTCCGCAAGGTACAATTAATACATACACGCAATCGCCCGACTTCGAGATACTTCTTATGTTTCCATTCCGCAAGGTACAATTAATACCCCACCGTCGCACCTTGATCGAGGTCCTGCGCGAGTTTCCATTCCGCAAGGTACAATTAATACGTTTTTTGCGGGCGGTAAAACCGTAACCATTAAATGGTTTCCATTCCGCAAGGTACAATTAATACGTAACGAACTTTACATCCTCACCCGTTAAATCCTCGTTTCCATTCCGCAAGGTACAATTAATACCTACGAAGACCGCCTAATGACCGACGTTGTTTATGAGTTTCCATTCCGCAAGGTACAATTAATACACCGAAAGTTTAGTAAATTAAAAACAGTTTAAAAGAGTTTCCATTCCGCAAGGTACAATTAATACTACGGAGACCGACGTGTTAGGCGTGGTCGTGCAAGTTTCCATTCCGCAAGGTACAATTAATACAAAGATGGTATTATTATATCTTTTACACTAAAAAGTTTCCATTCCGCAAGGTACAATTAATACGGGCTTTTGAGACGGGCGAAATGATTACTTTTGTATGTTTCCATTCCGCAAGGTACAATTAATACTTCGACGGACGTGTACACGGTTTGTACCGTTTCTAGTTTCCATTCCGCAAGGTACAATTAATACTACAGCGTGAACGTAACCGCCTGCGTTAATGCTGTGTTTCCATTCCGCAAGGTACAATTAATACATTCAACTTGTATATCATTCCACCCGTCGAAATAGGTTTCCATTCCGCAAGGTACAATTAATACTCTTGACACGCATATTATACTGCGCCTTCTCCGCAGTTTCCATTCCGCAAGGTACAATTAATACCAGGATGGGAGATAACTCTTAATCTATCTGAATAAGTTTCCATTCCGCAAGGTACAATTAATACTAGGGAGCGACAAAAGAGTCCGCGCCCTTCGTTCGGTTTCCATTCCGCAAGGTACAATTAATACTCGGATCGTCTTCCGGCGTGCTCCCTGCATCGAAGTTTCCATTCCGCAAGGTACAATTAATACTCAGCCCTTAACATGGAGTACGGCGGGCGTTCGTTGTTTCCATTCCGCAAGGTACAATTAATACTTTTAATTGCATCCTGATACATCACGGAGTTGTTTAGTTTCCATTCCGCAAGGTACAATTAATACTAGCCTTGTAAGACGCTTCTATGTCGTCCCGTAGCTGTTTCCATTCCGCAAGGTACAATTAATACAGTGCTTTCCCGTCTTTAGTCAGTTTAGGCAATTCCGTTTCCATTCCGCAAGGTACAATTAATACCGTTGTAGTTAATACAATTATGTCGGCTCTTCTATGTTTCCATTCCGCAAGGTACAATTAATACCAAGTCCGAACCATTATGCGTACGGCGTGCGTGAATGTTTCCATTCCGCAAGGTACAATTAATACCTGGACAAGCCCGCTAAATCGTCCTTGAAGGACGGTTTCCATTCCGCAAGGTACAATTAATACCAGAAGAACCGGAATCGGAAGCCCCGTCAGAAGAACGTTTCCATTCCGCAAGGTACAATTAATACAAATCCGACGAGAATTCTACGTGTATTTTAGATTTGTTTCCATTCCGCAAGGTACAATTAATACTAGAGGAGAAAATAGAATAACAATCACTCCGGCAGCGGTTTCCATTCCGCAAGGTACAATTAATACCAAGCTAAAAGGTATCGGAGATCTCGAAAAACTGTGTTTCCATTCCGCAAGGTACAATTAATACTCTTCAGGGCTTCCAGTATGCGCGCCTTCTCGTGTGTTTCCATTCCGCAAGGTACAATTAATACTCACCGATCATATGCGGAGATACCGCCGGAATACCTGTTTCCATTCCGCAAGGTACAATTAATACCAACAGGGTAAAGTAACAGAGCTGGCGCTAGGCTAGTTTCCATTCCGCAAGGTACAATTAATACTTGTCCTTCCTTCTCCGGAGAATCTCCATCCTTCAGGTTTCCATTCCGCAAGGTACAATTAATACCCCATAACCTCTGCTCTAAACCGCTTGTTCTCGGATGTTTCCATTCCGCAAGGTACAATTAATACTTGGATAACGCGCAGATTTATATGTACGCTTCGTACTTGTTTCCATTCCGCAAGGTACAATTAATACTTGGCGGTAATGTGTTCCTTTTCCGCACTCTTCTACGTTTCCATTCCGCAAGGTACAATTAATACGTAACCGTCTAGCAAGTCCGCACCGTTGTGTGTAGTTTCCATTCCGCAAGGTACAATTAATACCCTTTCCTCTAGCGAAGGATCTACCCTAAGACCCGCGTTTCCATTCCGCAAGGTACAATTAATACATCAGATATCTTCTGATGCCACTTTCGGGGTGACCCGTTTCCATTCCGCAAGGTACAATTAATACACTTGTCTTGCTGCACAAGCCCGTCCGCGTAGTTCGTTTCCATTCCGCAAGGTACAATTAATACCCCCGTGCCTGTTAGGATAGCTACTAGCTTCTCGTGTTTCCATTCCGCAAGGTACAATTAATACCCATCATCAATTCCAAAAAGATCCGTAGAAATGAGCCAGTTACAATTTACTAAAAGACTTTTTGGGATTCAATTTAATGTCGACCTCCCAAAATACAAAAAGCATTGGAGATCGACACAGGTATTATATTACTGAAAATCAACAAGTCTAAGAATTTTAATAGACTTCTATTTTGAAAAAAGAACAGTAACTAAAGCCTTCGACATTCTCATCACAAAAAATTATCAATAGTACATCGTTCTTTTCCCACTATTTCCTTCTCCAAAGAACTATGATTTGGACCTTTAAAAATAATAATACTATCTTCCATTCCATTCATAAACTCTTTTGCTGAAAATAAAAGTTCTTTTAAACGCACTTCAGATATTTCACCTTCAAAAACCGAGTTTTGTATCCAATTCAAATATTTACGACAAAGTTTTAGCATTTTAGCCACTCGTCTCTCTCCAAAATCATATACTAAAATAACATACATATCTTCTACCAATACATTTTAAAGGGTTTATATTCTTCTATATCCAGTAAATGCTTTGCTAATTTATAGCACTCTAGCTTCATCAGATGTCGATAACTAACATTTCTATTCAAAGTCCGGTGTTTAATTGTCTCCAATAATTTATCCTCAATAGCTTTCACAAATATCTTTTTCCCAGCCTGATTAAGTAAACATCTATTCAATTTCTTATCAAAATGTTTCTCTTGAATCTCTTTCTTATTTAAAACCTTAAATATCACCCTATCAATAATTACAGGTTTAAAAACTTCAGCAACATCTAATGCCAAAGAATAACGTCGTTCTCCCGGAGTATGCAAAAAACTTATAGTAGGATTCAATTGAGTCTGGTGAATAGCACGTAAACATAAAGTATAACACATCATATTTCCAAAAGAGATCAATGCATTCACTTCATTCCTAGGAGGCTGCTTAGTCCGATTCCCCATTTCAAAATCATTTAAAATAAGATTAAAAGCATCATAATATGTCTGTCGAATCATCCCCTCTGTTCCCATTAACTCTTGCACTGAATCTGTTTGTGAAAGTCTTGCAGCATATCCTTTTATAATATCAATAACATCCTCCATATCTTTCCCACGACGATTATAATACTGTAGATTTTTAATCATATTATAAGCTGCCGCCTCTATAAATTTTTGAGCTATTACAAGCCGTTTCTTTTTATTTTGATAGGCAGATGTTTGTGCCAAAAGCATTTTGCCACTTAATAATGCATCTTTAGGCATAAAAGATCCGGTATAATTCTCATAATAATCGAAAAAATGTACAGCAATATCTTTCTGTCCCAAAAAGTTAAACAAAGAACTATTAGCCCTCAAAGAGCCAAAAACATAAAACTCATTGATATCTTCAACCGGTAAGTATCGTGGCTGACCAACGGCCTCTTCACCATTACCATCCTCAACTATCGGAGTAAATTTCAGCGTATTATCCTTACGCTCCAATTGCCCCGGATTAAATAAATAATAAGTTTTCTTCATTCCTCTTCCTCCCCGCTATAACAGAAATCCAAATAACTACAATTTTTACATACTTTCTTCTTTTCCAATGAAGGACAAGCATCTGATTCGATGATGTGTAAAATACTACCCTCCATATCAGAAATCATTTCACGGTCGATATCACTAAGTAATATTACATCTTTCTTCCGTAAGACCGGATATTCTAAAATTCCAGTCACCCCCTCTATACCATTTCGTTCAAATACATATATATAATATTTCAATTGCCACTCATGAGCTCGCTCCACCTTATCTGATTTCTTAATCTCATGAATCACTTTATTTCCGACATCATAATAATCAACCTTTATCCCCTCTATCTCAATTTCTTCATATTTAATAGAACGTTGTGGATAGGATTCTTCATGAATCAATTTTCCCTCATATACTAAATCCGAAGTATGCTCCATTGTTATACCATTGGCAAACAACCAGAGTTTACGTTTGCATACCTGATAATAATTAAAATGAGTACCTGTTGGAGTCATTCGATATACTTATAAATCAGGCAGAGCAAAAGCTCCACCTGATAATGAAACATTACATCTGATTTTCATAATCAAAAGCAAATAAAAGTTCAACCAAACGTTCTTCTGCCTTTTGTAGTGCATCTGCTGATTCTATTTCGGTCACCATATATCCTGCACAAGGTAAAGTTACAAACAATTCGGCTCCTGCTGTTTCATCTACCATAGGTTTGGCTCTATGCTTCTCCGAATCATCAACCAACTTAGCACGTATAGCTCCAGCTAAAGTATTTGCATTATCACTAATTGCAATAGCCAGTGTTTCCATTAAACTGAATGTTCTCGACTGGTTACTGGAAATCCGCCAATTAATCAACGCTTTGGCAATAGCCGGAATTGCTTTATCCCGCTCTTCTTTAGGCATAACCAAACATTCTCCAAATACATTTCGAGAGCTAATCCATCCTTTATCTTTTAATTCATCTATCTTCTCCTTTGCTAATTCAGGCTCCATCTGATTCACAGAAACAGCAAACAAAGTCCGTAAATCAATGGCTACGTCATAGACAAACAATCCGGTAGCCCTTGCATTATCCGGAATCCATTTACGATATAAACTTCGGTCTGTACCAGACAACAATTCCTCGATAGCTTCTTCTGACATAGGTTTGCCTGATGCATCTCTGACAACCACTTTATGTATTTCAGGCCTATCACTTCGATCAAAAGTTGCATTTTCTTTAAATCTCCCGCCTAACAAAGGATGTAACAAACGCATAGCGGAAATAGATAAAGGACTTCTTCTTTTGAGTGTACGTTCCTTTCCTCCTTTCGCCGCTTTCATCCAACCACCAAGAAGTTGGTCAAAATATTGAGGATCACAAAGTGAAAGTACCTCTCCTTCTCCTAAAGCTCCCTTATTATTTACATCAAAAACAAATACTACAGAAGATGGATCTACCTGCAATTCACTATTTATAGAATCCAGAATACTCCTTTTTACTTGCTGTCCACTAGAGAAAGGTACCCATACATTAAATATAGGATCATAATAAGATTTTTGTCCATTCTCCACACAAAATACGGATAAGTCTACATGACGCAATCCTCTCAAATAAATGTAAGGTTTCATAGCAGTAATATTTTTATTTGTTTAATAATGCATATTGGAATCTAATAAGCGTATTCAGATAAGGAAGATTATCGCCAGGCATCATATGAACTATTCTCCCCATATTTCTATATGCTTCCACCTCTTTCTCATCTTCTACAATAGTTGTCAAATACTCTATAAATTGTTTAGGATTCTTAGCTCCAAACAAATTCTCCACATTGTTTACTCTGTCTCTTCGAGCCTTTTCTGCCTCTGCTTCATATTTTAAAAGCAATTGTGCAAATTCACATGACAATTCCCATAATTCTTCTTTGTTCAACATAGCTAATATCCAAATTAAGTAAGTATTAAATGTTATTTTTTGTTCTTCATCACCTTTATATGAAATCTTTTTCACTCCTTTCCCCTCTGGAAGAAAAGCCCGGAGTCCCTTAGGCTCCATAGCAGGTATCCCAATGCATCCGGCCTGACATGCAACCCTTAATCCCATAGCAGTTCCATATAGTTTTGCTACCCTCTTCCGATTTTGCGTCCATGCAGTTTTTCCAAAAATCTTTGTATATAACTGATTAGGCCGAATGATATCCAGAAGTTTGAAAGGAATAAAACCAACAGTAGTATTTGTTTGTCCGATACTATACAGATATCCTACTAAATTGGGCATCAGATTTTTCCGGGCAATGCCCATTACGACATCCACCCAAGAGACTGTTTGCAGATAGAACAAACCATCACTCATAGGTTCTAAAGGATTAAAACCGACTAACGGATCATCCATATCATATTCCCAATCATAATGGTGAGAAATCCAACGTCCGTTCCAAGTGTTTATCTGATTTCCTTTTAACAAAGGATTCTTCTCTAAATACTGACGATAATAATGCCAGCCCTCAAATATATCCAGCAAAAGCTGTTCGTGATTAAATAAAATAGTTAATCCGCCAATAACCCCAATACCTAGTCCTGCGCCAATCCAGGAAAGGTAAATATCCTCTTTACTATCGGGCAATAACATATTGGTTATCTGCCCGGTAGTGGCAGCAGTACTGTCCACAACTCCATATCCGATGGCAATACTAGCATCAGCTTTCTCCGTCTCTATCTTATGAATCATTTTACTGATTCTCTCTTGTCTACGCTCTGAAGTCTCAAAAGGTTTTTTCCCTTTAATCATATCATCCCCACCTGAACGTTTAGGAACTTTTTCAAAACTATTCTCAAGTGGAGAGTTTCCTGCTGTCATCATATATTTAGGATGATCGAAAAACAGAGGAATGAACACTTCTTCAAAAAAAGATCGTCCTGTGTATTCTGTTCCGAACTTACTATTGTAAGCTTTCAAAAAAGTATGTCCTATAGTTGTTGCATACATAAGCTACCATATTTGATAATTAGTATCATAATTTTCTACTCCGACTTTTGTAAAGTCTAAACCCTTTTCTGCAGAATATGCCATATCCGGAATGACAAAAGGATGAGAACCAACAGTCGATTGTTTCAGTTTTTTCCATCGCAATGAGTTATATCTGACAGGAATCTCCATTAGAATTCGCTCTTCCTGATTAGCATCTCTGTATCTACCAGTCTCATCATCTGCTTGTGTAATACATACCACCGAATCAATATCCATTTTTTCTATCAGTGCAGATTTAGGAAGATGGCAAAGCTCTTTCAGTCTCCATTTTCCATCCACAAACACAGCGTCGAGATTGATATCAAGCCTTTCTACTTTAGGATATACACGGTCTATCAAAGACTGCAATTCCTGCTCTCGTAAAAGTGAACCCGCATCGGGTAGCACTTCAAAACTACGTTCCAATATATCAGGATCGTAAGGTAAGCATTCTGAATCCTTTTCAGGAGGCGCTATGACATAAATTGGTTTATATTTTCCGATGGTTTCTGCTGTTCGTTTTCTATTTATTCTTCCAAAACGTTGAATCAACGCATCAATGGGAGCAGTTTCCGTTATCATCAAATCAAAACTGATATCCAGGCTGACTTCTACTACTTGTGTGGCTACCACAATACATGCACGAGAGCTTTTATTATAGACGTCTTTCAATTCTCTCTCAAGACGATTCCTGTCTCCTCTTTTGAATCGGCTGTGAATCAGCATCTTCTTTACTTCGGGATAAAGCTCTTCCATTCGTTCAAAAATGGATTGTGCATTGGCCACCCTGTTACATACTATCAATATTTTCTTTTCCTGTTCCACAGCCTGCTGAAGAACAACCAGTAAATCTATAAATTCCTTTGCCTTATATATTTCATGCCGATTGAATGAATTCAATACGACATCAGGCAATTGTACATATTGTACCTGCTCTTTTCCTAATATTTCAAGAATTGCTATCTCCAAAGCAGACGGCATAGTCGCAGTGCCCACATGAATCCGACAACCTACACTATTTAAGACCTCAATCATCTTCAGGACAATAGATTGCATGATATCCGAATAAGTATGTATTTCATCTAAAATGATATCACATCCTTGCAAATCAAATAAAATAGTTTCATACCCTTTCGTTCCAAAAGCAATGGAAGCCAATTGGTGTGGAGTCATGACCTTTATAGATGCTCCAAATTTATCTTGTATTACTTTCTTTATAACATGTTCCTGATCGACAATAATCCGTGATATAGAATGCAATATACGAATGTCCTCCACATTACCTCTCAAATCTTTCCGAATACGCTCATACATCGCATTAATGGATGCTTGAAAAGGAAGCGTATAGAATATTCGTCCCTGACAACGTTTGATTAGAAAATCTGTTTTGCCGGCTCCCGTAGGTGCTTTTACAAAAGTATGCTTCTTTGTGATATCCGAATCAATCAATGACAATGGATATAATTCTCCTTTTCTATTATAGTAACTGACATCAGGTTTGACAAATAATACAGGAACTGCGCCTTGAAAATCTCCAACTGCTGAAGCCATATGATCAGCCCCTATTAATAAACCTTTCCATACAGACCATCCTTTTTGCTTTTTCCTGCAATAATCCAAAGCAAAATAGTACGTCTCACGTGCATCCCGTTCAGTTATGATAGTTTCTGTAGTAACTCCAGGAAAATTTAACTCACCAAGAATTCCTAAAGCCTCTGAACTCCATAACGAAAATCCGGATAAATGAAACTGAAAGATAACTTCTTCATAATCATTATCCAAATCCAGAAATCCCGTTTCAGAAGCATCCTTAGAGACCGATTTATGATGAGCGATTATCATATCTATCATCATAGGCCATAACTCCGGAGCTACAAGTTTCAAAAAAAACAAAGAAGCTATCTCATGACGAAATGGCAAATCCGATGGACATGCATATTGACTCTTCAATCTCTTTTGAAATAAAGGACTGGTCTTGCCAATATCATGTAGCAACGCGCCTTGACGGGCTATAGCCAGATCTGCGCCGATATAACGAGCTGCCAGGACAGCAAAATCAGCAACAGATTCCAAATGAGATTTCAGAGTGGTTCCACCATTTTCCAAACTCTTGGCTAAGATATGGTCGTATTTACTCATATTGATCTTTTCGAATAGGATTGCCTACAATCTCAATATACCCAAACATTTCTTCGTTATCCTTGAATCGATTATGTCCGACAAGAAATGAATTAGGCCCCATCTCAAAGCGCAGTTCATATCCATCCAATTGTTCAAACTCCTCTTGAGCCATCTCCAGAATTGACATATCTGGTAATAACAAGTCTTCATTTCTACACAGACAAATATGCTGTACAACAGCCTTTTCCGCATCTTCACGACACTCAAAAGCCAAAAACAAACAAGGATTAAGCATTATACCTCGTCTAAGTATAGAGCGTTCTTTTATATACTGTTTTCCTTTCTTAGCCCAAGCTTTAGCTTGCACCACTTCTTGTTGTACATCAATTCCTCCATAAGTTAGTTTATGCCTCAAGATGCTATTTACTTCCAATTTTTGCCTGATACCCTCTATGATAGAAGGAGTCAAAAATTGTTGTGAATAAGTTTCACCGCCACTGGCATCTCTTACGGCAGACCAAGGTTTGATAAAGCCAAAAGGTCCCGTATATTTAACAACATAGTATCTCATAATAAATAGATTTAGAACAATGCTCCGAAAGAAGAGCCTGTAGAATTCCCGATTCCAACCGTCCAAGCGAACAATTTACTTTGAAGGCTTCCATGGATAATAACAGGACACATGCTAGCTTTACTTTTAATTCCATGTATCGTTACCATCTTAACTTGCTTTCGGGAATATGTCAAATCAAACTCTACTTTTAATGTTTCGTCCTCCGGCAATCCTGCCTCTTGTATCTTATGCTTTAGAGTCTCTGTCATCAACATATTACTCTCCTTATCATCGTATAAATAGAATTTATAATTCCGATTTTCATCTTGAAGACGCTTTATAAAAATAGGAGAAGCGAGTCTAAAGCATTGTGCACCATCCGCAAAGGTGGGTTGGTCGGCTATAATAATATCTTTCACTTTAAGTCCGCAAAACATTTCCGGATCAGACAAAATAGATCTAACCAGTAGTTTAAGGTATTCATCTTCATAAAAGCTAACAAATAGTTTCGCACCATCCGGGAAAGTATATCCTCGGTCTTTAATCATCTTTCCATCCAGTAACCAAGAGTATGAATACAAAGAAATTTTATCATGTATTTCATTATCTCCTAACCATTTATGAATTGTTCCTAAGAGTCTTTGTTGGTAATCAAAAGGGACTATAGAAGTATTAGGGGTTGTTTGTACGTGTATTCTCATAATTCATTTTATTATTACGCTTGTAAGTAACAAATTATATTTCTAACTTTATCATATTTGCATGTTTTTTTTCTATTATATGCTCAAAAACATATAAATATATCATTAAAAATTAGCTAACAAGTCCCATACTCATTGCAAACATTATAAAATCTATCATGCAAATATATTATTTCTACCTCATCAACAAATAAGTCATCGTTCTACCTGCTCTATATTTCAACAACCATCCATCTTCAATGAACTGATTCAAATCATCTATCGCCTTATTTTCAATGCATACGTAATGTGATTAAGTCTGTGTTCGGGAAATACAAGGATGAGTCTATAGTAAATTCCAGAACGCTCTCTAGTTGTTCTAATCTTGTGTCTTTTGATTATGCAAATATTATAGATCGGCTTGTCCATAGTTAGAACGGACGGTTTTCTCCACCCATATATGAATTCTTTCTTTGGTTATTATTCCCGCAGGAACTATTCTTGCACGATATTTATCCCTCCTTTTACCAATTTTATCCATTTTATACAAATCATATTACATCTATTTCGAGTTCACATGTACAAACAAATCGATTTCCCATAAAGATAGGAAAGTTTAAGACGACAGAAAAGCATATTTTCCATTTATTCTCGTACCTTTGTCATACGATTAAATATGCTATCATAATGAAGAACTTTATCAAGGGATTCCGGTTTACCCCCTCTAATTATCCGGCAGAAGTAGAAGCAAAAATACAGAAATACAGAAAGCAAGGTTATAAACTTCCACCGCGCAAAGTACTCCGTACTCCCGAGCAACTGGAAGGTATCCGGGAAAGTGCCAAGATCAATACTGCACTGCTGGACTATATTTCAGAGAATATCCGGGAAGGCATGTCCACCGAAGAAATTGATGTGCTAGTGTATGATTTCACTACCAGTCACGGTGCCATCCCTGCCCCACTCAACTACGAAGGCTTTCCCAAAAGTGTTTGCACCAGCATCAACGATGTAGTGTGCCACGGAATACCCAATAAAAATGAGATTCTGAAAAGCGGAGATATTATCAATGTAGATGTTTCCACCATTTACAAAGGATATTTTTCCGATGCATCCCGTATGTTTATGATTGGAGACGTCAACCCTGATATGCAAAAGTTAGTACAGGTAACCAAAGAATGTATGGAAATAGGAATTGCTGCCGCACAACCCTGGAAACAGCTGGGTGATGTAGGCGCCGCCATCCAGGAACATGCAGAAAAGAACGGATTCAGCGTAGTCCGTGATCTCTGCGGACATGGCGTAGGGATGCAATTCCATGAGGAACCGGACGTAGAACATTTCGGACGCCGGGGCACAGGCATGATGATCGTGCCGGGCATGACCTTCACCATCGAACCTATGATTAATATGGGAACCTACGAAGTGTTTGTAGATGATGCCGACGGATGGACTGTCTGTACCGACGACGGGCTGCCTTCCGCCCAATGGGAAAATATGATTCTGATTACTGAAACCGGAAACGAAATTCTGACATATTAATGGAACTGATTCTACTTATTGTTATTGCCGTGTTAATGATAGTCCTACTTGTATTATCACTAACCAAAGGCAACAATCAAACTCAAGCAGAACAATTACAAATAGCCTTGCGCCAGCAAATGCAGGAAAACCGGGAAGAACTGAACCGCAGCATCCGGGAACTTCGCATGGAAATGACGCAAACGCTGAACCAGAATATGCAACAGCTCCAAGATGTTCTGCACAAGAATATGATGACTACCGGAGAACTGCAACGACAGAAATTCGACATGATGGCCCGCCAGCAGGAAGCATTACTGAAATCCACCGAGAAACGACTGGATGATATGCGCCTGATGGTGGAAGAAAAGCTCCAGAAAACCCTGAATGAACGTATCGGCCAATCATTCGAAATCGTCCGTTCGCAACTTGAGAACGTGCAAAAAGGACTGGGAGAAATGAAATCTCTTGCTCAAGATGTCGGCGGACTAAAAAAGGTATTGAGCAACGTAAAGATGAGAGGAACGTTCGGCGAAGTCCAACTGGGTGCACTCTTAGAACAAATGATGAGCCCCGAACAGTACGACGCCAATGTCAAAACAAAAAAGAGCGGAACCGAATTTGTAGAATTTGCCATCAAGCTTCCGGGAAAAGATGACGCCAACAGCACCGTCTACCTCCCCATCGACGCCAAATTTCCGAAAGATGTATACGAACAATATTATGACGCATTCGAAGCGGGAGACGCAGCATTGATGGAATCGTCCGGCAAACAATTGGAAAATACAATCAAAAAGATGGCAAAAGACATCCATGATAAATATGTGGACCCGCCTTTTACCACAGATTTTGCCATCATGTTCCTCCCGTTTGAAAGCATATATGCCGAAGTAATCCGACGCACCAGTCTCATCGAAACACTCCAAAAGGAGTATAAGATTGTAGTTACAGGTCCGACAACATTAGGCGCCATCCTCAACAGTCTCCAGATGGGATTCCGCACACTTGCTATCCAAAAACGTACCGGAGAAGTCTGGACCGTATTGGGAGCTGTCAAAACAGAATTCAGTAAATTCGGAGGATTACTTGAAAAAGTACAAAAGAACTTGCAAAGCGCCGGTGACCAACTCGAAGAAGTCATGGGAAAACGAACACGTGCCATCGAACGCAAACTGCGGCAAGTGGAACAGTTGCCACACGAAGAAAGCCAAAAGATTCTCCCTATTGACGTAGAGGACGATTTGACAGATTACTAACTGATATTATTTAGAGAGAGTGTTTCGACACACCTCCACACTAAACAGAAAATGCTCTACAACATTTCCATATCACGTCAATCCGCATAACTCCGCAAAGCCAAATTCTTCACCCAAAGAACGAAGATACCTGTCAGAATCAGATTCAATACCAGAGTAAGCACTGAAATAACCAATGCCGGGCCACCCAAGTTATATCCCAATGCAATGAAAATGATTCCGGCCCCTACCTCACCACGGGTAAACATACCGATGGAAAGAGCCAGTCGCTCACTTAATTTCCGGTCACGATAGAAGAACATCGGACAAAGCTTTCCTATATTCGACAATAAAGAGACAATCACCACATGAAACATAATCATTCCCCACGACATCATCTCCTGCGAACCAGTTACAGAATAAGAACCTGCATGAGTCTCCGCAAAGTTCACTCCGATAAAATGCGGCATACTCATTCCCACCAGGAACATGAAGAAAAATGAAATCCCGGTAGACACCTTTCGTTCCACAGGTGTGTCATGTTCCTTATGTTTCATAATCATACCCAGAACAAATGCCGGCAACAGGACTTCAATATGAATACTTCCCTCGTCCCCATACAATTCTTTACTCCCCAGATACAGTATTTGAGTAGCCAGAAATATAATCACTGAATAAAAGAGGATAGCCTTCCAATCCTGACGCCAATCATACTTATTCAATCTTTGCCAGCCGATCGACAATAACAAGAACACAATCACCACCACAATAATCAACTGCCAGCGCAGCCCGATCATCATAATCTGAAGAGGAATCATTAAAAGAATCGTATCCAAGTCATCGAAAATTGCCAATACCTGTATTTTCTTATAAATCCAACTGGACTTCAGTCCGATAGCCGCCAACATCGTAAACAGAATACCGGCTGATGTAGGTGCAGCAAAACGGCTTAACAATAAATTCTCCTTCCATGCTTCCCAACTATTCCAAAACTCGGGAGGAAGCAATACAAACACATAATAAATAGCAATCATAAACCATGGTAAAGCAGCCGTAGCCATGGCTATAAAATAATCTTGAGCGTAACTTTTCCACCGCGTTTTATCAAGGACGAACTCACGGCCTACATTAATCATTATAAAACTAAGACATACATAGAGTAGTACATTCGATATGGATTTAACAGCTCCATACCCATCTCCTGCCATCATCGGCAGGAATTGCGAAACCACGAGCCCCAACATCAGGAAGCCCGAAAAAGACAGAATTTTTCTCATATTTATAGTTGTTTGTTGCTAAAAAGTAATTGCCAAGGAAAGCTCTGCAGACAGAAGGCAATCACCTGGTGTATTAAAAACTAACCGCAAGTCAATTTGTTCAGAACAGATCTCTGAAAAATTGCTTGCGGCAGTATTTTTAATCCAGCTTCAGTACGGCGAGGAAGGCTTTTTGCGGCACTTCCACGTTACCGATTTGTTTCATTCGTTTTTTACCTTTTTTCTGCTTTTCAAGCAGTTTACGTTTACGGCTCACGTCACCACCATAACACTTCGCTGTCACATCCTTACGAACAGCCTTAATCGTTTCACGGGAAATAATCTTAGCCCCGATAGCTGCCTGAATGGCAATATCAAACTGCTGGCGCGGAATAAGCTCTTTCAGCTTCTCACACATCCGGCGTCCCATATCGTAAGCATTGTCAATATGCGTCAAAGTAGAAAGAGCATCCACAGGCTCACCGTTCAACAAAATATCCAGCTTCACCAGCTTCGAAGTACGGAAACCATTCGGATGATAATCAAACGACGCATACCCTTTGGAAATACTCTTCAACTTATCATAAAAGTCAATCACAATTTCTCCCAAAGGCATATTGTAATAGATTTCCACCCGGTTACCGGAGATATATTCCTGTTTAATCAATTCACCACGCTTACCCAGACAAAGCGTCATAATAGGACCGATATAATCAGTCGTTGTAATAATAGATGCTTTGATATACGGTTCCTCGATATGGTCAATCATCGTCGGGTCGGGCATACCACCGGGGTTGTGCACCTCCTTCATATTGCCCTGCTTATCATATATATGGTAGGACACGTTCGGTACCGTAGTAATCACATTCATGTCAAACTCACGGTCCAGACGCTCCTGCACAATCTCCATGTGGAGCAATCCGAGGAAACCGCAACGGAAACCAAAACCCAAAGCCAATGAAGACTCCGGCTGGAAAGTCAACGACGCATCATTCAGCTGCAACTTTTCCAAAGACGCGCGAAGATCTTCAAAATCTTCCGCCTCAATCGGGTACACTCCGGCAAACACCATCGGCTTCACCTCCTCAAACCCGGCAATAGCCTTGTCACACGGACGGGCAATATGTGTAATGGTATCTCCCACCTTCACCTCTTTGGAAGTTTTGATACCGGAAATTATATATCCTACATCCCCCGTACGAAGTTCGTTACGAGGCACCATATCCATTTTCAACACCCCTATTTCATCGGCATCATACTCTTTTCCCGTATTGAAGAACTTCACCTTGTCGCCCTTGCGAATCGTGCCGTTTTCAATCTTGAAATAAGCTATAATTCCACGGAAAGAGTTGAATACAGAGTCGAAAATCAAAGCCTGCAACGGCGCCTCTTCATTCCCTTCGGGATGAGGAATACGTTCAATCACAGCAGCCAGTATCTCTTCCACTCCCATACCCGTTTTACCGGATGCACGGATTACCTCCTCGCGCTTGCAACCCAACAGTTCAACGATTTCGTCCTCCACTTCTTCGGGATTGGCGCTCGCCATATCGCATTTATTGATAACCGGAATAATCTCAAGGTCGTGTTCAATGGCCATATACAGATTCGAGATCGTCTGCGCCTGCACTCCCTGCGAAGCATCGACAATCAGCAATGCCCCTTCACATGCAGCGATAGAACGTGACACCTCATACGAAAAGTCCACGTGTCCCGGAGTATCAATCAGGTTAAGGACATACTTCTCCCCCTGATAAGTATATTCCATCTGGATCGCATGGCTCTTGATAGTGATCCCTCTTTCTTTTTCCAGATCCATATTATCAAGCATCTGCCCCGAAGTCACCTGAATAGTGTGTGTAAACTCCAACAAACGGTCGGCCAAAGTCGATTTTCCGTGGTCAATATGAGCAATAATGCAAAAGTTGCGTATATTCTTCATTCTGAATTCTTATTATTTTTAGCTTTTTGGTGTGCAAAGATACGTAAATGGCGGAATAAAAAAAAATGCGTTGATAACATTATGACCATGTACCAACGCATTTTTTTTATTGCTTAAGTGAGTTACTCGCTTAGATCAATTTGATGAAGAGTTCACCTTCAACTTCTTCCACAGAGACTTTGTCTTCTCTCAATAACCAGCCAAGGCCGAGGAACAGATCTTTGTCAACCAATTTAGTTGCTTTTTTAAGCTGCTTGGCAGTCATTCCTTCTGTTTCGTTCAGTGCATTCCAGATAGTACCTGCAATTACACCAGCTTTTTCTTTCAACATTTGCTTTGCAATTTTAGTTAGACATGCTTAAAATCATCCGGTCAAAAAGACTTTCAGATTTTATTTCGGAGACAAATATAGTTATTTTTATGTTATATAACACTTTATTGAGCACTTTTTTATCGTTTTTGTAATAAAAAAGCATTTTTTCTTTCATTTAGGATGCTTTTCGAGATATTCAGACCAAATTCTTGCCGCTTCTTCCACCATTTTAGCGCAAGGACGCTTGCTATAATATTGAGCAGTACGCTCTTCCGGAATCGTTGAAACGGGATCTTTTTTCTTTAATCCCAACAATTCGCCACAAATCAGCGAGCCGTTACGCTTCTTAAATTCAGCCGCCAGTTCTTGCACCACCGCATAATTGGCAGCTTTTCCTTCCCGGTCTGTCGCTTCCGTAGCGCCGGTTTCCAAGCCCGCCACCAAAAACATGCCGCAGGCAGCTCCACACGTTTCGCGCATTCGTCCTATTCCCCCGCCAAAGGAAGCACCCATACGTAACGCCTGTTCCTGTGTAAATCCATACATATCTGCAAAGGCTGCTACCACCGACTGCGAACAGTTATATCCGCTCTTAAAAAGCTCCACTGCTTTCTGTATTCTATCTTCCATAAACTATTTTGCATTTTTATTTCGCACAAAAATATAAGACACCCGTAAATTGAGTATTACTATCCTATAATATTTCCAACGCCATCGGACAATGGTCGGAATGTACGGCCTCATTCAGGATATACGCACGTTTCAACAGCGGGCGTACCGGCTCACTAACCATGCAATAGTCAATTCTCCAACCCTTATTTTTGGCACGCGAATTAAAACGATAGCTCCACCAGGTATATTCCTGTTTTTCGGGACAAAGCGTACGGAAAGAATCCACATATCCCGCAGACAGGAAACGCGTCATCCATTCCCGTTCTTCAGGAAGGAAACCGCTGTTGGTCGCGTTCCGGACAGGGTCATGAATATCAATCGGCTCGTGACAGATATTATAATCGCCGCAAAGAATCAAGTTGGGACGAGACTTCTGCAACTCCATCACATACTTCTGAAAATCTTCCAGCCACACCATTTTAAAAGCCTGACGTTCGTCCCCGCTCGTTCCCGAAGGGTGGTAAACACTGACTACCGATAAATCTCCAAAGTCCGCCCGTATAAAACGTCCTTCATTATCATAAGCCTCCATTCCCATCCCATATTCCACATGGTCCGGTTCCTGCTTGGTAAGTATGGCCACTCCACTGTATCCTTTCTTCTGCGCCGAATACAAATAAGACTTGTAACCCAACGCTTCAAACACCTCTCCCGGATACTGGTCCGGTTGCAGTTTCGTCTCTTGCAGACAAAGAATATCAGGATTCTCCTGCGCCAGCCATTCCGGCAAACCTTTAGATACGGCAGCACGTAATCCGTTCACATTATAAGTAATAATCTTCATCGATCTATATATATTGATTTATATTCATTTTATGAAAACAAAAGCATGATATTCAGTACCGAAACAATAATGGCAATCGAATACAACACAAACGTGCTCCAACGACTATTGACATAATCTCCCATCACCTTTCGGGAAGACGTCAGTCCCACCTGCAAAAATACCGTGAAAGGTAATTGAATACTAAGTATCATCTGCGAAATAATCAATCCTTTGAAAGGATCTCCAATAAAGAAAATCAGCAATAAGGCAATTCCCAGAGATAAAAGGACTCCTACCTGCGAATGGCTGTCTTTGATATGATACGATTCACCGAAAATACCCGCAAAGATGGAACCCGCCGCCATTCCGCTCGTAATGGTGGATGAAATACCCGCCATCAGCAATGCCAGTGCAAATACGATGGCAGCATTACTTCCCAACAAAGGTTCGAGCAATGACTTAGCCTGTTGCAGTTCCTCTACCTGAATACCGCTTTTAAAGAAAGTAGCGGCAGCCAGCAGAATCATGGCACTGTTAATCGCCCAGCCGACAATCATAGAGAAAAGAGTATCAAACAACTCATATTTCAAGACCTTCTTAATAGAAGCATCATCTTTCTTATTATATTCGTGACTCTGAATCACCTCCGAATGAAGAAACAGATTATGAGGCATCACTACCGCTCCCAACACACTCATGATAATCAGCATACTTCCTTTCGGAAAAGAAGGAGTCACCCACCCTGCTGTCGCAGCCGGCCAGTCTATTTCCACCAGAAACAGTTCGTAGATAAACGAAAGCCCGATAACGGAGACAAATGCAATGATGGAACGCTCTATCTTTTTATACGAATTAGTGAAAAGCATGATAGAGACAAAAAGCGTAGTCAACACAGCTCCCCATATAATAGGAATATCAAAGAGCATTTCCAACGCAATGGCACCTCCCAGAATTTCCGCTAAAGAAGTAGAAATCGACGCCAATACCGCCGTACCAAGAATAGGTCGCGACACCCATTTGGGAGTGTATTTAGTGGCCGCCTCCGAAAGGCAAAGTCCGGTAACAATCCCCAGGTGGGCAACGTTGTGCTGAAGCACAATCAGCATAATAGTGGACAATGTAACCACCCAAAGTAAGGAATAGCCAAATTCGGAACCGGCGGCGAAGTTAGAAGCCCAGTTTCCCGGATCAATAAATCCTACCGTAACCAGAAGCCCCGGACCAATATATTTAAAAACATCCAGTCCACCCAGATAGCGTTTATGATCTTTGCGTTTTAAGTCTTGAAAAATATTCTTCATTTTTGCATAATAGTTTTAACCTTACAAATATACTTATAAATAACGAGTGAAGGTCAATTTTAGTTCAAAATACCGACAAGTAAGTAAACAACACCCGGATACTCCCCCTCTATGGATTCCCGCAAAAAAAGACCCTCGACAAAATAAATTGCCGAAGGTCTTGAAAAATATCAAATTTTACAAAAATAAAAGAAGTCGATTAATATCCCATCTCATGTAATGCACGACACAATTGGTCAGGACATGAAGTCGGTCTGCCACCACAATGCACTCCTTCAAGTTTTGCAATAACATCCGCTACCTTCATTCCTCTCACAAGGCGGGAAATACCTTGAAGGTTACCATTACATCCTCCCCAGAAAGCAACTTCTTTCACCACTCCATCTTCCACATTCAGTTCGATGTTGGTGCTGCAAGTTCCCTGGGTTCTATACACATATTCCATAACCTTGTCTTATTCTCCCTCTTCCGGCTGCATATTGGTATAAACAGTCTGCACGTCGTCAAATTCTTCCAAACGTTCGATCATCTTATCCAATGTTTCGCGCTGTTCCGGAGTCACCTCTTTCATGTCGTTCGGGATATAAGTGAAGTCTCCACCGACATCTTCAAAGCCACACTCCTCCAGGTGTTTCTGAATAGCGGCATAGCTCTTGGGATTACCATAGATAGTGATTGTTCCTTCTTCATCATCCTCTTCGTATTCATCTTCCACATCATAATCGATCAGATCCAGAATCAGTTCTTCCATATCCAATCCGTCTTTCTTCTTGAAAGTGAATACACATTTGTGGTCGAACAGGAACGCGAGAGATCCCATTGTACCGAGATTACCGCCAAACTTATTAAATACCGAACGAACGTCAGCCACCGTACGGGTTGTGTTATCTGTCAGTGTATCCACAAATACAGCAATACCGTGAGGACCGTATCCTTCGTAAGTCATGCTCTTGTAGTCGCTCTGGTCTTTACCCATTGCGTTTTTGATAGCACGTTCAATATTATCCTTCGGCATATTTTCACGCTTACAAGTAGCGATCACCGAACGCAAAGTCGGGTTATTTTCAGGTTCCGGACCGCCTGCCTTTACAGCTATCGCGATTTGTTTACCCAGTCTTGTAAATGTTTTAGCCATGTGGCCCCATCTTTTCAGTTTAGCGGCCTTTCTATATTCAAATGCTCTTCCCATTGGTTTATATTTTTAGATTGAAATTTTAAGTTTATCTAAGTTTGGCACCCAGCTTATCTTCCAAGTTCTTCACCAGTTTCGACATGATCTTATCAATCATCTTATCATTCAAAGTCTGGCTCTCATCCTGAAGCAGGAAGCTCACCGCATACGACTTCTTGCCTGCTTCCAGATTTTTACCTTCGTACACGTCGAAGAGTTCCACTTCTTTCAACAGCTTCTTCTCTGTTTCGTAAGCAATCTTTTCGATTTCGGCAAACTGCACATTCTTGTCAAGCAACAATGCCAGGTCACGTTTCACAGCAGGGAACTTGGAGATTTCCCTGTAGCTGATCTTCACAGAACGGATAGCTTTCATCAGTTCCTTCCAGTTCAAGTCGGCAAAATACACTTCATTGTCGATATCAAATGCTTTCAACAGCTTCTTAGTCACGATACCGAAGGAAGCAAGACGCTTACCACCCTTCGTATTGATAGAAAGTGCGGCAGCAAAAATATCGTCCGTCAGATTACCGACAACCAGATTGTGCAAATCCAGTCCCAGACGCTTCAATATATTTTCTACATAAGCCTTCAATTCATATACCGAACTGTTCTCATCTGCATGTGCCCATGAATTGGAAACCTTCTTACCGGTTACCCACAAGCCCAAGTGATAATCTTCCGAGTAAGGAGCCAATACCTTCTCTTCATTCTTCTTGTCAGCATCGAAATGATAGCAATTACCGAATTCGAAGAACTTCAAATCAGCATTCTTACGATTTGCATTATGAGCAATACTTTCCAGTCCACCGAACAGCAAAGTCTGACGCATAGCGTTCAAATCCGCACTCAACGGATTCAATAACATCACCAGGTGGTTGGACGGATAAGTCTCCATACCATCATAATAAGCAGCACGCGTCAATGAGTTGTTCAGGATCTCATTAAATCCGCAGCCCACCAATTGCTCTGCAATCAGGTTCTGCAATTTATTCGATTTATCATGTTCACCTTTGGTAGTCAGGCTGGAGTTCAGTGTAGTCGGGATTTCAACATTGTTATATCCGTAGATACGAAGAATATCTTCAATCACGTCACAATCACGCTGCACGTCTACACGATAAGGAGGAACAGCTAATGTCAGCCCTTCCGCCGTTTCATTAGTGATCTTCATTTCCAGGCTGGTCACAATGCTCTTGATCGTCTCTACCGGAATTACTTTTCCTACCAAAGAATGTACTTTCTCATAAGCCAGATCAACTATAAAATCGGGTGCAGGAGTAGTGAACACGTCTTTTATTTCAGAAGAAATCGTACCGCCGGCCAGTTCTTTAACCATCAAAGCAGCCAGTTTCAAGCAATATATCACACTGTTCGGATCGATACCGCGTTCGAAACGGAAAGAAGCATCCGTATTCAAGCCATGACGGCGGGCTGTCTTACGCACCCATGTAGGATGGAAATAAGCACTTTCAATGAATACATCTGTCGTAGCTTCCGTAGAACCGGAGTCCAGTCCGCCGAATACACCGGCAATACACATGGCCTCTTCCTTGTTACAAATCATCAGGTCGCGTTCGTTCAATTTACGTTCCACCTCATCCAGCGTAACGAACGGGGTTCCTTCCGGCATTGTCTTTACAATTACTTCATTGCCTTTTATCTTTCCGGCATCGAAGCAATGCAACGGCTGACCGAAAGCATGAACGATATAATTAGTAATATCCACTACATTATTAATAGGACGCACCCCGATCAGACGCAATTTGTTTTGCAGCCATTCCGGGCTTTCCTTCACAGTGACACCTTTCACCGTAACACCGGCATAATGCGGACAAGCTTCGCTGTTTTCCACCTTCACTTCAATATTCAAGTCATGGTTTTCCACTTTAAAGCCGTCTACCGACGGACGTTGCAAAGTAGCCTGTTTGCCGTTCTGAATCAGATAAGCATACAAGTCACGAGCCACCCCATAGTGAGAGCAAGCATCCGCACGGTTAGGCGTGATGTCCACTTCAAGCACATAGTCGCTCTTGATATTATAATAATCCTTGGCAAGCGTACCCGGAACAGCATTTTCCGGCAATACGATAATACCTGCATGATCCGTACCGATACCGATTTCGTCTTCGGCACAAATCATACCAGTAGATTCCACCCCACGGATTTTTGATTTCTTGATGGTAAAACATTCGTCACCGTCATAAAGTTTTGTACCTAAAGTAGCCACCACCACTTTCTGTCCGGCAGCCACATTCGGGGCACCACAAACAATCTGTACCGGTTCACCGTCTCCCAGATTGACAGTAGTAATATGCAAATGGTCAGAATTAGGATGTTCCGTGCAGGTCAACACTTCACCGATCACCAGTCCTTCCAAACCGCCTTTAATTGTTTGCACTTCTTCCACGCCACCGGTTTCCAAGCCGATAGAAGTCAGCGCATCCGCAGTTTCATCGGGGGTCAAGTCAAAGTTGACATACTCTTTCAGCCAGTTATAAGAGATATTCATATCATTAAATTTTTATTGTTTCTCAAAAAAGATTCGCAAAGTTAATAAGATTTTTCGTTTGGCGGAGAACGATTTAAGATAAAAATGTGAAGAGAGGCTAAACAACCCTTGACAAAAGGGTACAAAGAGACAGAATTTACGTAAGTGAAACAAAATTATTCCATTAAAATGTTAAATCCTCTAACACAAGTTGCGTATCCAGTCCAAAATCCTTATATTTGTTAAATCCGGTATCGGCGTAACCTTGCAAAAAGTTTGTTACCCCGGATCATCACTCGAGGAGAATCTTTCACATATTACCTCCTCATTATCATCTATTTTTATAAAACTCATCATAAAATATGCCTATGAAATTGATTATTGTATCGAACAGACTACCATTGACAGTAACCCAGAAAAATGATAAATATAAAATTACCCCGAGCGCGGGCGGATTGACTACCGGACTTCATTCACTGGAAACTAAGATGGAAAAGCATTGGGTCGGTTGGCCCGGCATACATTTTGAGAATGATATTGCCCAAATCAGAATAGAATCTCAATTCAGGAAGCATCAATTCCATCCGGTTTATCTTACTCCGGATCTCGTTGAAAACTATTACGAAGGTTACAGCAACAGTATCATCTGGCCCTCCTCTCACTATTTTTTTAGTTATGTGCAGCACAAAGATGAATATTGGGAAGCCTACAAAGAAGTGAACCAGTTGTTCTGCGAAAAAACCCTCGAAATATTCGAACCTGGCGACATCATCTGGGTGCAGGACTATCAATTAATGTTACTCCCCGGCCTCCTTCGCAAAGTCATTCCCAACGCCTGTATCGGTTATTTCCATCACATTCCTTTCCCTTCCTACGAGTTATTCCGCTGCCTTCCCGAACGTTCAGAAATTCTCAAAGGACTGTTGGGTGCCGATCTCATCGCTTTCCACACTCATAGTTACATGCGTCACTTTATTAGTGCGATCTATCGTATTCTTAAACTCGACTGTGTGTTCGACGAAATTCATGTAGAAAATCGGGTCATCAATGTCGATGCTTTCCCGATGGGGATCAATTACCAACAATTCCATGACGCTATACAAGAAGTTAGTATCAAACGAAAGGCAGATAAATTTAGAGAGAACTTCGGTGCTGGAAAACTCATCTTGTCGGTAGATCGGCTCGACTATACAAAAGGCATTTTGACACGGCTACAAAGTTTCGACAAGCTATTAGCCGACTGCCCACAATATCGGGAGAAAGTGTCGTTAGCCATGATTGTCTCTCCTTCTCGAGATAGTGTTGAACGCTATGCCCATCTCAAAGAAGAAATAGACAAAGCTGTGGGTTCCATCAACGGACAATATTCCACATTGGGTTGGCGACCGGTCTATTACTTCTACCGTTCCTTTAACTTCGAGGAACTGGCTGCCTTGTACAACATTGCCGACATTGGGCTCGTCACCCCCTATCGCGACGGGATGAATCTCGTGGCCAAGGAATACGTAGCTTCTAAGCAAGGCAAACAAGGGGTACTCATTCTCAGTGAGATGGCCGGTGCCGCCATTGAACTGCACGATGCCATCATTGTCAACCCTAACAACATCAACGAGCTAAAAGAAGCCTTTGTAGAAGCGCTCGAGATGCCCGAATCTCTTCAGGCAAAAAACCTTGAAAAGATGCAAGCCGTCATCGCTAAGCAGAATGTGGGCAAGTGGGCCAAGGACTTTGTGCAGGAGCTCTTTGAGGTGAGAGATAAGAACCTGCGTTTGCAGGCAAAGATCATCAAGGATTTTCGTTCCAACCCGGTCAAGCAGGCTTATCGCTGGGCGAAAAAGCGATTACTTATTCTCGATTATGACGGCACGCTTTCTGCGTTCTTCAGTGATCCAGCGGCTGCATCACCTACTCCCGAGGTGCTTCAACTCTTGCGCAACCTCTCAAGTGATCCGCTGAATAAAGTGGTGATTTGTAGTGGTAGAGACCGCCAGACGCTCGACGAATGGTTTGGCGATCTTCCCATTGGTTTATCGGCCGAGCATGGCACGTTCTATAAAATGGATGGGGAATGGCACAGCAAGGCCCATAATGACGAATGGGACAGCGAGATTATGGAGATCATGCAACGCACCCAGGAGAAGACACCGCACTCCAAGCTGGAGAGCAAGGAGACTGCGCTCGTTTGGCACTATCGCGACGTAGACGTATGGTTGGCGGAGATGCGTGCCAATCAGTTGATCAACGCCTTGGTGCTTCCCTGCATGCGTTGCAATTTACAAATCATGAAAGGCAACAAGATTGTCGAGGTGAAGCATAGCGATTGCAATAAGGGAAGTGAAGCTTCGCGCTTGATGGAAGAAGATAAATACGACTTTGTGTTGGCCATCGGAGATGATACCACGGATGAAGATATGTTCAATGCCTTGCCGGCAACGGCCTTCACCATTAAGGTGGGCAAAACCTCGCAGGTGGCACGCTACAATCTTCCCGAACAGTCGCGAGTGGTTCCGTTCCTTAGTCGCCTAAATGGTTGAGCCGAACCTTTCATTATTTAATTACATCAATTTATAAACGATTCAATATAGCTTTATGAACAATTTAAATTACGGCGTTGTAGGTAATTGCCGCACGGCCGCACTCATATCAGAGGGAGGAAGCATCGACTGGTTGTGCTTTCCCTCTTTCGATTCCCCTTCTGTGTTTTCCAAACTCATTGACGATGAGCATGGAGGTAGTTTCACCCTTCTCGTTTCGGCGGACTATCGCTGCAAGCAGACCTATGTGAAAGAGACGAACATTCTTCGCACGTTATTCGAATCAGAAGAGGGAAGCTTCGAGGTTTTCGACTTCATGCCTCGCTATCGTACCATTAATTTCGGACATCATTCGCCCCCGGAGCTTTGCCGATACATTCGCCCCATTGCGGGCACACCGCGCTTCAGGGTGCAATATAATCCGGTGATGAACTACGGAAAGGAGAAGGTGAATCACCTTATCTTTAAAGACTATATCCGCAGCTTCTCGCAGGAAGATGGCAACAATAATATGTATCTCTATTCGAGCCTCGATTTCAACCAGATTCTCGAGAGTCGGGAGGTGGAGTTGGTTCAGGAGGAGTTCTTGCTACTCTCCTACTTCCAGAAGTTGGAGGTGGTAGACATCAAGCGGATGTACGTGGAATATCAGCGCACTAAGGTCTACTGGCTCGACTGGAACAGTTCTTCGCTGAAACTGAACAACTACTCTAACCTAGTGGCGCGTAGCTTGCTCACACTCAAACTCATGTGCTACGAATATTCCGGTGCCGTCTTGGCAGCGCTTACCACCAGTCTGCCCGAAACCATCGGTGAGGTACGCAACTGGGACTACCGTTTCTGCTGGATTCGCGATGCTTCCATGTCCATCGAAACCCTCTCCAAGATGGGGCATAAATACACCGCTTGCCGTTTTCTCACCTTCATCAAGCGATGTCTCCGCTCTAAGGGAGACTCCTTCCAAATCATGTATGGCATCAATGGCGAACGCAAACTCACCGAGGAGATTCTTCCGCATTTGGCGGGCTACGAAGGTTCGCTTCCGGTGCGCGTAGGCAATGCGGCCTATGATCAGAAGCAGAACGACATCTTCGGCTATTTGATGAATATCATCGATTACTATTTCCTCAATTTCCCCGGCACTGTGGGCGAGAAAGAAGAGATGTGGGAAGTGGTCCGGATCATTGTGAAAACGGTCTATGGCATCTGGCGCCTACCCGATAGGGGCATTTGGGAGATCAGGAATGAAGAGAAGCATTTCGTCTTTTCTAAGGTGATGTGCTGGGTGGCGCTCGATCGTGGAGTGAGAGTAGCTTCCTACCTCAAGCAGCCCGATTATGAGGTGGCGTGGCGAAAAGAAGCGGATAAGATAAAAGAAGATATTATGCTCAATGGATGGAACGAGGAGATTCAGAGCTTCACGCAGTCGTATGATAGCACGCATGCCGACTCTTCGCTACTACTCATGGCGCAATACGGTTTCATTGAGCCCACGGATCTGCGGTTCATCAACACTGTACACCGCATTCGGAAAGAGCTCTATCACGAAGGGTTGATGTATCGCTATCGCAATCGCGATGACTTTGGTCACCCCACTTCCGCTTTCACCATTTGCACGTTTTGGTTAATTCAAGCTCTCCATGAGATTGGAGATAAGGAAGAAGCAAAAGAGATCTTCGACGAACTCCTTTCACATGCCAATCATGTGGGGTTGTTCAGTGAAGACCTCGACTTCAAAACAAAGCGCCTACTTGGAAATTTCCCTCAGGCCTATTCCCATTTGGCGCTCATCAATACAGCCCGCATCTTTGAAGAAGATGACGATTGATTTTAGAAAGGTAATGGTCCGTCCCCAGGTCCACCGAATGGGTTGCCGCTTTGAGGCACAAAGTCCGGTTCGGGCAGTGGGGCACCGTTTCCTGTATTCCCCGCATTACCTGCATTACCTGTATTCATTTTCGATCCTAACATAGCCCCGGCAGGCTCACCCGGCATCGGGATCACCATATCGTCCTCCGGATTGGAGAAACGGGTAAATTCTCCCTTAAACCGGAGCAACACCTCGCCTACCGCACCATTACGATGCTTGGCGATTACAATTTCCGCCATACCGCGCAGGTCATTACCACGATCATCCTGAAATATCTTATAGTATTCCGGACGATGGATAAAGCACACCATATCGGCATCCTGCTCGATGGCTCCCGATTCACGAAGGTCACTCAACTGCGGTCGTTTACCGTCAATACCTTCACGACTTTCCACACCACGATTCAACTGTGACAGTGCGATAATCGGAATACTCAACTCCTTCGCCAATCCTTTCAACGAACGGGAAATGGTACTAACCTCTTCCTGACGGCTACCAAACGCCATCCCACTCGCATTCATCAACTGAAGGTAGTCAATGATGATGATTCGCACCCCATGTTCGCGTACCAGACGACGCGCTTTGGTTCGAAGTTCAAACACAGACAGAGACGGCGTATCATCCACGTAAAGCGGTGCATCCATCAGATTCTTCAGTTTATAGTCCAGTTGTTGCCATTCATAATTTGCCAACTGCCCGCTTTTGATTTTCTCGCTCGGAATCTCGCAGACATTCGCAATCAAACGGTTCACCAACTGAACGTTACTCATTTCAAGAGAGAACAACGCCACCGGGTTCCGGTAATCCACCGCAATATTCTTAGCCATTGAAAGAACGAAAGCAGTCTTACCCATAGCAGGACGGGCAGCTATAATAATAAGGTCGGAATTCTGCCAACCCGAAGTCATCTTATCAAGTTTCGTGAAACCACTCTCCAGACCACTCAAACCATCGGTTCGAGCCGCAGCTTTCTGAATTAGTTTATAGGCTTCGTCAATCACCGGATTGATCTGCGTATAATCTTTTTTCATATTCTGCTGTGAGATCTCAAAAAGCTTACCTTCCGCTTCCTGCATCAAGTCGTCCACGTCCAAGGTCTCGTCAAACGCTTTACTCTGAATATTGCTCGTGAACGTTATCAACTCACGCGCCAGCGATTTCTGTGCAATAATACGGGCATGGTATTCAATATGTGCGGATGAAGCCACCTTACTACTCAATTGAGTAATATAGAAGGGACCTCCCACCTCTTCCAAGTCTCCGCGTTTACTAAGTTGTTCCTTTACAGTCAGAATATCCACCGGTTTCTGGTTCACCGCAAGGTCGACGATAGCAGAATAAATCAACTGATGCCGGCGTTCGTAAAATGATTCGGGACGAAGAATTTCACTCACCAATGAATAAGCGTCCTTTTCAATCATTAAAGCTCCCAAAACTGCTTCTTCCAGTTCAGGCGCCTGCGGCTGAATACGACCATAATCATTTACCGGTTGTATTTTAGTAGACTTTGAATTGCGGGTATTTCTTTTCTGTTCGGCCATCGAGATATTTACTATTTTACGATTTACTATTTATTATTTTACGACTGGACAGACTCTATTATCACATTTATCACGGAATTCTTCCAGTCGAGACGACAAAGATAGAATATAATCACGAAGAATGAATAAGGAAAAATGAAGATTTTAGTAACTTTGCTCCCGATTCACATTATCCAGCTATGATTAATTGTAATGTGAAGCACTGTAAATAGTAAATAGTAAAATAGTAAATAACCTTATGCTCGCTTTTCCCAATATCAAAATAAACCTGGGACTTTCCATCACGGAAAAACGCCCGGACGGATACCACAATCTGGAAACAGTTTTCTATCCGGTGGCTCTGGAAGACGCACTGGAAATCCGTACCTCCCCTAACGCTGACCGAAAATTCACTCTCCACCAACATGGAATGGAAATAGCCGGTAACCCTGAAGACAATCTGGTAGTAAAAGCCTATTTATTGATGGATAAGGAATTTCATCTCCCTCCTATCGAAATCCACTTATACAAGCACATCCCTTCAGGAGCCGGACTGGGAGGAGGATCATCGGATGCCGCTTTCATGCTAAAGTTGCTCAACGATCATTATCAGCTGGGAGTATCCGAAGAACAATTGGAAGTATACGCTGCCACTTTGGGAGCAGACTGCGCTTTCTTTATCAAAAACAGACCGATATTTGCCGAGGGAATTGGAAACATCTTCTCCCCGGTCGAACTTTCATTAAACGGCTACCAAATCATGATTATAAAACCGAATGTTTTTGTTTCCACCCGGGAAGCCTTTTCAAACATTCATCCCCATCGTCCGAAATATCCGGTTAGGGAGGCAATCCAGCGTCCTGTACAAGAATGGAAGGATACGTTAATCAATGATTTCGAAGCAAGTGTATTCCCGCAACATCCCGTCATTGGAGAAATCAAAGAAGAACTCTATCATCAAGGAGCAATCTACGCATCCATGAGCGGCTCCGGCTCATCCGTATTCGGGCTGTTTGCTCCCGGATTCGTCTTACCGGAAATTGATTGGGGAACTGACATGTTCTGCTTCAAAGGCACATTATAAGAATAACCTTATATCCCCAGTATTATATTAGCGTCAATATTCAGTTTCCGGCTCATTTCACGAGCTACTTTCAATGTAGGCTCACATCTTCCTGTAAGATAATCACTAACACGAGAAGGACTTACGCCAAGCAGTTCCGACAACTTAGCTTGGTTTATTCCCATCTCGTACATTCGTAGTTTCATGACATCAACCAAAGATGGAGACTTGATAGGATAATGTTCTTTTTCATACTCCTCTACAAGTCCTGACAATAAATCTAATTCTATAAGATTTCTGTCCGTCAAAGGAGTATCATCATCTACCAATGGAAGAAGTTCTTCTATTCTTTCCATTGCAGCCATATAAGCTATTTCATTTTGAATCTTTGCCATAACTATGCATTTTTAACATCTAACTTATCATAATCAGCATGAGTACCAATAAAGCGAATCAGCACTGTTTTTATAGTGAACTTAATAACAACTACTAACCGATAATTGTTACCTCTAATATTAAACACATAATGTTGGTTACCTACGTTATCAACACTATTGAATGTTTTTTTCATGTCAGCAAAGCAAGTCCATTCCGCTCTTTTTGTTTTATGATACCACTCTTCAAGTGCTACTTCAGCATCCGGATTATCAGTATAATAATCTATTATTTTACTCCTGGCTATTATTCTCATGTACTTTAGTTTATGCAAATGTAGCTATTTGGTTTTGAAATACAAAACATTCTATTATTTTTCAACAAAAAGCACTTGAAATATTCACCAAGCATAAACACAAAAGACGGTACCACGACTCACGTCGTAGTACCGTCACAACACAAACACAAAATAAAACACGACAAAACTACTATGCAATCTTTCCTGTCTATGCCGGGGAGGCATAAGTACTATCTACGTATATTCACATACTCATAAACAGCTTCAGGTCGATTAGCATCAATTAAACAAATCGCATGCACGATTTGTTTAAACTTTTATGTTATTTAAAACAAGTTTCTCTTTTATTGAATCCCTCTTTCACGGAGTTTCAGCTGCCAGTTCCATGCAGAGCGTAAAGTATCTTCTAAAGTTTCTACGGCTTTCCAACCCAGCTCTTTATTAGCAAAATCCGGGTTAGCCCAAACTTTTTCAATGTCACCTGCACGACGTCCGACAATCTGATAATTCAATTTTACGCCAGTGGCTTTTTCAAAGCCATTTATTAATTCCAATACAGAAACACCACGTCCTGTACCAATATTAAATACTTCTACTTTTTCTTTTTGTGTCTTTTCCAAGATACGACGGATAGCAATCACGTGTGCTTTAGCCAAGTCAACGACATTGATAAAGTCACGGATACAAGAACCGTCCGGTGTATCATAATCGTCACCAAACACGCTAAGTTTCTCACGGATACCGATGGCTGTCTGGGTCAGATATGGAATCAGGTTTTGAGGAACCCCGTTAGGCAGTTCACCCAGCAATGCAGTAGGATGCGCGCCAATCGGGTTGAAATAGCGCAACATGATCGCATTGATCGGAGCACCTGAAGCTACCGTATCACGAATAATCTCTTCATTGATCTGTTTGGTATTTCCATAAGGTGATTCCGCTTTCTTAATCGGAGCTTTTTCCGTTACCGGCAGCTCGTCCGGCTGACCGTATACTGTACAAGAAGAAGAGAACACAATACCTTCTACTCCATGTTTTGGCATCAGTTCGAGAAGGTTAATCAAAGAAACCAGGTTATTACGGTAGTAAAGCAACGGTTTTTGTACCGACTCTCCTACTGCTTTGCTAGCTGCAAAGTGAATGATTGCCTTAATTCCTTTATATTTTGCAAATACTGCATCCAGACCGGCAAAGTCCAAACAGTCCAGCTTTTCAAAAACTGGGCGAATACCGGAAACTTTCTCTATATTGTCAACAACGTCGGCACTTGAATTTGATAAATTATCGATGATGATTACTTCATATCCACTGTTTTGTAGTTCTACAACAGTATGAGACCCGATGTATCCTGTCCCGCCTGTTACTAAAATTCTTTCTTTCATATACTTTATAAAAAATGGTTAGTTTCTCGGCTTATTATTGTTTGAGTTACAAATATATGGAAATAAAATGGAATTGCAATAATCTGCCACAAATTTATTTGCAGAAAAGTAATAAAGGTACGATTGGGTGGCAATCAGGTACAAAAAAGAATTGGAAACTCCCACTTGTATGTCGCCACACAGCAGAGCTTCCAATCCCCTATTTAATTATCAACTGTAAGTCCTTACACCACGCCGGAGAATCCCATGAATGCCATAGCAAGCAAACCGGCGGTAATCAAAGCAATCGGAGTTCCTTGCATTCCTTTCGGAATTTTCACAAGGCTCATCTGTTCGCGCAATCCGGCAAAAAGCACCAGTGCCAGACCGAAGCCGATAGCTGTAGAAAACGCGTACACAACACCTGTCAGCAGATCATAGTCTTTCTGAATCACCAGGATAGCGACACCAAGAATACAACAGTTCGTTGTAATCAGCGGCAAGAACACACCCAACGCCTGATACAGAGCCGGAGACACCTTTTTCAGGATGATTTCCACCATCTGCACCAATCCGGCAATCACCAGGATAAATGTAATCGTCTGCAAGTATCCCAGTCCGAAAACATCCAGTACAAACTTCTGAATCAGGAAAGTGACGATGGTAGCGATGGTCAACACGAAAGCAACCGCAGCGCTCATACCCATCGCAGTTTCCACCTTCTTGGATACGCCCAGGAACGGACAGATACCCAGGAACTGCGACAACACGATGTTGTTTACAAAGATTGCCGAAATAAATATCAATATATATTCCATATTCTTTTCTTATTTAATTGAATTAGGCTTTCTTGAAACTGTTAATCAACGCAATGAGGTATCCCAAAGCGATGAAAGCGCCCGGAGCCAATACAAACACCAACATTCCATATTCTTCCGGCATGATGGTCAAATCGAAGATTTTACCGGTTCCCAAAAACTCGCGGACAGCACCCAGTAAAGTCAGGGCGATGGTAAAGCCAAGCCCCATACCGATACCGTCGAACATAGAAGCAACTGCGTTATTCTTGGCAGCGAAGGCTTCGGCACGTCCCAGTACAATACAGTTCACTACAATCAACGGAATGAAAAGACCGAGTGTAGCATACAGTCCCGGCACGTAAGCCTGCATCACCATTTGAAGCAAGGTCACGAAGGATGCGATCACCACAATAAACGATGGGATACGCACCATGTCCGGAATCAGGTTCTTTATTAAAGAAATCACCACATTCGAGCAGATCAATACGAACATGGTAGCCAGTCCCATACCCATACCATTGATAGCCGATGATGTAGTACCCAATGTAGGACACATACCGAGCAGGAGTACAAACGTAGGATTCTCTTTGATAATCCCGTTCATCATTACTTTAAAGTTATTCATATCTGTCTCCTTTCTTATTTAGCACTGACTGAATCAGTTAGTTCAACTTTGATCGTAGCTCCCGTAGCAGCGTCAGCAGCATCTGCGTCCGCGCCTTTCGCTTTTTGAGAAGCACCGGTTACACCGTTCACTTCCCCGCCTTCGGCCTTATAGGCTTGATAAGCAGCATTCACGGCATTCAAGAAAGCGCGTGAAGTAATGGTAGAAGCTGTGATGGCATCCACCGCTCCCCCATCTTTACTGACGGTCAACGGAGCTTCACCCGGATTCATACCCAAAATAGATTTCGTACTCTCTTCGTGAGATACTGCCTTTTCTCCTTTCGCAGGATCATACGCTCCGAACCATTTGTCGGCTTTAGAGCCCAATCCCGGAGTTTCCGTGTGAGCCAACAGAGAGTAGTTATAGATTTTTCCTTCGGCATTAAAGCCTACCAGCACTTTCAGTTCACCGCCAAATCCCATTGATTTAGCTTCGACAGCGGTTCCTACAAGTTCTTCACCGTTCTTAGCCGGATAAACGATAAAATCAACATTCTTCTTTCCGTCTTTCTCACTGAAGATCGTATCGCTTTCCGCTACCGGATTATTGGTAAATTCGGGAAGAACCTTTTTCAAGGCCTCGTTCAGTGTCTTCGCGTTCGCTTCGGCAATGGGGCCTTTTGTCAGTTCATTTACATAAGCCAGCAACGCAACGGAAATAGCAGTCACTCCCGTAAGTACCAGCAACATATTCTTTAAAGATGATTCTAACTTTTTCATTTCTTCTTCGCTACCTCCCCAAAGCGTTTTGGTTTACAATAGGTGTTAATCAGCGGAGTGAACGCATTCATAATCAGGATGGCGAACGACATACCTTCGGGATAGGCGCCGAACAGACGGATAACTACCGTCAGCAGACCTATACATACACCATAGATCAGCATCCCTTTCTTACTCATCGGAGAAGTCACATAGTCGGTTGCCATAAAGACAGCACCCAGCATCAGACCACCGGAAAGCAACTGCAATACCGGAGAAACGTATTTTTCCGGATCTGCCAGGTGCATGATGCCTGCAAAGACAAACACAGTAGCCAGGATAGACACAGGAATATGCCAGGTGATGATTTTCTTCCAGAGCATATAAACGAGTCCGATCAGCAGAGCCAGCGCACTCACTTCACCCAAGCATCCGCCATTCTGTCCGATCAACAAGGTCAATGCGTCCGGAATCTGGCTTAAAGCGGCAGTGTCACCGTAAATGGCTTGCTTCATCAAGGCCAGCGGAGTGGCACCGGTGGTAGCATCCGTATAAGCGGTCAACTGTCCGACTACCGGCCAGCTGGTCATCTGCACCGGGAAAGAAAGCAGCAGGAATACGCGGCCTGCCAATGCCGGGTTGAAAGGATTACAGCCTAATCCGCCGAAAGACATCTTACCTACACCGATAGCAAACAGTGCACCGAGGATGATAATCCAGACAGGCAGGTTAGACGGTAAATTAAATGCCAGCAACACACCTGTGATGATGGCAGAGCCGTCGCAGATGGTGGTGGTCGGTTTCTTCATTAAATATTTTCCGATCGCCCATTCGAAGAACAAACAAGCCGCAACGGAAGTAGCCGTGACAATCAGGGCACCCAGTCCGAAGAAATAGAGAGACACCAGAAAAGCCGGAATCAGTGCAATCAGCACGCCATACATATTTTTCTGTACGCTGTCTCCGCCATGAACGTGGGGCGATAGTGATACGATTAATTTATTTTCCATATTCGTTATTTTTTAGCTTGACGTGCACGAATCATAGCTCCCACTTTGCCTTTACCCAGACGACAATAGTCGAGCAGCGGACGGTTGGCAGGACAAGTGAACTGGCAAGAGCCGCACTCAATACAATCCATGATTCTTTCTTTTTCCATTGTTTCAAAATCTCCGTTTTCAGACAAGGCTCCGAGCAAGTACGGTTCCAGTCCCATCGGACAGGCACTCACGCACTTCGCGCAACGGATACAGGTTTGAGCTTCACCACGTTTGGCTTCCTTCCGGTTCATAATCAGGATGCCGGAACTGCCCTTCGCAGTAGGAACCTCGATATTTACGAGCGCCTTACCCATCATCGGACCGCCGCCGATCACCTTACCCGTATCTTCGGGCAAACCACCGCAAGCGTCAATCAACTGTTTCATCGGTGTACCGATACGGGCCAGGAAATTAGACGGCTTCGCAACCGACTTTCCCGTCACGGTAATCACCCGTTCAAACAACGGTTTATTCTTCTGCACAGCTTCATAAACGGCAAACGCCGTTCCCACGTTCTGCACGACTGCTCCCGTAGAGATAGGCAACGCACCGCTCGCCACCTGACGTTTGGTGATCGCATCGATCAGCTGCTTTTCACCTCCTTGCGGATATTTCACCTTCAAGGGAACGACTTCGATGCCTGCATAGCTGGAAGCTACTTTAGCCATCAGTTCGATAGCATCGGGCTTATTATTTTCGATTCCGATAAATGCCTTGTTCACTTTCACCGCTTTCATCAGGATAGAAACGCCTACCATGATTTCTTCCGCGTGTTCCAGCATCAGCTGATGGTCGGCAGTCAAATAAGGTTCACATTCTACGGCATTGATAATCACACATTCAGCTTTAAAAGAAGGAGGAGGACAAAGTTTCACCTGTGTAGGGAAACAAGCACCGCCCAGACCAACGATTCCGGCATCGGCAATTTTCTTCACGATCTCTTCTGCGGAAAGCTCACATTCCTTCACCAGTGTGGCGCTACGGTCGATTGTTTCTTCCCATTCGTCGCCTTCCACATCGATAAAGATAGCAGGTTTCGCATAACCGCTGGCATCGACAATAGTATCAATCTTCGCCACTTTACCACTGACCGAAGAGTGAATTGCCGCCGAAACAAAGCCGGCAGGTTCAGCAATCTTAGTGCCTACCTTTACCACATCCCCTTTCGCTACAACCGGTTTTGCAGGCGCACCAATGTGCTGCCCCAGCAAAATAACAGCCTTTGCAGGAACTTCCGCTGTGATAATAGGTTGATGTGCCGACAATTTATTTTCGTGTGGATGAACTCCACCAATTGAAAATGTCTTTAACATACAATTCTGTATTTTATTCTGTTATTATTCTGTTACTTTCGGAGCTTCTGTAGCCTTCGGAGCAGCCGGAGCTTCTTCTTTCGGTTTCCGCGGAGGGAAATTCAATTCGATAATGGTATTCTGCGGACAGACTTCCACACATTTCCGGCAAGATTTGCACTTGTGCGGATCGATGTAAGCCAAGTTGTTCTCCAACGTGATAGCTTCGAACGGACAAGTCTTCACGCATTTGCCACAGCCGATACAACTCACCGTACAAGCCTTGCGTGCCACAGCTCCCTTGTCTTTATTCACACAAGAGATATACACACGGCGTGATTTCTTTCCTTGCGGACGGATTTCGATGATCGCCTTCGGACAAGCCTTCACACAGGCACCGCAAGCGGTACATTTCGCTTCATCCACTTCCGGAAGTCCTGTTTCAGGATTCATGTGGATGGCATCGAACTGGCAGGCAGCCACACAGTCACCACACCCCAGACATCCGTAACTACAACCCGTTTCCCCACCATAGAGCGAAGCGGCAATAGCGCAACTCTTCGCACCGTCGTACTGATTAATACGCGGACGATTCATACACGTTCCGTTACATCTTACCACTGCTACCATCGGTTCAGCTTCTCCGGCTGCAAGCCCTAGGATATCAGCAATTTGTGCCATGACAGGCTGTCCGCCTACGGGGCAGAATTTACCATCCAGCGAACCGGCTTTGACGCAAGCGTCGGCAAAGCCGCTACAACCGGGATAGCCACATCCACCACAATTAGCCTGGGGAAGCACTTCTCCCACCTGGGCAATCCGCGGGTCTTCATACACGGCAAATTTCTTGGAAGCCACATAAAGAATAGCGGCCAGCACGAGCGCTATAGCTCCCAATGAAATCACTGCAATCAGAATCAAATTCATAATGTTTTTAGTTATTTATTGGTTTTATAGTAAATGAAAATTGTTGTTTGAGTCGCGTTTTGTTAAGCCATAAAACGAAATAATAAGGTATAAGGACAGCCAGAGAAAGAAGAGCTGCATACAGTTCATTCTCTATCAATGCCATCAAAAGAAACAACGAAAATATAAGAAGTACGAAAGGAAGTACGAAAGCCAACACTACCGCCATCATGCCCATCGACGTTTCGCCGACCACCATCACCTTCTCTCCCACCTGATAGGAAGAAGCTGCGGTATCTATGATATCTATGATTTTGTCCTTACTATCCGCCGAGGAACAATGCCCCTTTGCGCTACATGCCGCACAAGCCGATGTCTGGACAATCCTCACCGACAGATGAGAACCCTGTATGTTTTCCACAATACCTAGATGCTTTATAGTATTATTCGTCATTTTGCAAACTCCGCATTACAAATCGCGGCAAATTTAATCATTATTTGTGAACTACGAAGCATTCCTCAAACTTTTTCTACCTAATAAAATGTTATTTTTTGTGTTTTCGTTATCGCACACGGAAAAGGTATGGCTACCATTTGATATTTCCCAAGAATGACAAATAGACATCCTAAACAAAAAAATCCCGGCCTTTTTATTTATTCAGCCGGGATTTTCTATCAATTATTTCACGGATTACTCCACTATCCATTTCTCAATATTACGCATTTTCGCGTTAAAGTTCACTCCTATTTTAAATAATCGGCGATTGCCGCCAGCTTCAAAAGGAAGTGCATAATGTTTCTCGTTGATTTGTCGTAAGGCGTCTTCCGCTGTCCCGTCAAGTTTGAATTCTATCACATAAACAAACTTATCAGTTTGCAGAACTAAGTCAATACGTCCTTCACTTGTGTGGTATTCTGCCTTCACATAAAATCCGACCAGTTTAAAGACTATAAAAAGTACATTCTGATAATGCAATTCCAAATCACGGATAAGCTCATAAGGAGTATCAGCAAAGAAACTCCGGAGACGACGGAAAAAAGAATCATAATCTCCGATACGTATTTCACGAACAAACTTCTGTATTTCAAACTCCGACTCTACCGCATTGGTGTTCGCATAAAAGGGAAGCAAAAATTTAATAAATCCTTCCTCTACTTCGCGATTAGGGAAGCCTAAACTATAAATTCCAAATTCTTCGTCATACCCTTTGATAGTGAGATAACCGCTCTGATAAATCACCGGGATAGGATTGTCCGATGCAGAATCAATGCTATTCAGTACAGAGATACTTGTTTCCTCATGCGCCATACGTCTCAAATCATAATGATGCTTTTTCAGCAATTCCACCAAATAAGTAGGAGTCCCCGTCTCGAACCAATAACTTCCAAACTCTTTATATTTAAAAGTATTCAGCAGACTGAACGGATTATATATTCCGATAGAATTGTGTGTAAAGTGGTAACCATCATAATACTCCCGCAGTTTGTCGCAGATTTCATGATAACTCACCCCTTTTATATCTGCCAGTTCGTGCAGTTCAATTTCCAGATTGTCATGCAGTTCTTTTTCAGAAACTCCGCAAATATCTATGTATTGATTCCGCATGGAGATGTCATCGAGATTATTTAAATCGCTAAATACGCTTACCTTACCGAATTTCGTCACTCCCGTCAAAAATGCAAATTGAATACAACCATCCATGGTCTTCAGCACACTATAAAAAGCTTTCATGGTATTACGGAATTCCTTCTGAAGCTCCTCATTACCTATTGCTTGTAACATGGGCTTATCATATTCATCAATCAGAATGACAACCCGTTGCCCGGTTTGCTTGTAAGCCCGTTCAATAAGGCCGCGAAAACGCAATGCAAAAGTTGTTTCTGACGGGGCGGTGCCATATTGCTGTTCCCATTTCTCCAATGTGAAATTCAATATGCTATCCAGACTCTCCCGCGTATCATACTTCTCCGTATTCAAGTCCATATGAAAAATAGGATATACCGTCCAATCCTTTTCCAGCTTTTCCATGGCCAAGCCCTCAAAAAGCTCTTTCTTGCCCAAGAAATACGCTTCAAGCGTAGATATCAACAGACTTTTTCCAAAACGACGGGGACGGCTCAGGAAATAATAACTGCCTGTCTTCACCATCTGATAAATCAAAGCAGTCTTATCAATATAGAAATAACCGTCTTTCCGGATTTTTTCAAAGTTCTGTATACCAATGGGGTATATCTTGCTACTCATACTCTTCTAAAATTATTTAAATTACAATGCAACTATGCGTACGTCTCTCTTGAAATCACCCAATCAGCAATTGTCCGAGTCTCCGCACTTAAATTTATTGCAACCTTTACCACCGGAAGCCCGCAAAGAGCAAAACGATCTGCATATTGCTGCAAATCAATTTGCTTCATGGCAGTCTCCGCATTTTGATTCAATTTCAGCTCTACCAGATAAAGAGTAGTCTTGGTGCGAAGCACCATATCCACACGTCCTTTCAGCGTGTGCACCTCCACATCGGTATAAATGCCCAGCAATGAGAATATCACATATAGCATCTGCTGGTAATGTCCCTCATAATCCGTGTTGTCGCAATAAGGCACAGTGGAAAGAAAAGCCTGAAGCAGCTTCAAAGCCTCGTCCATATCTCCCCGCACAATGTTACGCGCTAAGTTACGCACCACACTGTTCACCTCATGACTGTCACTCGTCACATAAGAGGGAATCAGGCTTTTCATCAGACCGACACGCACCTCTTTGTTTGGAATATCAAGCATATACGCGTCAAATTCCAAATCCGCACCCTTTATCGTAAGGTAACCGGCCTGATAAAGCAACGGCATATAATTAGTCGCCAACTCCAAAGGCACGTTAAAATCACTGGGAGACGCTTCCTCGCCACCAATTTCTGATGGCAACACAGCATATTTACGCAGCATCTCTATGATATAAGTGGGCGTGCCACTCTCAAACCAATAAGAGCCGATCTCTCCCAAAGCCATCGCCTTCAGCAAACTGAAAGGATTGAAAACGTCGGGCGACGGCCACGAAAAATGATAACCGTCATAATTTTCCTTCAGTTTGTCCAACATCTCCTCTGCAGTAATTCCCAACCGGGTAGCCAGATGCTTTACATCGGGAGCCATTTGAGTACGGAGTTCTTCAGCAGTGATACCGCAAATGGCAGCATAATCAGGCAGCATACTCACATTGGTGATATTATTAAGTTCACTGAACACGCTAAGTTGCGAAAACTTGGTTATACCCGTAAGAAAAACAAAGCGCAGATAAGGATCACACGCCTTTAACGGACTGTAAAAATTACGCATCACATTACGCAACTGCGGCAAATTCTTTTCTTCATGAACCACATCGAGCAGAGGAGCGTCATATTCGTCTATCAAGACAACCACTTTTTTACCTGTCTGCTTGTAAGCGCGTTTTATAAGTCCCTCCAGACGCTGATTCACATACAGTTCCTCTTCTACACGCCCATAAATCTCCTCATAAGCCATGAGTTTCAATTCCAGTTCCGCGTTCAGTTGTTCCTTGTCCACATGTTTAGCGGTACTCATGTCGAAGTGCAACACCGGATGTTGTATCCATTCCTTCTCCAATGTCTCCATGGCCAGTCCCTCAAACAACTCTTTCCGCCCCTCGAAATAGCAGTGAAGGGTACTGGTAAGCAAAGATTTCCCGAAACGTCGGGGACGGCTTAGAAACAGATAGCTGGAAGCCGAATGCGTCATCCGGTACACATATTCCGTCTTGTCAATATAGAGAAAATTCCCCTCACGTATCTTAAAGAAAGTCTGTATCCCGATAGGATATAATCTTTGCAAATCTTCCATATCAATCTTATTTTTCACAAAGCTACAAAAAAATCCATTCATAAAGACCGCAGGCGGGAAACTTTTTCCCGCCTGCCACTTTTACTTTATCTGTTTTTTCACCGTTCTCCTCTCTCCTCCTCTTTTCTTCTCCTGTACTGAAAATACATTCTCCTCCATTCATCCCAGATAACTCCGGCTTCCTCTTCATTGAAGGCATCCAAGCAGCACTCCACCACTTTTACGTAATCACTCAATGGGCGTTTTGCCCCTTTTTTAAATCATTAAAAGTAGAGTGGCCGATGTGTACTTTCTTACATATTTCGTCATTTTTCAAATTCGCACGCCTTCGCAACTTTTCAGTGTATGCTCCTAAAATCAGGTAACAACCGACTTCGTTTTCCATTCCTTTTTATTGTTAAAATTAAACTATATTGATTAATAATCTCCACTTTCATCCCAACATGTCGGGACGATGTCTATTTTGCATTTACTAATTTTACGCCGTGTTTTGAAACACATTTGTGTATTTTCCACAAAAGTAAAGTTTTTAATTCATTACAACAAAAAAATTATGTCCAACAATTACAGAATGTCCTATTTTATGCCACCTATCGCTCCTATCAAAGACAAACAAGGCCGACTGATGACTCCTCCCACACTTATCCCCTTCTGCGAAGTCTCCATCGAACAAGTTTTCCAAATGATTACTTGCAACGAGAACCTCAAAGCCCTGACCGAACAAGTGCGCAACTCCGAAGATATACGAACCGCCAAAGCGTCATTACTACCGTATGTGACCCCCTGCGGCACATTCACCCGCCGTAGCAGTAAGGATTTCGTCTCCCCGTCTCACCTGGTGATAGTAGATGTGGACGGTCTCCACTCTTATCAGGAAGCAGTGGAAATGCGACGTATGCTCTATGACGATCCTCTCCTACAACCTGTACTCACATTTGTCAGCCCCAGCGGACTGGGTGTAAAGGCATTTGTTCCCTGCCATTATTCCTCCACGACAGATGATGCCAGAAATATCACAGACAACATGAGTTGGGCGATGCGGTACGTAGAGACGGCATACAATACGATAACAGCAGTTTCTTCCGAAACGAAATCCAAAGTAGATTTCTCCGGCAAAGACCTCGTGAGATCCTGTTTCCTTAGTTACGACCCGGAAGCATTGTTCAGAACCACCAACGAATAAATCATAAATCAAAAATCATAAATCCAAATGACTGATATTGAATCTTTATGCCGTCTCACCGAAGCAGTCGAAGCGGCAGGAGCGGACATTGCTCCCACTTATCTTGAATACGTACAATTGTCATTCGCCATCGCAACGGATTGCGGCGAAGCAGGACGTGAGTTTTTTCACCGCCTGTGCCGGGTGTCTCCCAAGTATCAGCGCGAACATGCCGAACGGGTATTCTCCAACGCACTCCACACCCAACGCGGAGAAGTGCACCTGGGCACCGCTTTCCACCTGGCCGAAGCGACGGGAGTCGCTATCAGCTATGTGGAGACAGTGGGGACAGTGAGGACAGCCCCTCAAATTCTCACACAGGCACGCGCGTATAATAAGGTGGCAAATGAGGAAACAGACGAAGAAACGATCACAGAAGAAAAAGAAGAACTACTATCCGGTAGCGATCCGCAACACCCGCTCCCCACTCTGCCGGAAGCAAACTGGCCGAAACTCCTGCAGCGTATCATCAAAGTTGCGAAAAATGAGATTCAACGCGACATCATGCTGATGGGAGCATTCACCGCACTGGGAGCTTGCATGTCGCGCCACGTGCGATGCCTCTATGGCGGCAAATACTATTATCCCAGCCTCCAATGTTTCATCGTGGCGCCCTCTGCTTCCGGCAAAGGCATCCTCTCCTACCTCCGCCTGCTCGTGCAACCCATCCATGACGAGATTCGCGCGAAAGTGGCGGCGCAAATGAAGATCTATAAAAAAGAAAAAGCCGAATACGACGCGATGGGAAAAGAGCGGTCGAAAATGGAAGTCCCGCAAATGCCCCCTAACAAAATGTTCTTGATTTCGGGCAACAACACCGGCACAGGCATCCTACAAAACATTATGGACTCCGAAGGTACAGGACTTATCTTCGAGTCGGAAGCCGACACACTGTCCACCGCCATCGGATCAGAACATGGCCATTGGAGCGACACGCTGCGCAAAGCATTCGACCACGACTTCTTGTCCTACAACCGTCGCGGTAACCAAGAATATCGGGAAACAAAAAAAGTCTGCCTTTCGCTCCTGATGTCAGGCACCCCACTCCAAGTGAAAGCCTTCATCCCGACAACGGAAGACGGAGGATCCTCCCGCCAGTTGTACTACTACATGTACGGAATCGACAAATGGGTCAGCCAGTTTGTAGACGACGAAACAGACTGGGAAGAGGTATTCAACGCTCTGGGACTGGAATGGAAAAATCAACTGGACGTGATAAAGAAGAATGGTATCCACACGCTGCAGCTCACGAACGAGCAGAAAAACGAAATTGACACTGTCTTTTCGGAGTTGTTCGATCGTTCGAGCATAGCCAACGACAGAGAAATGTATAGCTTTGTGGCTCGTATGGCTATCAATTTGTGCAGGATCATGTCGGAAGTAGCCGTGTTGCGCGCGCTCGAACACCCGAATCCCTACAGCCTCCAAATTTCCTCCTCCTCCCCCTTCACACCCGACAAGTCTATTCCTTCGGACAACCGCAAGGACGGCATCGTCACCCGCTGGAACGTATCCATCTCGGCGGAAGATTTCCACGCCGTATTAAATTTGGCGGAACCTCTCTACTGTCACGCCATGCATATCCTGTCATTCCTCCCCAACACTGAAGTCAGCCACCGCCCCAATGCCGACCGGGATTTCCTCTTCCAGCAACTGGGTAAGGAATTTACCCGCACGGAATTGCTGGAAAAAGCAACAGCTCTGGGTATCAACAAAAGTACCGCCATCACCTGGCTGAAACGTCTCACCCGACAAGGCAAGCTAATCAGTGTAGACGGCAAAGGAAGTTACGCGCGTGCGTGTGTGTGTATGAGTGAAACGGGGAAAGTGTCCCCACTGTCCCCGCCTTATTTACTGTAATCGTTTGGACTGGTACACTCATTTTGATTACCGCATCCGTTTTTACTGTATAAAGCATCGCTTTAGGAGGTGTAAAGCTAAGCTTTAGACATCGTAAAGCGGTGCTTTATGCATCATAAAGTGCCGCATTATTTAAGGCTCTCCCAGGGCATCCACAATCACTCTCACCTCCAATGGTGTGAATGAGCGTCGCTTTGATTCGTAGCCTAAGTCGTACAGGCGTTGCAGAAGTCCGGGACATAGAGAGATCCATTTCTTCATTTTTCGATAAGCGGCAATATCGGTAAGTTCCGGAGAATAGAGTTGCGCCAGCTCCATGCGCCCGTAGGCACGTATTTTGAATTCGTTCATAATGGATAAATTTCTGATTTACAGTTACAAAAATAGCAAAATATTTCTACATAGCCAACGCCTTTTCATTGAATAATCGATCATAATTGCACACAACCGACAACAATCGTACGCAACTGTGTACTATTGATTTTCCAGAGTTTGAGGGTGGTATCTTTGTATCGTCGAAAGGGAAAAGAATCCCCGGACAATCTGTTTAACCCTTTAATTTATTGTTTTATGATTCGTTACAAAATTTATCAGAACCAGCAGAAGAAAGGTTTGAATGCGGGTAAGTGGTTCGCCCGTGCAGTAAGCGATGAGACGTTTGATTTGGCTAAGCTTGCCGAACACATGTCGAAGCACAATTCACCGTATTCCGGTGGTGTCATCAAAGGTGTGCTTTCGGATATGGTAGATTGCATCAAGGAATTGTTGCTAGACGGCAAGTGTGTGAAAATTGATGATCTTGCCATTTTTGGTGTGGGTATTCGTAGTAAGGCAGCCGATACGCTGGAAGAGTTCTCGTTGGAAAAGAACATTAGCGGTATGCGTCTGAAAGCTCGTGCTACCGGTAATCTGTCGACTAATAATCTGAAACTCGACAGTCAGTTGAAGCAGCAGGCGGAATATCAGAAACCGACAACCGCGGGAGGAGGTTCTGATTCGGGTGACAACCCTGACCCGAAACCGGACGGAGGTGGCGAAGCACCTGACCCGGCTGCTTAAAAGGTTCACCACTGACTACACAGATTTCCACAGATTATAATTTAATTGGTAGTCATTAAAGTAGTCGATTATTTATTTCTGTGTGAGTCTGTGTAGTAGTGTGCATAGTTGCGTAGTTTGCAGCTCTGTGACAAAAGAAAACTGTTATCCATTTATTTAAAACCTATTATTGTATGAGCAAATCATCATCTCCCCGCTCCGTATGGAGCTTCATTATCAAAGTAATCATCACCGTTGCCACCGCTATCGGGGGCTTGATCGGAGTACAGAGTTGTATGTAATCCCATGCGGACCATTACATTAATTATCATTCATTGCAGTGCTACGCCGGAAGGAAAGTCCCTTTCGGCGGAGGCTTGCCGACAAGATCACATCCACCATCGGGGATTCAGTGACATCGGCTATCATTTCTATATCACTCGCGATGGGGAAATCCACCGGGGACGTGCTTTAGAAAAGGTTGGAGCACACTGCCGTAATCATAACACCCATTCAATAGGTATTTGTTATGAAGGAGGATTGGATGCGAACGGAAAACCGAAGGATACTCGTACTGTGAATCAAAAGGGTTCCCTACTCGCTTTACTCCGTGAGTTACGGAGACAATTTCCCAAAGCACTAATTGTAGGACACCATGATTTAAATCCGATGAAGGAGTGTCCGTGCTTTGATTGTATTGCAGAGTACCGGGAACTATAATTGCCTTGCAGTATACAAAAAAAATATCAACTATCTTCACAGACGGTTGATATAATAGAAATCACATCGGATTTACACCGACATGAGGGCGT